>WNGA01008836.1_pt1 | contig 13728 bp, 13 predicted proteins | sample 5400061 | NCBI WGS metagenome assembly WNGA01 (sample SAMN13153366, study PRJNA577476) | soil metagenome | isolation source: 100 cm soil or saprolite under grassland replicate 2 | place: USA:California | collected 2016-06-15 | reverse complement strand
CGGCGGCTAAGCTCAGCCCTGTGGCGACCCTCGAGACGAACACCGAGCTCGGCAGACAGGTGGTTGCCGACGCGAAGCGGTACGTCCTCCACTCCTGGTCGGTGCAGGATGCCCTCGACCCGCTCCCGGTCGCGGGCGCCGAGGGACGCTACTTCTGGGACTACGACGGGAAGCGCTACCTCGACTTCGCCTCCCAGCTCGTCAACGTCTCGATCGGCCACCAGCACCCGAAGATCGTCGCGGCGATCAAGGAGCAGGCCGAGAAGCTCTGCACGATCGGCCCGCCGATGGCGACGGAGCCGCGCTCGACGCTCGCGCGCATGCTGGCCGAGCTCACACCCGGCGACCTGACGATGTCTTTCTTCACCAACGGCGGCGCCGAGGCGAACGAGAACGCGATCAAGCTCGCCCGTTGGTACACGGGGCGCCACAAGGTGATCGCCCGCTACCGCTCATACCACGGCGCGACGGCGGGCGCGATTGCGCTCACGGGCGATCCGCGCCGGTGGCCCGCCGAGCCGGGAATCCCGGGAGTCGTGCGCATGCTCGACCCGTACACCTACCGCTGTCCCGCCGGCCATCCCGACCCCTGCCCCGTCTGTACCGGCGCGCCTCACCTCGAGGAGATCCTCCAGTACGAGGGAGCGCAGACGGTCGCCGCCGTCATCCTCGAGACCGTCACCGGAACGAACGGGATCATCGTCCCGCCCGACGGGTACCTGCAGGCGATCCGCGAGGTCTGCGACCGGCACGGGATCCTGCTCATCTGCGACGAGGTGATGGCGGGCTTCGGCCGCACGGGCAAATGGTTCGCGGTCGACAACTGGGATGTCGTCCCGGACATCATCACGCTCGCCAAGGGGATCAACTCCGGCTACGTGCCCATCGGCGCGATGGTCGTGCGGGAGCCGATCGCCGACTGGGTCCGGGACAAGTACTTCGCCGGAGGGCTCACCTACAGCGGCCATCCGCTCGCCTGTGCGTCCGCGGTCGCCTCGATCGAGGCGTTCCGGGAGGAGGGCATCGTCGAGAACGCGGCCGAGATCGGTGCCGTCTTCGCCGAGGAGCTGGACGGCCTCCAGCAGCGGCATCCGTCGATCGGCGACGTGCGCGGGCTCGGCTGCTTCTGGGGGATCGAGCTCGTCAAGAACCGGGAGACGCGCGAGCCGCTCGTCCCCTTCAATGCGACCGGTGAGGGGTTCGCGCCGGTCGCACGGGTCGCCAAGGCGGCGCTGGAGCGAGGGCTCTACCTGATGACGCACTGGAACGTCGTCATGGTCGTCCCGCCGCTGACGATCACGCGCGAGGAGCTCGACGAGGGCATCGCAATCCTCGACGAGGTTCTGGCGATCGCCGACGAGCACGCTTCCTGATCCACCGTGAAAGCGTCCGTCGGGACGACTACGGTCAAAGGCATGAAGGACGAGATCGTCGAGCTGTGTCTGCGCTGCGGCGCCAAGATGGAGTGGCGCCATCAGACCTGGCAGTGCAAGCGCTGCGGCTTCAAGCTCGGCTGCTGCGAAGGCGAGTGTCCGAACGACTGACGACGACGTCCGGCTCGTCGTCCTCGCGTTTGTAGCCGGTCAAGCCGTCGCGGTCGACGAGTCGGAGCGGAACGCCGCCGTCCGCCGAGCATTGCTCGTGTATGCGGCCGGCGGGGATCTCCACCGGGATCCCTCCCTGAACGAGCCGGCCGTCGCCGAGCTCGCACGCGATCTCGACGCGCCGGAGCGGCGGGAGGCGCTGATGGCGGCGCTCGATTCGCTCGACGGCGCGGAGGCGCTGCGGGCGGATCCCGAGCTCGCCTGGCGCGCCTACGCCTGCGGGCTGCTCGCGGACGAGCTCGGCAGCTGAGCGCCGTCCGCCGCGCGGCAGCGGATCGCTTTCGCGACACGCCCGGTGCGACGGGCGTAGGGCTCGGTTGCGGCCGCGACTTCGTCCACGCGCTCTTCTGGGCAGATCGCGACGACCGAGCCACCGAAGCCGCCGCCCGTCAGCCGCGCGCCGTACGCGCCGGCTCGCTCGAGCTCTTCGACGAGGACGTCCAACTCGCCGGTGGAGATCCGGAAGTCGTCCCGAAGGCTCGCATGGCTCTCGCCGAAGAGCCGCCCGGCGCTTTCGAGGTCGCCGGTCCGCAGCGCGTCGGCGGTCTCGTGGACGCGCGTGTTCTCGGTGACGACGTGGCGCGCGATCGGATCGTCCCGTACCTGTGCGAGCGTGGCGTCGCGGAGAGCCGACACGCCGAGCCGGCGAGCTGCGTCCTCGCACGCCGCCCGCCGCGCCGCGTACGGCGTGTCCTCGAGCCGACGCGAGATCCCGGAGTCGACGGCGAGGACGGCGAGCCCGGGCGGCAGCGGCACCGGCTCGACCTCGAGCGAACGGCAGTCGATCAGCAGCGCGGAGCCGTCGACGCCGAACAGCGACGTCAGCTGGTCCATGATCCCGGAGGGAACTCCGGTGGCCGACTGTTCTGCGGCCTGGCACAGCCGCGCGAGCTCATTGCGCTCCGGCTCGAAGCCCGCCGCGTCCGCCAGCGCGAGCGCGCAAGCGACCTCGACCGCGGCGCTCGACGAGAGCCCGCTTCCCTCGGGGACGGTCGACGAGACCCGCGCCTCGATGCCCACGGCCGCGCGACCCCGATCGGCGGCGGCGCGCACGACGCCGGCGATCAGCCTCCCCCACTCCGGCCGGACGTCCCGCGGCTCATCACTCCCGTCCGCGGCGACGTCGATCTCGCCGGCGTGACCCTCCGAGGAGACCCGCACGCGCCCGTCACCGGTCGAGCGCGCGCTCACGACCGCCTCGCGGTCGATCGCCATCGGCAGGACGAAGCCGTCGTTGTAGTCCGTGTGGTCGCCCATCAAGTTCACACGACCAGGAGCGCGGAAGGCGCGGATGGTCAAGAGACCTCCGTTTTAACGCGCCCCGGCGCGGTCATGCTTTTTCCCATGAGCGAGCACAACTTCGAGGACGACCTCGAGGAGCGCGACGACGTGGTCGACCGCGAGCCGCCCAAGGATGACGAGCCGAGCGAGGGCGAGCCCTGGGCGAAGACGTCGAGCGGCGACGCCGACGAGATCACCGACAGCTAGCTTCTTCTCGCGCGCGCGACGACGCTGACGACGATCGCGAGGGCCCCCACCGCCGCGGCTACGCCGAGCGCCTCGAACCCCAGCCCGGCACGCGCCCCGCCGGAGGCCGTGAGCAGGATGGAGCCGAGCGCCGCCGCACCGCCCGCGGCGGCGACGAGCCACAGGATGCTCCGCAGGACGACGGCTCCCTCCAGTGCTGAATCGGACCCTTCCGTCGCGCGATAGCCGAGTTCCGCTGCGCCGAAGAGGCCGGCGGCGACGAGCGGCGCCCAGCGGTCGACCGTCCCACCGCGCAGCGCCAGGAAGACGGCGTACTCGGCTCCGCAGAACGCGATCGCCCAGGCCACGGTCTCGGGCGATCGGAACGCCAGTGCCGCGACGAGCAGCAGAACGGAGAACCCGCCGATGCCCGCTACGAGCGGCACGAGCCGGTCGCTCGCCAGCGCCGGATACAGGACAACCGCCGCGAGCGCCGCCAGAGCGAGCCCTGCGGAGGCTAGGCGAAGGCGATGCGCGCGTGCTGCCTGAATGACGTCACCTCCTCCAAGGCCGCCGCGAGGGGAAGCGTCTCGTCCCAGACCGCGACCGGAACGCCCGCGCGCTCGAACCGGCCGCGCAGCGCCTCGCGCCGCAGCCGCCAGATCCGCTGCGCCGTCTCCTCGATCAGCCCGTCCGCCTGGGGCAGGAACCGCAGCGGCGAGATCTCGATCACCACGAGGTCGAAGCCGCGCCCGCGCACGTCGAGCAGCGCCGAGACGCCACGCTCGTCGAGGAGCGGTGACAGGGCGAGCACGAGGGCGCGTGGCGGGAGCGTGCGCCGCGGGATGATGTCGAGGTCCTTCCAGGCGAAGTTGAGCGCCACACGCGTGTCGAGCATCGAGTCGACGATCCGGTAGAGCTGGGTCGCCCCCGTCGACGGCAGGAGCCAGTTGAGCGTCCCGCCGAAGGAGACGAAGCCGACGCGGTCCTTTTGCCGGAGGTAGCGGGCTGCGAGCGACGCGGCCGCGCGGATGGCGTCGTCGAGCGTGCCGGCGCCCGGCCGGCCGAGCTCCGCGAACGAGTCGAGGAAGATGACGACGTCGGCGTTTCGCTCCGCGTGGTGCTCGTTGACCCAGAGCTGACTGCGGCGTGCGCTGGCACGCCAATTGACGCGGCGCACGCGATCGCCCGGCACGAACGGCCGCAGGTCGGCGAACTCGATTCCCTCGCCCTTCTCCCGCGCGACGTGGTTGCCGCTGAAGACCTGTGTGTCACGTGGGCGCATGAGCGTCCGCACGAGCTCTTCGCGCGGATACACCTTGAGCGGCGAGCGCCGGTCGAGCTCCTGCTCCCAGCGGAGGAGCGCGAACGGGTCGCGCGCACGGAGGAACACCCTCCCGACGGCGTAGCCGCCCCACCGCTCGCAGCGCACGCGGAAGCGAAGCTCGCGGAAGCGGCCGTCGGCGAGGTGGACCGAGATCGGGTTGTCTCCCTCGGCCAGCACGAGCCCGCGCGGAAGCTCGAGCAGCACGTCGACCCGCTCCGCCCCGGTGGCGGGCTCGAGCGTGACGGTGACGTCGAGCTCGTCGCCCTCGAGCGTCCGCTCGCGCTCGAGGACGACGGTTGCTTCGACGTGCGGACGTCGCGCGATCAGGACGCCCAGTGCAGGAACGACCGCGAACGGGGCGGCGAGGACGACGAGCTCGGGGAGCCGCGCCGCGAGCGCCCCGAGCAACCCGATCGCCGCCAGCCCCGCGTACCAGACAAGCTTCGGCTCGAACGAGCGGCTCATCCGGGCCGGCCGGCGACGTCCTCTGCGGCCGGCGTCGGCACCGTGGCGAGCGCCTCCCGGACGACGTCGTCCGGCCGGACGCGCTGCACCCACAGCTCGGGCCGCAGCATCAGCCGGTGGGCAAGCGCCGGGACGGCGACGGCCTTGACGTCCTCGGGGGTGACGAAGTCCCGGCCCTCGAGTGCCGCGCGGGCCCGGGACGCCTTCAGCAGCGCGAGTGTGCCCCGCGGGCTCGCCCCGACCTGAACACGGTTGCTCGCCCGCGTCGCGGCGACGACGTCGACGATGTAGTACCCCACCGGCGCCGAGACGTGGATCCCCTCGATCGCAGCCTGCAGCTCGATCAGACCGGCGCGGTCGATCACGCAGGCGAGCTCGATCTCGTCAGCGGCGCGGTCGAGCCGGCGCTCGAGCAGCTGCCACTCGTCGTCGCGGCCCGGGTAGCCGACGCCGAGGCGCACGAGGAAGCGGTCGAGCTGCGCCTCGGGGAGCGGATAGGTGCCCTCGTACTCGATCGGGTTCTGCGTTGCGATCACGAGAAACGGCCGCTTCAGCCGGCGCGACTCGCCCTCGATCGTCACCTGACGCTCCTGCATTGCCTCCAGCAGCGCCGCCTGCGTCTTCGGCGGGGCGCGGTTGATCTCGTCGCCGAGCAGGAGGTTCGTGAAGATCGGCCCCGGCCGAAACTCGAAGTCGCCGTCCCGCTGGTTGAAGATGGCCGAGCCGGTCACGTCCGACGGCATCAGGTCGGGCGTGAACTGGATCCGCGCGAACTCCATGTCGCACACCTGCGCGAACGACCGAGCAATCAAAGTCTTCGCGAGCCCCGGAAAGTCCTCCAGGAGGACATGGCCGTCGGCGAGGAAGCCGATCAGGACGAGCTCGAGCGCGTCCCGTTTGCCGACGATCGCGCGCTCGACCTCCGCAAGGATTTGCTCGCAGCGCTCGGCGACCTCGGTGGCGGAGAGCATGCTCTACAGCCTCTCAAGTTCGTCGACGAGAGCGCTCAACGATCGGACGGCTGGACCCGGAGCAAGCCGGTCCTCGGGCGGGGGCCGGTCGGGCTCTACGACCTCCCAGGTGCGTGCCGGGACGAGCTCGCGTGCGCGGGCGGGTTCCCGGTCGAGCTCGACGCCGTAGCGCGACCGCAGCCGGTGCGCCGCGATCTCGCGCAGCACCGGGCGCAGGCGGAGGTGGAAATGGAACTCGTTCGCCCGTGAGAGCTCGACGTCCCGCGCAAGCGCGAGCTCGGGCACGGGCGGCGACTGCGGGCGCATCCTCGCGGCAGCTTCGTCCAGCGGCGAGCCTGCGGTCGGGGCGAGCAGGCGTGCGCTCCGGAAGAGGGCGAGCAGCAGGATGCCGGCGATCGCGAGCAGCCAGATGTCGAGGACGAGGCCGCCCGGGGCGCGGGTGAAGATCGCCACCGAGCCTCCCGCCGCCGACACCGCGACCCCGAGGCGAAGCGCACGCCGGCGGATCCGCCTCATGCCGTGGCCGCCTGGAGGTCGGCCCGGACGGAGACGAGCGCGGCGATTGCCCGCTCCTTCATCGACTGATCGATCTCGTGCGTGCTGAACTTCGCCCGCTCGAACAGCTCGGTCAACTCGCGAACGGCGCCCGCACCCACGCGAAGCGCGAGCAGGATCCTGGCGAGGTACTCGAAGGGCGTCTCGCTCGGCCGGCGCGGCTGTCCGTGCTGTTCGAGCACCCGCTCCATCCGTGCGTACGCGGCGATCACGGCTCGGCGCGGATCTGCCTCCCGGCGGAGATCGTCGATCGTGTCCGTAACGACAGCCGCCAGCTCGTCCTCGACGCCCTCCTCCTCCTCGTGGGTGAATTCGCCGCGGCGACGGGCGAGCACGACCGCGGCGGCCAGAAGGAGACCGCCTCCGATCACTGCGGCGAGCACCCAGTCGAAGCGGGCCGGCCGATCGGCGGTCGGCAAGCTCGGCATGGTGGGAATGCGGGACGACGAGCTGCTCGTAAGCGTCTGCTGTCCTCGGCCATGGCCGTGGTTCTGCCAGAGCCCGTGCCGCGCCCGGTAGGCGAGTAGAGCCAGAGCCCCGAGGAGCACCGCGAACCCCAGCAGCTGGCGCAGCCACAGCCGGCCGGTTGGCTCTTTCCACTTGCCACGCATGAGCAGAAACGTGATCACGAGCCCGACGGTGCCGACCCCGTAGGCGAGCAGGACGACGGTGAAGAGATCGTTGGCGACGCGTGCGGGAACTCCCCGCTGGTGAAGCCGGCCGTGGGTGTCCGGGTGCCCGCCGCGAGCCGCGAGCGCGACGACCGCGAGCAGCCCAGCCAGTGTCAGCGCCGCGATCCCCGCCTTCAGCGGCCGCGACAAGCCGGGTTGACTCGTTCCGTCCACGTGTTTGCTCAGACGGAAACAGTACGCCGTGCGTTAGGCCTCCTATGAGTCCTGGTTGCCGCCGAGATCATTGCCGCTCGCCTGAACCGCGAGCCGCAGCCGGGTTGCAAAGATGCCGGGACCGCCGTTGTCCCGGATGACGTTGTCCTTCAGGAGGAGCGTGCCGTCGATGCCGTCCTGTCCCCCGGCGAGGACGATGCCTGCCCGCTTGGGTGGTGTCCGCTTCAGCGCATTCCGGACGATCGTGTTGCCGCTGATCTCGAGGTCGGTCGCGAGGACGGAGTTGCCGTCGTTCGTCTCGAGCTCGAGCAGGATCCCCGGGCCGGCGTTGTCCCGGATGGTGTTGCGGGCGATCCGGACGCCGAGCGCGGGCTCGTCGCGGTGGTCCGGCTCCAGGTCGATGCCCGCGGCGGGCTGACCGGGGGGCGCGTCGCGCACGCCCTCGATCGTGTTCCTCTCGATCCGGAGGCCGATCACGGCGGTCGCGGAGATCGCGTTGCGCTTCGCCCCACTCAGGGTCGAGTCGAGCACCGCCACGCCGCCCGCGTACCCGTTTCCGTTCGCGCGGGCGCCGATGAGGATGTCGTCCTTCGGCGAGCCGCCGATCTCGAGGTGGCTGAGCGTGACCTGGTGGCCGGAGACGACGACGCCGTACATCGGCTCGCCGTCCGGTACGACGATCCTGAGGTTGCTGATGGTGATCCCGACCGGCGCGGGTTTCGCCGGGCGAGAACGGTTGATGAAGAACACCGCGCTCGACGCGATCGGATCCCCGTCGCCCGAGTGCAGCCGGACCTCCCCCGGCCCGAGCGAGACGATGCAGGCGCCGTCGGAGGTGATCGTGGTGTCGTCGTGCGAGACCCAGAGCCCACGCGTGGCGTAGCACTCGCCGTTCGGGAGTTTCGGCAGGAACACCGTGCCGCCGCTGGCGTCGAGGCGAGCCTGCAGCCGTGCGGTGTCGTCTCGGACGGCGCCGGCTGCTGCCGGGATGAACGGCCGGGAGTCTCGAGACGGGCCGCCGGGAGCGGCAGCCGCGGTGCCCATCCCCCTGGTCGCCCCGCCCCGATTCCCGCGGAGGTCGTTGCCGGTCGCGGTGACGGCGAGCGTCGTCCTGCGGCCGAGGATCCCGGGCCCGCTGTTGGCGCGAACGACGTTCTGCGCCAGGAGGAGGCTGCCGTTCCGGTCACGCTGGCCGCCGGCGAGGACGATGCCACCGCGGCGTGCCGCCGGGGCCTTGCGGGCGTTCCGCAGGATCGTGTTGCCGCTGAGCTCGATCCCGGAGGCGAGCACGGGCAGTCCGTTCTTGGGATCGAGCTCGAGGAAGATCCCGGCGCCGGCGTTGTCGACGATCGTGTTCCCGGTGACGTGGACGTCGAGGGTGGGCTGTCCCCGGTCGGCTGCGCGAAGGTGGAGTGCGTTGCCGCGTCCGCCCGAGAGGGTGTTCCCCTCGATTCGCACGCCGACCGGGCCGAAGACGAGGAGCACGTCGCGCTGACCGCCGGTCAACGTGGAGTCGCGCACTTCGACGCGGGCGGTCATCCCGCCGCCGCCGATCCGGCCGCTGCCGACGACGACGTCGGTGGTCGGCGACCCCCTGATCCGGATGTTGCTGAGCGTCACCTCGTGGCCGAGGGCGGCGACGCCGAGCATGCGCGTCGCGGCCGGAACACGAATGTCCAGCCCGCTGATCGTGACCCGAACCGGAGGCGGGACGAAGATGGAAGAGTGGTTGAGGAAGAAGACAGCATTAGCCCGCACCGGCTTGCCGTCTCCCGTCTTGATGCGCGCCTCACCCGGGCCGAGCGCGACGATGCAGGCGCCGTCGGAGGTGATCGAGGTGCCGTCGCGCGAGACCCAGAGCCCGCGCGTCGCGTAGCACGAGCCGTTCGGGAGCTTCGGGATGAAGACGGAGCCGCCGGCATCGAGCTTCGCCTGCAACGAGGCGGTGTCGTCCCGGCTGCCGGCGGCCGCGTGCGGCGCCGGCAGGAGCGCTACAGAGACGGTCGCCGCGAGAGCGACGAGGCCGCTTGCGGGTGGCTTCTTCCACGTCCGCCTCGGGTTCGACCCCATGATCGCGGCACGGTAGCCGACCGCGCCCGAGTCGCTCGCTTCGTTCACCGCCTGCGACGACGGCACGCCGACGGGGGGCCGCGGCGGAACCGTCCGCGGCCCCCCTCGACGAATCGTCTCGTCCTACCCCGTCGTCGCCGCCCAGATGTCGGTGTTGCCGAACAGCGGGCAGCTGAAGAGCGGCCACGGTGCCGGCGTCACGCGCTCGCCGCCCGCGTACGATGCCGCCCGGTAGGTCTGCACCTCCGAGCAGACCTGCGCGTCGCGCGCGTCGGTCCAGACGCCGAGGCCGTAGGTGGACGTTGCGGCGGCGTAGACGTAGTCGCCGATCCGCTCCTGATAGATGTCGTGACCGGGATACGTGCCGCGGAGATCGCCGTCGGGCCCGATGTACGCGGGCGACCACGCGGTCGGCGCTCCCGCGGTCACGGGTGACGACAGCAGCACGCCGCGGTAGCGGCGCGTGCTCGTCATGTCGGCGCCTCGCCACGGGTCGCGGTCGGCCTCGTAGATCACGTACATCCGGTCGCCCTGCGGTGAGATCGCCGGCGCGGCGTAGATCGGCCGGTCGCCGGGCAGCTGAATCGCCGTCGGGCTGCTCCAGGTCGCGCCGCCATTCGTCGACCACACGACGCGTGCCTCCTCCGCGTTCAGCGCCGTCCCGTCAGCCCACGCGTCGACGATCTCGTTCGTCGCTCCGGCACCCGTCGGCGCCCCGTTCGCGATGTCGACGCTCGGAGCCGCTGCGAGGTCGGTGCGCGCGCCGGCGTAGCCGTCCATCACGCAGCGGCCGTACACCGGATCGGCGAAGTAGCACGGGTCGGTGATCTGCCGGATGATCTGCTGCGACGTCCAGTGCTTGCCACCGTCGAACGACTTGAACATGACGTGGAAGCCGTGCGTCGGCAGCCCGACCAGCGCCGGGTTCTCGAACATCTCCGAGAAGAGGTAGACGACGCCGTGGCTGTCGGTGCGGATCGTGCACCCGCTCAACCCCCACAGGTTCGGGCCGTGCCCGGTCGTCCCTGCCGGGGTCACCTGCTTCGACGTCCACGTGCCGCCGCCGTCGGTCGACGTCGCGACCACCACCGGCACCGGGAAGTTCCCGCCCGGCGCGAGGTGCAGCCCCACGCTGCGGAACTGCGCCGTGCAGACGTAGACGCGGCCGAAGAACGGGCTCGAGGAGGCGTTGTCGGCCCAGATTTGCTCCTTGTCGTCGAAAGCGGTCTGGCTATTGCGTGTGTTCACCATCACCGGCGGCTTCCAGCTCGACTTGAGCAGGATGCTCGCCGGCGTCGGGTTGTCGAGCCGCGAGACCGCGATCCCGATGAAGCCTCGGAACACCTCGTTCGGGAACGGCTGCCCGCCCGAGACGACGAACGGCGAGACGAGGTTGGCGTAGTACACGCGCGACCCGTTCCCCCACGCGAAGGTCCCGCCACTCGGCACCGGGCCGACGGCGACCGCCGGGTCGCCGGACGAGACGAGGTTGTTCTCGTAGTACCAGGGCAGCGTGTGGATCGGCCCCGGGTGCGCCGCGCACGGCGCGAGCGGATCGCAGTCGGCGGCCGTCCAGCCGCTGTACGTCGGCTGCGTCCAGCTGTTGCCGCGGTTGAACGAGAAATAGACGCCGGACAGTCCGATGCCGGCGTCGGCGTCGTCGAAGCAGTTGCCGTTCTCCGTCGCGTCCTTCTTGGGGCACGGCGCCCAGTCGACGAAGTCGTTGACGCCCGCGAACCGCGAAGTCGGGATGATTCGCGTCGATCGCGACCGCCGGCTCGTTCTGGTGGTTCTGCGGCGTCATGTTCGGCGGGCTGCCGCTCGACACCAGGCCGCTGCCCGCTGACGCGAGCGAGGCGGTGCCCAGACAGACAGCCGCCGCCGTCAAGACGGCGAAGACCCGCTTCCTCATTCTCCCCTCCAGTCGATCGATGCCGGTCGCGGCGATCCTCCGCCTCGGCGGCCCCAGAAGTCAATCGGGCAAGCTACGCGAACGAATGAAGATCGTGGTCGGAGCCGATGACGAGGGCCCCGTCGCGGACACGGTGGTGGCCGAGCTCGAGGCGCGAGGCCACGACGTGACCGTGCTCGATCGGGACCAGTGGCCGGAGGTCGCCCGCAAGGTCGCGGAGACCGTCGCGTCGGGCGACGCCGATCAGGGAGTGCTGTTCTGCTGGACGGGCACCGGCACGTCCATGGCCGCGAACAAGGTTCCGGGCGTACGAGCGGCCCTCGCGTGGGATCCGTGGATCGCGGAGGGCGCCCGCCGCTGGAACGACGCGAACGTCCTCGTCATGAGCCTGAAGCGCACGACACCTGAGGAGGCAAAGGAGATCCTCGACGCGTGGCTCGCCGTGGAGGAGGCGGATCCGGACGAGGCGGCCAACATCGCTCGCCTGACCGAGCTCGACGAGAAGCGCGCCGGCCAGTGAAGTAATCCGCAACCGGAAGCCCCTCAGCGAAGCTGCTGGACGCGTGCAGTCGTGGCGCTTCATCATCATGCGGCCGTGGGTTTGTCGTCGGGCACCGTGACGTTTCCGTTCACGGACGTGGAGGGGTCGACGCGTCTGCTGGATGAGTTGGGCCAGCGCTGAGCGTGCCCCGCCCGAGGCGAGACGCGGCACCCCGCAAAGCAAGGGGGAGCCAGGGACCCCGGCGCCTCGCAGTCTGGCGCCTCGCAGCGCCACTCGTCGCAGCCGTTGCCTTCCTCGGAGCATGGACGCTGATCCACCACGGCTGGTGGCGGGGTCTTCGGATCTCGGACACGCCGGTCTACGAGCGGTACGGCGACGCGATCGTGCGCGGCGAGGTGCCCTACCGCGACTTCGACCTCGAGTACCCGCCGGGCTCGCTGCCCGCGTTTCTCGCTCCCGAGCTGACGGCGCCCTCAGATGACCAGGCGGCCTACGACCGGGCCTTCGACCGCTGGATGGCCGGCTGCGGCGTCGCCACCACGCTCCTGCTCGGGCTCGCGCTCGCCGTCCTCCGGGCCTCGGCCGTGCGCACGGGCATTGCGCTCGCCGTGGTCGCGGCCTCTCCGGTGCTCCTCGGCACGGTCGTCCAGAGCCGTTTCGATCTCTGGCCGGCGGCGCTCACGGCCGGAACGGCCGCGGCGCTGCTCTCGGGCCGGGACCGGCTCGGCGCCGTCCTGCTCGCCGCCGCGATCGCCGTGAAGCTGTACGCGGTCGTCCTCGTTCCGCTCGCCCTCGTGTGGGTCTGGCGACGCGGCGGAGGCCGCCTCGCGGCGATCTGGACGGCCGTGCTCGGCGCCGTCCTGGCTGCGGCCTTCCTCCCCTTCGCAGTGCTCGCTCCCGGCGGGCTCGCGCATAGCTTCTGGGTCCAGTTCGGCCGGCCGCTGCAGATCGAGAGCCTAGGCGCCGCGGCGCTCCTGGCAGGGCACCGGCTCGTGGGTCTCTCGGTCGGCATCGAGACGACCCACGGCTCACAGAACCTCGGCGGCGCGAGCGCCGCGATCGCGGGTACCGCAGTCACCGTGCTCCAGGTCGGGGCGCTCGTCTGGGTGTGGATCGCCTTTGCGCGAGGGGAGTCGACCCGGGAGCGGCTCGCCGTTGCCCTTGCCGCCGCCGTCGTCGCGTTCGTCGCCTTCAACCGCGTCTTCTCTCCGCAGTATCTGGTCTGGCTGCTTCCGCTCGTGCCGCTTGTCCCGAGCCGCGCCCCCACGGCGCTCCTGACCGCAGCCCTCCTGCTCACGCAGGCATGGTTCCCGAAGCACTATCCCGCCCTCGTCCACGAACTCTCCGCGCTCGAGTCGTGGGAGGTGGTCGCCCGCGATCTCGTCGTCGTCGCGCTCTTCGCCGTGCTCGCACGCTCGCTGGCGCCGCGGCTCCGGAGGAACGCGATCTCGTGAAAGCCGCGCGCAGGCTCTGGGCCGACCGGAGAGCGGAGCTCGTGCTCGTCGCTGCCTGGGGCGCGTCGCGGGCAGTGGTCTACGGCTTCGGCGTCCGCTTCGACAAGCGTGAGCTGGCCTCGTCGGTGCAGAACATCGACCCGGAGCTCCTCCGGCACAGGCTCGCCGAAAGCCTCTGGTGGCTCCACGGCCAGCCGCCGGGCTACAACCTCTTTCTCGGCCTCGTGCTGAAGGTGTCCGGGAGCCACTGGGCAGGGGCGTTCCAGGCCGTGCACCTCCTGCTCTCGCTCGTACTCGTGCTCGTGACCTACGCCCTCGGGCGACGCCTGCGGCTCCCCGTTGCGGCCGCGGTGGCGATCGCGCTCCTGGTCTCGCTCGCCCCGGCCACGATCACCTACGAGAACATGCTCTTCTACGACTTCCCCACGCTCGTCCTGATCACCGCGTCCGCGCTCCTGCTCGCGCGCTACCTCGACCGGCCGACGCTCGGCCGCGGGCTCGCCTTCTTCGGCGCAGCGTCCGGACTCGTGCTCCTGCGGACGCTCTTCCAGCTCCC
>WNGA01022630.1_pt1 | contig 13729 bp, 15 predicted proteins | sample 5400061 | NCBI WGS metagenome assembly WNGA01 (sample SAMN13153366, study PRJNA577476) | soil metagenome | isolation source: 100 cm soil or saprolite under grassland replicate 2 | place: USA:California | collected 2016-06-15 | reverse complement strand
TTGCCGTCGATGATCAAGCCGCCGCCGACTCCGGTGGACCAGGTGATGTAGACCATGTTGCGAGTGCCTCGGCCGGCGCCGCGGTGGAACTCCCCCAGCCCCGCCATGTCGGCATCGTTGGCCAGCTGCACCTTGGCGCCGGTGGCGCGGCTGAGCATCGCGGCCAGCGGGACGTTCTGCCAAGGAAGGTTGGGCGGGTTGACGAGCACGCCCCGCATGACGTCGATGGGGCCAGGTGCCGCGATCGTGATGCTGCGCACCTTCTCCCTGCCGCGATGGCGCTCGATCTCCCCCGCCGCCCAGTCCACCATTCCCTGCGGGCTCTTCAGCAGCGCGGTCTTGGTCTTGATGCTCGTGAGCAGGTTTCCATCCGAGCGCGCCAGCGCCACGCGCACCTGCGTCCCGCCGAGGTCGATTCCGGCCAGCATTTCCTCGCTAGGTTAATGGTCGCGAAGCGCTACGAGGCGAGCAGCTGCTGGCCGCGCAAGGCGGAGAGGATCTCGATTGGCGCTCGCGCGCGGTTGAACGTGTAGAAGTGCAGGCCGGGCACGCCCGCCGCGATCAGCTCTGCGCACTGCGCGATGCAGTGCTGAACGCCGACTTTGCGTATGGCATCGTCGTCGGGCTGCTCGTCGATCAGGCGCTGGAGCGACGGCGGCACGGTGGCGCCCGACATCGCGGTCATGTAATTCAGCGAACGCCGGCTCGGGACGGGCATCAGCCCGGGGACGATGGGGACGCGGATGCCGGCCTCTCTCGCCCGCGCGACGAGGTCGAAATAGTGCCTGTTGTCGAAGAAGAGCTGCGTGATCAGGAAGTCAGCGCCGGCTTCCACTTTGAGCTTCACGTAGCGAAACTCGTGCTCGAGGTCGGGACTCTCCGGGTGCTTCTCGGCGCTGCAGGCGGCGCCGATCCCCAGCCGATAGCCGCTCCGGCGAACGAATGCGACAAGGTCGCTGCCGTGCGCAAGGCCGGGGTCGACAGGTTGGAACGGCTCGCCTTCGATTGCCGGGTCGCCGCGCAGCGCCAGCACGTTGGCGACGCCCTCGCGCTCCATCCAGTTCAAGATCCGGCGCGTCTCATCGCGAGCGTTGGCGCAGGTGAGGTGGGCCATCGCCTCGATGTGGTACTGCCGCTTGATTCTGGTCACAAGCTCGAGGGTCTTCTGACCGGTGCGCAGGCGGTATGTCACCGAGACCCAATCCGGAGCATGCCCGGCCAGCGCGGCGATCGTGCGCTCGAGGACGTCGACCTCGGCCTCATCTCGAGGCGCCATGAATTCGAATGAGATAGTGGGCCGGCCGCGTCCCAGGAGCTCCGCGATGCGCATTGGGCGGAAGGTTACCTGAGGAGTCGGACATCGCCGACGCGGCGCGTCACCTTGGCCGCGTCGAGATGCTCCAGCAGGGCCAGCACCGGCCGGCGGCTGGCGCCCAACCGATCGCGCAGCTGAGCGACGCTGACCGATCCCCCGCTGGCGATCAGCTCCTTGACCGCCAGGACCGCGGCCTCGTACGCCTCGCGAGTGAACGCGGTCTCATCGCTCACGCGCACGATGTCGCCGCGCTGGGCGAGCGCGCGCACCAGCTCGAGGCCTGCTCCAGTCAGCTTCATGGCCTCGGGCAGTGACGGCGGCGCGAACGGCTCGCGGGCAAGCAGTTCGAGCAGTTGCGCAGCCGGCCCGTCCGTGGCCTGGATCTCAACTCGATGCGCGGGCAGCGCCAGCTCCCCGTCTCTCTCCTCGAGCCGGCCCTCCTCGGCGAGCCCACGAACCACCTCTGGAAACGAACCCGGAGGTAGCCCGAGCCGGCTTCTCAGCTCTTCGCGCGCCATGCCGCTGCGAAGCGGATGCGCCGCGTGGTAAGCGGCGAGCTCGCCGCGCGCCCGGTCCGCGATCGCATCCCATGCCTCCTGGGCAAAGAGCCACTCGCCCACCCGCCGAGCGCTCAGCTTCGAAAGGTCTGCGCTCGTAACCGTGGTCGCTTTGAGCAGAGCCGGGACTGTGACTCCACGGGGGTACTTGCGCAGCTCCTCCTGCAGCACGTCGCCGGCCGCGCGCCGCTCGAGCGATTCACGCGCTGCAGCGTCATGGCGCGGATGCTTGCGCGGCGCCACGTCCGCGAACCGGCCGCCCGCGACCGTGGCCGCAGGGCTCGGTATCCGCAGGACGAAGCGATCCTCCGCCGCGGCGGCGATCGGACGCTCCAGATACAGCTGGGCCCAGCCATGGTGTCCGGGCTGGATGGCGTCGCCCTCAAGCAGGATGGCGCGGCATCCGACCTCGGTCGTGCCGGTGTGGAGGAGAAGCTCAGCCCCGTGACGTAGGTCCCGGGGAGCGGATTCGACCACACGCACCAGAGCGTCGACACGGTTCGTCGTCGGTACGCTTCCCGGCCGCGCGAGCACGTCGCCTCGCGTCAGCTGGCTCTTTTCGACCCCTATGAGATTGGCCGCGACCCGGTTTCCGGGTGCCGCCTTGTTTACCGGTTGGTTGTGCTGCTGCAGTCCGCGCACTCGGACCATCCGGCCCACTGGGATGATCTCGAGCTCGTCCCCCACCTCGAGACCCCCGTCCACGAGCGTCCCCGTGACCACGGTCCCGAAGCCGGTCATCGTGAAGACGCGGTCGATCGGCAATCGTGGCCGCCCGAGATCAGCGCGCGGCTCCACGCTGCTCAGCAGCGCATCCAGCCCAGCGACCAGCTCGGCCAGCCCCACTCCCGTCAGCACCGAGACGCCAATCGCCGCCGCGCCTTCCAGGGCCGTCCCCTTCACGGTCGCCGCCACCTCGGCCTCGACCAGCTCGCGCCACGCAGCATCGACCAGGTCGACCTTGGTCAGGACCACCAGGCCGCGGCGCACCTCAAGCAGGTCGACGATCTCGAGATGCTCCCTCGTCTGTGGCATCACGCCCTCATCCGCGGCGACGACCAGGAGCACGGCATCGATCCCGTGGGCGCCGGCCAGCATGTTGCGTATGAAACGTGCATGCCCGGGCACGTCCACGATTCCGATCTGACGGCCGCTGGGCAAAAGCATGTGCGCGAAGCCGAGGTCGATCGTCATCCCCCGCCGCTTTTCCTCCGCCAGGCGGTCGGGGTCGATGCCGGTCAGCGCGGTGACGAGCGTCGACTTGCCGTGGTCGATGTGCCCCGAGGTGCCGACGATCAACGCGAGAGCCTCTTCGCCGCCGCCTCCACGGCGTCGATCAGCTGCTCGTCCTCGCCTCTCAAGACCGTTCGCGGGTCGAGTGAGCAGGCATCGTTATCGATGCGCGCGATCACGGGCGGGTCGCCCCGCCGGAGCGCCTCGGCCAGGCGCGATGCGCGGCCTTCGATCGCCACCAGCACAGTCGGCAGGCCGTGCTCCGGGAGTGAGCCCCCGCCCACCGCGGACTGACCTTCGACGAGTCTTGTCCGGACGCCGCGCTCCTCGAGCTTCACCGACCAAAGTCCGGCGCGGCGGCGGACCTCGCCAACGGGAGCGCGCAGCATGCGCTCGACCGGAATCTCGTCGAGCCGGCCGGCGAGGCGCTGGAGGAGAGTCGCCTCGAGGGCCGCAAGGCTGAGCTTGTCGATGCGCACGGCCCGGGCCAGCGGGTGCCGCGCGAGCCTGCGGATGGCCGCCGCCCCTTTCTCTCCTCGGGCCAGCACGATCCCCGCCTGCGGGCCGCCGATGAGCTTGTCCCCCGAGAAGGTGACGAGGTCGCAATGGTGGAGCGATTCGGCGACGGTAGGCTCGTCGGCGATCGCTTCGATTGCCCCACTGCCGAGATCGTCGATGAGGAGGAGGTCGTGGCGCCGCGCAACCTCGGCCATCTCGCCAGGCGTGGCCGACTCGGTGAAGCCGGAGACTCGGAAATTGGAGGTGTGGACGCGCAGCAGCGCGGCGGTCCGCGAGGTGATCGACTCCTCATAGTCGGCGGCTCGCGTGCGATTCGTCGTGCCGACCTCGACCATTCGCGCACCCGACATGCGCATGACATCGGGCATGCGGAACGACCCGCCGATCTCGACCAGCTGGCCGCGGGAGATGATCACCTCCCGGCCCTTGCAGAGGGCCGTCAGCACCAGCAGCACGGCGGCGGCGTTGTTATTGACGACCAGCCCCGCATCGCACCCAAAGAGCGCCTTGAGTGGCCCAGAGAGGAGATCTGCGCGCTCGCCGCGACGGCCGGTATCCAGGTTCATCTCCAGGTTGCTGTACGCAGCGGCGACGGTGAGGGCATGTGTGGCAGCGCGAGAAAGCGGTGCGCGGCCGAGGTTTGTGTGCAGGATCACGCCGCTGGCGTTGATGACCCGGCGCAACCGCGGCGCGGACTGTTCGCGAAGCCGGCGCGCAACGTGTTGAGTGCGGTCGGAGTCGCTCAGGACCTCGCCCTCGCGCTCGGCGGCGATCTGCTCGCGAATCGCTTCCACGACGCGGACCCGCCCAAACTCCTTGGCCAGCGCCGCGTAGTCCGGCTGGTTGGCCAGCGTGCCTACAGCAGGCAGGGATGCAGGCGGTTGAATCCTGGAACTCCGTAGCCGATGCATTGCCCCACAGAGATTAGGCTGGCCGGCGTGTATAGGGGCGACATCACCACACTGAGCACAGGCACGCCAAGGAAGGAGCCGATGACGACGACGAGAATCGCTCCCACCCAGATCTCGCGCCGGCGCACCGAGACGTTGTAGAAGAAGCGAGGATTTCGAGAGCGAAACAGCGTCTCGATCACGTCCCATCCGTCCAGCCCCGGGATCGGCAGGAGCTGGAACGCAAACATGGACAGGTTCAAGAAGACGATCGCGTAGACCGCGAACGCGAGCAGAGATGGCGACAGCGCCAGGTCGGGCCGGATGCCCGCTCCGACCAGGCCACGGAGGATCAATCGAGCTGATGTATGAGGCGCTGTCGCGCGGTGCTGATGCGGTTGGGCTGCACCGGGACGCGCTTGCCCCAGCCGACCAACGCGATGAACACGGCGATCACTCCTGTGACCTCGAGAAACCGGCGTGGGTCGAGGCTGAAATACCCGAAATAGCGGACGGAGCGATCGCCCTGGAAGTAGGCGGCCGCGGCATGCCCCATCTCGTGCACCGGGATCGCAACGAGCAGGGCAGGCACCAGCATCAGCGCCGTCAGGAGGAAGGCGCCGAGTGAGGTCAAAGCGTTCTCACTCGATCGGGATTTTGCCCGCTCGCCGCGGGGGCCGGCGTCGTGGCGAGGGCCTGCGCGGCGCGGCTGCCTGCCGGCGCGCGCGACCAGGGGTGGTGTCCGTCACGCGGTGTTCGTAGATCAGCATCAGCGCGGTGATGAGCTCACGCTGGGCGTTCAGCAGGTGCACCTGCGCTTTGGGCGGCACCATGTCAGTGAGGACCTGGCTGACGCGCGATCCAAGCTCGTTGATGAGCTCGATCAGGCGCTCGCCGTCGCGGCTCACGAGCGCTTGGGTACGGGCCGGGCAAAGCGCACCCGCAGCTCTCCATCCTTGATGGTTGCGCCGGCCGTCTCCCTCTTGGCGAGGACGCGAGGCAGCGAGATCTCGCGGCGGTAGTTGCCGACGGTCACGTAGAGCTCGCCGTTACGCCGGCTCAGGTCCACGGCGGATCGGTCGACGAATGGCACCTTGAGCGACAGGACGTAATCGGTTCCGTCCTTGTCGATTCGCTGCGGGTTCGAGTGCGCGAAATGCTCGGCCGGGTCGCGGTCGCCGTAGGTCGCCCGAGCCATGCGCTGCAGCATCCTGTCCCCGACAACCTCCCGATCGAAGAGCGGCACGTTGAGGATCGGAATCCCGGCAAAGGACTGCTCGACCTCGGCCTGGTAGCGGCGGTGAATCCGCTGCCACTTCTTGAACAGCTCGTCGTGAAGCTCGCCGGGCAGCAGCCGGTTGACGATGACGGCGTCGGTCACGTAGCCGAAGAGGCTCAGGTAGCTGAAGGCACGCTTGGCCTCTTTGACCACCATCTTCTCCAGGTTGAGCACGATTCGGACAGTGGTGGTGGCGGGGTCGGTCAGCACCTTGCGCATGCCGCCAAGATCGAGCAGGAGGTCCTTCAGGGAGGCGTAGACCTCGTCCGACGGGAGTGGTATGCCCATCATGGGCTGCAGCACGGGGCGGGCGACCTTCATCGCGCGCCGCTCCCAGGGATAGATCTTGTCGAGCCACCATTTGGCGGCGTCGGGGAAGGTCAGGAGCTGCAGCGTCTCCCCGGTGGGAGCGCAGTCCACGATCAGCACATCGTGCTCATCGCGCTGCGCGTAGTGCTTGATCCACATCAGGGAGGCGACCTCGTCCATTCCTGGAGGGTTCGCGACCTCGTCCGCCACCACCTCATCAAGACCCTGGGTGGAGAAAACCTCGACCGCGTACTCGTGCAGCTTTTCCCAATGGCGCTGCATCTCGTGCAGGGAGGAGACCTCGTGAGCCCAGAGGTTCTTGTAGATGGGGGTCAGGTCTGAGCCGAGCTCGACGTCGAACGAATCGCCGAGAGAGTGCGCCGGATCCGTGCTCATGACCACGGTGCGATAACCGCTTCGCGCGCAGTGGACGGCGGTGGCAGCCGCAACCGAGGTCTTGCCCACGCCGCCCTTGCCTGTGAACAGGATCACGCGCACGGACTGAGTGTATGGCCTCGGGGAGGGCGGCTAGGTGAAGTTCGGCTAGGCCCCCTGCTGCGAGACGTTCCTGGCGTCAGCCGCCATATGGTCGGAGACCAGTGCCTCGACGTTCTGAAGGATCTGAACGGTCACGTCCGTGTTCTCTTTGATTGCTTTGAGGATCTGGACGTTCTGGTCATCCGCCTTCTCGGCCTCTTCCGCTGCGTGCTCGAGCGTGAGGCGGTCCTTTTGCGCCTGGCGGTTGCCGGCCAGCAAGAGGACGGGTCCCGTGTATGCCGCCTGCACGCTGAAGAGCAGGTTCAAGAGGATGAACGGGAAGGGATCCCAGTGTTTGATGAACCCGATGACGTTGAAGGTGACCCAGCAAATGACGGCGCCAGTCTGGATGATCAGAAATATCCACGAGCCGATGCCGGCTGCGATCCGATCGGCCAGCATCTCGCCGAAGGTGGCTTCCTCGTGGTGGAGGACGTTGACCGGGTGCTTGTGATCTACAGCCGCCAGCTTTCGCCGGCGCAGGGTGTGCTTGAGCGCCTGCTGCCCTGAGGCGCTGGTTCGCATCGTCATGGCGCGGAAACTCTAGTCTTCAGGCCCGCGACATGTCCACGATTTAGCGTTGGTGGGTAGCTCGGCGCGGACTACCCGACGATTTGCGGGACGACGAAGGCACCGACGCCCAGCAGGACGACCATCGCGGCGCCCACGACAACCAGTCGCACGAGGTCCTTCGTGAAGTACGGGACGCGGTCGAGCGGTATCGCCGGATCGTTCGACTGGACGACCATCCGTCCCCCGCGTCCTTTGACGATCTGGTTGCGGGCGCCCAGCGACATCTCGACCGCGCGGACCATCGCCTGGTCGCCGCCCACGCGGGCCTGCGAGACCGAGCGCTGCGAGCTGACCGCGGTCTGGGCGCCGCCCGCGCCGGTTCCGCCGACCCTGACCGGCTGCCGGTACCTGGCGCCTCGACCCTTTTTTCGCTTGCGGCTCATAGAAGGTCAAGTCTAGGTCCTCCCAAAAGTCAACGGGCTTGAGTGCGCTCCCCACCCGGCCGCGCTCGCTGCGCGAGCGGGGCCGACCTCCCCACGCGGTGGGGAGGGTTGCCTTCCCACGCGGTGGGGAGGTAAGAAACAGGCAGGCGGTGGGGGAGCCGGTGCTAGGTTGTAGGGAGCGACCTATGGGGGTTGTCCGCCTGCCTGAGTTGGGCCGTGGGACTCAACCTTCTGAGATGTGGGCTACGACATGTTGTGTCCCGAGGGCAGTTATAACCCCGAATATGGGGACTGTCAAGCATTAACATGTAGCCGGCCGAGGGCGGCGAGGATATGGTCGTGAGCCGCTGTACTCGGTGCGGGACCGATCTGCAAGCCGCCTTTCGCTTCTGTCCAAGCTGCGGCCAGGCTGTGCCTTCCGCGGCGCCTGCGCCCATGCCGAGCTTGCGCTGGCTCCCCTTCGTGTTCGCGGCCGGCGCCGTCTTCTGGCTCATCGAGCTGGTCCAGTTCGCGGCCGTCGTGGCCGCGCCGGCAGGCCGTGAGCAGCTTGAGGATGCCCTCCGGCAAGCGGGCCTCACGGGAGACATCACGACGCTGCTCGTGCTGGATGCGGCCATCGTCTTCTTCATCGAGGGCACCGCCGCCGCCCTGCATTCCGCGGCCTACTTCGGCCTGAAGGCGCGCAAGCCATGGGGATGGGTGACCGCGGTCGTGGTTTCGGGTCTGTGGTCGCTGGTCCTGGTCGGAATTCCAATCCTGGTCGTCCTTTTGCGCAGGAACACTCGGCTGGCTTACGGGATCCACTGAGCGGGCGATCCGCAGGCGCTATGCCGCCTGGGGCTGAACGCTGAGCCGAATCGGACCGAGAAGGATCCAGATGCCGGCCAGGATCGACACCGCAACACCGGTGTACATGGCCGGCACCAGGCCGTATGTGTTGCCGATCGCGCCGCCGATCAAAGCCCCTATCGGGATCGTTCCCCAGATCACCGTTCGCACTGTCGCGTTCATCCGGCCCTGCACGCGGTCGGGTGTGATCGCCTGGCGGAGGCTCACTTGATTGATGTTGTAGACGGGATTGGCGAAGCTGCCTATGAGCGATGCAGCCAACAGCAGCGGCACCGCCAACCCGAATTGGGCCATGGGCACAAGCGCGACCCCGACGCCCTCGACGACAATGGACAAGAACAACGTCGGGCCGAGACCTATTCTGCGGGCGATCCACGAGGCGCTCAACGCCCCGATCAGGCCGCCCACGGCTCCTGCGCCAAAGATGACGCCGATGAGCCCCGGGCTCAGGTGCAAAACGCGGTAGGCGAAGATCAGATAGACCGCAAAGAAGATGTTGGAGCCCAGGTTGGCCGTCGACGTGCTGCCTGCGATCTTCCAGATGGTGGGGTTGCCGAAGACGAATCGGATGCCCTCCCCCATCTCCGACCGGAACCCGGTGCGGCCTAGATCCGACGCCGGCTTTGGCTCCGGCTCCGGCCTGCGAATCCAGAGCAGCGAAAGCACTGACAGCAGGAAGGACGCAGCGTCCGCCGCTACCGCCCGGGCTGGACCCACCAGCTGGATCAGGATCCCGGCCAGCGCGGGCCCGGCCATCTGAGCCGCCGAGCCGCTGACAGACAGCTTGGTGTTGCCCTCCACGAGGTCCGCTCGGGAGATCAGCGCTGGTAGATACGACTGATAGGCAATGTCGAAGAAGACAGTGCCCACCCCCGTGATCAGCGCCACCACGTAAAGCTGGGGCATCGAGAGCGCATTGAAGACGAAGGCGACGGGAACGCTGGCGAGCGCGATCATTCGCGCCAGGTCGCAGGCGATCATGAGCGGCCGCCTGCGCAGCCTGTCGGCGTACACGCCAGCGACCAGGCCGACCACAGGAAACGCGAGGAACTCGAGTGCTGTGAGCAGGCCGACCTGGAACGGTGTGGCGCCCAGGAGCAGGATCGCCACCGTGGGTAGGGCCAGCTGGCTGATCTGGCTGCCGAGCTCGCTGATCGACTGGCCGCCCCAGAGCTTCATGAAGTCGCCGTCGCGCCAGAGCCTGCCCTTCAACATCGCGGAGTAATGATGAAGATGGCGGCGAGCGCGCTTCAGACCTCGGTGGTCAGGTCCGCGTACTCCTCCTCGCTGATCAGGTCATCCAGCTCGTGGGGGTCATCGAGGCGGACCCGCAGCAGCCAGCCTGCGCCATAGGGCTCGCTGTTGACGAGATCGGGGTTCTGGATGACATCGCCGTTGACGTCGAGAACCTCACCTGTGATCGGCGCCTCGATCGGCGACGACGCCTCCTCCGACTCGACATGGCCCATGCGCCGTCGGGCGCGAATCACGTCGCCGAGGTCTGGCAGATGGAGCGAGGTGATCTCCCCCATCTGATCCTGGAGGTAGTCGCTGAGCCCGAGAACGGCGTCCGGTCCCTCGACCCTCACCCACACGTGAGCCCCGCTGAACATTAGGGGTCCCCGCGAACTCACGGCGCAGCCTCAGAGTTCGTGGGGGTTCGAAGTTCGGACATCGGCCTAAATGATGGAGTGGAGACGATCCCGGCGGCCAGGCCGCAAGCCGCCCCCGTTACGATCCGTTAGGCAGAACATGCGATTCGTGATTCTGATCGTGGTCCTGGCCGTGCTGGTCTTTCTCGGCAACCTGATGTGGACGACGTTCTTCGGGGGAAGGTCCCTGTTCTAGATCACCTCTAACGCCCGACACGGAAAAACACGACGTCGCCATCTTTGACTCGGTAGTCACGACCTTCGATTCGAAGCTTCCCCGTCGACCGCAAAACGTCCATCGACCCCGCCGCGACCAGCTCGTCGACGGAGGTCACCTCGGCGCGGATGAAGTGCTTCTCGAAGTCGCTGTGGATCTTGCCCGCAGCCACTGGCGCCGGCGCGTCGCGTTCACATGCCCATGCGCGCACCTCAGGCTCACCTGCGGTGAAGAAAGTGATCAGTCCGCCGGCCTCCCAAACCGCGCGGGCGATGCGACCGAGGCCGGCCTCGTCGATGCCGTAGCCGGCGCGCATCTCGGCCTGCTCCGCCTCATCCAGCTCTCCGAGCTCGGCCTCGAGCCGCGCCGACAGCACGATCATTGGGGCAGGCTCGGTCCGCGCGAGCGCCTCCACCCTGGCGGCAGGCTCCCCACCTGCGGGCAACAGCTCTTCGGCGACATTCGCGACGTAGACCGCGGGCTTGAGCGTGACCGGAAACACCCCTTGCAACAAAAGGCGCTGCGAGGGCTCGAGGTTGAGCATGCGCAGCGGCTTGCCTGCATCAAGATGCTCCTTCGCCACCATCAATATTTCGTTCTCGTCGGCGGCGGCTTTCTTTCCAGCGCGCACCTCTTTCGCCACCGACTCCAGCCTTCGCTCAACCGAGGCAAGGTCCGCCAGCACGAGGTCGAGGGCGAACTCTTCCATCTCGCCGGCAGGGTCTGGATCGGGTCCGAAGCATCGCGCCACCTTGACGAGAACGTCCGCCTGCCGCGCAAAGGCCACGCGCTGCGCCCGACTCCCGGGTGGCGTGTCCTCGACTCGAACCTGCGCTGCGGTGGTCTTCGCCGGGCGCACTGCCTCCGAGAGCCGGCGCACGCGCTCATCGGGAACGTCGACCATTCCGACGCCGTCCGCGCCACGCCCCGCGGTGAGCGCGTTGAAGAGCGTGGTCTTGCCCGACCCCGAAGGGCCGACGATCGCGACGTTGACCGGCACCTCTTAGGCCGTATCCAGCTCGAACGTCTTGTGGAGGACGCGGACCCCTTTCTCGACCTGGGCCCGGGACACCAGGCACGTGATGCGGATCTCCGATGTGCTGATCATCTCGATGTTGATGCCGGCGTCGGCGAGAGCGCGGAACATCCGCCCCGCAATGCCGGGCATACCCAGCATGCCGGTGCCGACTATGGAGAGCTTCGCGATGCCACCGGCGGACGAGACCCGCCTCGCCCCCACTTTCTTCGCGGCTGTCCGAACGATCTTCTCAGCCGCCTTGAGGTCCGACTCGGCCACGGAAAAGGTCAGGTCTGTGTGTCCTGACCGGCCGACGTTCTGAACGATGACGTCCACCGAGATCCCGGCTTTGCCAAGCGGTTCGAAGATCGCAGCGGCGACGCCGGGACGGTCCATGACGCCGACGACTGTGATCTTGGCGACGTTTGACTCCTGCGCGATTCCGCGCACTCGCTGCCTTTCTTCCATCGGCACCTCGGCCACGATCATGGTACCCACGCCGTCGTGGAAGCTCGAGCGAACGTGAATGGGCACGCGATACAGCTCTCCGATCTCGACCGCGCGGGGATGCATCACGCGTGCACCCACAGCCGCCAGCTCGAGCATCTCGTCATAGCGGATGTGGGTCAGCTTTCGCGCGGAGGCGACGATCCTCGGATCGGCCGTGTAGATGCCATCGACGTCTGTGAAGATCTCGCATGCGTCGGCCTTCAAGGCTGCAGCGAGCGCGACGGCGGTGGTATCGGATCCGCCGCGGCCAAGTGTCGTCACCTCCAGGTCTTCGGTGACGCCTTGAAAGCCGGCGATGACGGGCACCTGGCCGGCGCGAAGCGCCTGCACGATGCGGTCAGGCTTGATGTCCTGGATGCGGGCGCGGGAGTGATGCGCGCTGGTGCGCACGCCCGCCTGCAGCCCGGACAACGAGATCGCAGGCACGCCCATCCCCTGGAGGCACATCGCCACCAGGGGCGCGGTGATCGTCTCGCCGTTGGCGACCAGCATGTCAAGCTCGCGCGCGGGCGGCTCGTCGTTGACGCTCTGCGCGAGCGCGATCAGGCGGTCGGTCGTGTGGCCCATCGCGGAGACGACGGCCACGACGCGGTGCCCCGTGGCGACGGTCTCGGCGATGCGACGGCTGACCCGCTTGATGCGGAACGCGTTGCCGACCGACGTGCCCCCGTACTTCTGGACGATCATCCCCAGACGTCGAGGCCCTGTCTGACCACCCGCGTCACCAGGCCGTAGCCATCCTCCGGACCCGCCTCCTCCATGGCCGCCGCCACGTCCTCCCCGAGCTTGCGCTCGCACATCGCGAACACGCTGGGCCCCGCGCCCGCCAGAGCGGCTCCGTAGGCCCCGGCCTCCCGGGCTGCGTCGATGACGTCCTGCACCCAAGGATAGAGCGACAGGCGATGAGGCTGGTGCAGGCGGTCCTCGAGCGCCCGGTCCAGCATCGGCCACTGGCGGCTGTGCAGGATCTCGACGAGCGCGGCCACCCTGGCGGCGTTGAACACCGCGTCCTCGCGGCTCACCTGGTCGGGCAGCACGGCCCGCGCCTCCTCGGTGGGGACCGGGCTCGGCGCCACGAAGAGCGCCACCTCGAGGTCCGGCACGGGGAGACCGAAGACCTCGTCACCCACCACCGCGACGACGCCGCCCATCACCGCGGCGGCGACGTTGTCGTAGTGACCCTCCTCGCGCCCGGCCGCGCCGATCGGATCCTCGTCACCGCGCAGGGCCGCGGCGGCCACGCGGGCCGCGGCGCTGCTGCCCAGGCCGACGCCGACCGGTATCTGGTTGTTCACCCACCCGCGCATGGGCAGCACCGAGAGCGGGTTGGGCGAGGCGGCGAGCAGGTCGGCGTCCTCGCCCTCGAACTCCCAATGGGGCTCGTCCGACTCCTCCGCCTCCACCTCGAGCCAGATGTCCACCGCCATGGCCAGCACGTCGTAGCCCGGCCCCAGGTTGGCGACCGAGGCCGGGACGCGTACTCTCACAGACGTTTCCAGAGCCGGACGGAACGCCGGTCGTAGCCCATCCGCTCCGTGAAGAACGGCAGGGAGAGCGCGCTCTCGGGGTAGGTGTCCAGCAGCGATACCGTCGCCCCGCGCTCGCGCGCCCACTCCTCCAGGGCCAGCATCAGGCGCTGGCCGACGCCACGGCCGCGGTACGCCTCCTGGACGACGACCATGTCGACCACGAGCCGCGTCTCCGCGAACTGCCGCTGGAGCTGGTACCGCGCGTACTCGAACGGCACCTCGATGCGGCCGACGGCGGCCCCGACCACCCGGCGGTCGAACTCAGCGACGAGGCGCCGCGTGTCGGGTTCGTCGGCGACGGCCGCCGGGCGGTCCATGTACTCGGCCAGGCCCTCCGTGTCCGGCACCTGGAACGTGTT
>WNGA01018829.1_pt1 | contig 13729 bp, 15 predicted proteins | sample 5400061 | NCBI WGS metagenome assembly WNGA01 (sample SAMN13153366, study PRJNA577476) | soil metagenome | isolation source: 100 cm soil or saprolite under grassland replicate 2 | place: USA:California | collected 2016-06-15 | reverse complement strand
GAAATCCGTGGAGAGGATCCGAACTTCTCTTGTCTATGCAATTCAATGCATAGAAATCTACGTGATTCTTTAATAAAATATGTGGATTTCCATAGAAACTTGTCCACATATTTCGATGTGTAGAATTCCACATAGTTCAAAGCAAACTTGTGTGGAATTATGTAGATCGATCTACCTAAAAAACTTCCTGATGAAGCCGTGGTGAAAGGGTACAGATTATTTCTATAAACAACGACCATTCAATAGACATGAAGAGAAAGTGTGGGTATAAAATATCATGCAACTTTGCAATCATTAAGTTATTTTTAAGATAATAAATTAATAAATTATCAAATTATATTTGAAACTTAGCTATTATCTTCGAGTGTATTAATTCGACGGAGGGTGACCTTCAAAGGAAAGAAGTTCCCTAACGAAATAAATAACTAAATTGGTTTGTACCATAAACTTTCATAAACTTTGCATCAATAAGTACAATATTAAATATACTTTCATTGATATTAGAATTCCTTTTCGATAGAATCGGTTCGTTTTAATTCATTGGAATTGAATTTCATTCAATTTAAATTTCATTTAGGTTTGAAAGACAAGAATATCGTGAAGGTCGACCAAGATCAATCAGTGACAAGGATATTCAAAATCAAAAAGAGAAAAGACCATTTCGGCGCAACGAAGATCTTTTAGGATGGAGATATTCCGAGAAGGTTGCATCTACGGAATCCACGACAGATCGATTTTATATACCGCACCACTCCTACAAATTGGCGCTGTGTCAAACTCAACATGATGATGATAAGGTTTGTAGAGTTCTTTTATTATAATTTTATAATTTATTTATATAGAAATAATTTTAATCTTCAGTACAGGAAATGATACGTTAAATATTTATTTTTAAATATTTTATGATTATCTTATGAATTATAATAATACCGCATTAGAGACAATTTTTACAGATTGCTTAGATAGAGCAATAAAACAAACATTAAAAACCTTTTCAATTACAATGGATGAGAACAAATATAATAGAAAACAGAAGATAAATTGTCTATGCAAAAAAAAAGAGAATATAATCTTGTAAGCTTATTTACCAAATGTTTATCAACAAATTTTGAATTGAAATCGAATATTTATTTATATTTTAGGTTGATACTCTTTTAAAATTGGTCAAGTCAATTCATTTCCGTTTTGCGTCAATAGCTGCAAATTTCTTAGACCTTTTAATACGACCGGAGGTTCCAAATACTGTAGAAATGGCAGAATATGCAGGAAACAAAGAACGTTTATTAAGATGACCTTGAGTTAATATCTTCAGGCAAATCAGACAATCCCTTAAAAAGAATTTACTAAACACCATGCCCTTTTTCGGAAGAATACACAGATAACTATTTAATATCCGGTCTAACTCCAGTCGATGAAAATAATGTAAGGAATATGTTTGTATCGGAATGATTTTATTATTTATTTTGGATTTGTTCGTTATTCATTTCTCATAATAAATTATGTAACGTTAATCTAATAGGGTTCTTTAGGATAAAGTTTGTGTTGATTGGTTCTATACTTTGAATGAAAATTTTGGATCTTTCTACTTTGCTGTTATATCTATCACAAGAGATAGAGAAGATAATTTCTCTACTAGTAATGCAAATCTATTTAAAAGTATTTTTCGGATTTATGAGGATTCTTTAGAAATTGTTAAACCAGAGATCACTAAATCATCAGAGAAGAATCAGCAACATGCTGCAACAGAAATATTGTAAGGAGAATCAAACTTCTTAATAAATTATAGGCATTATGGAGCTGGTTAATTCCTTTATTAGCAATTCAATCATTCCAGATTCTCTTGTATATTGATTGGGATAGATTTTAAATTATGTTCTAGTGAGTTATTTACGATTGTGTTATCTTTAATAATATAAAATATTTATACACTTATTTCAATAACCGTGACCCAAGACGAGTATTGCCTCTTGTTGAATTAATTTAGGTTTACATATTGACCCTACATTTATTAGCACACTTCTTAGTACTTTTTCATGGCATATGCAAACACAACCATTACTAGACATTTTGCCATCCTTATAAACAAATACGCGATACTATAATAACAAATATTAATTTAGTGTTAAAATATAATGGCATCCTTCTGCCGCTAACATCACAGAAATACTTGAAAGTGATTTCTGAATTAGTGAAGGTGTCGGGTTTCAAAATATAGGAATGCTATCAAGACAAGTAAATATAATTGTGTGTTTAATTTGTTTTGTATATTAATTATTATTTCTTTTAACTAATTAACCTTTATAATCTATGCTAACTTAGTTTTTGATGCTCTTACAATGTAGCAGCCCACTTAAACATATCCATTAATACTTCTTTTATTACCTTCAGTGTTTTTATTGTTTTTATTAATGACGACCAGGATGGCTACTTGTATTGAACATCATTGCTTCTTATCCTTACCCTTCTGATATGATACCAATTGATGATTGACAAATTTGTTGAAAATTTGGCAGAATATATTGGTTAATTCACTGATATTTTTGAAATTTTTATTAATGATTTCAATTTTTATTACCAAATTGATTTTTTACAAATAAAATATCATTCATTTATAATGAACCCGATATAATTTTTATTATTAAACAATGAATCTGATATATCAATAATGAACCTGATGTAATTTTTATTATTAAATAATGAACCTAATATAATTTTTATTATTAAATAATGAACCTGATATAATTTGTCTATTTCTATAAATAATCCACCCCGCAAAAAAAAATAATAATTAGGAAAAGGTTATTTTTGTTTCAAACCCAAAGTGAATTCTCTTGAATAGCACTAATTAGGGATAATACTGGTTTTCCTCGATTACGACTAGTGGATTTTCGTATTTAAGATCCACCACGCACGACCACCATTCCCAACCCTAACTTCCACCACTAAACCTTTTAAAAATTTATGTTTTCTAATAAAATGAAATATTTAATCTATAAATTTTCATCATAGTTTTTATTATTTTCTTTTTCCATTATTTCATTATTTCATTAAATTCATCATAATTTAAATTATGAATTTGATGAAAATGAAAATTAATAATGAAAAGGATTTAAATCCTTTTCATTGTTATTTATTTTCCTCGACTCGTTGACCACCCCCACTATCTCCACCGAATGATAGTAGTTCTTTTCATTAGACGATGATCTCATTTCCTACTCCCCAGTGGTCCCATCTCATCTTCCTTTTCGGTCTACAGGTCTTGGGAATACAAAGTAAAGGTTGTATACTTGAACAATTAATAAAATGAAGAGATTGAAGTTGGGTATGACTTCTAATTATAATGAATCCTCATGGATTTTATTGTCTTTGTAATTTGAGAATATGGAATCCATTCCACTTTGAATGGTTCCTTAAAGAATTTAAAGAATTGAACTTTAAAAAATTCTTAATAACAGGTTTGAGGTAATAAAATAAAAGGTGGTTTTCTAAACAGATTATTAAAAAATTTTTTAATGTTTAGTAGAAAACGCACGATTGGTGGGTGGCATACTGGTTTTTTAACTAAAAAAACTGTAACTCTAAAGGTTGTAACTTCTAGTTGCAGTTTCATATTTAAAATTTAATTATTTGAAAATATACTGTAATATAATCTTGAAAATATAAAAATATTAAAAATATTGAAGATATGAATGGTAAAAAATATTAGCGAAAGAGTTTCAAATAGGGTTGACTGTTAAGTTACCGTATCGTGTAAATCAATCGTAGCATGTTGAACATGGGGCGTTTTAAATCGGATGACCGACTTTAGGCCGAATTTCGGTATAACGCTGGTCGATTTTTTTTTTCCGAAAATTAGTTCCACGATCGTATAAACAAAAATTAAATAGCGTTGAATACGTTGAATAGTGGGTCAAATTTTCAAGATTTAGATAAAAATCGATTATTCTGCTATTCTTCCCTTCTTATCTTCAACAATATACTTATTTAATATTATTAAGTGAATAAATTCGCGAATAAGTCCTAGCTGACCATGTGCTTTTAAGATCCTCGACTGATTCGTATACAGTATTGCCTTCCAGTTTCCATTCAAGTTACCATACTTATTCGGTTGTCAATCTTTGACCCTTTCCTTCGTGTTGTGGTATTGACCCTCGCGACGTTTAAAGCTCTAACCGCATATGCAATTACTAGTAGTTTTGTGAAGAGGTGGTGATTGAAAACGTGATGCGTCCATATCGATTAATGAGGATCGTTTTGATATATAATAGTTATGAGTCACATTTTCAATTTGTTGTCGCTAAAATCAATTAAATATTAATTGATATAATCCAATACATAAAAAATTTGGTGTAATAAATGAGAAGCCATAAAAAGATACCATGTATTTCACATCTATCCATAAAATTTTCCACCAAATGCTTGAATATATTCTATTATAAGATCCTACAAATAAAATATATAATTGTCCGGAGCGAAGCGAAAGACTATTAAAGTCTAGGCACTCTAATAAATCTGTCTCCTCGCGTGCTGTCGCTCCAATGATATTTTTTTACGTAAAGATCATGTGCTGCAAATGTTTTACATCGTTCCGGACTTACAATGGTTCATCATTTCCTAGTATTTAACAAAGATTACATGGATCCTAAACAATCATATGAAAATAATACTCAGTTCTATATTTTACATATTTTTTTTAAAAAAAAGATAACTATAACATATACTTGTTTGTATAGCTCTTGAAATTCTGAGATGGAAATAATTGAGTCATAAATCTTCCTTGCAAGTTTCAATATGAAACGTACAGCAGCTAATCGGAATGATGGCCTTATAAAATAAACGTCAAGTAAATAATTATTACCACTACACTCATGCTGATACAACCAATGACTACCTGGTAGATTTAAGTTTACCGCCTTCTCTTATTCATATCCAAAGCAATTTAAAACTGGCTTTGCTAAATTTAGTGCGTTCTCTGTTTCTGCTATAGCAAGTAAATGATTCACAAGAACTTTTAGACCCAAAACCTATTCACAATATTGTTAATTAAATATTTTTATTATTAGTTAATATAAAACATCGTTATATATAATAATAAAACAGTATAAATAAATAGATCTTGTCAGAAGTATCATCAAAATATACAACATATAATATGAATACATTCATATTCATTTAAAAAATCCATAACTAATTTGCTGTAATAATACTATAACATCTAGTTAAAATTAAATAATAAAAAAGAAAACAGAATTACTAAAATACCTTTGTTTTATACTCGTCATCGAGCTCATCATCATCAACCACTTCAAAAAATTGCCTATTTAAAATCAATAATAAATTACAGGATACAAAAATGAAGAAGGATTTATAAAAAAATAAAAGAGGATTTTTTTTTGAAACTTTTAATATAAACCTACCTTATTATTTATTATTCTTCATAATTAATTCTTTGACTATGAAATTCACTTTTTTGTTCATCTATTGTGAATGCATAAAGTACACAGCTCGGAAAGATATGATGCTAATTTGAATTTCGAAAAAATAAAAATTAATAAAAAAAAAAGTCGACGATTAATATTAAATAATAAGTCATATTAATTCAATAGGAAATTTGCATTTTACACTAAATAAATAGCTACATAATTGTTGATTCCTAGCTGACATGAAGATCCCTTTAATGCAAATTACATGTAATGATGTATAGTTTCCCTGCAGAAGTAAATATAAATGCTTGTCAGTTACAAAGTATATAATTCTAACAAAAAATGGATTAATATCAAAGAAGAATTATTGAGGTGCTTCATCAGGAAAAGCCTTTGCAAATTTAGAAAGGGATTCTAAACTGTCCTCGACTATGAATTAGAATACAATAAAATCAGTAAATCCGTTAAGAATAAATATAATACATACTGTAAACAATATTATACATAACATCGCGCTTTCATCTTCTTAAGGAGAATAGTCAATTCATCAAGATATGATCGAAATATAGCCGGAAATCAGGACGAGATATCCTATCGTTATTGAAAACAATGAAATTTGTTTACATATTAATCCATCTGTTAAAATTATTTAATACAAATTATTTAATGATTTTTCAAATTACCGTAAATGTTTCATGAGTGAGCATTTTATTGTTCATCATTAACGGATTTAATTCTGTTCATAAGCAAAGGAATTAATTATTGTTAACATCAGGATAATACTGAGGTTTTCCAAATACTCTGTGCCGAATTCCGTAGAGAACTTCTCTCGTCTATGCAATTCGATGCATAGAAATCCTATGTGACTCCTTAATAAAATATGTGGATTTCCATAGAAGCTTGTCCACATATTTCGATGTGTAGAATTCCACACGGTTCAAAGCAAACTTACCCAAAAACTTCCTGATGAAGCTAACATGTCGTATTAAAATCGAAATGTCTCAAGTGATGATGCAGTTATCTGTTCAAATAAGTTCAAGTGCATTTTTCTAGTATAATGAATAAGTTATGTAAATTCGCTTGTATCAAAGATATATTAAAAATAAAATAAAATAAAAAAATATAATTTTCGCACATTTAATAATATTATACAATCTCTGATTAACTTAAACACGCGTATCCTGGAGTTTCACAAAAGCCGACAAATGATTTTCCGATTTTGCCGGGTCTGAGAGTTTTTCTAATGTTTATAAAAATTTAAACAAGACTTTTGTATATAATTTTTGAGTATACTTAAATAAAATGTATATGATAAGAGTGAAAATTAATGTTTTAGGCATACCTGTTTCAAAAATGTATTTGAAAACTAACCCAAAATATGATCAACAACTTGATTCAAAACATCTTATTAGAATTATCCTTAATAAGTTAATGAAGACGATCAATATTTGATAATTATAAAATTGAAAAAAAAAGGAAAAAAGTATACAATAAAATATAAATTATATTTTTCGCAAAGTTTCAAAAATGCTTCCATGTTCTTAATCGCACTAAAATTTATAAATAGAAAGTTATTATTAACAATAAAATAACTTTATTCTGGATAATATATGTCAAGAAAACTTACTCCCTTTGCCTTTGGAACATCAGGATTTTTTTTCCACATAAAATCCACGAAGAAATATATATATCAAACTATCATGTAATCCAGATAATACTGAGGTTTTCCAAACATCCCGTGCCAACATCCGTGGAGAACTTCTCTCGTCTATGCAATTCGATGTATAGGGATTCTATGTGACTCCTTAATAAAATATGTGGATCTCCATAGAAACTTGTCCACATATTTCGATGTGTAGAATTCCATACGGTTCAAAGTAACTTATGTGGAATGATGTGGACCGGTCTACCTAATGAAAAAGAAAAACCCTTTCTTAGCTATGAGTTGAGTGATTCTATACGCGCCGAATCTCCTTGTACATTGCCTTTTCAACACAAACACTAATAAAAATTAAACAAAAATGTAGTTCAATAGTTAGTAAATCAAATAAGGAATAATAGAATAAAGGAAATAAAAATACATCTACATGATTTCATTATCATTTGTATAGAGAATATTCAGTACCTCTAAGGGAATCTATCCAAATTTTTCAATCGCATTTGCATAATGATCAACGCTATTAAAAGTGAAAATTAGAAATTTTCAGCTATGCTTATTTAACCATTCCGCAAGTCCACAACTAATCTACAAATCCTGGACTTGCGTATTAATTATAGGTTGCGGATATTGCTATAAATCAGATTCACATGTTTTGGTCACGTTTTTGAGAGTAACCATTACCGGTAACTTATCGGAAAAAATTAAGATATGGTAATAACTCCGTGCTAAGAAATTTTGATTTAAATGCTGTAATTAAGATATTTCTACAACAAAAAGGAACGTTTGATATCCTCTTTCGCTGGCTTTATTGTAAAGATTAAATATACTAACTTTTCTATTACTAGCTGTTTCATGGTTACTTTAAGATCATGACATCGTTGGCCAACTCGATAAATAAATAATTTCCCACGCTCATATCCAGTTGTCCAAAAACTTTGCATACGATAATTCTGACTTATCATCTGGATCTGACAATAATTTAATTACTTAGGACTCAAGGGGCTTAGGACTTACTAATATGGTTTAAGATAACATGATAAAGTTAGTAAGAATAAATTCTGAGGTTAAATTTATACGAGAAAGTAAAACCTTTACTTTCCACACCATTTATCTGTTTGACCAACTCGTAATGATTAATGTAAAGAAGCAAACAACATTCTGTCCAGGCACACCGAACATCTCATTTCTCTTTTGTTAAAAAAATTTAGCACAATAATAATATTTGGACTTTTAGATTATTAAGATATAAAAAAAACTAAAATCAAATTTCAAACCTAATCTGAGTAACCACATTTTAGCTAAAGTAGAATCTTTCTCTGAGAGCATTCTTCCAAGAACCTGTGTGGCAAGTAAGAGTAGAGAAGTAACATTCAACTAAACTATAAATTACCAGCCTTCAATTCCTTCGTATGACGTTTAACAGTAATCCTGATGCAGTTATATTTAACTCTGATGAAATAGAAATAATTCAGCTCTTCTGCAGATGTCCCATTTTTACGGAAAAACAAAATTCTCGATTAGATCTGATCGACAATCAATTAACCTCTAATAATCGATTTTCTGTTTATCATCCTTTAAACATAGCATTAAATAACAGTCACTTCACTTACCTTCCTCTAGGACGGTCAACATTTTCCTATCAAAGAAAGGTAAGTATTATTGGAGATACTGGAGAAATTTTTTTTTTTTTAACAATTTTGAAAGTGGACTTTCCTATCAAAGAAAGGTAAGTTTCCAATGTTAGCATTGTTGGAGGTGTTTTATATTACATTAAAAATCTACAACCCTCCTTTAGCACACTGTTGAGTTTTTCGGGGATTAATCAATCAATTAATTAATTAATTCTTTTTTTTTTAGTTGTGGAATCGGATCTTGGACTTTGAGGTACGAGCAGTGAGATTTTCGGGGTTTAATGAATTAATCTATCAATTGATTAATTTCCCAACGGATACTTCTGGCTATTAAAGGTAGTTGGTAATTATCTATGGTTACGTAGAAGTAGTGTGATCCACCTCATCTTCCAATTCCAACTCATCGTCCGATTCCAATCGTTTCACGAATTTCTATTGGCACAAAGTTCCTCAGATCCATCTTTATAAAGCAGGTAATTGGAGCTCTTTCCTTCTCTTTCCCTCGTTCTATGGTCATCATTTGGAGTTTCGTGTCAATGGTCGCTTTAGCCTTATTGATCCAATCGTTACCCAGCAGGACATTATAGCCAGTGGCCACGTTTACAATCATGTCCGCAGCGATTTCGAACCTTCCAACCTTTACTCTAATATTCCTCACTATCCCCAACGGTGTATACCTGGCTCCGGACACGCCAATAATCTGGATATTAGTTGAACTTTCTATATCCTTTCCAACGGAATCGAGGAATGATTTAGTGATGACACGTCCCACGGCTCCGGTGTCAATCATCACGTTAATCTTTTTCCAAAGACTTCAGCTTCGGCATAATAGAAATCTTGTGGAATTTCTTCGCTCAAGAATACGGCAACATTTTGATCGAAATGAAGATTCTCGAGGATTTGCTTATAGAAGTCGGTATGGGTCGCCCATTCCTTCATATTCCTCGAATGTGTATAGTAACCATGGTCCCTGCTTTGTAGGCTCTGTATGTATCGAGGTTATTTTTAGGTCAGTCTTCGCGATATAAACATCCGCAATCATCAAGCAAGAATATTAGACTATCACGAGGTAAGATTATTCCCGTTTCCTCTTCTGTTTCTTGTATAGCTGCCTCGGTCGATGTCTCATTCTCTTCTACCTTCCCACCAGGAGTCTGCCATAAGCCATACATATCCTTCCTTGGATCAATCCGTTTTGACAGGTAAATACCCTTTTCATTATATAGGACTATTAGCATAAACTTAGGCGGCTCATCAGCGGATTCTCTTTTTAGGATGGTAATTTTTCTATCGGATTGATCAACCGAATGTCCAGCATCCGGAATAATGTTGGAATCATATTCTTTGATTATTAACGGCATCAAGAGGTAAGTTTTTATGATATTCTCTGACATCTTCTATTGTATTTTTCCATTTTACGTCTTTACACTGACAAGGAGTAGTACCCACGTGCGCACATCACGTGATCATGATGATCGTATTCTCCGCACGAGCGGTCATGTTCTTTCCGCCGAATCTCATTTTTGGATTCATTTCCCGGCATACGTACGGGACTCTAACAAATCGAGTACCTTCTATTGGGGTCTCATATATAACATTATTTATCTGTTTGGCGTCATCCTCCAAGTCTTCACCTCAATGTTTGTCATTCCGGTCCTTTGGAGGTTTTAGTTTGTTTGCACTCTTACCTCTGGGAGGTGCGATATCTAGTTTAAAGACTCAGTTCAAGAGGAGGCATTTTGTCCATCCCCCCTGTTATTGTTATTTTGGCTCTTGGATCGACAATCACGCGCGATATGTCCGACTTTATTACATTTATGACATCTCTTTGGATCGGTTGGGGTTGGAATACTTTCTTTTGCTTTTGGTTTCGCGGCAGTCTCTAGCAAAGTGCCCCGTTTTCCCGCAATTATAACAGGTACGATTTCTCATTTCGTTGTCTTGTCTCCTTTCTACTTGCTGCAACATCTGATTCAATTATTTCTTCTATGGAACCTCTGGTCATAAATTATATGGTTGAGCATTGGTCTGAAAGATCATTGTGTTCCTTGCAGGTGTGAATCCTCCTGTGAGGAGCTTTTACACATATCCAGGAATTAAGGAATAAGCCGATAAGTCCATTCCGATAGAGTATGCAGTTTCCAAAGCTAGGGCTTTGTCATGAACTATGGCTTTAATCCATCGATAAATTCCGGCGATTTTATCTGACTCAGCTCGGTTATCATGCAGATCTAAACGCTTCCATAGTTCAGTAATTTTAGACACGTACTCGTCGATCGTGTCTCCGTTCTTTTGCTTGAGGCTCTGTAATTGGTGCTTCCACTGTTGCTTCCGGAAACGTTTGGATGAAGAATCATCTTGGTCGCAGGTTATCCCTCCATACCCTTGCTCCACCTTGGTTGAACCAGGTTAATGCAGTTCCCTTAATATATGATGGAACGAGGTCCATAACACGCTCTTCTCTTACTCCGTTTGCCTTACAAGCTCTTTCAAAAGCTTCCAACCATTCAATGGGGTTCTGGCTTCCTCCTTTAAAGGTAGGGAAATCTACTAGCCTTGTTTCTCTTTGGACCTCATTTACATTGTGCGCGGGTGAGTCATTCCTCTTAACGCATCTACTAATGCTAATGTCTTCATTTAGCTTACTCGACCCTCTTCCTTTCTCACTTTCTCCGTTTGTTTTATCATATTGCTGGATGAAATATTTTAGATGTGGTTCCTCAAGAATTGATGACGGCTTATAGCTATAACTCAAGTATTTTTGTTAAATTCTTCCGTTCTCAACTGGATGGCCTTCCGATCGTATCGGGATTCATATTCTCATCTCAAACTCCACAGGGTCAGTTATGGCCATTACTCTATTGGCCCATTTCTTTGCTTCCCCTGTATAATCATCATCATCATAATACTCTTCTTCATTCTCATACTTAACGTCATCAGCTCTCTTCTTTTGATGGGGAATTTTCGCTTGATCCTCCTAGTGCCTCCATGATATAGGATTTAGACATCTTTATTGCAGCTGAGTTTCTTCTTGTTGCTGATTTAGAGTGGTTGCTTTCTTTATCACTATACCCGTCGAATTGCTGATAATTTTATTTATTTCACCTAAAGCTTTAGGTATAGATTTAGCTTCATGGTATCTTATAGAATTAAATATTTGTTCTAAGCACTCGGCTACTACTTCTGGCTCTTTTGAACACCTTTTAGCTTTTTCAAATGCTTTTACTGTTATTGAGTAAATTCCTTTGAAATTTCTTCTTTGATTGGATAACAAACTACGCAGGAGTAATCTGGGGTTTCTTTTAATTTCTGGCTTTCTCTCCCAAAGTGTGCTAGACCATGATTAAATATTCTAGCACAGTAGTCAAAATTATCAGTCATACAACCTTTAGCAATCAGTAATCCAATCCTCTAGCTTATTTTTTTGGGATTATAGAATTCAGTGAATCTTTTTAAATTGTTTATTTTTCTTTGAATATCTTCCAATCCTAGACTGAGTGAGTGGTTTAGGATGTCTACTTGTAAATGATATTGAAACCAAGCAGGTATTCTCTAACTAAGCAAGGTAATAATATGTCACTTTTGGAATTATTACTCATGTGTTATATATATGGTAGTGGGATTAGATTTGTTTCTACCCAACCTGCACCAAATTTATTATACATGTCAAAGGGTCCTATGATTGAAGAATAGGACTTAAACAAATATAACTAGAGTTGAGGTATCTTTGAAAGCAACAATCAAAATAATTTATAATCCTAACTTTGGAGAGCAATTAGGATTAATGGTATCAGTTAGCAAATTGCAGGTTTAACAAATTTAACAATTATAAATGGTTAAAGTGAATTAAGTTGTAGTTTTATTAAAGTTCTTGTTCACAAATTCAATAAAAATACAATAATGTCAAATAAAAGTACAAATGTTCTTCCTGAATTATAGTGAAATCAATCCTCTATTTATAAAATAATTAAGATAAATCGTGTGGCTATCCTATTACTAAAATAAAGTACACTACACTAAAATAAATTAAATAAATATAATAAATAAAAGAAAATGAAATGTCTTAATAAGTTCATCTATAAAATCCAGAAAGTATATTTATAATGTTCCAACATGTGTTGTAAATAATCAACCAAACAATGGTTGATTTTGAAAGTGTGAATCATGGTTTGTAAACTATCACTTTGTTTGTTTACAAACCTTATATATTACACCTTTAAAGGACGAGATTCCTTCGGTTTTATTTTTTCTACCTGGTTTTAAAAGAACAAGTGACATATTGTAGTCACTTTTCTGATATTCATATTTTACGTCTTTAAAGAATAATAAACTATTTCGAGGGCTTAAGATTCCTTTTACCACGTCTCCTTTTTGGATGATGTAGTTGCGATATAATATTAAGTTTTTCTTTATCGCTTTCAGAATCATCAGTTTGATTATTTTCTTTACTATATTGCTCCTCAAATTCTTCAAGTTTGTCATCTGTTGAATTCTTGTAAAACTTCAATTAGCCGTAGGTGTTATGTAGTAATTGTAGGTTTTAAGGGTTTAAAGAAAATTCTTTAAGAATTAATAAATAAAATGTAATATATAAAGAATTGCGACTTTAAAGTTTAAAATTGTAGTAGTTATTATTTGAAAATATAAATATTGTAATAAGCATGAAAGAAAAAAATTTTTTATTTGCGAAAAAAATACTGAGGTGGGATATATGTGAGAAATTCCCTGTCGCACAGGCCTGCCGTATGAAACAAAAAAATTGCGCATGGAAACGTTTTTATATCACACATGCAGCTTTACTACTGAAGTCCGTTTTGTTACCTTTAAACGTAACATTAAATCCTGGGTAATTATCGTGAGGTGCTTTGGAGGTTTTTTTTTTTTAACATTAAAAAATAACTAATTACTTTCCTTTTGGCACATTTGAGATTTTCGGAGTCTAATCAATCAATCAATTACTTAATTCTTTTTTTTTTTAAGTTTTTCTTGTAGGATCGGATCTTTGATCTTAATTA
>WNGA01013319.1_pt1 | contig 13730 bp, 13 predicted proteins | sample 5400061 | NCBI WGS metagenome assembly WNGA01 (sample SAMN13153366, study PRJNA577476) | soil metagenome | isolation source: 100 cm soil or saprolite under grassland replicate 2 | place: USA:California | collected 2016-06-15 | reverse complement strand
TACATCTGCCCGAGGAGTACGACGGTGGTGGCGGCGGCCTGTTCGACCTGGCCACCGTGATCGAGGAGACCGCGGCGGCCGGAGTGCCAGCTCTGGCGGCGGTGTTCTCGTCCGGGGTCAACGGCACGATTCTCGCCCAGCACGGCACACCGGAGCAGAAGGACCGGTGGTTGCGGGGCCTGGCCACCGGCGAGGCGCTGAGCTCGTTCGCCATCACCGAGCCGGACGCCGGGTTGAACTCCTTCAACATCAGTACGACGGCGCGCCGCGACGGTGACGGCTGGCTGATCAGCGGGCAGAAGTACTACATCTCCGGCATCGACGAGGCGGACTGGGTGATCGTCGTCGCGCGCACCGGCACGGACGAGCGCTCCGGCCGCGCCCTGATGTCATTGTTCCTGGTCGACACCGACGCCCCCGGGTTGACCATGCAGCCGCTGCCGACCGCGTTGCAGGCGCCGGAACGACAGTCCACCGTGTACTTCGAAAACGTGCGAGTGACCCCCGACCGCCTGATCGGGGAGGAACACCACGGTCTACGAGCCGCGTTCGCCGGTATCAACGCCGAGCGGCTGCTGGTGAGCTCGATCTGTACCGGGGTGGGTCGTTACGCGTTGGACAAGGCGGTCCGCTACGCCTCGGACCGCACTGTGTGGAAGACGCCGATCGGCGCACATCAGGCTGTCGCGCATCCGCTGGCCGAGGCCAAGGTGGAACTGGAGACAGCGCGCCTGATGACTCAGAAGGCGCTGATGCTGTACGACCTCGGCAAGGACGCCGGTGAGTACAGCAACATGGCGAAGATGACCGGCGTGGACGCCGGCCTCGCCTGCCTCGACGCGGCGATCCAGACGCACGGCGGCAACGGCGTCGCAGAGGAGTACCAGCTGGCGAATTACTGGTTCATCCTCCGGATGCTGAAGATCGGCCCGGTGTCCAAGGAGATGATCCTCAACTTCATCGCCGAGCACACGCTCGGGCTGCCGCGCTCGTACTGACCGGCCCGTTCCACCAGCGGAGAGGGTCCGAGCCAGGCCCGTTCACAGGTCGATCGTGTCGGCGATCGCCGTGCGGAGGTCTTCGGTCGATCCGCCGTACCAGCGCAGGAAGCGTGCGTCGGCGAATAGTGTCGAGATCGGGTACTCGCGCATGTAGCCGTACCCGCCGTGCAGCTGAAGCCCCTGATCCGCGGCCCGGCCGAACAGTTCCGAGCCGACGAGCTTCGCGGCGGCAGCTTCCTCGGGCCGCAGTCGCTGCGCCGCGTGGCGCAGCAGGCAGCCGTCGACGTACGCCTGCGCGGACATGATCTCCGCGGCCAGTCCGCCGAGTGCGTGCCTGGTGTTCTCGAAGTTCGCCACGGGTCTGCCGAACACCTTGCGGTCGCGTACATAGTTCCGCGTCCAGTCCAGTGCCGTATGCGCGCCCGCGAGGCCGACAACAGCCGTCCAGAGCCGGATGTGGGTGAGTAGCCGGGTGAAGGTCGGCGGGGCGAGCAGGCCGGTTTCGGGGACGTGGACGCCGTCGAACTCCAGGTCGGCCACGGAGGCATCGGCCACCGCGAGCCCGTCCACCTCGATGCGCTGTACGCCGTCCGCGGCGAGCGGGACGACCGCCACGGCCACGCCTTCGTCGCCGATCTGCACGGGGATCGCCGCCACGCCGGCCCGGGCGCCGTTGACCACTGATCGACAGGTGCCGTACAACGCGACCTCGCCGCCGGTGGCGTGCCCGGTAACAGGCTCGACCGCGACGGCCATGGTGGTGTCGCCGGTGGCGAGCGCCGGCAGCCATTCCGCCTGCTGTTCGCTGGTCGCGTGCTCGGACAGCACGGCCTGGCCCACTCCGACGTGACCGGCGTAGGCGAGCGCTAAGCCGACCCGGCCACGACTCACGAGCTCCTCGATCGCCACGGCGCAGAACCGGGGATCGTCGATTCCCCCACCCCCGTGCCGTTCAGCCACCTGCATGCCGAGCAACCCCGCCTTGCCGGCCCGATGGAAGGCGTCGGGTTCGCCGGCCTCGCGCTCGACGAACGTACGGAAACTCTCCGCGAATGCCGCGTGATCCTCGTCGAACAGCTCGCGCATGGTGGTCTCCCCTCAGCGGCGCTGGTCGAACCGGCGTCCGACGTACTCGGAGGCGATCCGGGTACGTTGCATGGTGGGTGTCCCGCCGGCGAGTGCCCAGCCGTGGGCGTCGCGGTGCAGGCGCTCGACCTCGTACTCGGCCGAGTAGCCGTACCCGCCGTGCAGCTGGATGGCTAGGTCGGAGACATGCTTCGCCATCTCGTTGGCGAAGCATTTCGCGATGGAGGCCTCGAGCGGCTGCGGTGTTCCTGTGCCGGCGTTGGCCGCGGCGCGATAGATCAGCAGCCGTGCGGCGTCGACCTGGACGATCATGTCGGCCAGTGCGGCCTGCACTGCCTGGAACTCGATGATGTCCTTGCCGAACTGCTTGCGCTCCTGGACATAGCGGGCGGTGCGGTCGAGCGCGGTCTGTCCGATCGCGAGCGACATGGTGGAGTTGCCCAGCCGCTCCACCGAGAACGCGGTGAACAGGTTCTTGAAGCCGCCCTTGGGCACGATGATGTCGTCAACCGGGACTCGTACGTCGGTCAGGAACATGTCCGCCGAGCCGATCCCGCGGAAGCCCATCAGTTCTTCCTGCGGGCCGAACTCCAGCCCGGGGGCGTCCTTGTCGACCAGGACCGCGCCGATCCCGCGTGCGCCTCGCTGGTTGTCGAACCGTACGTAGACGAGGTATTTCTCGGAGAACCCGGCGCCGGAGCACCAGCGTTTGGTGCCGTTGATGACCACGTCGTCGCCCTCGATCCGGGCGCTGGTGGTCGCGTCCGTGGCCGCCGACCCGGCGTCCGGCTCGGAGATCGACACGGCGATGGTCGTCTCGCCGGAGGCGACGGCGGGCAGGTAGCGCTTCTTCTGTTCCTCGGTACCGAACAGGTGCAGCACCCTGGCCGGACCGGTGGAGGCCTCGAAGACCGGCCATGCGGCCACCGGGCTGGCCTTGGCCAGCTCCTCGATCACGATCAGGGCGTCAAGCAGCGGTCGGCCGCCGCCGCCGTACTCCTCCGGCAGAGTCAGTGCCAGCAGGCCGAGGTCGGCGAGCCGTTGACGTTCGGTCTGCGGCAGGTGTTCCCGCCGGGCGTCCCATTCCCGGGCATGCGGCGCGTACTGCTTTCAGGCAGGTCAGGAACCGGTCCAGAGCGGCGGTCGCTTCTGCACGAAGGCCGTGGCCCCCTCCTTCGCGTCGTTCGATGACCGCACGGCGTCGGTATGGGGTCCCTGGCGGTCGAAGGCCTCCGCCAGCGGCCAGTCCACCGACTGGTCGACCAACAGTTTCGAGGCACGGATAGCGAGCGGTGCGTTCGCGGCGATCGTCCCGGCCAGCGAACACGCCTCCGCCGCCGCGCTCCCGTCGGCCACGACCCGGTTGACCAACCCGTAGTGCCGGGCCTGGGCGGCATCGATGGGAGCACCGGTGAGGACCATCTCCTTGGCGACGCCGTGCGGTATCCGCCGCGGCAGACGCAGCACGCCGCCCGCGGCGGCCACCAGACCGCGTTTGACCTCCGGCAGGCCGAACGTCGCGCTCTCGCCGGCCACGATCAGGTCGCAGGCGAGCGCGATTTCGAACCCTCCGCCCAGAGCCGGACCCTCCACGGCCGCGATGATCGGTTTGACCGGCGGTCGCCTGGTGATGCCGAACGCGCCCCGGCGTTCGTCTATCGGCCGCTCCCCGGTGGCGCTGTAGGCCTTGAGGTCCATGCCGGCGCTGAAGATGGTGCCCGACCCCGTCAGCACACCGACGCTGACGTCGTCACGTTCGTCGAGCTCGTCGAGTGCCGCGGCGAGCGCCTCGGCGGTGGCCCGGTCCACCGCGTTGCGTACGGCCGGCCGGTTCAGCGTGATCAGTGCGACGCCGTCGGTGACTTCGAATCGGACCGCGCCGCCGGTCGGTGTCGGCCGGCTGTCTCGGCGAGCGCTCATCGGCGTCGGTTGTCGCGTCGGGCTAGGGCTCATCGCGGGGCCATCCTGATCGCGCCGTCGAGCCGGATGGTTTCGCCGTTGAGCATGGCGTTGTCGATGACGTGCAGCGCCAGCTTGGCGTACTCGTCTGGCTCCCCCAACCTGCTCGGGTGTGGGACGGTCTTCGCCAAGGACGCGCGTACATCGTCGGACAGGCGGTTCAGCAGGGGAGTGTCGAAGGTGCCGGGCGCGATCGTGCACACCCGGATGCCCTTGCCTGCGAGATCGCGTGCGGCGACGATCGTCATGCCCACGACGCCGGCCTTCGCCGAGGCGTACGGAATCTGCCCGATCTGCCCTTCGTACGCGGCGACCGATGCGGTGAGTACGCACACGCCGCGGTCGCCGTCGACCGGTTCGTTGCGAGCCATCCGAGCCGCGGCCAGCCTCAGTACGTTGAAGGTGCCGACGAGGTTGACGCTCACCACCTCGGCGTAGGTCTCCAGCGAACCCGCCGACCCGTCCTTGTTCACCAGCCGTACGGCACCGCCGCGGCCTGCGCAGTGCACCAGAGCCCGCAGCGGCCCGACGTTCTCGGCGGCGTCGAACACCGCGTGCATCTCATCGGTGTTCCGGACGTCGGCCGCGACGAAGTGCGCGCGGTCGCCCAGCTCCTTCGCCACGGCCTCACCGTCGGAGGACGGCAGGTCGGCGATGACGATGCCTGCCGCGCCGCCGTCGAGCAGCCGGCGAGCCGTGGCCAGCCCCAGGCCGGACGCACCGCCGGTCACCACGGCCGTGATGCCGTTGACATCCATGGATGTACGTTCCCTTCTACAGTCGTTCGATGATGGTCGCGTTGGCCATGCCGCCGGCCTCGCACATCGTCTGCAGCCCGTACCGTCCACCGGTCGCTTCCAGATTGGCCAGCATCGTGGTGAGCAGGCGCGCGCCCGATGCGCCGAGCGGGTGGCCGAGCGCGATGGCGCCGCCACGCGGGTTGAGCTTGGCCGGGTCGGCGTCGAAATGCTCGCGCCACGCCAGCGGTACGGAAGCGAACGCCTCGTTGACCTCGTAGTGATCGATGTCGGAAATGGACAGACCGGAGCGGGCGAGTACCTTCTCGGTCGCCGGAAGTGGGCCGGTCAGCATGGTGATCGGGTCGTCCGCGGCCACGGCGAACGAGCGGAACCGCGCCCGCGGGCGCAGGCCCAGCTGGTTCGCGCGCTCTTCGCTCATGATCAGCACGGCGGTCGCGCCGTCGGTCAGCTGAGAGGAGTTCCCGGCCGTGATGTGCCAGTTGATCTCCGGGAAGCGCGCGCTCATCTCCTCGGAGAAGAACGCGGGTTTGAGGTGGCCGAGCGTCTCCACGGTGGTACCGGGACGGATGGTTTCGTCGGTGTCGACGATCGTGCCGTCGGGCAGGGTCACGGGCACGATCTCGTGGGCGAAGTCCGTGGCCGCGGCACGGGCGTGGGACTGTGCGGCGAACTCGTCGAGCGTTTCGCGATCCAGCTTCCACCGCGCCGCGATCAGTTCCGCCGAGATGCCCTGTGGCACCAACCCCGGCTCGTACCGCGCCGCGACGGAGGGGCCGAACGGGTCCTGGCCCATCCTCGAAGTGAGCATCGGGATACGGCTCATCGACTCGACACCACAGGCGACCACGATGTCGTAAACTCCGGCGATCACGCCCTGGGCCGCGAAGTCCGCCGACTGCTGGCTGGAACCACAGGCTCGATGGACCGCGACCGAGGGCACATGCTCGGGCAGCCCCGCCGCGAGCCACGCCCAACGGCCGACCGGGCCGGACTGTTCGCCCACCTGGCTGACGCACCCCGCGATCACGTCCTCGACCTGCCCCGGGTCGACGTTGTTGCGCTCGAACAGTGCCTTGAGTACCTGTCCGAGCAGTTCGACGGGATGTACGGAGGACAGTGCTCCGCCCGGCTTTCCGTCCTTGGGCGCTTTGCCCTTCGTCATCGGCGATCGGGCGGCGTCCACGATGACTGCGGTCCGGGACATGGACCCTCCTCGGTGACTGCACCGCCCCGCGACGGCGCTAGTTTTGAGACTAACGATTTCAAAGATACAATGCGAGTAACATGTGGTCAAAGGTCGTTCACGTGCTTGAGTGCATGATGTACCGCACACGAGCACGCCTTTAGCACGGTACTTGGGGCAACTGGCGCACCATGTGTTACCGATCGTTCTCGCCAGGGTGCTCCTGGGAAGAGGAGGCAAACGCCGATGACAGGCAACGAAGCGGCTGGGCCACTCGCGGGACTGCGTGTGGTGGAGCTCGCCGGTATCGGGCCCGGTCCGTTTGCGGCGATGCTGTTGGCCGACTTAGGCGCCGAGGTGATCCGGGTCGACCGCCCGGACGGCGGCAGCGCCGTGCCCGCCGAACTCGACGCGCTACGCCGCGGAAGGCGTTCGGTGATCCTCGATCTGCGTCGCCCCGAAGGCAAGCGGGCGGTGCTTGATCTGGTGTCGCGGGCGGATGTGCTCATCGAAGGCAACCGGCCCGGTGTCGCCGAGCGCCTAGGCCTGGGGCCGGACGAGTGCTGGCAGCGCAACCCTCGCCTGGTCTACGGGCGGATGACCGGCTGGGGCCAGGAGGGACCTCTCGCGCACAGCGCCGGTCACGACATCTCCTACCTCGCCATCACCGGCGCCCTGCACGCCATCGGCAAGCGCGGCGAGGCGCCGGCCGTTCCGCTCAACCTCATCGGTGACTTCGGCGGTGGCTCGCTCTATCTCGTGATCGGCATCTTGGCCGCGCTCTTCGAGGCCGCCCGCTCGGGACGCGGCCAGGTGGTCGACGCGGCGATCGTCGACGGCGCGGCGTCGCTCACCACGCTGATGCACAGTCTGATCGCGGCCGGCCAGTGGCGCGACGAGCGGGGTGTGAACCTGCTCGACGGCGGCATGCCCTGGTACGACGTCTACGAGACCGCCGACGGCAAGCACATGGCGGTCGGGCCGATCGAGCCCAAGTTCTACGCCGAGTTCGTACGACTGCTCGGCGTGGACTCAGCCGAGTCCGAGCGCGCTGATCCCCACGCGTGGCCCGAACTGCGGGAACGAATCGGCAAGGCCTTCGCCAGTCGTACGCGGGCCGAGTGGACCGAGATCTTCGAAGGCACCGATGCGTGCGTCGCCCCAGTACTCGGCCTGACCGAGGCGCCACAGCACCCACACAACATCGCGCGCGGTACGTACATCGAGGTCGACGGCGTCACGCAACCGGCCCCAGCGCCACGGTTCAGCCGTACTCCGGCCACGGTGCGTCGGGGACCTGTCGCTCCGGGTACCGATACCCGCGATGCGCTCACCGACTGGTGCGTGCAGGACGTCGACGGGCTACTCGCCGCCGGCGTGGCCAGTCAGCCGGAGGATGTCTGACGCCAGAGCCGCACCAAGCCGCTCCACGTCTCATTCCGCCCAGATGACCGTGTCGTCCACTGGCACGCGTGACGTACGGAACCCGTTGGCGGGGTGGTCGTGATCCGGCCAGCCGAACGAGACGCCGCACACGACGAGCCGGTTCTCGGGCAGGCCGAAGTGGTCCCGGATGAAGGGCGCGTACGTGGCGAGAGCCGCCTGCGGAATGGTGCCGAGCCCGAGGCTCTGCGCCGCGAGGAGAAATGTCTGCACGTACACACCGCAGTCGATCGCGCCGTACACGCCGAGTTCGGCTTCGGTGGTGATGATCGCGGCGTGGGGCGCACCGAAGAGTTCGAAGTTCTTGGCGGCCTGCTTCGCCGACGCCGCTCGGTCGCCCTTGGCGATGCCGACGCTGTCGTAGAGCTGGAAGCCGCATTCACGCCGCCGCTCTAGGTAGCGTCCAGAATACCGCTGCGGGAACGAGAAGTCCGGCTGCATCTGCGAGGTCGCCGCGTGTGCGGACAGCGCTGACCGGAACCGTTCGGTTCCCTCGCCGTCGGTAATGATCACCTGCCACGGCTGGGTGTTGCACCACGACGGCGATTGACGGGCGAGGTCCAACACCCGCGTGATGGTCTCGCGCGGCACCGGGTCCGGCAGGAAGCCGCGGCAGCTCCATCTGCCGTCCAGCAGCCGCGCCAGCGCCGCCGTGTCGGCGGAGATCCGCGGGTCGATATCGGTTGTGGTCATCGGCGTCAGATCCCTTTCGACAACGTCTGCCTGACAAGGTGCTTTTGGATCTTGCCGCTCGGTGTACGCGGCACGGATCCGATGTGGAGCTCGCGCGGAATCTTGTAGTCGGCGAGACGCGTACGCAGATATTCGCGTACCGCTTCGAGGGTGGGTTCGTGACCTTCCCTAGGGCTGACCACCACGACGATCGTCTCGCCCCAGTCCGGATGTGGCCGCCCGACCACGGCGCAGTCGGCGATATCGGGATGGCCTGCCAGCGCCTGCTCGACCTCGGCGGAGTAGACGTTGCGGCCGCCTGTGATGATCACGTCCTTCATCCGGTCGACCAGTCGCAGAGCGCCGTCGTCATACAACTCCACAAGGTCGCCGGTGTGGAGCCAGCCGTCGCGGAATGCTTCGGCGGTCGCGTCGGGCTGCCGCCAGTAGCCCTTCATGATCGGCTCACCGCGAAACACCAGTTCCCCCACGGCGCCGGGGGAGATGTCGCCGCCGTCCTGGTCGACCACGCGGGCCTGCACGAACGGCTGCGCGACGTGGCCGGACGAGTCGGGTCGGGACCGGATCTGCTCGTAGGTGGAGTAGATCCCGGTGGGCCCGGCCTCGGTCTGTCCGCACTGCTGGAAGAAGTTCACACCGGGGAAGCGGTCGAGCAGCTGCTCGATGGTCGGTGCGGGCATCGGTGCCGCGCCGAAGACACCGATGCGCCAGCTCGACACGTCGTGTTTCTCGATATCCGGATGCCGCAGCAGAAACTGAAACATGGTCGGCACCCCGAGCAGCGCGGTGATCCGCTCGCGCTCGATCGTCGCGAGAACCTCGCCCGGTTCGAATCCGGGTACGAGCACGTGCGTACCGCCGAGCAGGGTTATCGCGTTGAGGTAGACCACACCTCCCGAGTGGTACAGCGGGGGCAGGTGCAGGTACCGATCGCCGTCGCGCAGGCCGAGGGAGACGACCTGCGCCATGGCGGCCCAGATCGCCCGGTGATGATCGAGCAGGACTCCCTTGGGCTTTCCGGTCGTGCCCGAGGTGTAGATGATCAACGCGTCGTCCGACTCGTCGGCGAGATCCGTGTCGAGTGGGACGAGATCGTCGGCGGGGGCGGCGAGCAGGTTGTCGTGGGCGCCGCCGTCTTCCAGGCAGAACCGGACGACCTTGTGCTCCACCGCCGCCACCGCGGCATCCACCACCGCGTCCAGCTCGCGTGCCGACGCGACGATCATCGCCTCGGCGTCACGGAGGATGTGGGCGATCTCCGGCGCCGCCAGGCGGGCGTTGACCGGGACGATGATCGCGCCATTGCGAGCCGCGGCGAAGTACGCGATCACGTTCTCCGGTGTGTTTCCGGCGATCATCGCGAACCGCTCACCCGGGCGGAGGCCGGCCGAGCGCAGGCGCGCCGCGACCTGTGCCACCGCGCGATCCAGCTCGGCCCAGGTCCATCGCCGGTGCCCGGCGATCAGAGCCGTACGGTCCGGGACGCGGCCCGCGTTGTGGATCACGCTACCGCCGATCGTAGGCATGCCAGACCAGCTCCTCGGATCTCGGCGTCCGCAACCAGCCGTAGTTTCAGACTTGTATACGATCGTTCTACATATCGCGCTGGTGCGAGCTTGAGTTATGCCTAGTAAACCGCATGTGATGCGACAGTACAAGAACGGTCGTTAACTCATGGTCTGGCCGGGGCGGTGAGACTGGCGAGTCAGGGGGCTGAGGTCGAGGTAGTCGGTGTACCGCGTGATCAGACCGTCCTCCACGACGACGACGCCCGCGACGCGGAATGCCATGAACAGCGAACCGTCGGCACGGAGCATCCGGTCCTCGCGTTCGGTGAACACGACTCCGTCCCGTGAGGCCAGTGAGTGCACGATGATCTCGCAGTACGCCATGCCGGTCGTGTGGTTCAGGGTGTCGAGGTAGTCGAGGCATGCCTGCTTTCCGACCCGCGGCGGCTTGCCCACGGTCTCCCAGGCGACGTCGTCGGCAAGCCGCTTGCGGTAGTTCGCCTTGAACGCCGCGAGGTCGGGCCCCATGTTGTGGAAGAAGTCGACAGCGAGCTCTTCCTGTAGCGTCGCCGGCGCGACGGTGTGGTCTCGCAGCATCGCAGCCTCACTCTTCTCCGGTTGCGGCCCGCTCACGGTGGAGCCGCGCGGCTTCGGCGGATGTGACGTGATAATATTGAGTTACCGAGTCGCAAAAGTAAACCGCTCGTCGCGTAGTCGCGGCGGCGGCCGGGGGAACGGGTAACCTCTCAGGCGACTGTGCGAGCGATGGGAGATGCCCCCAACATGCCTGCGCGTAAGGAAGCCGCCCGCTCGGGTAACGGGCGTGCCGCCACTCTGCCCGCGCAGACCCGGCCACGTGGGCGTCCCAGGAAAGAGATCGACCTGGATGCGGTCGCCGACGCCGCCGCGGCCCTGTTCGCCGAGGGTGGTTACGACGCCGTGTCGATCGAAGCGACGGCCGAGAAGCTGTCTGTCTCCCGAGCCACGCTGTACCGGACCGTGCCCACGAAAGAGGACCTCCTCGGCATCCTCTTCGAGCGCAGCACGAGCGAGCTTTACGGGACCGCGCAGGGTGTGGTCGCGGAGGCCGCTGATCCGGCCGAGGCGCTATCCGGCCTGATCCGGGTCCACGTCGAGGCCGCTATCCGGATGCGGCGCTACATGGCGGTGTTCTTCGGCGGCGCGGGATTGCCTCCCGACGTGTTCGCGGGCTGGCAGCGCTGGAGTCGCGACTACGAGAAGCTGTGGCAGAAGGTGGTCCGCCAGGCGATGGAGGCGGGCGTCCTCGCCGCCGGTGACGCCAAGGTGGCCACCCGGCTCATCCTGGGCATGGTGATCTGGGTTTCCCGGTGGTATCGGCCGTCAGAGCGTCTCACTGCGGACGAGATCGCCGACGTCGCGATACACCTGATGGGCAAGGGCCTGCCGACGGTACGCCACTGACGATCCGCTATGGACTCGGCGAGTCAGCTGGCCGCGTGTGCGGCCGGCTGCTCCAAACCGTGGAGTGCGGCCAGGGCGAGGTTGGTCAGCAGTGTCTGGAGCTGCGGTGCACGTGCGCTACCCGGTGGGCGGGTGGCGTCGGAGGTGATCAGGGCGTGCAGCGCACGCATGCTCGAGACCAGATCCTCCCGCGAGTGGTCGGGATACCGCTTGCTCAACGCCTGGATCCAGCGGTCGGTGTAGCGACGCTGCCGGCGCCGGAAGTTGCGCTGGTGCGTCGCGGTGAGGGTGTGCTGCTCACGCGACCAGATCGTGGCGAGGCGCTGATGGCTGACGGCGAACTCGACGTGCACGCCCACCAGGTGTGCCAGTTCCGCCTCGGGGTCGTCCAACGGTTCGCCGATCCTCAGAAGGAGCGTGTCGACGGCCTGGTCGAACAGCACGGCCAGGATCTCGTCCTTGTTGGCGAAGTGCCGATAGATCGCCGAGCCGGTGACACCAGCCTCCTTGCCGATCGCGTCCACGCCCACACCGTCGAAGCTTCGCTCGGCGAACAGCTTCTCGGCCGCCTCGAGGATCCTCTGATCGCGGTTCACCCTGCCAGTGTACGGGACCGCTCGTTCACGATGTGCCAGAAGGAAGGCGATCAGAAGAGCACTGACAACATGTGATCTACTACCGGCGGTAGTTATCGATCGTTCACCATGTGACTATAGTTTCGGCATGGCGTATGTGCAGGTCGACGACAACGTCCGGTTGTACGCGCAGGACCTCGGCAGTGGTACACCTGTCGTGCTGGTCGCCGGCTTCGGACTCGACCACCAGGTGTGGGACCGTCAGGTCCGGGTCCTCGCCGGACGGCACCGCGTCATCTGCGTGGATCAGCGCGGTCATGGTCGGTCGGACAAGCCACTCGGCGGGTACGAAGTGGAGCGACTGGCGCTGGACCTTCGTGCCGCGCTCGATCAACTCGGCGTGGCCGAATGTGCCTTGGTCGGCTGGTCCTTTGGTGCGCAGGTGGCGTTCAAGGTGGCGGCAGACGATCCGGCGCGGGTCGGCCGCCTCGCGCTCGTCGGGTCGAACGCGGTACGCGCGAGCCGCGGAACTGCCTTTCCCTTCGGGCTCGTACCGGAGAAGCTGCTAGCTCCGCTGCTGGCCGCCGAGACGCGTGATCGACTCAGCGCCCGCCGCGAAACGATCGCCGCCGGCTTCGCCAGCCCACCGGGCGAGGACACGATGCGCTGGCTGCTGGACCGCTCGCTCCGCATGCCGTCCTGGGCCGCGACGGAGTGCTATGCGTCGATGCTCTGCACCGACCTCACTGACCTGCTGCCCAAGATCACCATGCCCGTTCTGCAGGTCGTCGGGCTTGCCGATCCCTTCCATTCGGCCAAGGGTGCCCGGTGGCTCCACGAACGTCTCCCCGATGCTCGTCTGGTCCAGATGGCCGGGTGCGGGCACTATCCGATGCTCGAAGCACCCGACGAGTTCGATGCCGCGCTGGTCGACTTCCTCGACCAGAGTCCACCGAGCCATGCCAGCGGCCCTTAGGTATCATCTGCCCACCGGCGTTTCTCCTGTTCAGAGCGGGCTTCCGAGCCATGTTGGCGAGGCAGGCCGTCGAGTCCCGTGGCCCGGCAGGGCCGGCCACCTCGTCGGCTCGCGGGAGTCGCGGAATTGTCGGCGGGGGTGGCTAGAGTCCGGTCATGGCTGACTTCAACGGCGCGGACCTGACTGGCTCGCGCTTCGAGCGGGTCGACCTGTCCGGAGCCAGGTTCCGCGGGGTCGACTTCGCCGGGGTGGTGATGCGCGGCGTCGACGTGGTGGACGTGCGGATCGACGGTGAGGTTCAGAACCAGGTGGTCAACGGGGTGGACGTGGCGCCGCTGGTGGCGGTGGAGCTCGACCGCCGGGAGCCGGAGCGGGTGATGATGCGGCCCACCGACGCCGCCGGTTTCCGGGAGGCGTGGGACGTCGTCGAGCGGCTCTCGGAGGGCACCGTTGCTCGGGCCCGGGGCTTCGATCCGGAGCTGCTGCACGAGTCGGTGAATGGCGAGTGGTCGTTCGTCGAGACCCTGCGCCACCTGAGCTTCGCCACTGACGCGTGGGTGCGTCGGGCCATCCTCGGTGACCCGGCGCCATGGGACCCGCTGGACCTGCCGTGGGACGAGATGCCGGACACGCCGGGCGTGCCTCGGGACCGTGAGGCGCGTCCCCCGCTACCCGGTGCTGCTGTGGGTTCCCGACCGTCGCCGCGAACGCAGCCTGCTCGACGCCACGGTGCGGCAACCGAAAATTGACCAGCTTCCCGATCAACCTCGAAGAACTACCTGTGGACCGGCTCCGCCGCTTCCTCGACGCGTTCGCGATCGAAATCCACTACGACCGCCGCAGCCACCAAGCCACATACCGCGCCCAGATCAGCGGCCACGGCCTACCCCCAACTGACCCACCTGGCCGACACCGCCACCGCCACACCGGCCAGCTCACCGCCCCAAACGTCGCAACCCACGCACGACGGCGGCCCCGCCAACAATGGCGGGGCCGCCAACAACGTATGTCGCAGTTCTGTGACGTGCCCCCGGCAGGAATCGAACCTGCGACACACGGTTTAGGAAACCGTTGCTCTATCCCCTGAGCTACGAGGGCGTCG
>WNGA01011239.1_pt1 | contig 13730 bp, 11 predicted proteins | sample 5400061 | NCBI WGS metagenome assembly WNGA01 (sample SAMN13153366, study PRJNA577476) | soil metagenome | isolation source: 100 cm soil or saprolite under grassland replicate 2 | place: USA:California | collected 2016-06-15 | reverse complement strand
GATGCAGCTCTTCGCCGAATCCGAAGCGGATGTGGTTCGGCAGGCCGAAGTGATCGCCGGGCACGAGCAGGACGCTGTGCTCGGCGCGCACCTTCTCCACCAGCTCGAGCGCGCTGATCCCCTGGCGATACTTCACGAGACAGATCGCCCCGGCCTGCGGCGGATTCCACGTGAAGGTGTCGCCGAAGCGCTTCAGCCACTCCTCGAGCACGGGGTAGTTGGACTTGAGGATCCGCCGGGTGCGCTCGAGCAGCTTCTCGCGCACCCGTGGCTCAAGCGCTACTGCGGCAAGGTGATCGCTCGCGCCCGAGGGGCCGATGGTCGTATAGTCGTGCCGCGCCCACGCTTCCGCGGAGAGGGCCGGCGGGGCCACGACCCAGCCGATCCGCAGCCCCGGCAGGCCGTAGGCCTTGGACAGCCCGTTCACGACGATCGTGCGCTCGTAGCCGCCCCAGAAGGACGGCGTCGTGGCGCCGTCGCGCTCCGCTCCCTGGTACACCTCGTCCGCCAGCAGCCAGGCGCCGACTTCCGCCGTGCGATCGACGATCAGCTTCCGCATCTCGTCCGACAGCACGTGACCCGTCGGATTGTGGGGGTTGGTCACGACCACGAGCTTCGTGCCCGGGGCGATCGCGCTGCGCACCTCCTCGGGCGTCGGCTCCCACTGCGCCTCCCCGTGGAGCGTGAAGCCACGTACCTCGGCGCCGAAGTTCTGGGCGAGCCCCCAGGTCTGGAGGTAGTTGGGGAGCATCATCGCGACTGTGTCGCCCGGCTCGAGCAGCCGCCAGCAGACGACGAAGTTCGCCTCCGCGCTCCCCGTGGTAACGAGGATCTGCTCGGGGGAGACCCCCGGGTAGAGGGCGGCGATCCGCGCGCGTAGCAGGTCCGTCCCGTTCGACTGGCTGTAGCCGAGCCGCACCTCGAGCAGCGGCAAGGCCGAGGCGCCGGCAAGGCCGAGCAGCTCCTGGATCGAGAGCGGGTGCACCCCCGACTCGGAGAGGTTGTAGCGCACCCGGTTCTCCCAGGTGCTCTGCCAGCGTTCGAGCTCGAACGGGACGAAGCGCAATGGTCCTCCAGTCGTCAGTCGTCAGCCGTCAGTAAACTGAGGTCTTCCGGCCTTTCCAGCCAGTAATCAGGTTGCAGATCCGCGAGGTGGGAGCGGTCGAACGGTCCCCACAGCACGGCGGCGGTTCGCACGCCGGCGGCGCGGCCGCACTCGATGTCGTGACGCGAGTCGCCGATGAACACCGCGCCGGCGGCCGGCGCGTCGAGGCGCTCGAGGGCCGTGAGCACCGGCTCGGGGTGCGGCTTGGGGTGGGTCACTTCGTCCGAGCCGACGATCACGTCGAAGGCGTCGGCCAAGTCCGCGACCTGGAGGCCGCGCAGCGCGCCGCTCCGCATCTTGCTCGTGACGAGGCCGAGGGTCTTGCCGCGCTGCCGCAGCGCGCGCACCGCCTCGACCACGCCCGCGTAGGGCCGCACCAGCTTGTCGTGGTGCTCGAGGTTGTAGGCGCGGTACGTCGCGACCATCGCCTCGATCTCGGCCGGATCGTCGCTGAAGTGCTGGAACTGCACCCACAACGGCGTGCCCAGCCCCGTCATCCAGACGTCGTCCGGCGGCTCGTGCCCCCGGTGCATCCGCATGGTGTGCCGGTACGAGCGCAGGATCAGCTCGATCGAGTCGATGAGGGTGCCGTCGAGGTCGAAGAGGAAGGTCGAGAGCGCCACGCCGGAAGCTAACTTTGGGAGGCACAAACGCCATGCACAACTTCGAGACGGTCCTCGCGCTCCTGGTCGGCGTCGCCTTCCTGGCGCTGCTGGCGCGCCGACTGGCCGTCCCCACGCCCGCCCTGCTCGTCGCCGGTGGACTGCTCGTCGCCTTGGTGCCGGGGCTTCCCGCCGTGCGGTTCGACCCGCAGCTCGTCTTTCTCGTATTCATCCCGCCGCTCTTGTACCGCGCGTCTCTCCTCGCGTCCTACCGCGACGTGCGCGCCAACCTGCGGCCGATCCTGTCGCTCGGCGTGGGCCACGTGCTGTTCGCCACCGCGGCCGTCGGCTGGGTCTCGCACCTCGTGGTACCCGGCCTGCCGTGGGCCTCGGCGTTCGTGCTCGGGGCTGCCGTTTCGCCGCCCGACGTCGCGGCGGCGACGGCGTTCATCCGCCGCTTGCCAGTGCCGCGGCGCGTCGTGACCATCCTCGAGGGCGAGAGCATGGTGAACGACGCGGCGGCGATCGTCGCGTACCGCATGGCCGTCGCCGCCGTGGTGACCGGCACGTTCTCGTTCGGCCAGGCGAGCGGGCGGTTCCTGGTGGTGGGCGCCGGCGGCATCGTCGTCGGGCTCGCCGTGGGGTGGCTCCTGGCGCAGGTCCGCCGTCACATCCACGATCCCGAGGTCGAGAACACGATCTCGCTGTTGACCGGGTACGCGGCCTATCTGCCTGCGGAGCACCTCGGCGTGTCGGGCATCCTCGCGGTGGTGGCCACGGGGCTCTACCTGAGCCGGGTGGGCCCACGGTTCGTGGCAGCCGACACGCGCGTCCAGAACTCCGGGATGTGGGACGTGGTCGTGTTCCTGCTCGAGGGGCTCATCTTCATCGTGATGGGCCTGTTGCTGCGGCCGATCCTCGCGAGCGTCAATGGTGCGGTCGCCCGGGAGCTGGCGCTGGGAGCGGTCGTGGTGAGTCTTGCGGTGATCGTGACGCGGATCGTGTGGGTGTTCCCGGCGGCCTACTTCCGGCGCCTGAGCCCTCGGGTGCAGCGACAGGAGCCGCGTCTGCCGTGGCAACTTCCGGCGGTTGTTTCCTGGGCGGGTCTGCGCGGCGGCACTTCCCTCATCCTGGCCGCCGCCATCCCCACGGTGACCGCCGCGGGTGCCCCGTTCCCCGGTCGCGACGCGATCATCGCCATCACGTACGCCGTGATCCTCGTGACGCTGCTCGGGCAGGGATTCACGCTCGCGCCGCTGCTACGGTGGCTGCGGGTGCGCGAGACGGGCGAGGAAGAGCGTCGTGAAGAGACCGCCGCCCGGCTGCGTGCCTCGAAGGCCGCGCTCGCGCGGCTCGATGAGCTGGCGCAGGCCGAGTGGATGCACCCGGAGACGCTGGCGCACACGCGCGACCGCTATCGCCATCTCGCCCGCCGCCTGCACGGGCAGGCCAAAGGCGTGGCCGACGGCGGCGAGGAGACGATCTCCGTCGCCGACCGGCGGCTCGCGCGCGAGCTGCTCGCCGTGGAGCGACGCGAGCTGCTGCGGCTGCGGGACGAGGGGGCGATCAACGACGCCGTGATGCGGCGCGTGCAGCGCGAGCTCGATCTCGAGGAGCTGCTGCTCGGCGAGGGATGAGGACCACTGCCGCCACGAGCTCGACGCCCGGAGGCGCGCCGTCGTCCCGCACCGGCGACAGCCGCTCGTGCCACGCGAGCGCATCGCGCACCGAGAGCGGCGACCGGCGGGCCAGCAGATCCTCGAGCAGCAGCTCCTCTCCGGCCGTCATGCCGTGCGCGAGCCGTGAGACGAGCGCGTCCAGGCGGGCGAGTTCGATGTGCTCGCGCCGCTGCGCGGCGCGGCGCGCGGCGGCGAGCACCCACGGGATGAGCCGCCGGCTCAGCCGGTCGCGGTCGTCGGCGCGCCACCGGGCGTCCTCGAGGGCGCCTAGGCGCGCCCGCAACAGCGGAGCCGCCCGCCGGACCGCCCGCTCGATCGCGAGGCGGTCGAGCACGGCGCCCTCGGCGCCCGCGGCCCGCTCGAGCAAGCGCGTCGCCCGCTCCGGATCCGCCCGCGCGCCGCTCCCGATGATCACCAGCGCGTCCACGAGATCCCCGATCCTGACGACGAGAACCACCGCCGCCTCTGGGGCCACGACCGCCGCACAGGCCGGCGCGGCCGCGGCGTCCGCCGCCGCGAGGCGTTGCAGCCGGTCGCACCAGTCGAGCGCGCGGGGGCCCGTGCCGGCCCGCGATTGGTCTCGCGCCTTGGCCAGCAGCCGGCGCTCGACCGCCAGCGCGGCGGCGAGATCGGGCGGCGGAACGAACGTGACCGTCTCGATGCGCGCATGCGGCGACCCCGCACGGTCGATCCGGCCCACACGCTGAGCCAGCCGGGCGGGACTCCACGGCAGGTCGTAGTGGATCACCCGCGCCGCGTCTTGGAGGTTCAGTCCCTCGCTCAGGAGATCGGTCGCGATCAGGACGTCGGCGTCGAGCGCGGCTACTGGCGGGGACGCACCCTGGGCGCGCGGCGCGAACGCGCGCAGCACGTCGGCGCGGGCGGCGGGGTCCCGTCCAAACCAGCCGGCGTCTCCCGTCACCGCGGCCGCCCGCCGGCCCGCGAGCCGCCGCAACAGATACCGCGCTGTGGCCCGCGCCTGCACGAAGACGATCGTCTTCCCGTTGCGGCCGGCGAGCAGCCGCTCGAGCGCGGCGGCCTTGGGGTCTTCGGTGAGGGTCGCGAGCTGCCGCAGGCGCGGCACGAGGGCGCGGTCGCGCTCGCTCGCCGGGCTCGATCCCGGGCCGAGCACCAGAGGAAAAAGCGCGAGCTGCAGGTCGTCCGATTCCCCGCGCGGGAACAACCGCTGAAAGTCGCGGCGCCCGAGCGCCCGGCCCTCCGCTCCCGCCGCGCGCGCGAGGTCGAGAAACGCCTGGTAGCGCGTGAGGCTCGTCTGCAACGCGGGCAGGCTCGAGGCGAGGCGGGAGAGGAGCAGCAGGCGCAGCAGTCCGCCCGCCGCCCGCCCGGCGTCGAGCTGAGCGATCGCAGCGACGAGCTCGCGGAGCTGCGGATCGGCCGCCGGTCCGACGCGGATGATTTCGCCCGCCGCGCGCCGGGGAAACGCGAGCGCGCCCGCGCCCACCCGGTATCCCGCGCGCGCCCGCCCGCGCGAGCGCGCCACGGCGAGCCGCGCCGCGACGGCGGCGAGGACGTGGGGCTCGGCCGCGCCGCGCGCCGCCCGCGAGAGCGACGGCACGCCGAGGGCGGTCAAGTCGTGGTCCCGCAGAAACAGCCGGAAGAGATGGAACAGGTCCGCCACACGGTTGTGCACCGGTGTCGCGGTGACGAGCAGGACCCGCCGGCCCACGGCCAGACGCGCGAGGGCGCGGTAGCGGTTCGTCTCGGGGTTCCGAAAGCGGTGGGCTTCGTCGACGACTAGAAGGCGGTAGAGGGCGGTAGAGGGCGGTAAGGGGCGGTAGTGCTTCGCGCTCAGCGATTCGTGCGTGATGATCGGTGCCTTGACGGCGTACTGGCCGAGCAGCGCCCGCCACTGATCGACGAGCACCGCGGGGACGACGAGGGCGAACGGTCCCTCCAGCGCCTGCGCCACCGCGAGCGCCACGTACGACTTGCCGAGGCCGACCGCATCCGCGAGCAGGGCGCCGCCGTAGCGCGCGAGGATCGCGACCAACCGCTCCGCGGCGGGGACCTGGTGCGGCGCGAGCCTCGGCGTCCATCGCCGCCCCTCGCCCGGCCTCTCCGCCACCGGCTCGACGTGGAGCAGCGCGCGCGCCGCGCGCGCCGCGACGGCCCGCGGCGGGGCCGCTTCGCCCGGCGCGAGGAGACAGGCGAGCGGCTCGGGGAGCGGGGCGAGATGCTCAGAGAGGATCCGGGGCGAGTGCGGCCAGGGCACGGCGATCCGCGGCGTCGAGCTGGTAGAGGTCGGCGATCGCGGCGTCGTCCGCGATATGGCGCCGGCCTGCGGCCGCCAGCGCGCACCAGGCGGCGGCGTCCACGGGCACGGGCAGCTCCCGCACCACGCGCGCGTTGAAGCGCCGGAAGCCGCCGCGTGCGGGGTCGGCGCGCAGCCGCGCCAGGGCGGTGAGCCACCGCGAGTTGAAGAGGGCGGCGAGGGCGTGCGCGTCGTCGGCGGTGCGGGTCGCGATCCCGTACACGGTGTTGAGCGGGACGACCTCCGGGTCCGGCACCACGGCCGCGAGCCGGCGGGCGAGATCCGGCCACAGCACCCGGTGCGGGGCGTGCGCCAGGCCGGTGCGGAACACCTGCCACAGCGGGCCGGCGCGGTAGTCGCTGCGACGGCGCAGGCGGTCCGCGTGCGGCGCGAGAGCGCGCGCGACGTCGGGCAGGAGCCGCTCGAGCGGCCGGCCGTCGGGCCCGTGGGTCCACAGCAGGTGGGCGCGCGGCTCGACCCGCCAGGGGGCGAGATCGCGGCCGCGCGCCGCTGGGCGGGTACCGGGAGCGGGGTGGGGCACGACGAACAGGTCGTCGGCTCCCGTTTTCACGCCGGGCCGCGGGCTCCAACGCTCCCCGACGGTCGGGAGCGTGCGCCGCAACTGGCGCGCGACGCGCATCGCATCGGGCCGGAGGATCCAGGGACCCTCCGCCTGGAGCGCGCGCTGCGGCACCTCCGGGGCGCCGCTCTTCGGGCCCAGCGCGGTGGCCACCTGCTCCTGGCCGGCGGGCTCGGCGCGAGCCGCGACCAGCGCCATCGGGTACACCGCGGCGCCGAACGCGCCCGCCCTGCCGCTCCCGTCCAGCGGCGCCACCCGCTCGAGCCGGGTCGTTTCCGCCAGCCGCCGCCGCAGCGACTCGGCGTACCCGCTCGAGGCGAGCTTCGCGGGCACCAGCAACGCCACCGCGCCGCCGGCGGCCGCGAGCTCGAACGCCCGCTCGACGAACGCGACCGCCAGGTCCGGCAGGTGCGCGAAGCCGCGCTCCCGCGCGGGGCGCCACGCCGGATAGCGAATAGCCAGCGTCTCGCGGACCTGCGCGGGCAGCCGCTCGCCGCGCACCCAGGGCGGGTTCCCTGCGACGAGGTCGAACCCGCCGCGCGCCAGGATGTCGCCGAAGTGCGACTCGAACGCGAAGAACGGCGCGCCGCCCTCACGTGGGAGCCGTCGCGCCGCGCCCCGCAGCTCGCGGTGGCTCGCCCGCAGCCGCCCGAGCCGGACGCGCTCGTCCGCCGTGAGGCCGCGCTTCCGGCCGAACAGATCGCGGTCTCGAGCGGCCGCGAGCAGCTCGGCGATGCGCCTGTCGAGCGCGGCGATCGCCTCGCTGAACAGCCGGCGCGCGAGGTCCGCCTCGGCGCGCGCGAGCTCGGCCTGGGCGGACCGCTTCGCGGGACCCGCGAGAGCGAACAGGGCGCTCCGCGCGGCGTTGAGCCGATCGACGGCCATGGCCCCGGCCGTGAGACCGGGGCCTCCGGAAAGCGACCGCGCCAGCGCGAGCGGATCGATCAGCGCGTCGCCCTGGCGCACGTGGCCGTCGAGGTTCGGGAGCGGCGCGATGCGTGCGAGGTCGCTCTCGTCCTCGTCGGCGACGAGCGCGAGCCACAACCGCAGCTCGGCGAGCCGCACGGCGGTGAGCTTCAGATCGACGCCGAAGAGGGAGCGGGCCAGGACGTCGCGGCGCACGGCGCCGGGTGGGCCTTCGCCCCCCGCCAGCCGCAGACGGGTCAGCTCCTCGAGCGCGCCGAGCAGGAACGCGCCCGAGCCCACGGCGGGATCGAGCACGGCCAGGCGGCCGAGGTCCGGCCGCCGCTGGGGGAGGGGGGCCTCGCCACGGTAGATCCAGCGCTCCGCCGCGCGAGCCGAGAGGCCGAAGCGGTGCGCCAGGGTCGCCTCGAGCCCGGCGCGGACGACGTCGCGCACCAGCGCCGCCGGCGTGTAGTAGCTCCCGCTCGAGCGCCGCTCGGCGGGGTTCATCACGCCCTCGAAAACGCGGCCCAGCATGTCGGGGGCGACCAGATCGGCGTCTTCCGCTTCGCGCGCCGAGAAGTGGAACCGCTCGAACAGCTCGTCGAACGCGTCGCGCCAGTCGGCGTTGCTCCACCGGGACACGCCGTGGCGGCGCTCGAGGGCGGTCGGCTCGAACAGCCCGCCGTTCAGGAACGGCAGCCGGCCGAGCACGCGCGCGGCGCGAGACCGCGTGGCGGCGGGCCGGTTGAGGGCGCCGAAGCAGAGGGGGTCGAAGAGCTGGCGGTGGAAGCTCCGCCCCGCCGCCAGGCCTGCGTCGAAGCGGTGGATCAGATAGCGCCGGTCGCCGTCGAGCCACCCCTTGGCCTGGACGAAATAGAGGAACAGCACCCGGGTGAGGGCGGTGAGCGCGAGGGCGTGGCGATCGCCGCGGCTGCGCGGCGCCGTGAGGCGGTCCGTGAACCGCTCGAGCACCGCACGGAAGGCCCTGAAGAAGCGCGGGGTGACGCCCTCGCTCGCGAGCGCTTCGCCGACGCGGAGGCTCAGCGCGAGGGAGGTCTCTCCCGCCAGCGGCCCGAACCGCTCCAGCGTCTCGAGCGACCCGGGGGCGGGGTGATCGAGCGCGATCGCGGCGACACGAATCGCCGGCCCGCGGGGGCCGGCTCGCCAGCTCGCGCAAATCAGCCGCCGCGGCGCGCTGGCGAGGGCGCACGCGAGGCCCCGCTCCGCGCGGCCGGCGAGCCGCTGCGCCGCCGCCCGCACGGCGCGCTCCGGGTCGCGCGCCTCGAGGGCGAACACGCGGAACGCCTCGTGCCGCGCGACCAGGGCCGCGCGCACCACGCCCGCCGCCTCGACGTGCGTCGGTCCGAGCCAGGGCCCGGGTGGCACGGTCTCCCACGCCGCCGTGAAGCCGAGCGCCCCAAAGAGGTGGCGAAGATCGTCGATCTGCTCGGTGCGGGTGAGCAGTTCCCGCAGCACCACGGGGCCCCTGGCTCGGACAGGCCGAACTTGGGGCGGAATGCGCTCGGATTAGGTACCGGGGTGTTGCGGGGAGGATCGGATTAACGCGGGGAGAAGGGACGGGGGACGGGAGACGGGTCCGCACCGACCCATCCCCCGTCCCTCGTCCCCCGTCCCGTCTTCAGGTGGTCTTTCTGAGCCGTATCGATCCATTCACCGTCGACAACTGCAGCTGCCGTCCCCCGCTCCCGATCGTGCCGCTGACGCGGCGCGGCCCCAGCTTCCCGGTGACCATGAGCGGGAAGTCGCTCTGGATGTCGCCGTTGACGGTCGAGGCCCGCACCTCGGTCGAGAGATTCGCCGGCAGATCGAGGGTGATCCCGCCGTTGACGGTGCTGAACGCGAGCCCGTCGCTCCAGTTGGCGCGGCCGAGCGACGCGACGATCGAGCCGTTCACCGTCTCCGCTTCGGCGTAGCCGGAGGTGGAGAGGCGGATCCCGCCGTTCACCGTACGGGCGTCCACGTCGCTCGCCAGGTTCGCGGCCTCGACGTCGCCGTTCACCGTCCGCCCGACGAAGCGGACCCCCGCCGGCACGCGCACCGTGAAGTCGACCTGGACGTCGTTGTCGTGGGTGCTCATGTGGCCGCCCTCGCCCGGCTCGCAGCTGTTCTCCCGGCGGCCGCCGCTCGGGTACACGGCGCAGATCGTGACGCCGTCCCCGTGCTCCACGACCTCGATCTTCACTTCGTCGGGATCGCTCTTGCGCCCGTGCTTCAGCGCCGTGACCTCCACCTCGCCGCCTCCGGCGACAGCGTGGACGTCGCCGTTCACGCCCTTGATCTCGATCGCCTTGCCGGCAGCGAGCTTGCCCTTCCAGTGGAACTCGTTCTGCGCCGCGGCGCGGCGGCCCGGGATGGCGAGCCCGGCGGTGAGCAGCGTGAGGGTAGCGATGCGCATGGTCATTTGTCCTCGTCTCGGTCGTGATGGTCGTTCTTATCCTTGTCCAGCTGGCCGGGGCGGCAGAGCTTGATGTCGCCGTCGAACGTCTCGACTTCGAGCCGGGCGCTCCCCGAGCCGATCGTGAAGTTGAACCGGTGCTTCGTCTTCCCCGTCAGCTGCACGGGGAAGCAGGCGTTGAAGTCGCCGTTGAACGTCGAGACCGACACGGAGACGTTGGCCTTCTCGGGGACGGAGATCCGCAGGTCGCCGTCGTGGGTCGAGAAGCGGTAGCGGCCGCCGTCCTTGATCGTCCCGTCGTACGTGATGTCGCCGTTGACCGTATTGGCTTCGGTGTTGGCGGATTCGATCTGGCGCAGGTCGATGTCGCCGTTCACGGTCTCCGCCGAGATGTCTCCCGCGATGCCCCTGCCCGTGATGGTTTCGTTCACGCTCGAGAGATCGATACGGCCCTTGGCGTTCTCGAGTGTCACGGCTCCCTCCACCGACTTGAGCGACACCGTCCCCGAACCGCCCAGCACCGTCACCTCGCCCTGGACCGTCTCGGCCGTCACCTCGTTCTGGGCGCCGTTCACCTTGATGTCCGTGTAGACGCCCGACAGGTTCAGCGCCATCCACCCTGGCACCGTGATGTCGTAATCGACGACCTGCGAGGGCCCGCGCCGCCCTTCCGACTTCACGTGGACGAACTGGTCGGAGGCGTCGATCAGGATGCGATCCCGGCTCGAGTGGCTCGCCTGCACGCGCACGGCGTTCCGGGTCCACGTCTTGACGGCGATTTCGCCCCCGAAGTTGCTGACCTCGAGGCGGGCGCCGGCCCGCACCGGCAGCGTGGTGTCGGTCTGCTGCATGGGGGGGGGCGCGAGCGCGAAGGCCGCCAGGGCCGTGAGCGTCGTGAGCATGCGCGTCTTTCCTCTCGTTAGCTCCGCGCGCCGGCGAGCACCGCCGCCTGCCGCAGCAGCTCCAGTTTACGTCGCATCTCGTGCGCGAGATGCAGGTTCAGGTACGAGTTGGCGGGATCGGCGGCGAGCGCGCTCTGCGCGTCGCGGATCGCCCGGTCGATGATCCCGAGATTCTTCTCGATCACGCGCACGGTGGCCGTGTCGAGGCGCCCCCCCTCCCGGCCGCGCGCCAGCGCGCGCTCCAGGTCCGCCACCTGCGCCGCGTAGCGCTTGTCCACGGGATACCGGGAGGCGCTGACGAGTTGCGGGACGCCCGCCGTGGCGCCGGGAGAGGGGGAGGGCGCCGTCGCGACCGGCGGCGGCACGCGCGAACGCACGAGCAGCCAGGCCACGCCACCCGAGCAGAGCGCCAGCGCGACCGAGGCCGCGGCGAGCTGCGGCACGGTGAAAGAGAAGCGGCGCCGGGCCCGCCGCCCCGCGAGACGCGCGACGCCGATCTGCTCGGCGATCGCGGGCCACAGGTCCGCCGTCGGCGGCCGGTCGTCGAGCCCCTGGGCGCGGGCGACGACCCGGCGCAGCTCGTCGAGCGTCGCCCGGCACGCGGCGCAAGCGGCGAGGTGCGCCTCGAGCGCCGCCCGCTCGGCCACACCCAGTTCGCCGTCGAGGTATTCGCTCAGCCGGTCGGTCCACTGGTCCCTCGTCTGGTCCTTCATCGTTCCTCTCCTTCAGCGCTCGAGATGCCGGCGCAGCGCCATGCGCGCGTGATGCAGCTGCGATTTCGACGTCCCCGGCACGATCCCCAGCATGTCGGCGATCTCCTCGTGGCGGTACCCCTCGACGTCGTGCAGCACGAACACCTGTCGCGCGCCGTCGGGGAGCCGGTCGATCGCCTCCTCGAAGTCCAACGAGAACTCGACGGTCCCTCCGGGCCGGCTCGGGACCACCGCCAGCGCATTCTCCGAGTCGTCGTAGCGGGCGCGCTCCGTGCCAAGGGTGGTGCGGCGCGCGAGGATCACGTTCACGGCCAGCCGGTGGAGCCACGTTCCGAACGCCGCCTCGCCCCGAAACGTGGACAGCGCGATGTCGTCCGCGTGGTCTGGACCGATCATCCGCCGCACGAGGCTGTGCACGCGGGCCACGTGGGTGCGGTACAGCCGCTCGAAGGCGCGGCCGTCGCCGGAGGCGGCGAGCGCCGCGTCGGCCGTTTCCGCGTCCCCCCGCAACGTCCCTTGGTCCGGATCTCTGCGCAGTGTCGCCACCCCGGGGATGGTGAGCTCCATGTGCCCGATCTGATAGGGCTTAGAGGGAAAAGGTTGCAACAAAGATGCGGCCCTTTTTGTCGCCTTGACACGCCCTGCGACGTGGGGTACGTCACCACTCAGCAAGGAGGACATATGCGCAAGAGCAGCTTGGCGGTTGCGCTCTCACTGTGGGCGGCTTCGGCCCCGGCGGCCGCGCAGTTCTACAAGCAGCACAACCTCGTATCCGACGACCCGGCCCTGGCACCCGATCTCGTCGACCCGAACCTGGTGAACGGCTGGGGCATCACCGCCAGCGCGACCAGTCCCTGGTGGGTGTCCAGCAACGGGACCGATCTCTCCAAGCTGTACGGCGGGGACGGCGTTCCGCGGGCCCTCGTCGTCCAGGTCCCCGGAGGCCCGACCGGTATCGTCTTTAACGGCAGCTCGAGCTTTCTCGTAAGGAACGGGCCCGCTTCAGGCCCCGCCAGGTTCATCTTCGCGAGCGAGGACGGCCGCATCCGGGGCTGGAACCCGACCGTTTCGCCGCCGGGCCAGTCGCTCGTCATGGTCGACAACGCGTCGGTGGGCGCGATCTACAAGGGTCTCGCCATCGCCCTCACGTCATCGGGCAACTTTCTCTACGCGGCCGATTTCCACAACGGCCGAGTCGACGTGTTCGACGGCGATCTCACCCCGGTAACGAGCCCCGACGCGTTCGTCGATCCGGAGCTCGAGAAGGGATTCGCGCCCTTCGGGCTTCAGGCGATCACGATCGGCGGCGAGATCCAGATCTTCGTGGCCTACGCGAAACAGGATGAAACGGCGCACGACGAGATCGCCGGCCAAAGCCTGGGCTTCGTCAGCCGATTCGGCGCGAACGGGGCATTCCTGGGCCGCGTCGCAACGAGGGGTCAGCTGAACGCGCCGTGGGGGCTGGCGTTCGCCCCGACGGGCTTCGGGAAGTTCAGCGGCCATCTGCTCGTCGGCAACTTCGGCGACGGCCAGATCCATGCGTATGAACTCCTGTCCAACGGGCACTTCGAGCACCGCGGCTGAGATCGACGGCCTCTGGGCCATCGCCTTCGGCAACGGCGCGGCGGCCGGTCCCACGACCACGCTCTTCTTCGCGGCCGGCCCCGGCGACGAGAGCCATGGGTTGTTCGGGAAGATCGAGGTCGCCCAGCCCGCAGCGCCGGAGCCCTAGAGGCGGCTTCAGGCGCTCTTCAGGAAAAAGGGTGTAGATTCTGGCCCGATGAGCGCCAGTATCCTGGCCCTCGCGGGCCTCGGTCTGCTCCTGGGCTTCCGCCACGCGTTCGAGCCGGACCACCTCGCGGCGGTGTCGACCCTCGCCACGCGCCAGGGCAGCCTGCTCGAGGCGTGCCGCCTCGGCCTCGCGTGGGCCGTCGGCCACACGGCGAGCGTCGGCGTGGTAGTGCTCGCGATCATGGCGGGCGGGCTGCATCTCCCCGCGCGGCTCTGGCCGGCGGCCGACCTGCTCGTCGCGCTGCTGCTGATCGGCCTGGGCGGGTCGGTGATCCTGCGCTACGCGCGGGGCTGCTGGCACCTCCACCTGCACACGCACGACGACGGCCCGCATCTCCATCTCCACAGCCACGCGCACGGCGCGGCCCACGCCCACCCCCACCCGCGCGCCGACGCGCGGCGCTCGCTCGGGTTCGGCCTGCTGCACGGGCTTGCCGGGAGCGCCGCGATCCTCGTGCTGCTCGTCGCCGCGGCGCCGACCCGCACCGCCCAGCTCGCCTACTTCCTCGCCTTCGGCGCCGGCACGCTGCTCGGGATGCTGCTGGTGTCGCTCTCGCTCGCGACCGTGGTGCGGCTCGCGTCGGGAGGCGGCGCGCGCTGGGCCACGGCGCTGCACCTGGGCTCGGCGGTGACGAGTGTGGTGGTGGGCGTGCTGCTCGCGGGGCGGGTGGCGGGGGAATTCTAGGAGCATGCCGCCCCGCCTCCGCTGGCTCGGCCCGCTGCTGCTCCTGGGCTGCCTCGACACCTTCGCCCCCCAGGGGGCG
>WNGA01008828.1_pt1 | contig 13732 bp, 12 predicted proteins | sample 5400061 | NCBI WGS metagenome assembly WNGA01 (sample SAMN13153366, study PRJNA577476) | soil metagenome | isolation source: 100 cm soil or saprolite under grassland replicate 2 | place: USA:California | collected 2016-06-15 | reverse complement strand
GGCGGAAACGCCAGGAAGTCCCCCGCGCTGAGCGAGAGCGGCACCACGACGAACGTGGGCAGGATCAGGAAGAAGAAGACGGCGCCGACGTAGATCGTGAGCGCCGCCCCCGCCGGCCCGCGGCCGTGCGCCTGACGCTGCTGGACCCGCGCCCATCGCCGCCTGCGCAGCGCGCTCACCGCGGCGTCGAGCCGCCCGCCGAGCGCGGCGATCGGTCCCGGCAGCGAGCGGGACCGCCGCCACCGGCGCGATGCCGGCGTGGACCAGGCGCCGGCCGCCGCGTCCCGGGTCGCGGCCGGCACCGTGCGCCCCGCCGCCTCGGAGGCCACGAGCACCGTCGTTCCGCTCACCCGCCCGATCACGGAGAACCCGCCCAGCGTGACGACGAGCAGCACGAACGCCGCCGCCTTCGACGGAAGAGTGTCAAGAAGGTGTGGTTGACACGAGCGCGCGCCGGATGCCATCTTCCGCGGCATGATCGGCGTTGCTCACGCGCGTATCGGGGGCGAACGGCTCGTCACGGGGGCCGGACGCTTCGTCGCCGACGTCGTCGTCCCCGGCATGGTCCACGCCGTGGTCTTGCGGTCGCGTCACGCGCACGCGCGGCTCGTGTCGATCGACACCAAGCGCGCGCTGGAGATGCCCGGTGTCCGCGCCGTCATCACCGCGTCCGACGTGCCTGCCCACGCCATCATCCCGATCCGGATCCCGGCCCCGCCCGACGCCCAGCGCTACCTGCAGCCGGCGATCGCGCGCGACGTCGTGCGCTACGTGGGTGAGCCGATCGCGCTGCTGGTGGCCGACGATCGCTACCTCGCCGAGGATGCCGTGGCGCGGCTCGACGTCGTGTACGAGCCGTTGCCCGTGTGCGCCTCGGTGACGGCGGCGCTCGAGCCCGGCGCGCCGCGGCTCTTCGCCGGCACCGACTCGAACAACGTGGCGGTGATCTCGATGCGCGTGGGTGACACCGACCGCGCGCTGGGAGCGGCGGCGCTGGTCGTCCGCGACCGCTTCACGTATCCACGCCAGACCGCCGCCGCGCTCGAGACCCGCGGCCTCGTGGCCGTGCCGCCCGATCCCCGGGGCGGGGAGCTCCACCTCCTGGGCTCGACAAAGTGCATCCACATCAACCGCGGCATCCTGGCCCCGATCTTCGGCGTCCCCCCGGGCGCTCTGCGTCTCACCGAGGTCGATGTCGGCGGCGGCTTCGGGGCGCGGGGCGAGCTCTACCCCGAGGACATCCTGGTCCCGCTGGCGGCGCTCAGGCTCGGACGGCCGGTGCGCTGGATCGAGGAGCGTCGCGAGAGCCTGATGGCCACCAACCACGCCCGTCAGGTCGAGTACGAGGTGGAGATGGGCTTCGACGGCGGCGGCCGCATCGTGGCGCTGCGCGCCGTGATCCGCGCCGACATCGGGGCCTACGTGAGGACGGCGGGGCTCGTGCCGGCGGAGTTCGGCGCCGCGCTCTTTCCGGGACCGTATCGCGTCCCGAGCTATTCCAGCGACCTGTGGTCGGTCGTCACCAACAAGACGCCGGTGGGCACGCTCCGCTCCCCCGGACGGCCGGAATGCAACTTCGTCCGTGAGCGCCTGCTGGACGTGGCGGCCGCGCGCCTGGACCTGGACCCGGCGGAGATCCGCCGCCGCAACCTGATCGCTCGCGACGAGATGCCGTACGACTGCGGGACGACGTCCTTCGGGGCCACCACCGTCTACGACTCGGGCGATTTCCCGGCGCTGTTCGACGAGCTGCTGCGCCGGCTCGACTACGACGTCGCGCGCGCCGACCAGACCCTGCACAATCGGCGGCCGGGACTCCGGCGGGGGATCGGTCTCGCGGCCTATGTCGAGAAGACCGGCCTCGGGCCGTTCGAGACCGCGCACATCGAGGCGCGCCCCGACGGGAGCTTCGTCGTGGACACCGGCGCGGCGTCGATGGGCCCCGGCCTCGAGACCGTGCTCGCCCAGATTCTGGGCGACGCTCTCGGTTTACCGCCGGACCGCTTCAACGTCCGGCACGCCGACACCGCGGCGGTCGAGAGCGGCGTGGGGACGTACGGCTCGCGCGGCACGGTGACGGCGGGCAACGCCGCGCACATGGCCGCGGCCAAGCTCATCGGCGAGGCGCGCACGCGCGCGGCCGCGCGGCTCGGCATCCCCGAGGCCGAGCTGACGTACGCGGCCGGCGCGCTGGGGGCGCGGAGCCGGCGCATCACCCTGGCGGAGCTGGCCGCCGAGCGGCGGCTGACCGCGGGCGCATCGTTCACCGTGCCGAAGATCACCTACGCGGGGTGCGCGGTCGGCGTCGTGGTCGACGTGGATCCGGAGACCGGGGTCGTGCGGCTCCGGAAGATCGTCGTCGGCGCCGATGTGGGACGGGCCGTCAACCCCGCGCTCGTGGACGGCCAGCTCGTCGGCGGGGTCGCCTTCGGCATCGGCAACACGCTTCACGAGAGCCTGGAGTACGACGCCGATGGCCAGCTCCTCGCCGGCACCCTGATGGATTACGCGCTGCCCGTGGCCACGGACGTCCCGCCGATCGACGGTTACTACCAGGAGGTCCCCGCCACCACGAACCCCCTCGGTCTGCGTGGGCTCGGTGAGTGCGGGAATCCCGGGCTCGGTGCCGCGATCGCCAACGCCGTCTGCGATGCTCTCGGCCCTCGCGCCACCATCACCTCGCTCCCGATCACGCCCGCCCGCGTCTTCGCCGCCCTCGCGCGGAGGTAGCGTCGGGGGGCGCCACGGGCGGGGCGTTTGGGGGCCCGATCGAGACCCCCATGTCGGTCAATCCGGTCAGGCGGAGCGACGCTGCGCGGAGCCGGCGAGCAATCGGCGCGCTTCTCGGACCAGGTCCTCGGGCAGGCAGGGCTTGAACACGTAGGCGTCGCAGCCGGCTTCCAGGGCGCTTTCCGCAGACGCGAGGAGATGGCCGGTACAGGCGATGACGGGGATGTGGGCGGTCCGGGGCTCGTGCTTGAGCCGGCGCGTCATCTCCCAGCCACCGAGATGCGGCATCGAGAGATCGGTCACGATGAGATCGGGTCGTCGCTGGCGGGCACTGGCGAGCGCGCTCTGCCCGTCGCTCGCGGCCTCGACGCAGAAGCCCTGGGAGGTGAAGTACATCGAGTAGAGCTCACGCAGGTCGTGGTTGTCCTCGACGATGAGGACCAGAGGGCGGTCAACGCTCGTCGTGGGCGCGGAGGGGGGGCGCACCTTTCTCCGGCGCTGGCGCTTCATGACCAGGACGTGCTCTCGTTGCCCCGCCGCAGGTTCGCTTTCAGACAAAACCCCCGTGTCCAGGGGAAGTTTGCACGTCACCTGCCATCACGCCGATCGACCGATGCGTGTATCTACTACACGCGGCCGCCGGGCCGTGCGGCGGTCAGTCCCAGCGCGGGCAAGACTTCGGCCGTGAACCGCTCGAGTTGCTGGAGCTGGTCGTCGCCCACGAACCGCAGGCAGAGGTCCGTCGCGCCCCCGGCCTCGTAGCGACGAAGTGCCTCAACGATCGCGTCGGCGGGGCCGAGCCCCATCGTGCCGCGCGAGTGCACCCCACCGCCGTAGTAGGCCGCGAGGAACTCGCGGGTCGTGCGCTCGGCCGTGCGCACGTCGTCGTCCAGACGCACCGTCGTGTACACGCAGAGCGGGAAGTCCGGCAACGCCCGGCCGTGCGCGGCCAGCGCCTCCTCGGCGCGCTCGCGCACGAGACGGCATTCCTCGGCGTGGACGTACGTCGTGATGAGACCGTCGCCGAGCCGGGCGAAGCGATCGAGCTGCGCGGGCAACAGCTCCCCGCGGTTCCCGGCCGTGATGAGCACGGGGGGCCCGGTGGCTCGCCACGGCAGTGGCCCGATCGTGTGCTCGGTCAAGTCCACGTCGTCTCCGCGATGGGTCACGGCCTCGCCGTGCCACAGGATCCGCCACAGCTCCACGTGCTCCTCGAGCCGTCGCACGCGGCGCTTGTGATCGGCGCCGCACGCCGCCCACTCGCGCTCGGCGGCGGGCAGGCTCCAGCCGACCCCGAGTCCGAGGACCACGCGCCCACGCGAGATCTGGTCGACGTTGGCGATCTGGTGGGCGAGCACGACGGGATGACGGAGCGCCGGGAGCAACACGGCCGTGCCGAGCCGGACGCGGGTCGTGATGCCGGAGAGGTAGGCGAGGGTCGTCAGCGGCTCGAGCCGCGGCTTGGCCACGATGCTGTCGCCGACCCAGACCGCGTCGTAGCCCGCCTCGTCGGCGTGCCGCGCCATCGTCCAGCACTGCTCGACCGGCGGCCGTCGCGCCGACTGCATCACGATGCCCCGGGTCGGGATGAGGACGCCGATCCGCATGCGGGTGCCCGGACTGACTAGACGCGACCCAGAAAATCGCGCATGAGTGCGATGGCCTTGTCCGAGTCGGCGCCGGCCTGTTGCATGAAGCCGTGGCGGGCGCCGGGGAAGAACACGCGCTCGATCCGGCCCCCGGCCTTCTGATAGGCCGACACGAAGGCCTCGGTGATCTCGGCCGGCACGTTGTCGTCCAGCTCCGCGTGCGCGAGCCAGACGGGCGGCAGGGCACGGGTCCCGCCCGCGGAGACGATGCGCGTGACGCTCGCTTCCGCCATCGCCGCCTCGTCGGTGAAGTAGCTCCGATGGGACGCGATCAGGCGCCCGGCATCGAACGCCGGCGCCGGTGGCCGCTGCGGTGGCTCGTGCTCTCGCGAGAGCACGTAGCGATAGCGCGCGAGGGGATCGGCGACGGGGTACTGCACCAGGGCGAGCACCACCGAGTCGTCGCCGGGGCCGCGGTCGAGCGAACCGTCGGGTGTCACGATCGGCGTGCCGGCGTGCTGGGGGATTCCCGGCTGAAGGGCGACGAGGAGGGCGAGATGTCCGCCGCTCGACTGGCCCGTGAGACCGATGCGCATGGGATCGACGCCGAGACGGTGCGCATGGGCCCGCATCCAGCGCACGCCCGCCGCCACGTCGGCGCTGCCCGCCGGGTGCTGGTCGGCCGGGCCCTGCCGGAAATCCAGGGACGCCACGACGGCCCCCGCGGCGGCCAGCCCGCGGCCGTGGTGGACGCCCATGGTTCGATCGCCGCGATTCCACGCGCCGCCGTGCACGTCCACGAGTCCGATCAACGGCGCGGCCGGCCGTCCCTTCGGACGATAGACACGCGCGAGCAGCTCCTTGCCGTCCGGCTTGGCGTAGACGACGTCGGATTCCTCGACCTCGTAGGGCGCGCTCGGATCGAAGCGAATGATCGTGGTCATGGGGGTCTCCTCACAGGCTGCGCGCGCCCCAGAGCCCGGCGGCGACGCGCGCCTCGAAGTAGTGACCGTAGACGTGGAGCAGGGGGTCTGGGCCAGGATCCAGGCGCGGGTTCGTTTCGACGCCCAGAACTCGGTGAGCCACTCCGCTCCGGCCGGGTCACGGCATCCCAGTAGCCGCGGAGCGCCTCGAGATCGATGCGCGCGCTCAGGTCGTCCACCTCGGCGTCGCTCATGCCCGTGCCGACGTCGCGGCGCGCGACGCCGAGACGGCCGAGCCAGCCGTCGTCCAGCACCTGCGCGCGATCCACGACGAAGCGGTTCACCCCGACGTCCTCGACCCGCGCCATGTGCCACAGCAGCCAGGCGACGGAATTGACGCCGGGCTGCGGCCGGCCGCGCATCTGGCTCTCCGTCAGCCGCCCGATGGCGGGATCGGTCAGCACGCGATGCACCTGCTCGTAGCGGACGAGGAAGAAGTCGATCGCGTCCATGCACTCGTTCTCGCCGGATCAGTCTAACGTGCTGCGGGTGTGGGGTCACGCTGCAGATCACGGCGGATCGTGTCGAAGATCAGGTCGGCCACGAGCGCGTTGCCCCGCTCACCGACGTGACAGCACGCGTCGATGTAGAGCGGCTCGGCGTGACCGGCGAACGCGCCGGTGAGATCCACGAAACGGACGCCCTCGGCCTGGAGATCGCGACCGGCCCGCTGCAGCATCGGATAACCGGCCTCGACGAGGCGACCGTAGGGGTGGTTCGCGATCCGGGCGCCGGCCCGCTCCGCCGAGCTCATGGGCTTCGAGCCGGGCACGTACTGGTTCGGCTGCAGGAAATGGTAGTAACGCGCCCCGTTGGCGCGAGCGAGGTGGTCCAGCTGCCGCGAGCTCCGCTGCCAGAGCCCCGCGAGATGGGCCAGCATCTCGGTCTCGCTCGCGAACGCGATCTCCGGACCATTCGCGGGCGTGGCGGTGCCCGTGGCCCGCTCGTTGCCCAGGAGCTGGTGATCCGTGGAGGCGACGCGCCGCTCGAGATCGCGGTCCAGGACGACGTAGCCGAGGTTCGCCAGGTTGAGATGTCGCCACGGCCACGTGGAAAAAGCCTGGGCGAGCGCCGCGCGTCGCTGCTCGAGCTGGACACGCAGGAGCATGAGTCGCAGCGCGCCACCGTGCAGGGTGCCGTCGACCCGGCGATGCCAGCGGCGGGGAAAGGCCGGGAATACGTGCGCCGCCGCGTTCTCCGTGGGGTGGAGCACGACGTCGTTGAAGCCGTCGAGGTTGATGAGGAGATCGAGCTCGCCGCCGAGGCTCAGGAGATAGACGACGCTCATCAGCTGCTGGGGTTGCTTGTAGCCCCCCACCGCGAGATTGAGCGGGACCAGCGTCTTGCCACGGAACGCGGGCAGCTCGCTCAGGCGCGCGAGCAACCGCGGCGCGCCGTGCTGGGCGAACGCGACGGCGAAGGAGCCTCCCAGGAACGCGATCGTCACGCGGTCGGGGCCGCGGGTCGGCGGCGTCGCCGCCACCCGGCCCGCGACGCCGGCGGGCGTTCCCGTATCGCGCGGGACCGGCGTGTAGCCGACGTAGGGATGCAGGATCTCGTCCTGCAGCCACGGGGCGTTGGGGTTGAAGGCGACGCGGCCCGCGCTGGACACCAGCGCATCGCGCTGACGCTGCCAGCGGGCGCGGGAGAACTTCTGTCCCGTCACCACGGCTCCCGCCACCGATGCCAGGAGCTCGACGATCACGGCGAGCAGCAGGACGATCAGCGACGAGTACACGACTTTCTTGACGAACGAAAGCTCGCGGCTCATCGTCCGATTTATATCACCGATGCCGAGATCGCCTGCGCCGGTGGCGCCGAGGATGTTAGGCTCATCTCATGAAAATCACCCACGTGACCACGCGTGTGCTGCGGACCCCGGCCGACAACCCCCTCGTCGTCGGGTTGCCCGCGCCCACCGATACGCGCGAGTTCGTCACCCTCGAGCTGGGCACCGATCAAGGGCTCGTCGGGCTGGGCGTGACCTTCTTCGGTGGGGCGCTGGTCCCGGCGCTCAAGGTCGCCGTGGACACCCTGGCCGGGCTCGTCGTCGGCGACGATCCGACGCAGACGGAGGCCATCGCCGCCAAGCTCCGCCGCGCCGCGGGCAGCTCCGGCCCCGGCGGCATCTTCACGCTGGCGCTCTCGGCCGTCGACATGGCCTGCTGGGACCTCAAGGGCAAGGCCGTGGGCCAGTCGGTGTGCGCGCTCCTCGGCGGGCTGCGCGATCGCGTGCCCACGTACGCGAGCGGGGCCCTGATGCGCCCGCACCCCATCGACTATCTCGCGAAGGCGGGCCCGCGGCTGCGCGACATGGGCTTTCGCCAGATGAAGATGCAATGTGGCAGCGAGCCCACGCCGGCGGTGTCCGTCGAGCGCGTGCGCGTCGTGCGCGAGGGCATCGGGCCCGACGTCGACCTGATGTGCGACATCAACCAGCTGTGGAGCGTCAACCAGGCGATCGAGGTCGGGCGCCGCATCGAGCCGTATCATCTCTACTGGCTCGAGGATCCCACCGCCCACGACGACTATCCGGGCCTGGCCCGCATCGCGGACGCGCTGACCACGCCCATCGCGGCCGGCGAGTACCACTACGGCATCGCGCCCTTCCGCCACCTGCTGGAGGCCCGCGCGATCGACATCGTGATGATCGACCTCGTCCGCGCCGGCGGCATCACGCAATGGATGAAGATCGCCGGCATGGCCGAGGCGTTCAACCTGCCCGTGGTGAGCCACCTGATCCCCGAGATCCACGTCCACCTGGTCGCCGCGATCCCCAACGGCCTCACCGTCGAGTACATGCCGTGGACGCTCCGCCTGTTCGAGGAGACGCCGGCCCTCGAGAACGGCCAGCTCGTGGTGCCGAAGAAGCCCGGCCTCGGCCTCGCCTTCGATCAGGCCGCGATCAAGCGCTTCCAGGTGAGCTAGCGCTGACCTCCCCTTACACGCCTGGGTAGGGCTGCTCGCGAGGGGTCGCTGGCATTACGCCTGCACACATCCCTTTGGACTTACGTGCTGCGTTGCTCGCGGCGCGTGCAAATCTCGAAGGAGGACGAGTATGAAGCGAGATCTTCTGACAGTGGCTGGTCTGTCCGTCGCGTCCCTGCTCCTGGCGTTTGGCCCTGCCGTGGCCGGTGGCGAGAAGGGCGGCGTCAAGAGCAATATGCCGTCGGCCAGCCCGGGCACCAACAGCGACGTGAAGACCGACGCGCCGTCGGCCAGCCCGAGCACCAGCGGTGACGTGAAGGATGACGTGAAGATCGACGCGCCCTCGGCCAGCCCGAGCACCAGCGGCGACGTGAAGGGCGACGTGAAGACGGACATGCCGTCGGCCAGCCCGCGTCTCAACGACCAGAAGACCCCGGAGAAGGCGCCCGAGCCGCAGCAGAAGTAAAGCTTCCCGCGCCGTGGAATCAAGGGGTCGGCCATCAGGCCGACCCCTTCGTCCGTCGGGACTTACCGCCCCAGGGCCTTCAGCACGAACCTGTTGTCGAACACGCTCTCCGGTATCATCGGCGGCATGACCAGCGAACGCCCGGGACCGCGCTGGAGGCTGCTCGCCGCCGCCATGGTGATCGTGGGCGTCGCCATGGGCGCCCTCTTCTCGCTCGGCGTGTTCCTGGCGCCGATCCAGACGTCCACCGCGTGGAGTCGCGCGGACATCTCGGCCGTCGCGCTGCTGGCCTGGGTGACGCTCGGGATTGGCTCGTTTCTGTGGGGGGCGCTGTCAGATCGGACGGGACCGCGCGTCGTGATCGTGGTGGGCGGCCTCTTCCTCGGCCTCGGCCTGGTCCTCGCCAGTCGCGTCGACACCCTCTGGCAGTTCATGCTCGCCTACGGCGTCCTCGTCGGCCTCGCCGTCGGCGCCTTCTATGCGCCTCTGACGACCGTGGTGAGCAAGACCTTCACGACGAATCGGGGACTCGCGATCGGTCTCGTGTCGGCGGGCGCCGGCCTCGGCAACTTCGCCGTCGCACCGCTCGTCCGCTGGCTCATCACGCAGTACGACTGGCGCACGGCGATGCTGCTCCTCGGCGACCTCGCCTGGCTGACGACGATCCCGCTCGCGTTTGCCATCCGCGACACGCCGGCGGGGCACGAGACCTCCACGACGGAGACCTCCACGACGGCGGCCGTGACCGAGGCCGGTGGGCCCGATCTCCCCCTCGCCGACATCGCGCGCAGCCCGCAGTTCTGGCTCATCGCGCTCACCCACTTCGCCTGCTGCGTGGCGCACTCCGGGCCCATCTTCCACATGGTCGCCAACGCGACCGATCACGGCGTTGGCATGATGACGGCGGCGGTCGTCTTCGGCCTCGCCGGGCTCGCCTCGATCGGGGGCCGGATCTTCACCGGGCTCGTCGCCGATCGGCTCGGCTCCAAGCGCACGCTCATCGCCATGCTCTCGCTGCAAGCGCCGGCGATTCTCCTCTATGTCGTCGCGCGCGGGACCGCGAGCTTCTATCTTCTCGCCGTCCTGTTCGGCGTGGCCTACGGCGGGGTGATGCCGCTCTACGCCCTGCTCACGCGTGAGTACTTCGGACAGCGCGCGATGGGCGGCGCCTACGGCGCCATCTACATGCTCCAGGCGATCGGCATGGGGCTCGGGGCGTTCGGCGGCGGCTGGATCTACGATCGCCTCGGCGGGTACGCCTGGGCGTTCGCGGCCGCGGCGGCGATCGCCTCGCTCGCTGTGATCTCGGCGCTGCCGCTCCGCTCGCCGCGCCGGGCGCTCGCACGCGTGGCGGCGGCCCACGCCTGAATCGCCCGCCCTACTCTTCGGGGACGGGGAGGGGATCGACCCGCTCGCCCCGGGCGCGCTCGTTCTCCTCGGCGCGCACCCGGCGCATGAGCGGGATCAGTGGCAGCAGCACGATGAAGGTGATCGCGATCAGCCAGAAGTCGTCGATGTACGCCAGCACGTGCGCCTGGTCCACGGTGCCGCGGTACACCATCGCCAGGGCCTGACGGCCCGCGGTGAACGCATCGGCCCCCTGGCCCTGGAAACGCTCGGACCATTCCGCGAGCCGCCGGGTCGTCTCGGGATCCCACGGGTTCACGTGGGCGACCAGGGCGGCCTGGTGCTCCTGACTGCGGCGGGCGAGGAGGGTGGTCGCCAGGGCCACGCCCACGCTGCCCCCGACGTTGCGGATGACGTTGTAGGCGGCGGTCGCGTTGCCCAGGCGGTCGAGGGAGATGGTGGCGAGCGCCAGCACTTGCAACGGAGGGAAGACGAACCCCATCGCGAAGCCCTGCAGGAAGCGTGGCCAGGCGAGGCCCCAGTAGTCCAGGCCGAGCGTCAGGTTCGTCATGAGCAGCACCGCGACGATGTTCAGCGAGGCGCCGCCGGCCAGGAGCAACCGCTGGTCCACCCGCGAGATGAGCCGGCCCGAGATCAGGAGCGCGATCATCGTGCCGAGCCCGCCCGGGGCCAGGACGAGCCCCGACGTCCAGGCGTCGTAGTTCAGCATCTTCTGGGTGTAGAGCGCGACCAGCAGCATGCTCGAGTTCATGCCGAGGGCGACGAGCGCGATGCACATCGTGCCCACCGCGAAGTTGCGGTCGTTGAACACCACGAGGTCGAGGATCGGCTCCCGGGCCATGAGCTCGCGCGCGACGAAGCCGGCCAGCGCGGCCACCGCGACGACGAACAGCGTGAAGATGAACCCGGAGTCGAACCAGTCTTCCTTCTCGCCGAGGTCGAGCACGAGCTGCAGGCAGCCGAACCCGAGCACCATGAGCAGGATGCCATACGCGTCGATGCCCCGCGGCTTGCGCACGAACGGCGAATCGAACAGGAAGATGCTGACCATGAAGAAGCCGATCACACCGATGGGGAGGTTGATGTAGAAGATCCAGCGCCACGACCAGTTGTCCGCAATGTAGCCGCCGAGCGTGGGGCCGAGGATCGGCGCCAGCATGATCCCCACTCCCCACACCGCCATTGCCGTCCCGCGCTGCCGCAGGGGAAAGATCTCCCACATGATGGCCTGGGCCATCGGGATCACCGGTCCGCCGCCGAGCCCCTGCAGGATGCGCATGGCCACCAGGAACTCCAGATTGGGCGCGATCCCCGAGAGGAACGAGCTCACGGTGAACAGGATGGTGCAGATGAGGAAGAAGCGGCGCCGCCCGAACCGCGCCGACAGCCAGCCCGTGGCCGGGATGACCATGGCGTTGGCGGCGAGGAACGCGCTGATCACCCACGACATCTCCTCGACGCCGGCCGACAGCGATCCCTGCATGTGAGGGAGCGCGACGTTCGTCACGCTGGTGTCGAGCACCTGCATGACGGTGACCATCATCACGGACACCGTGATAGCCCATCGACGCGCCTCGGAGATGGGCGCGCCCGGGGTGGGATCGGTCGTCGGTGGGGGACTCAGATGATCGCGACCGCCTCCACCTCGATCAGATAGTCCGGGTGCGCGAGTGCGCTCACCTCGACCATCGTCGAGGCAGGGCCCTTGGGACCGAAGAACTCGTCGCGGACCGCGCGATAGTCGGGGCGGTTCCGGACGTCGGTGACGTAGGTGTTGAGCTTCACGACGTTGTCGAGCGTGCCGCCGCCGGCGGTGACGAGCGCCTTGATCGCGCTGAACACGGCGTGCGCCTGGGCCTTGAAGTCCCCGCGGTGGGCGACGCCGCCATCCTTGTCGTACGCGACCTGGCCGGCGAGGTACAGGATCGTCTGGGCGCCGGTGACCTTGACCGCCTGGCTGTACCCCGGCGGATCGTAGACACCCGGGGCCACGAACTTCTGGATGCTCGCCATGATGATCTCCTCCCTCCGGGAAGCTCTGGGGGCTCGGGATGTCATGGTAGCACCCGTGACGGATGTCCTTGACGGCTCTGACCGAGCGGGTACGCTTTTCCGGCAGGACGCACCAACGTGACCGGCGGAGGCATGGCGATGACCGACACGGCGAAGGACGGGCCGCTGACCCGGCGGTGGACCGAGCAGCGGTGGCTGCTCGACAACACGATCCGCGCGGTCGGCATGGACTGGGACCAGCCGCGCTCCACCTATCTCGCGGCGCCCTGCGGGCCGGAAGCCGGCGCCGATTTCGCCATGATCCGCCAGCGCATCACCAAGCTCGCGGACGCCTCGCCCACATTCGAGGCCGTCGCCCGCCGGCGCCAGGCCAGGGCCGAGGGCGCCGAGCAGAACGGCGATCTCGTGACCGCGCGCGAGAACTACTTCATGGCCGCCGTCCACTGGGGCGCGGCCCAGTGGCCGCTGGACACCAACGACGAGCAGAACCGCGCGTACAACGGCCGCAAGCGCGAGTGCTACACGAAGTACGCCGCGCTCGCCGACCACCGCGTCGAGGCGGCGTGGATCCCGCTGCCCGGCGGCCAGCAGCTGCCGGCGTGGCTGCACCTGCCGCCGGGCTATCAGGGCGGGCGCGTGCCCGTCGTGGTGTCGCTCCCGGGGATGGACAGCTTCAAGGAGATCGGCGTCGCCCTGTACGGCGATCGCTGGCTGTCGCGCGGGATGGCCGTCCTCGCCCTCGATGGGCCGGGGCAGTACGAGAGCCCGGTGCTCGGCATCTACTTCAGCATGCCCGCCTGGATGGCCACCGGGCCCGCCGTCGTGGACTGGCTGGCGGGGCGGCCCGAGATCGATCCCGGCCGCATCGGGCTCAGCGGCAACAGCTTCGGGTCGTTCTTCGGCACCATCGCCGCCGCCCACGAGCCGCGGATCCGGGCCGTGTCCGTCTCGGCGGTCTGCCACGAGCCGGGATTCCACACGATCTTCGAGGAGGCCTCGCCGACCTTCAAGATGCGCTTCATGTACATGTCGGGGATCAGGGACGAGGCGGAGTTCGACGACTTCCGCGAGAGCATGACGTGGGAGGGCCACGCCGAGCGCATCCGCGCGCCGTACCTCTGCGTCGCCGGCGAGTTCGATGAGCTCTCACCCCTCGATCACACCGAGCGGCTGATGCGCGCGCTGCAGGGCCCGAAGCGCCTCGTCGTGTACCAGGACTCGCGGCATTCGGTCGGCAACGTGCCCGCGACGAACCTCGGGCCCTTTCCGCCGGTCCTCATGGCGGACTGGATGGCGGCGACCCTCGGCGGCAAGCCCTTCCCCAGCGAGAAGTGGTACGTGGAGGCCACCGGCCGCATCGTGAAGACGCCTCTCTAACGGGTTAGCCGGAAGCGTCGTAGGGCGATCGGTGCGAGTACAACCGTGCCAAGCGGCTTCAGAGAAGGATCGACGATCTCACCTGGAGCCGCTATCTGGGGTCCCGGAAAGCGCCTGATGTTGACTCGACCGAGTGCATCGCCGTTCGATTATCCAGCGGCCTTGAGACTTGACCTTCCCCGAAAACCGTTTGAGACGGGCTTGAGAGTAGTAATAGCTCACCAGCGATCCGGAGCCGGATTCACCAGCCACCGCCAGCGGCGATAGGCGCCGCATCG
>WNGA01022022.1_pt1 | contig 13734 bp, 9 predicted proteins | sample 5400061 | NCBI WGS metagenome assembly WNGA01 (sample SAMN13153366, study PRJNA577476) | soil metagenome | isolation source: 100 cm soil or saprolite under grassland replicate 2 | place: USA:California | collected 2016-06-15 | reverse complement strand
CGAACGGTCCATCTCGTTCGTGATCCAGACCAGCGGCTGCTCCATGTCGCTGTCGGCGCTGCTGCTCCGGTCGTGGTAGCCAAACAGGTTGCCGTAAAAACCGCCGGGGTGGACCCAGTTGATGCGGTTCTTGGGCGTCCAATGACCTTCCTGGTCCGTGACGAAAAAAGTGCCGTCGTCGTTCACGCACACGCCGTTGGCGGCGCGGAAACCGTTCGCGACAATCTCCGTGCGCGCGCCGTCCCGGCTGACCTTGAGCAGCGTGCCGTGATGCGGCACGAGCGCGGGCAAGGCGTGACGGGCGGATTTCGCGTAATAGAAGTTACCCTCGCGGTCGGTCTGCAACCCCATTGCGAACTCGTGGAAGTGTTCGGTCACCTGATGGTCGTTGTTGAAGTTCTCGATGAAATCGATCTCGTCGTCGCCGTTCAAGTCGCGCAGTCGGGCGATCTGGTCGCGGCAAGTCACGTAAATGGTTTCATCCACGATCTTCACGCCGAGCGGCTGAAAGAGGCCGGACGCGATGCGCTTCCAGGTCAGTTGCGCCAGGTCGCCCTCGACGCCGCTGACGATCCATACGTCTCCGTTCCAGGTGCAAATCGCGGCGCGCTGGCCGTCCTTGAAAAAGTCGAAGCCGCCGAAGCGCATCGAGGCGTGCCACGGATTGGCCGCGTCGGGCGGCGGCGTGAGTTCATCCGCCGCGAACGGGCCGTCGTCGCTGCCGATTTTGCCGCGCGTGGCCAGCGGTGGATTCCAGCGCGGTGGCCCACCTTGAGTGAGCGGCCGGAGGTCGGCTGCCGGCGGCGACGCGACCGCCAACGCGAGCAGCGTGGCGGTGTTCACGCCCGGTCCCGGATTGCCGATGAGCACTTTCACGTTCCGTGGCGCGGCGGAGGCCGGGATGTGCAGTATCTGGAAGCCATTTGTCCGGATGAGGCTCGCGACGCTTTTCCCGACCAGCGCGACCGGGATGACTTCGGGTGCAACGCGCATCAGCAGGTCGTGCGAGGACTTGCCCACGTTGAGCGTGCGCGAGAAGGCGATGGCTTCGCCGCGGCGTTCGTAGCCGGGCAGTTCGAGCACGCGCGCGTCGCCAACCGTGTAGGCGACGACGACTTTGTTGCTGTGAAAGTAAGCGCCCTGGAAATGCGCCCACTCACGCGGCAGCGGGCCGTAAGGTTTGTTGTCGCGTCCGCGAAAGCGCGGGTCGGCAAAATTCACCGTCTGCGGATCCGCCCAGCCGGGCCCGACGGGATTCACAAACGCCTTTGTCCCGACGATGCTGGTGTGCGTCTGGTGCGTCCCATCGAACGCGATGCCGCTCCAATCCACAAAATGGTCGCCGGTCCAGGCGGCGGCCACGCGCATCGTATCGTGGTCGTAAAGCAACCACGCGCAGCCCTTCGAGACGCCGCCGGGGCCGACGTCGAGACGAACGGCGATGCCTTTGTAGGCGATGTCTTCGTGCCGCGGCCGGTGCCTTTGGGCAGGGCGTCGAGATATGCTTCGGTCACGTTGAAGTAGGCGGCCGGGTTGTGCGGCTTCACGAATGTCTCGCGGATGTAGTGAATGGCATCGTAACGCTGCTCCGGCGTGAGGAACGTCCAGGCCGGCATCTGACCGAGGCCCTGGCTGAGCGTTTGGTAAAGACTGAGAGGATCACTCCCGTTTTTGAATGGCTCCTTCCAGAACGGACGCGACGTGGGCAGGGATCCGGCCTGGGTAAGGTTCCCGTGGCAGGTGATGCAGATGCCGTTGTAGAGCCTCTCCCCGCGCACGAGGCTCTCCGCATTCCACGAACGGAGGATGCCGGCATGATCAATCGCATCGATTGGCTCCTCGGCGCCGCAGACCACGAGGCGGCACATCAACGTGGCCTCAAAGCCGCCGAACCAGCGGAACGCCCGGCGCGGTAACAGAGTGATCACGGCTTACCCCCGATTGAATCAGTCGGATCCTCCGGATCCGTCGCACGCTTCCAGCGCCCGCGTCCCCTTGCACTCCGGGAAGCCCGAGCATCCCCAGAACTGCGAGCCGGCCCGCTCGCCTTTGCGCGCGGTGCGCAGGGTCATCGGCTTGCCGCAGCGCGGACAAGCGGGTGCGGCCGGCGTGGGTGCTGCGGGGCGCTGCTGCTGCCTTTGCCGCTCCGCAATACGCGCCGCCGCCAGTTGTTCGCTGTAACCGCCGTCCTGCACAAAATCGCGCTCCCGATCACGGATCTGCTGATCGAGCAGATAGTTCGTCTGGTGAATCGGGCAAATGAGCGTGTTGGCCACCACGCCGGGATCAGCGTGCTCCAGCCAACGGGCGCAGGCTTTATAGTGGGCGACGGGGTCGGACCAATCCGTCCGATCCGTCTGATCCGTCTCCTGTTGTTTCCCCACGGTCCGCACGGCCAGCGCTTCCGGGTCGTTCTTGTCCCACTGCCGGTGCCGGTGCCGGTGCTGTCGCAGGTAATCCTCGTAGTCCAGGAAGAGTTCTTCGAGGCTGGCTCGCGCCACGTTCACCAGGCGCAGCTCGGTCTGGCTGGTCGTGGCCGCGGCGCGGCTGCCTTCCGCAATGTTCTTTCCGCCGCTGCGCGCCGCCTGCACCGTGCCGTCGTAAATGAGCGTGGCCACCTGGTAACTTCGCAGCCTCCGGTAACCTCCGCTCGGACGCAATCGGCGCGGTCGCCCGGATCCGCCCGATCGGCCCGATCTGGCGGCTAGAGGCTGGTTTGACTGTTGCTCCAGCATGGTGTTTACTCAGCCTAGCGGACCGCGCGCTTCAGGGCAACCGTCCCCTTCCGATCTGCAGCGTGATAGATTCCCCGCGCGATCTGGGGCTCATCTTCGTCCTGCTCGCGGGCACGGAAGTAGATTCCGCACGCGGTCGTAAGACCAAGGCGGCTCTCCATGAACCGGAAAGGCCGAACACTGAACACGGAACGCCGAACAGTGTGGTGGGTCGGGCGGGACTTCGAAGTTCGATGTTCTCCCGGAGCGGTTCATGGGCCGAATGCGCGCCGAAAATGGTGTCAGGGTTTCCACGCGCAAAACGGTCGGGAAAAGTAAAACAATTCGTCATACTATTTCTCCTCCAATTGCGCATGTAAGATCAGCTGAACAACACCTGATCATCCATGCCATCGTCTCACGAACGCGAACAAGCCTTCTTCACCCTGGCTGTCGCAAAGCCGGCCGCCGAGCGGGCGGTGTTCCTGGAGCGAGACTGGCTGGATTCAAGAACGCGTCCGGGGCGGTTGCTTTCTCTCCTGACGGAAGGCGCCTCGCAGTTGGCGGCACAGGCGATAGTCTATGCAGGTTCTGGGACGTGGAGACCTGGCGGGAACTTATCACCTTGGCGATCGATGGAGAGACGTTCTCCAAGATCAGGTTTTCGCCTGACGGCAACTCACTCGGGGCGCTGACTGACAGCGTCGTCTTCACGGGTGGGTTTGGCTATTTGCAATAATGGCAGGCGCCGTCGATGGAGGAAATGGCCGCAGCCGAGGCGACGGACAAGACGGAGCTCAAACTGCCATGAACACGAGCCGGGAAAAAATGTTGTTTGCGCGGGCGGTGCAGAAGCCGACGGGCACGCGCCCCGACTTTCTGGACGCCGTGCGTTCCGGCGATCCCGGCGGCAGCGCCGGATCAGGGGACACGGCGATGACCTGTAATTGTTTAAGGGTTGGATGCTTTCTGGGATCGGCAACTCTTGGTTGGCACGGAATTGGTGTCAGGGTCGGATTCGATCGAGCAAGCTTGTCAGTATCTCTGCCGTTTCGGCACACTCCGGCCATGACCAATTCCCCGCTGCCTGTCCCGGCCTGGCTGGGTTGCTGGTTGTGCGGTTTTGGGTTGATCACGCCTTCGCTGCTTTTCGCCGCGCTGGCCGCCGGCGATCAAACAGGTGCCGGGAAATCTCAGGTTGTCGCGGAAGCGGGCGGTCCGCTGCGGGTGTCAGAAACGGACGCTTCTGCCTTCCGGCACGTCAATGTTTACGCCGTGCCGGGACGGTTTGGCGGCTGGCCTGCCAATCACGGCCTTTGGTCATGGGACAATGAGATTCTGGTCGGCTTCAGTGCCGGTTACTACAAAGACCTTGGTGATCGTCACCACATTGATCGCGAGAGGCCGGAGGAATATCTGCTCGCGCGCAGTCTCGACGGCGGGGAAACCTGGACCATCGAGAATCCCGCTGCTCAAGGCGCTCTCATTCCGGCGGGCAAGGCCTTGCACGGCGTCGCGCCGCCGGGTCTGAAAGAACGGCCCTGGCGCGATTGTCCCGGTGGCATTGATTTCACACATCCGGACTTCGCGCTGACTCTCCGCATGACGGATGTGGACACCGGCCCTTCGAGGTTTTACTACTCGACCGACCGCGGCCACCACTGGGAAGGACCGTTCCGCCTGCCGCTGTTTGGCCAACTCGGCGTTGCCGCGCGCACGGACTACCTCGTCAATGGCAAGGGCGATTGCATATTGTTCCTGACGGCCTCGAAGCCCGAGGGCGAAGAAGGCCGGCCGTTCTGCGCGCGCACGACCGACGGCGGGCGCACCTGGAGATTTGTCTCGTGGATCAACGAGAATCCGAAAGGCTACGCGATCATGCCCTCGACAGTGCGTTTGGGAAAACGGGACCTGCTCACTGCGATTCGGTGCCGAGAGGACGCGAGGGCGTGGATTGAAACGTATCGTTCGCTCGACAACGGCAAGCATTGGAAACTCGACACTGTCCCTGCGCCTGAACTCGGGACGGGCAATCCGCCAAGCATGATCCGGTTGAAGGATGGACGCGTCTGCCTGACCTACGGTCATCGCGCCCCGCCGTTTGGAGTTCGTGCGCGGTTAAGCCGCGACGCCGGGCGCACCTGGGAGCCGGAGATTATTCTTCGAGACGACGGCGGGGGAACCGACATCGGCTACCCGCGCACGGTTCAGCGGCCGGATGGTAAGATCGTCACCGTCTATTACTTCCATGACCAACCCAGAGGCGATCGTTACATCGCAGCGACGATTTGGTCTCCTCCCGAGCCCCGCCCGGTACCGCGGGACACCGACGAACTGTGAATGCACGGCAGCATGAGGACCGTCTTGCCACCATAAATTCTCTCCCTCTCTCCACGAGGAACGAGTGGGGAGCGGGTTGGGGAGCGGGGCATTCAATAAAAGTGGCCTCCTCTCCTCCTCAGGGGAGGGTGGTGGTATTCAAAATGCGCTCGTAGCGTGGCTCGAATTTTCCTCCTTCTTTCAGCGGACCAAATCCCGTAGCTTCACCGCCGACCCATTATGCCAACTGCGCTCAAGACCAGGCTCTCCGCATTCATGTTCCTGCAATATTTCATCTGGGGTTCCTGGTATGTGAGCATGGGAACCTACCTGGCGAATGTCCTGAAGTTCAGCGGACAGGAGATTGGCGCGGCCTACAGCGCCTTCGCCGTCGGTTCCATGATTTCACCCTTCTTTGTCGGCCTGATTGCCGACCGCTACTTCGCTTCGGAGAAAATGCTGGCCGTGCTGGGCCTCCTGGGAGGCGTGGTGTTGTGCGCGCTGCCGCATCTGACCTCATTCAAATCGTTTTATCCCACCCTGATTCTCTATTGCGCGCTCTATGCGCCGACGCTGGCGCTCGGGAACTCACTCTCGCTCCATCATCTGCGCGATTCCAAAACCGATTTCCCGCGCGTCAAGATTCTCTCCGCCGTGGGCTGGATTGCCGGTGGCGTGACGCTCAGCCTGATGAAAGGCGAACAATCGCCCGTTCAATTCTATCTCGCGGGCGCGGTGTCCATCCTTCTCGGCGCATTCTCGCTTGCCTTGCCGCACACGCCGCCCAAGAAAGTCGGGCAAAACATCAGTCTTGGGCAGGTGCTCGGCCTTGACGCGCTCGCGCTGATGAGGAAACCCTCGTTCGCAATCTTCATCGGTTGCCTCTTCCTCATTTGCATCCCGCTCTATTTTTATTTCGTGATGATGTCGATCTACCTGACGGAACTGCGATGGACCGGACTCGCCGGCAAGATGACACTCGCGCAAATCTCCGATGTGATTTTCCTGTTTCTCCTGCCGCTCATGCTCAAGCATCTTGGCTACAAGAGAACGATTTTCATTGGCATCCTGGCGTGGGCCACGCGCTACTTCCTGCTGGCCGGCAGCGTGAACGCGCTCACGCTCCAGAGGCCGCTCATCTTTGCCGCGATCCTCCTCCACGGTGTCTGCTACGATTTTCTCTTCATCGCCGGCCAACTGTATGTGGACGACGAAGCGAATGAACGAATCCGCGGCGCCTGCCAGGGTTTCGTTGCCTTTATCCTGTGGGGCATCGGCGCGTTCGTCGGCACCCTGCTGGCCGGCAAAGTCCTCGCCCTGCACACGCTCACGAACGTAACCGGCCCGAATCAACACAACTGGCGCGAGATCTGGCTGACGCCCGCTCTCGGCGCGACCGCTGTGCTCATCCTCTTCCTGATATTCTTCCGCGACCCGCCCCGGAAAACTCCGCCCAAGGTCATCGAAGGCCGGGAAGAAGAAGCGCTGGAAATTCCCTGAACCGGACCGATTCCGTTGGTTTCGGGGAGCCCCGCACGCGAAGGCGCGTGCGCTCTGCAGCCACTTAACGGTGATTGCATTCGAGCGCTCCCTTGTGTTCCGCGAGGGCGCGGGTATGTGTTTCTTGTAGCGGCAAGCATCCTGCCTGCCGTAGAGCCGGGCATCCTGCCCGGCGGAAATGGCGTGTGATTTGGGAAGGAATTTCCGATTTAGCGACTCGGGTCCGGGCGGCAGGATGCCGCCCTCTACGGCAGCCAAGATGGCTGCCGCTACCGTCCGGCATACCACGGTAAACACATGCGGGCGCGGAACACCTCAGGCGGTGCGCGTGCGCTCCCCTCACCGCGTCGCTGCCAGCGAGGCGCAGACCAGTTCCTCGTCGTTGCGGGCAAAGACATGCCCGTTCGCGTAGGCCGGCGGGGTCCATGCGCACTTTCTCTCCCCGAAAGGCGAGGTGGGTTTCAACAGATGCGCACGGCTGATCTCCCGGTAACCCTGGGGTGTGAGTTGCGCACGGATCAATTCTCCTTTTTCGTTGAAGACGAAGGCGGACTTTCCATGGGGTGTGATGTGCATGCTGGCGCCACTCCGGGCATCGGTCACCTGACGGGTTGTCCAGGCGATCCGGCCGGTCTTGGCCTCGAGACAAACCAGTTCGCCGGAAAGATTGCAGGTGAACAAATGATCACCTTGAAACATCGCCGTGGACGTGTCGCTGATCGTTTCGCGGGATGGCGGTCTCCCATCCGGCCAGAGCACCGAGGCGCCCGGTTTTTCGGATTCGAGTTTGAACATCACGCCGTTGACCAGCAACAGTTCCCCGTGAGACACCGGCGTGGGAACGGCATAGCTCTGCCCGCCCAGATACCGCTCGCGCCAAAACGGCTTGCCCGTGGCCGGGTCCAGGGAGTTTACCGACTTTTCTGTCCAGACGATCAGTTGTCGTATCCCCGCCGCCGTGACGACGATGGGTGAGCTGAGTGTCGCCGGCTCATCGAGAGTCCTCCAGACCTCGTTGCCTGAGTTCTTATCCAGCGCGACGACGCATGGCCCCGGCGGCAGGCCGTCGAGGACGAGGATCAGCAGTTTGCCCTCGATCAGAGGTGAGGGGGTGATCGCTGAGTCTTTTGATTTGTTCGCGAAATCCTTTTTCCAAATCACCTTCCCGTTCCTCGCGTTGAGGCAGCAGAGGCGACCCCGGGCGCCAAGCGTAAAGACTCTGCTGCCGCTGACAATGGGCGTTGGACGAGGACCAAACGGGTTCTTCGGATCAAAGGCCCAGTCCGCGTAATCGGCTTCGTAGGAGTGAGTCCAGAGATTCTTGCCGGTCTTTGCATCGAAGCAGAGGAGTCGTTCACGGGCTTTCGGGTGAGAGACCTGCGAGTCGGTAACAAAGACTCGGCCCTCGGCGACGACCGGGCTGGAGTATCCCGCACCGACCGGCGCGCGCCAGGAATCTTCAACCCGCCCGGCGGAAAGGATTCAATGATGCCGGTTTCATTCCAGACACCATCGCGGTTCGGTCCGCGGAACTGTGGCCAATCCTCTGCCGGCACTGCCAGGGGCAAAAACAAGGCAAGGGCTGCGGTCAGCCGGGCCAACGAGCGAGGCATGGATTTGGGGGAAAGGCTGAATTCTGAATTCTGAAGGCAAAAGGCCATTCTGGTCGCCCACATCTCAATTATCCGGCGCCAGGGCTCCGCCGGTTCTACCGTAGAGAGCAAGGCATGACGGTAAGCCGTGGGCTTCGTATCTGTTTACCATGGTTGAACTCGTCGCGCTGCGACGCTGGAGTTTGGACGTTTTTTCACGTGCACCGGCGGGCGTCCTAGGCACGGGGTGATGCGGGCCAAAGGCCCGGCCCAAACCAGCCTGGGGCAACGCCCCAAGTCAAGGGTCCACCCAAAAAAAACAAGCGCCAACGGCGCGGCCCAATTTCCGAAATCCTTGAGCGCAGAAATGGAACGCGCTTTCAGCGCTTTGGTATCACCCGTCCGATTACCCAGCCCGTTGGGCTGGGCCGGTATGATCGGCGCCTTTGGCGCTCCCCCAATTCGCCGGCGCCCCCCACGGTAACACCTATTCGGAAAAGACAGGTTCCAAGCGTCTCGTGCTAATCCCTTCTTGCCATTTTCCAAGAGCACTCGCTCTAAAACTTTCCGCGTCCGCTCATCTTTCGGATCTTGAGCGAGTAGGTGGCCTTGGATGGCGAGAGAGAGGATGGCTTGGCGGAGGGCGGGCACGTCTTCGAGCGCGGCGGTGAGTTGCGGGAATTCACGCAGGACGAAGGTGGCGAGGCGGTGGAAGTCGTTTTGCGGAGCGCGGCTCTGTGAGCCGCAGCGTTCCGACGGCAAGCTGACGTTGGATCTTTTTTCTGACTCGGTCTTGCGGGCAACGTGCTGCGGGTCGCAGACCCGCGCTCTGTTTGCAGCGGTGAGGTGGTCGAGCGCGGAGCGGACGAGGCGCGCGCGGTGTTCGCGCGCAGCGGTCTGCCGCGCCTCGAGTTGATCACACAACGCCAGCAACTCCTCCACCTTTGCCACAATCCGCCGTTGTTCGGCAAGGGGTGGAAGAGCGACGACGAACTCTTTTAGACATGTCATGCTCAGTCCTTCACGCGAAACACCGACCTGCACTTGCATGATTCGGTCCTGAAAGTTCGGTGCAATGATGCACAGGTGAATGAACTGCCGGAGCTTTCTCTCGGCCAGTCGAATGACGGCCACGTGCTGGCTCACATTTGCCTCGTCGAAGTCATCCGGGACAACGGCACAACGTCCGATGGACACTCCGGTGATGTTTAGCAATACATCGCCGGGCTCAACACAGGTCGAATCCATGTCCCTTGTGAACTGCGGGCGTGATCAGGGCGACATCATGCTTTCGCTCAGACCTGGTCCCTTGAGCCGGTGAACTTCAATCGTTGAATCGATAGCCACCTGGCTCACCTGGTCAGCTTTTCCGTAGTGTGAGTGCTTGCGGAGTCTTTACACCAAGGAAACAAAGGAAACGGGAATTCTGTCCTGCGGCCGACGGCCGGCGTGAGCCGGTTTCGCATTCGACTTTCGCGCGCCGGGATGCAAAGGTGTCTTCGGTTGCCCGGGCGGCGTTGAACAGGAAATGGGTGAGCATGTAAAGTGAGCGCGCGGCGAACAATTTCAGTGGCGGCAGTCCTGGCCGCTGGCCTGTGCTTCGCTCAGCTTCGGCCTCGCCCTGGTTTTGATCTTCGCTCCGGCCGCTCCGACAGTTTTGTTCGGATTGAAGGGGGATTGGTCGTAAACGAGGACGAGCTTCACACCGCGCGGGAAACCGACACCCACGCCTCCGGCACTCCCGACTGGACCAATGCTCCGGGATTTGAACAGGATGTTTTCACGTTCACGCGGGTCATCTTCAAGTCCGATCCCGGCCCTCGTTCGAACCGGGGCAGGTTGTATCGCCTTCAGCAATTGACCTCGATCAGAACTGATCCTGACGGGCGAGTTCTGAAGTTGACCGACCCCATGCTGCCCCAGTACCCGTTGCTTTACATGGAGCACGCCGGGTACCTGCGCTTAAGTGACGATGAGGTCGTCGCCTTGCGGAAATATCTGCGGAGCGGCGGAGCTTTGTTTGTCAACGACTTCTGGGGTTCGGAGGAGTGGGAGGGATTTGCCAGTGAGATGAACAGGGTGCTGCCGGGGCGGGCCTGGACTGAGCTGACGACCGACCATCCGCTGTTCCATTGCGTTTTCGACCTCAGAGGCCCCATGAGCAGACTGCAGGTGCCCACCATTCAGTTTTGGAACCAGGACCATAATCCAAACGATCCGCAGTCACCGCTCCAGCGGATCTACCGTGGCGAAGGCTCCGAGGAAATGCACATCCGGGCCCTGCTCGACGATCACCAACGGATGATGATTCTTGCCATCCACAACAGCGACATCAGCGATGGTTGGGAACGAGAGGGTGAGAACGAACTTTACTTCAACCAATACTCCGAGAAGGTGGCCTATCCCCTTGGCATCAACATCATCTTTTACTTGATGACGCATTGAACCCGAACGCGCCGGGCGGCTCATTCAATTCCGCGCTCCCAATCCGCGCGGGGCGGGCCGACGCGGTTGTCCATTCCGTTTGAGACGATCCGCAGCGCTTTGAATCAGAACACCCCGCCGCTCTCCGCTTCGACCTGTGGGTTACGGGTTTCGCGCGCGATAGAAGCGTCGCGGGGCGTCGGGCAGAGTCGGATCGCTAAAAGCAGTGCTGCGGCCTGAATTGGTCACCGTTGTCAGCCACGCCCACGCGCTCAGGTCGAGAGAAGTTTCGATCACATAGTTTGAGCCGGGCAGTCCAACGACCTCTGACTGGAAGCCGAGAGTGTTGTATTTGAGGGCGGCAAGTTTGGGTGGTTCGAAGACCGTCAACGTCTGGTTAACGCTCACGGTGTGGAGTTCCTGGATCGTGCCCGATGGCCACTCAACCCTCACCGTTTCCACAATTGCGGCATCGCCCAGCCCGAAATGCGCCAGCAGGCTCGTTTGTCCAAAACCCGTTCCTCCGGAAATTTCACGCAACTGCCACCGGTCCGTCGTTCGGATAGCCGCGTGGACGCGAATTTTGGCGCCGATCCCCGCCCGATTCGAGGCGGTGCCGACGCACTTCACTTTCAACCAATGATTGGTGTTGCCATTGTTTCGATAGAGGAAGTTCGGCCGGCTGCCCTGCCAGTTCGCGACGAAGAGGTCAAGGAAGCCGTCGTTGTCATAGTCTGCCCAGGCGCAGCCGGCTGAGTTGCCGCCGTCGTTGACGAGACTGCCGGTGGTGATTTTGGCGAACGTGCCCTCGCCGTTGTTGTGGTAGAGCGTGTTGTTCTGGCCGCCTTCGTTTGCGGAAAACAGGTCGAGGAAACCGTCGTTGTCGTAGTCAATCCATTGGACGATCTCCGAGTTCTGAGGGTCGAGCACCACCGGCCCGTTCGTTTGTCTGGCAAACGTGCCGTCGCCCAGATTGCGATAAACCAGATTGCGCCCGAAGCAACCGACGGCGAGGTCCGGCCAGCCGTCGTTATCGTAGTCGCCCCAGTCCGGCACGATGGCGGACTGGCTGTCGGTGGCAATGCGGCCGGCCGTGACGCGCGCGAATGCTCCGTTGCGAAGATTGCGGTAGAGGAAATTGTTGCCGCCGTTGTTCGCGACGAACAAGTCCGGCCAGCCGTCGCCGTCATAATCCTGCCAGGCCGCGCCGATGGAGACTCCGCCGTCTCCCACGATCCGGGCGGCCGTGAGCTTCGTGAACGTTTCATTTCCGCTGTTGTGCAAGAGCGCGTTGTTGTTGCCGCCCCCGTTCGAGATGAACAAGTCCAGCCACCCGTCGCGATCGTAATCTCCCCAACTCCCGCTCCACGACAGTGCGCCGGCCGTGCCTGCGAATGGCGTGACTTTGGTGAAGGTGCCATCGCCGTTGTTCCGATAAAGATAGTTCGCGCTCCGGTTTCCCACGAACAGATCGAGCCAGCCGTCGTTGTTGAAATCGCCCCAACTGCCGCCGAACCCGCTGTCCAGAGCCGGCGCTGCATTCGTCCGCTTGGTAAACGTACCATCCCCGTTGTTGCGATAGAGGAAATTCTTCGTGCCGCCGTTGCCGACGAACAGGTCGGGAAAACCATCGTTATCGAAGTCACCCCAGGCGCAGCCGGAGGAATCGCCGCCCTCCGCCGCGATGCGGCCGGAGATGATTTTCGTAAACGTCGGATCAACTGAAAGCACGGCGACCGCGCTGGTGGCAGCGCCGCCGTCGTTCGACACGACGGCGGAGTAACCGCCGGCTTGCGTCAAGGTGACATTTGTGAGTGCCAAGACGTTGTTGGTGGCGGCGTTCACCGGCAGATCATTCCAGCGCCACTGGAAGTTCGGCGGTGGTGTGCCCGAGGCCGTCACGCGGAACGTGACGTTGGCACCCAAACTGACCGACTGGCTGCGCGGTTGCGAGGTGAGGGTTGGCGGCGCCGTTTGAGCCTGCGCAAACTCACCTGGCAAGCAGGGGAGGAGCAGGATCAGGCTGGCGACAAATCGAATAGGACGATGCCTTCTGCATATATGATTGCGTAATATTTTCGGGACATGCTGGAGGCAGCCTCCATACGCACCCCTCACCCCAGCCCTCTCCCCTCGGAGGGGAGAGGGTGGCCGCAGGGCGGGTGAGGGGTACGGGGCATCTCGCACAATTCTTGCGCGGCTGCATAACGATGGGGCGGTCATGACTCCGCATTACACTCCATACAGCGCCACGAAAACAGTTATGTGACAGCACGAGACAGAACGGTGACGAGACGGACTGGTTCGGAGGGGAAGAAATCGATTCAGCGTAGCTGGCCGACCAGCCGGTCGAGCGTATCGCGATAGACCCGGCTTACCGTCAAGCGAGTTCCGTCCCGGAGGATCACAACCGAATCGCCGTGAAAGAGCGGCTGCCATTCCTTCACGCGTTCGAGGTTCACGATGGTTGACCGGCTCACTCGCAGGAATTTCCTTGCGGCGAGGCGCGCTTCCGTCGAACTCATCGTTTCACGAAGCAAGTGCGACTCCTTGCCGACGTGCAGGCGGACGTAATTGCCCTCCGCCTCGATCCAGTCAATCTCATCGGGCTGAAGAAACACGACGCGTCCGCCGTCACGGATCGCCAGCCGATCCCATGTCCGACTGCCGGCGCGCATCGCTTCCAGCAACGCCAGCAGCCGAGCCGGGCCGGCCGTGGCGGAGCCGGGAGCGAGTTCCGTCCGGGCGCGCCGGACCGACTGGCGCAGGCGGTCATACTCGAAAGGCTTGAGCAGATAATCGAGCGCGTGGACTTCGAAGGCGCGGATGGCGTGTTGATCGAAAGCGGTCACGAATACTACCAAAGGCAAATGTTCCTTTCGTAGCTCTGCCAGGACGCCAAATCCGTCCAGGCCGGGCATCTGCACGTCAAGAAAAACGAGGTCGGGCGAAAGCCGTTGGATGGCGGCGACGGCGTCCCTTCCGTTGGAACACTCGCCGACCACCTCAAGCTCAGGCTCGTCGCGGAGCAAAGTGTTGATCAAGTCGCGAGCCGGCTGTTCGTCGTCCACGATCAAGGCGCGGATGATCATAGGTGCGTTCTTCACGCGGACGCATTTGCGAGCCGGAACGGGATGGTGATGTTGGCCGTCATGCCACCGGACGGATTCGCCACCAGCTCGAAG
>WNGA01008823.1_pt1 | contig 13735 bp, 13 predicted proteins | sample 5400061 | NCBI WGS metagenome assembly WNGA01 (sample SAMN13153366, study PRJNA577476) | soil metagenome | isolation source: 100 cm soil or saprolite under grassland replicate 2 | place: USA:California | collected 2016-06-15 | reverse complement strand
AGCATCGCAGCCTCGCGGTCGACCTGAACGCTGACCACCTCGCCGCATGGGTCCTCAGCCCCGCCGGCAATCCGCTCGGCGAACCGGTGACGATCCCGCTGGACTTCGATGGGCAGCCAGCCTCCACCCGCGACGGCCGGCTGCGGCAGGCGGTCGCCGAGCTGCTGCGGCTCGCAAGACTCACGGCTGCCACTCGGTCACGGTCGAAAACCTCGACTTCACCGACGCCCGCCAGACCGGTCGGGAGACGCTTGGCCGCGGCAAGCATGGCAAGCGGTTCCGCAGCACGGTCTCCGGCATGCCGACCCGGCGGTTCCGTGACTTGCTGGTTGGCATGGCTACCAACCACGGGCTGTGGATAATCGCCGTAGAACCCGCGTGGACATCGGTGTGGGGTGGGCGCTACTGGCAACTTCCGCTCAACCAGTCAACAAGAGGGTCGGTCACCGTCTCGCGGCATCATGCGGCGGCGGTGGTGATCGGCCGGCGTGGGCTTGGGCACCGAGCCCGGCGACGGGGAGGGTGTGCCCCAACCCCACCAGCGGATGGGGAAGGGGAGCTGCCGATTCCGCCGGGCGGCCCATGGCACCCGAGGTGGCTCTGGCGCATCGGAGGTCGTGCTTGAGCCGACGGCACAGGGACCCGGCGGTCCGGGAGGACAGGGGGCAGGGGCCACCAGCCTATAAGACCTGCCTGCCCGAGCGGGGTGCCGTCGGGAACCAGGCCGCACAGGGCCGTTTGGTGCCGCCGAAGGGCGCGGGCAACCACCCGCTACCTTCATGAGGAACGGTCCCAGCCGTAGCGGTCGGGTTGGAGCACGAACGCGGCGGCGCCGAGCAGCGGGGCGTCGCCGCCGAGCTGGCCGGGGACGACCCGGCAGGCGGCGGCGAAGCGGAGGCCGGCGTGGGTGGTGAAGGCCTGCCGCAGGGGCTGCCAGAACCGGGGACCGGATTGGGAGAAGCCGCCGACGACGGCGGCGACCTGGAGGTCCAGCAGGCTGGCGCAGGAGGCGATGGCGACGCCGACGGCCCGGCCGGCCCGTGCCAGGTGGTGGGTGGCGACCGGGTCGCCGGCGGTGGCGGCGGCGGCGAGGGCGACGCCGTCGGCGGTGACGCCGGGCGCTGGACGCCAGCCGGCGGCCAGGGCGTGGCGGACGGTGTTGGGGCCAGAGGCGATCGCCTCGACGCAGCCTCTGCCGCCGCACGCGCACGGCGGCCCGTCGGTCTCGACGACGATGTGGCCGAAGTGGCCGGCGTTGCCGCTGGTGCCGTGGTAGAGGTGGCCGTCGAGGATCAGGCCGCCGCCGACGCCGGTGGAGACGGTGATGCCGAGCAGGTTGCGGGTGCCGGCGCCGGCGCCTTTCCAGTGCTCGCCGACGGTCAGGCCGACGGCGTCGTTGTGGATCAGCACCCGTTGGGTGGCGAACTCCTCGGCCAGCCGTTTGCGCAGTGGGAAGTCGCGCCACGCCGGGATGTTCAGGGGGGAGACGTCGCCGGCCGGCCAGATCATGGGGCCGCCGGCGGCGACGCCGACGCCGTCCAGGTCGCCGGGGACGGTGTCGGCCCCGCGCAGGGCGGCGGCCGCGCAGGCGATCAGGGCCTCGTAGAGCGCCTCGGCGTCGGTGTCGGTGGGTGAGGGGACGCGGCCGCGTCCGAGGACCCGGCCGGCGTCGTCGACCACGGCGGCGGCGAGCTTGGTGCCGCCGACGTCCAGCGCCAGGACGGTCGCCACCGTGGAGGACCGCCGTCCGCTACTTGATCTCCAGCAGCTTCTCGCGCACCGCGTAGACGACCGCTTCCATCCGCGAGTGCAGGTGCAGCTTCTCGAGGATGTTGCGGATGTGGTTCTTGACGGTGTTCTCGGAGATGTAGAGCTCCTTGGCGATGTCGCGGTTGTTGTGGCCCTTGGCGACGAGCTTGAGGACCTCCATCTCGCGGTCGGTGAGCCGCGGGGTGGGGAGCTGCTGCTTCTCGTCGGCTCGTTTGACCATGGTGGCGAACTCGTTGAGGAGCTTGGAGGCCATCGACGGGGAGATCAGCGACTGGCCCTGGGCGACCGAGCGGATGGCGTTGGCGACCTCCTCGATGGAGATCTCCTTGAGCAGGTAGCCGTTGGCGCCGGCCTTGATGGCGTCGTAGAGGTCGGCCTCCTCGTCGGAGATCGTCAGCATGAGGATCTTGGCGTGGGGGATGAGGTCCTTGATGGTCTGGGTCGCCTCGATGCCGCTGCGCCGCGGCATGCGGACGTCCATCAGCACCACGTCGGGCATCAGCTCCTGGGCCTTGTCGATGGCCTCGGCGCCGTCGCCGGCCTCTCCGACGACCTCGACGTCGTCCTCCTGCTCGAGCACCATCTCGAGGCCACGGCGGAACAACGCGTGGTCGTCCACGATCAGCACGCGGATGGCCTCCCCTGCGCCCCGCGGTCGCGCCTGCCGGTCGTCGGCCACGCTCTCCCCTCTCAACTTGCTGGCCTCCTGCGGGCTCATCACGGTTTCGGGTCGTCGGCCACGGCGCCGTCGTCACCGCGACGGTACACGACCTTGGCCTGGTCGGTCTCCTCCTGGTCCGCCTGGGCATCCTTCTGGGGTTCTCCGGGCCCCTCCTCAGGCTCCTCCCGGTCCACCGGGGCACCCCCCTGGGGTTCCCCGGACCCCTCCGGCGGCGGCAGGGGTGGTATGGCCTTGACGCCGTCGGCGTGCTGGGTGCGGTCCACCCGCCGGCCCTTGAGCTTCTTGACCTGGCGTTCCAGGCGGTCGACGACCTGGTCGACGGCGGCGGACGGGTCGGTGGCGTTGGCGTGGGCGCGGACCAGCCCGGACTTGGTGGTCAGGGTGACCTCGACCCGGTGCGGGTCGGCGACCCGCGGGTTGCGTTCCTCCGAGAACTCGACGTCCATCGCCAGGATCCGGTCGTCGAACCGCTGGAGCTTGGTCAGCTTGCGTTCCGCCCGGGCGCGCAGCTTCTCGGGCACGGCGGTGTTCTTGCCCTTCACCGTCACCTGCATGGGCAGCTCCCAGTCCGGTCGCCGGGTGTGGTCGATCGCGCCCGGCCGTCCCCCCGCGAGCCTTGGAACCCGGCTCGGGCCGTCGGCTCTGCCTGTCGGATGACCTCGGCACGCGGGTCGTCCTCCTCCACGGCCCGCGGGTCATATTGGCCGGATTCTACACAGGGAAACAGGTCACAACCACACAATGCGGCCTCCGTAAGCTGGCAGAACTCCGGTCAAAACCGCACCTCGGGACGGCTCGGCCGGCTCGATCGACCAGGTCGGGCCAGCCGGCGGACCGGGGGAGGCCACGGCTGGCCTGGTGCGGCGGGTCGCGGGCGCCAGGGGGGCCGAGGGCGGTGGGCGCGGCGCCGAGGACGGCGGCCTCGACCCGGCGGGCGCCGGCGGCGCGGAGGGTGGCGGCCGCGCCGGCGAGGGTGCCGCCGGTGGTGGCGAGGTCGTCGACGACCAGGACGCGGCCGCCGGCGAGCCGGCGCCGGGCCCGGGGTGGCGGCCGGGTGGGGGCCGTCCGTCGCTGCTGGCGGGCGCGGCCGAGGTCGGGGCCGCCGGCGGGGGCGAGCAGCCCGGCGAGGGGCAGGTCGAGCGCGGCGGCGACGCCGACGGCGACCCGTTCGGCGTGGTCGCGGGGCGGCCCGGCCGCGCGGCCGGCGGCGACGAAGGTGACCAGGTCGGCGCCGGCACCGGCGGCGGCCATGGCGGCGCCGAGGCGGTGGCCGAGCTCGGTCAGGGCGGCCGGCTGGCCGCGGAGCTTGCCGGTCAGGACCGCGGTCCGCAGGGCGTCGCGGTAGGGCCCGAGCGCCCACAAGGTCACGCCGGGGTCGGCGGCCAGCCGCCACGGGCCGGCGCCGGCCGGTTCGGGCGGCAGGCAGCGGGCGCAGCATGGCCAGGCGGCCGGGGCGCGGCAGGCAAGGCAGGCGGCGGGTCGCAGCAGGCCGCCGAGCAGCTCGACGAGGGACATGCCCGCGACCATAGCCGCCCCGGGCCCCGCCCGCCCCGGGTCGTCCACAGCCCCGGCCCGCCGCCCGGGCGGGACCCGGCCAGGCTGCAGGTGCGGCCCGAGTGCCCGGGTGGGACCCGGCCACGCAGGTGTGGCCCGAGGCGGGCGGGTGGACCCGGGCGGGCCGCCGGCGAACCCGCCGCCCGGGTGGGACCCGGCCGCCGTGAGCCCGGGGTGCTCGGGCGGGGATGGTCAGAGGTCGCGGCGGGCGAACGTGCGCAGCGCCAGCAGCAAGGCGGCGACCGGGTAGGCGAGCGCCCACAGCAGCAGCGCGGTGGTCGGCGGGGTGAGCGCCGCGAACGGGATGCCGCCGCGGGTGACGGCCTCCCCGAGGAACGCCGGCGGCTGCAGGTAGTAGGAGGCCGCGCGCCAGACGGCGTCGCTGGGGAACACCAGGCTGACGGCGATGCCGAGGTTGGTGAGGGTCTGGTTGGCGACCGTCTGGCCGATGAACTCCACGATGCCGGCGAGCCAGGCGAGCCCGAACAGCGAGAACAGCACCACCGCGTTGGCCAGCGTCGGCAGGAAGGTGCTGCCCAGCAGCCCGGCGGTCAGCAGCAGGACCGTCTCCAGCACCAGCAGCGCCACCGCCCGCACCGGGTCGACCGGCTGGTAGCCGGCGACCAGCCTGGCCACCAGCAGCAGCGACCCGGCCATCGCCACCACGTAGACGCTCAGCAGCGCGACCGAGGCGATCCAGCGGCCCAGCAGGTACTGGCCGCGGCCGAGCGGGCGGGCCAGGACGGCGTGCAGGGTGCCGGACTCGACCTCGCCGGAGATCGCGCCGGTCGACAGCAGCAGGGCAAGGAAGGCGGCCAGGAACTGCACCGCGTACAGGCCAAGGACGGTGAGGAGGGTGGCGGCGAAGACCGCGAACAGCCCGTCGCCGCCCGTGTCGGCCTCGGCCCGGTCGTACAGGATCGAGAAGGCGAGCGCGAACAGGCCGACGAAGGCGGCGCTGAGCAGGATCGCGGCCAGGACCAGCCGGCGGCTGACCGCCTCGGCGACCGTCCAGCGCGCCACCACCAGCGTGGTCACCGGTCGCCTCCGTGCACCAGCCCGAGGAAGACCTCCTCGAGGGAGCGCTGGACGGGGACGAGCTCGAACAGCCGGTAGCCGGCGCGCACGACGCAGTCGGCGACCGCCGGTGCCACGCCGACGTCGTCGACGACCAGGACGACGGTGCCGCCGTCGACGGACTGCACCCGGCCGTAGCGGCCGAGCGCGTCCAGCAGCGGCTGGTCGACGCGGTCCAGCGCGACCCGCATGGCGGTGGCCGACCCGACCAGGTCGGCCAGCCGCCCGCCCCGGACGATGCGGCCGCGGTCGATGATCGCCACCCGGTCGCACACCAACTCGACCTCGCTCAGCAGGTGCGAGTTGAGGAACACGGTGACGCCCTGCTCGCGCAGCCAGCCGATCAGGTCCCTGACCTCGCGCCGCCCGACCGGGTCCAGCGCGGAGGTCGGCTCGTCCAGCAGCACCAGCTCGGGCCGGCCGAGCAGCGCCTGGGCCAGGCCGATGCGCTGCGCCATGCCCTTGGAGTAGGTGCGGATGCGCTGGCGGCCGCGGCCGGCGAGGCCGACCAGCTCGAGCACCTCGGCGATGCGGGCGGGGCGCTGGCCTGCGGGCAGGCCGGCGAGGCGGGCGTGGAAGTCCAGCAGCGCCGTGCCGGTCGCCCAGTCCTGGAAGCGGAAGTGCTCCGGGAGGTAGCCGATCCGCCGCCGGGCTGCCGGTTCCCCCACCGGGCGGCCGAGCACGCGCGCCTCGCCGGCGCCGGCGTGGACCAGGCCGGTCAGGATCTTCACCGCCGTGGTCTTGCCGGCGCCGTTGGGGCCGAGGAAGCCGAACACCTCGCCCGGCTCGACCCGCAGCGTGACGTCGTCGAGGGCGACCTGGCGGCCGTAGGCCTTGCGCACGCCGGTCAGCTCCAGCGCCGGCGCCGCTGGCGGGCCGGCCCGGGGCGCCACGCGCCCGACGACCGCCTCGACCTCGCTAATCCAGGCTCTCCGCGACCCGGAGGACGGGCGCCCGCCGGAGCAGGCCGGCGACCCCGTAGATGCGGCCGTCCCGCTGCCAGATCACGGCGCTGCCGAGGCCGTTGCGCTCGCCGAGCAGCAGCCCCTGCACGCCGTGGATGGTGGTCGAGCGCCAGTCGATCCGGTCGGCGGGGACGGGCAGCGGCAGGGTGTCACGCCAGTCGCCGATCGCCCGGAGCTGCCGCACCGTCTGCGGCGGCAGGCCGGGAAGGTCCAGCAGGAACTCGCGGAGGGCCTCCAGGGTCACGGCGCCCTGGACGCTGGCGGTGAGCTCGCGGGACTGGCCCACCATCAGCCGCGGGCTCCCGTCGGCGGCCACGTACTCCAGCAGCGCCGCCGCCGGCACGTTGGCGACCAGGGTGGCGCCGTCCAGTCCCGCTGGGACGCTGGCGCCCGAGCGGCCGTGGGCCTCCAGGTAGCGGCCCACCTTGGCCGCGTCCAGGGTGAAGCGGAGCTGCCGGGCGGGGCTGACCACGATGCGCGGCCGGGGGTCGACCCCGCTGGGGAGGGCGGCGGCGTCGGGGAGCGCGACCGGGAAGCCCACCAGCCGGCTCGCCGCGGCGGGGGTCGCCACCGGCGCCGGCTCCACGCCGCCGAGGTCGCCACCGACGACGCCGAGCTGCCGCAGCGTCGCCGCCGGGTCGCCGGCCTGCGAGGGGTCGAAGGTGACCACCGCGAACCGCTGGCTGCGGAACTGGGCGAGGAAGCTGCTCGCCGCGCTGCGTCCCGCCGGGGTCGCGACCAGCACCAGCGCCAGCGCGCCGGTCACGGCGGCGGCCAGCCACCCGCGGGCCAGGCGTGTTCCGGAGCCGGCGGCCGGGAGGCCGCGGCGCCTGGGCCGCGCGGCCGGGCTGCTGTGGGTGGCCGGCCATCGCGCCGCCGCCGTGACGCGCTCGCGGGCGGCCTCCACCTGCGCCGCCTGCAGCGGCCGGGCCGGGGCGAGGACCCCGGTGGCCGCCGCGGCCAGCTCGGCGTTGCCGCGTAGCTCCTCGGCGACCGCCCGGCAGGCCGCGCAGCCGTCGACGTGGGCGCCGACCGCGGCCTGGTCGGCGGCTGCGCCGTCGATCCAGGCGCGCAGCTCGCCCTCTTCAAGGCACCTCATGATCCGCTCCTTGCTGCTGTCGCTGGTAGCTGTCGCGGAACGTGCGCTCGGCGCGGGCCAGCAGCACGCCGACCGACCCGACGGCCAGCTCGCAGGTGTCGGCGATCTCGGCGTAGGTGTAGCCGGCGTGGCGCAGCAGCAGGCAGGTCCGCTGCCGTTCGGGAAGCGTCCACAGCGCCCGGTGCACCATCGCCTGCTGTTCGAGCCGGAGCAGCGACCCGAGCGGGTCGTCGCGCTCGGTGGCGACCGCGCCCGGCGGCAGCTCGGCCGAGGCGCGCTCCAGCCGCTCGCGTCCGCGGCGCTGGCCCCGCAGCCGGTTGTAGCCGAGGTTCACGCAGACGCGGCGGAGCCAGGCCTCGACCTCCTGGTCGGGCCGGTCGATGACGGCCGCGCCGACCAGCCTGAGGAACGCCTCCTGCACCACGTCCTCGGCCTCCCAGCGGTCGACGAGCAGCCGGTGGCAGAGGTCGTACAGCCGCGGGTAGAGGCGGCGGAACAGCTCGTCGAACCGTCCGGTGGGGTCGGCTCGACGCTCCGCCCGTGTGTCCACCCGCACCACCGGCGATCCCTCCGTCGTCGGCGCCGGCCGTTCCGGTGCCGTCCCAGCGATGAAACACCGCCGAGGGTCTGTTTCTTACACCCGAGCCGGTCAGCGGCTGGCGAAGCTCGGGTCGGTGTCGAACTCCTTGGCGGTCGGCAGGGTGAGGGGATGCGGGCTGATGCCCTGCCGGTCCACCATCCAGAGGGAGGCGCCGCTCTGGGAGTGGACCGTGAAGATGAAGCTGGACCCGGACGGGTCGACGGTGAGCTGGCGGCCGATGTCACCCACGTTGGTGGCTTCGGGGTCGGCGTTCAGGACGGCGGTCGGGTCCCAGCCGTCGCGTTTCATCACCCACAGCCGGCCGATGTCGTCCTTGTTGTCGGTCTCGGCGATGAAGGCGACGGTGACGGCGTCGACCCAGACCGGGCTGAACACCCTGCCGAGCCCGGGCGCGATCGGCCGGTTGTACCAGCCCAGGACCCCTTCGGGGCCGAACCGGCCGAGGAAGAGCTGGCCGCCGCCGGGCTCGGGATCGCCGTGGTCGGCGACGGCGAGCACCCACGCCCCGTCGGGGCTGACGGCCAGGCTGGTCGGCCGCATGCCGCCCGGGAGCGTCGGGAGCTCGAGCTCGACGACGCCGAGCGTCCTCCTGGTGACCTCCACGAGCTGCGTCCCGCTCTGCGTCCTGTTGAGCACGTACAGGCGGGAGGAGTCCGCGCTCCACGAGGGCGGCGACAGCCGGCCGAGCAGCGAGGTGGGGAAGGCGGCGGAGCCCGGCTGCGCCAGCCACAGCACCTGGTCCTGCCCGCTGGTGGACAGAAACGCGATCCAGCGGTGGTCCGGCGACCAGGTGGGCGCGGCCTTGGGGCTGGGGGCGTTGAACCCGATGACCTTCGGTTCATGGTTGGGCTCTGGCGGGATGGTCCAGATCTCGCCGCCGCGCGCGAACAGCACCTGGTTGGCGTCGGTGACGCTGGACCGCTGGGGCCAGAGGTCGGCGATCGGTCGCCGGTTCCGTTGCCAGCGGCCGCCACCCTGGAAGCTGTCGAGGCCGATGCTGCCCAACTGCCGGCCCTCGACGAGGATGCGGACCTGCGCGGTCTGGATCAGCCGGTTGATGGTCCACACGAGCTGACCGACGCGGAGCTCGCCGGAGCCGCCGGCGCTGGTGTCGGTGAACCTGCTCGACAGGTCGACGGTGACGATGCCGCCGCCGTAGACGAGGCTGCGGAGCTTGGTGTTGAGCGGGATCGCCGAGGTCAGGTGCACGTAGCGGCCATCGGGCCCGTCGAGCAGGCAGACGACGGCGTCCCGTGCCCGCGCTTGGAGGACCTCCGGGGCCGGGGTGCCCGCCGGGGCGCGGCGGACGAACACCGGCACGGGCGCCAGCCGCTTGCCGGCGGCGCCGCCGGCGGGGACCAGGAACACCTCGACGGGCGTGTGCAGCTTCTTGAAGTCGACGTCGCGGACCCACAGCTCCTTGCCGGGGTTGGCCACCCGCCACTCGGCGCCGGCCTTCTGCAGCTCCAGGCGGACGATGTCCTCGTCGCTGCGCGGCGTCCACTCGCGGCCGCGCTCGAGCCGGCCGACCATGTCGAGCCTGACCGGGACGATCCGTTTCCCGTTCTGGACCAGGGGCGGGTCGGGCTGGAAGGAGTGGTAGACGTTCACGGTGGTCCGCTCCGACCAGGTCCGCACCTGGTCGATGGCCTTGGGCATCACCCAGCGCTGGATCGTCTCCGGCTTGGCGGTGTTCATGGCCGACATGAACCCCTGCGCCACCAGGGTGTCGGAGAGCCCGGCGGCTGGGCCGCCGCCTTCCTCGATCGCGCCGGCGTCGGCCGCCGGTGGCGGCTGGATCGGGCTGACGGTCACCACCTCACCGGTCCGGGGGACCCCGGCGGTGCAGGAGGCCAGCGTCAGCGCGGCCAGCCCGGCGGCGAGCCGGGCGAGGCGGGTCCGGCGGCTAGCCACCGACGGTGACCTCCGGCGAGGGTGCCGGCTCCGGCTGCGGCTCGGCCGCGGCGGCCTGGTCGCCGCCCGGCTCCGCCTTGGGCTCGATGGCCGGCAGGGTGACGGTGAAGGTCGAGCCCTCGCCGACCTCGCTGCGGACGCTGATCGACCCGCGGTGCAGGTTCACGTTCTCCAGCGCGATGGCCAGGCCGAGCCCGGTGCCGCCAAGGGTCCTGGCGCGGTGCACGTCGGCCCGGTAGAAGCGCTCGAAGATGTGGGGCAGGTCCTCGGCCGGGATGCCCTCGCCGTCGTCGGCGACCGTGGCCACCACGTCCCGGCCGCGCCTGCCGACCCAGATGCGGACGCTGCCCTCGGCCGTGTGCTCGATGGCGTTCTTGACCAGGTTGGAGAACACCCGGTCCAGCCGGCGGGGGTCGGCGGCGACCAGCGGCGCGCCCCGGCCGCGCTCGACCTGCAGCCCGACGGCGACCTTGCGGCCGTGGGCGATCGGGTCCAGGGCGTCGACGACCTCGTCGAGCAGGCTGCCGAGGTCGACCTCGACCGGCTCGAGGTTGATCACGCCGGCGTCGAAGCGGCTGATCTCCAGCAGGTCCTCCAGCAGGTTCTCGAACCGCTCCAGCTCGCGTTCGAGCAGGACCGCGGCGCGCTGGGCGTCTGGCGGTAGGCCGGTGCGGGCCGCGTGGATGTAGTCGGCGGCCATCCGCACCGTGGCCAGCGGGGTGCGCAGCTCGTGGCTGACGTCGGAGACGAAGCGGGCCTGGAGGCTGCCGACGTGCTCCAGCTCGCCGATCTTCTGGGCGAGGTTGTCGGTCATCCGGTTGAACGACTCGGCCAGGCGGCCGAAGTCGTCGTGGCTGGTCGCCTGGGGGATGCGGGCGGCCAGGTTGCCGGCGGCGATCTCCTCGGCGACGTCTCTGGCGCGCTGGATCGGCCGCAGCACCCGGCCAATGGAGATGGCCGCCAGCACCACCACCGCGGCCAGCAGCCCGGCGCCGACGAGCAGCAGGAAGCGGGTGAGCCGGCTGAGGGTCTCCTCCTGGAACTTCAGGGGGTAGAAGAAGTAGGCCTCCTCGACACCCTGCTCGGTCTGGATCGGGGCGCCGACGATCAGCACCCGGCCGGGGTCGACGGGCGACCGCACGTACACGTAGGCGAGCTCCGACCGGGCGAGGACCCGGTCGACCAGCGCCTGCGGCACGTGCTCGATGCGGTAGTCGCGGTCGGACTCGGAGGCGGTGTCGGCGTTGCGCAGCACCAGGCCCTTGAAGCTGGGCTGTCCGCCACCCGAGCCCCTGGTGAGCCAGTTGTAGAGCCGCTCCTGGGTCTCCTTGCTGGTCAGGCCGGTGGAGTCGTTGAGCGCGGCGGTGGCGGCCTGGAGGGTGAGGCTGTGCACCTGCTGGACGGCGTCCTCGCTCTGCTGGCTGTACAGCGACTTGGCCAGCAGCGCGTGCAGCGCCGCGCCGAGCAGCAGCAGCGCCCCCACCACGATCGCCGAGGTGAACAGCACCACCCTGGCTCGCAGGTCGAGCCGGGCCAGGCGGAAGCGACCCCCTGCTATCCCTGATCACCCGCCTGCGCCGCGGCGTCGGCCGAGCCCCCGGGCCCCTCCGGCCCGATGCGGTAGCCGACACCTCGGACTGTCTGGACGACCCTGGGGTTCTCCGGGTCGTCCTCGATCTTGGCCCGCAGCCGCTGGACGTGGACGTTGACCAGCCGGGTGTCGCCGGCGTAGCGGTAGCCCCAGACCTGCTCGAGGAGCACCTCGCGGGTGAACACCTGGCGGGGCCGCCTGGCCAGGGTGGCCAGCAGCTCGAACTCCAGCGGCGTGAGGTTGACCGGCTTCTCGGCCTTGGTGACCTGGTGGGCCATGACGTCCATCTCGATGTCGTGGAACCGGAGCGTCTCGGCGCCTTCGGTGTCGCGGCGGCGCAGCCGCGCCCGGATCCGCGCCACCAGCTCCTTGGCCGAGAACGGCTTGGTGATGTAGTCGTCGGCTCCCGACTCCAGGCCGAGCACCACGTCGACGGTGTCGGTCTTGGCCGTCAGCATCACGATCGGCACGCCGGACTCCAGCCGCAGCTCGCGGCAGATCTCCAGGCCGTCCTTGCCGGGCAGCATGAGGTCCAGCAGCACCAGGTCGGGCTTGGCCTGGTGGAACGCGGCGATGGCCTGGTCGCCGGAGCGTACGAACACCGGCTCGAAGCCCTCCTGGCGCAGGACGATGCCGAGCATCTCCCCGAGCGACGGGTCGTCGTCGACGACCAGCACCCTCCCCTTCACGCCATCCCCCTCCTGCCTCGACACCGGTAACCGGGCAAGGATGTCACGTCGGCGGGCTCCAGTGGAGTCCCGGGTCCCGTCCCCAGCCGACCCGCATGGCGTTGCCCGGCCCGGTTGGCGTGTGACAATGCGCCCGAGCGCCGACGAAAGGAAGGTCGTGAGCAGCCCACCGCCACCGTGGGGACCGCCCACCGGGCCGCCGTACGGGCCGCCCGGCTGGGGGGCCCCGTCCCCCTACCCGCCGCTTCCCAAGGCGGGCTCGGCCCGGACCGGGCCGCTGCCGCTGCACCCGATGACCTTCGGCGACATCCTGGACGGCGCGTTCAAGCTGCTCAAGGCCAACGTGCGCACGATCGTGCTGGTCTCGGCCGTGTTCCTGATCCCGGTCAACCTGGTGGCGGGCTACTTCCAGCGCGACCTGCTCGGCGGCTACGGCCTGCTCCAGCTCGCCAACGACCCCTCCCTGGTCGACCAGGCGGCCAACACCGGGCCGTCCAACGCCCTGTTGCTCGGCACGCTGATCGCCGCGTTCGCCAGCTTCCTGATCACCCCGTTCATCGGCGGCGCCGTCTCCAGGGTCGTCGCCTCCAGCTACCTCGGCGAGGAGCTCGCCCCGGGCCCGGTCGTCCGGGCCACCGGGCGACGCTTCCTCGCCCTGCTCGGCGCGTTCTTCTTCGCGCTCCTGCTCAAGGTCGTCGGGGTGCTGTTCTGCTTCGTGGGGGTCTTGGTGCCGATGACCTTCTTCCTGGTCACCACCCCGGCGGTGATGGTCGAGGAGCTCGGCCCGATCCAGGCGATGGCCCGCTCGGTCACGCTGGTCCGGACGCGCTTCTGGGCGGTCATGGGCATCGGCGTCCTCAGCGGCCTGCTGGCGTCCGTCCTCGAATGGATCCTGTCCTGGCCGTTCGGGATCGTCGTGTCGGTGATCGGCTTCCGCTGGGGCTGGATCCTGGCCGCCATCGGCGAGATCCTGCCGGCGCTGGTCACCATGCCGCTGGTGGCGATCGTGGCCACGCTGGTCTACTTCGACCTGCGCATCCGCAACGAGGGCTTCGACCTGCAGATGATCGCCGCCGAGCTGGCCCGCGGTGCGCCTCGCTGACCGCTTGGCGGCGTTGCCATGGCTGCCGATTGCGGTCGCGGCCGGCGACCTGCCGGCGCCGACCCGCGACCCCGACCGGGTCCGGGAGGCGGTGCGGGAGGTGCTGGCGCGGCCGGAGTTCCGCCCGCCCGACCGGACGCTGCTCCAGCGGGCGTTCGACTGGCTGCTCGAGCAGGTCGGCCGGCTGCTCGCCGAGGTGGGCGCCAGCGGCGCCGGCGGGATCGTCGGCCTGGCGGTGCTGGTGTTGGCGCTGCTCGGCATCGGGCTGCTGGTGGCCCGCTTCTCGCGCGGCATGACCGCCAGCCCGGAGGTTCGCGCGGCCGTGCCCGGCGCGCCGCGCCGCCCGGCCGCCGACTGGCGGGCCGAGGCGGAGGCGCACGAGCGGGCCGGCGCGTGGCGGCCGGCGGTGCGCTGCCGCTACCGGGCGCTGGTGGCCGAGCTGGCCGCCCGCGGGCTGGTCGACGAGGTGCCGGGACGGACCGCCGGCGAGTACCGCGGGGAGGTGCGCCGCAGCCTGCCCGACGCCGCGGCCGACTTCGCCGGCGCCACCGAGCTGTTCGAGCTGGCCTGGTACGGCCGCGGGGAGACGGGCGCGCGGGAGGCGTCCCGCGTGCGCGAGCTGTCCGGCCGCGTCCTCCAGCGGGCACCCGCATGAGGCGGACGGGTCTGTCCCCCGGTGGGTCGGGGCCCA
>WNGA01015863.1_pt1 | contig 13737 bp, 10 predicted proteins | sample 5400061 | NCBI WGS metagenome assembly WNGA01 (sample SAMN13153366, study PRJNA577476) | soil metagenome | isolation source: 100 cm soil or saprolite under grassland replicate 2 | place: USA:California | collected 2016-06-15 | reverse complement strand
AGGTCGGCCGGTCGCAGGTCGGCCACGCCGCCTCGCGCGGTCACCCGGATCGGCGCGGCCAGCAGGGCGGTGGCCTGGTCGGCGGCGGCGCGGGCAGCGTCGGGACCGACGGTCGGCGGGCGTTCGGTGACCGCGAGCCTCACCACCGCCCCGGCCGGCGCGGCGGCCGCCGCCCGCAACGCGACCTCGGCGCCCGTCCGGTCGATCGCGAGCCCCGCCCGCCCGGCCACCAGCTCCACCGCCACGGCGCCGTTCCCGCCGCCACCCACGCCCGCGGCGCCCGACCCACCGGCCCCGGCGCCCGACCCACCGGACCCACCGACGGCGGCTGCCCCACCGGTCCCGCCCGGCGGGGCGCCGGCGATGCGGAGGGTCCCGGACCGGGCGGGCGATCCGCCGGTCGAGGCCGGCCAGCTCGCGGTCCAGGCGGCCGCGCAGCACGCGGCTGCGCCACGGCAGGTCCACGCCGCCGAACCAGGTCCGTGGCCGGTCGCCGTCCAGCGGACCGCGGCGGCCGACCGCGAGGGCGGCGGCCACGCTGGCGGCGACGTCGAGCCGCAGGCCCGCCTGGGACCTCGGCAGGCGGACGGTTGCCGCGCCGGCGGCCAGGACCACCGGCCGCGCCTCGATCGGGCCGGCCGCGGCCCGCAGCCGCGCCTCGGCGGCCGAAGGAGTCAGGCCCGAGAGGTCGACCCCGCCGACCCGCACCCCGCGACGGACCCGTCCGGCGGCGGTGAGCCCGTCGACGGCGACCAGGCCGGCGACGACCGCCACCGCGAGCAGCACGACGAGCAGCGGGCGCGGCACCTGGCCGAGGCGCCGGCGGACGCTGGCCAGGGCGGCGGACGACTCCACGACCGCGATGACGGGCTCCTTTCGGCGGGCCACCGGGTCGGCAGGCCACCCGGATCGGCAGGCCACCCGGGCTCGACCAGCGCGAGCGGCCGACCTGGGGCCGCCGGGGGAAGCGCAGCCGGGCGGACGGAAAGCCTACGGCGCCCGTCCCGCCTCGGCAACCCGCCGGGACCGGCTGCTGGGCTCAGTCGCCCTCGACGGCGCGACGGATCAGCGCCTCGTACTCGTCGGCGAGCTCCGTCGCGCACGCCTCGCTGCCCGCCTCGGCCCACAGGTGGGTCACCGGCTCGACGGTGTCGGGGATGACCAGCGCCCAGTCGTCCCCGTGAGGCCCGTCGGCGTCGCCGTGCGCCGGCGGGTGGAAGACCTTCACCCCGTCGGTGTCGTCCACGCGCCGGCCCTTGGCGGCCTCCACCACCTGGCGCATCACCGCCCCCTTCCGCTCCCAGGGCGTCGGCACGCGGCGCCGGACCATGAAGGGGGCAGGCAGGGCGGCGACCGCCGCGGCGAGGCCGGTCCCGTGGGCCGCCAACAGCTCCAGCAGCTTGCCGAAGGAGAGCAGGCCGTCGTAGGCGGGATGGAGGACCGGGAACACGTAGCCGCCGCGCCCGGCGCCGGCGAACACCACCCCTTCGCGCTGGGCGGCCCGCATGATCGCGCTGGCGCCGCGCTTGGTGCCGTGCACCTGGCAGCCGTGGCGGCTGGCCAGCGCGGCGGCCAGCCGCGTGGTCGAGACCGGCAACGCGATGCCGCCACCGGCCTCGGAGCGGACCACCAGGTCGACGTAGAGGAGCAGGGCCCGGTCCAGCCCGAGGATCGAGCCGGTCTCGTCGACCAGGGTGAGCCGCTCCCCGACGGCGTCGAACCGCACGCCGAGGTCGGCGGCGGAGGCGGTGACCAGCTTGGCCAGCCGGTCCAGGTCGCGCTGGCGCTCCTCGGCGGTCGGGGCGACGCGGGCCTCGTCGAGCTGGCCGTTGACGATCAGCGTGTCCAGGCCGAGCCGGGACAGCAGGTAGGGCAGGACCAGCGACGCGGTCCCGCCCCCGGCGTCGATCACCACCTTGAAGCTGCGGTGACGCACGGCGGCCACGTCCAGGGATTGGACCAGGGCGACCGCGTAGTGCTCGATGGCGCGGGGCGGGTAGCGCAGCTCCCCCATCTCCTGGCCGAAGGCGCGCCGGAACTCTTCCCTGTAATAGGTGCGCTCGATCCGGCGGCGCGCGCCCTCGTCCAGGTCGCTGCCGTCCTCGCCGAAGACGACCAGCTCGATCGACTGGCTGTCCTGCTGGGAGGTACGCACGTAGATGCCGCCGGACGCGCCGAGCCGGCTGGTCGAGAAGCGGACCGAGGGCGCGGGCGCCAGCTCGAGGTCCTCGCAGGTGACGCCCGTCGAGTTCAGCCCCGCGATCAGGGCGCGCTTGAGGGCGCGCGACACCCGGCTGGCGTCTCGGCCGAGCGTGACCTTCGACCCCTTCTTGAGGGTCGAGCCGAACGCCATCGCGACCCGCAGCGCCAGCTCCGGGGTGATGTCCACGTTGGCGATGCCGGTCACACCGTGCTCGTCGAACAGCGCGCGGGCGCCGCGGCCCTCCCAGATGATGGACTTGGTGACGATCGCGCCGGGCTCGACCGTCTTGTACGGATATACCTTGACGTCAGGTTGAAGGATGGCGCCCGGGCCGATGTCGGCGTTGTCGCCGACCACCACCCCGTCCTCGACCCTGCCGCCCTGCTTGACGTCGGCGCTGCGCCCGACCACGCAGCCGCGCAGGCTGGCGCCCGGCCCGATGTAGGCGTTGTCGTGGACGATCGCCCGGTGCAGGAAGGCGTCGCGCTTGACGATCACGCCGGAGCCGACCACGGTGTACTCACGCAGCCGGACGCCCGCCTCCACCTTGGTGTAGTCGCCGATCAGCACCGGCGCGGTGAGCGAGGCGTCCGGGTCCAGCTCGGCCCCCTCCCCCAGCCACACCCCCGGGCGGACCTGGAAGCCGCGGAGGTCCACCTTGACCCGACCGTCGAGGATGTCCTGGTGGGCCCGCTGGTAGGCCTCAAGGCTGCCGACGTCCTCCCAGTAGCCGTCGGCCACGAAGCCGAACAGCGGCGCGCCCTCGGCGAGCAGCCTCGGGAACACGTCGGCGGCGAAGTCGGCCGGCTGCCCCTCCTCGACGTGCTCGAACACCTCCGGCTCGAGCACGTAGATGCCGGTGTTGATGGTGTCGGAGAAGACCTGGCCCCAGTGCGGCTTCTCGAGGAAGCGCTCGATGCGGCCGTCGTCGGTGGTGATGACGATGCCGAACTCCAGCGGGTCCGGCACGCGCTTGAGGGCGACGGTCGCCAGCGCGCCCTGGCGGCGGTGGAAGCCGACGAGCTCGTCGAGGTCGATGTCGGTCAGGGCGTCGCCGGAGATCACCACGAAGGTGTCGTCGAGCATCTCGGCGGCGTTCCTGACGCTGCCCGCGGTGCCGAGCGGGGTCGGCTCGGTGGCGTAGGCGAGGTCCACCCCCATGTCGGAGCCGTCGCCGAAGTAGTTGCGGACCTGGCTGGCAAGGAACTGGACGGTCACCACGATGTCCTTGAACCCGTGGTTGCGGATGTGCCTGACGATGTGCTCCATGATCGGCCGGTTGCCGAGCGGCAGCATCGGCTTGGGCTGGTTGGCGGTGAGGGGACGCAGGCGGGTGCCCTCGCCGCCCGCCATGATCACCGCCTTCACGGACCGCCCCCGGCGGCGTCGCGGACGTGGGTGGAGGAGACGCTCTCAACCATCGGGATGGGGTCCTTGTCTGCTCGGCACCCCGTGCGGGGCGCGTATCGACCACGGCCGTCGCTCGCGCCTGGCTGGGAAGGATCGCCGGCGCCCGGAGAGCCCGGGACCGGACCGGGCTCGACGGCCCGGCTGGAGGCCCCGCTCCTGCCGATGCTGTGGTTCGGCCTAGGAGCCGGCCGCCGTCCGTTCGCCGAGCCGTTCCACCGCCATTCTGACGTACACCGCCCCGGCGAGGTAGTAGAGGGCGACCCCGAACCAGAGCAGGGCGAGGCCGAGCACCTCGGCGACCGGGGCGACGGCCACGCCGGTCGCTCCGAGCGTGAGCACCGGCAGGGCGAACAGCAGCACGAACGTCGCGGCCTTGCCGACCCACACGACCTCCGGCGGCTCCACGCCCCGCCGCTTGAGCAGCGGCCAGCCGGCCAGCAGCACGACGTCCCTCGCGACCAGCAGCAGCGCCGCCGGCCACGGCAGGACCCCCCGTGCCAGCAGGGCGACCGCCACCGAGGCGATCAGCAGCCGGTCGGCGAGCGGGTCCAGGAGCTGGCCCAGCCGGCTCACCGTGCCCGTGCGCCTGGCCAGCCAGCCGTCCACCCAGTCGGTGGAGCCGACAACGGCGGTGAGCACCAGGCCGTACCCGTAGCGGCCGCTCGCCAGCAGCAGCGCGCAGACCGGCATGAGCAGCAGCCGGACCAGGGTGACGGCGTTGGGCGCGGTGACGATCGCCGTCGACGGCCGCCACGCCGGCCCGAGCGGCCCCGGCGTGACCGGTTGCGTCGCCGTCGCTCATAGCAGGGAGCGTAGCCCACGCCCGGCGAGGTGCGCCCACGGGCAAGCCTCGACCTCAGCGTTACCCTGAGTGGTGGTCGGGACGGCCGGATTTGAACCGGCGACCCCCAGTCCCCCAGACTGGTGCGCTAACCAAGCTGCGCCACGTCCCGAAACGGCCGTCAGGATATCACGGCCGCCGTCCGGCCCCTGGACCGCGCTCCCCGGTCCGCACGCGGACCACCAGCCGCAGCGGCGTCCCCTGGAACCCGAAGGTGCGCCGCAGGTCCTTCTCCAGGTAGCGGCGGTAGCTCGGGGTGAGCTGGCCGGTCGTGAACAGCACCAGCTCGGGCGGGGCGACCCGCGCCTGGGTCGCGTAGCGGACCTTCACGGTGCGGCCGCGCGCGGGTGGCGGCGGCGTGTGCTCGGTCGCGCGACCGAGCCACTGGTTGAGGGCGGCGGTGGGGACCCGGCGGGCGCGCTCGGCGAGCACGCCGTCGACCAGCCCCCAGACCTTCTCGACGCCGCGGCCGGTCCGGGCCGAGGTGCGCAGCAACGGCGCCCAGTCGACGAAGTAGAGCTTGCGCTCCAGGTCGAGGCCGAAGCGGTGGCGCGCCTCGTCGTCCATCAGGTCCCACTTGTTGGCGAGCAGGACGAGCCCGCAGCCGGCCTCGGCCGCCCGGATGGCCACCTTCTGGTCCTGCTCGGCGACGCCGGCGGGCGCGTCCAGCACCAGCAGGGCGACGTCGGCCCGGTCGACCGCCTCCAGGCTGCGGACGAACGCGAAGTAGTCGGCGCCCTCGGCGCGCTGGATCGACCGCCGCATGCCGGCCGTGTCCACCAGCCGGTAGCGCCGCCCGTCGCGGTCGACGGTCGAGTCGACGGTGTCGCGGGTGGTGCCGGGGGTGGGGTCGACGATCGCCAGCTCCGCGCCGGCCAGCCGGTTCAGCAGGCTCGACTTGCCGACGTTGGGACGGCCGACGATCGCGAGCGCGGGGGTGGGCGGCTCGGCCTCGCGCTCCGCGAGGCGGGTGCCGGCGGCGGCCTGGCCGGTCCCGAGCCGCTCCACGACCGCGTCCAGCAGGTCCCCAGACCCGCGCCCGTGCAGGCCGGAGACGGGCACGGGCTCCCCGAGGCCGAGCGACCACAGGTCGCCCACCTGGGCCTCGACGGCCTCGCTGTCCACCTTGTTGGCGACCAGCAGGACGGGGACCCGGCCACGGCGCAGGCGGGCGGCGACGGCGGCGTCCTCTTCGGTGACGCCGACGGTCGCGTCGACCACGAACAGCAGCAGGTCGGCCTCTGCCATGGCCCGCTCGGCCTGTGCCACGACCCGGGCCTGCAGCCCGGTCGCCCGCGGCGCCCAGCCGCCGGTGTCGACCAGCTCGAAGCGCCTGCCCGACCACTCGGCCTCGTAGGCCACCCGGTCGCGGGTCACCCCGGGCTGCTCCTGGGTGATCGCCGCGCGTCGCCCGAGGATACGGTTGACGAGGGTCGACTTGCCGACGTTGGGCCGCCCGACGACCGCGACCCTGGCGAGCGTGCCCGCCGGCCCATCACCTTGCCCCTCTATCGCTATATCGTCTTGTCTATTCATTGCTTTATCTATCAATCGAGGTGGGAGAGGCCGGCCCGGCGGCGCTGGCCGCGAACGCCTGCAGGCGCTGCCGGAACGCCTCGGTGGCGGCCCGGCGGCCCGAGCGGTCCGCGGCCGACGCCGGCAGGTCGATCGGCGGCCCGATCACGATCCTGACCGGCGAGGCGAACGGCAGCCAGCCGAACCGTCGCCGCACCCGCTCGGTCCCGAAGATCGCCACCGGCAGCACGGGGCAGCGCTCACGCAGGACGATGTAGGCAAGGCCGGGATGCACCGACGCGAAGCTGCCGTCGCCCCTGGTGCCCTCGGGGAACAGGCCGAGCACCCCGCCCCGCGCCAGCACCGCCGAGCTGCGGCGCAGGGCCTCGCGGTCGATCCCGCCGCGTTGCACGGGGAACTGGCCGATCAGGCGCAGGATCCAGCCGAGCGGCCAGACGAACAGCTCGACCTTGGCCATGAACGTCACCGGCCGTCTGACCGCGGCGGCCAGCAGCACCGGGTCCATGTTGCTGCGGTGGTTGGAGGCCAGGATCACCGGGCCACTGGCGGGGATGTGCCCGGCCCCCTCGAGGCGGATCCGGAACCAGGTCCGCATGAGTGGCTTGACCACGACGGCCGCCGCCCGGTAGCCGCCGTCACGGCTCCGGGCCGCCGGCGCCACTCCGTCGGCGCCTCGCGCCCCGCGGCCGGCGTCCCCGCTCATCGCGGGCGTCGGGTCCTGGCCGCCTCGACCAGCCGCAGGATCTCGTCCACGACCTGCCCGACGGCGCGGTCGGTGGAGTCCATGACCACCGCGTCCTCGGCCGGTCGCGTCGGCGAGGCGGCCCGCCCGCTGTCCAGCCGGTCCCGGCGGGCGAGCGAGGAGGCCGACTCCCCACCGCCGCTGTGGTCGCTGGTCCGCCGCCGCGCCCGCTCGTCGTCCGACGCCGTCAGGAACACCTTCACGTCCGCGCCCGGCCACACCACGGTGCCGATGTCGCGCCCCTCGACCACGATCCCGCCGAGGCCGACCAGCGACCGCTGCAGGGCGACGAGCAGCTCCCGCACCGCCGGCACGGCGGCCACCGCCGAGACCGCTCCGTTGACCTCCGGCGAGCGGAGCTCGGGGCCGGCCGGCACGCCGTCCAGGAGCACCCGCGCGGCGCCGGCGTGGCCTGGCGCGAGCTCGAGGGTGAGGTCGACCGCCTTGGCGGCGTCGCCGACGGCCCGCTGGTCCTCGGGCGGGACCCCGCGGCGCAGCAGCGCCAGCGTGAGCGCCCGGTAGGTCGCTCCGGTGTCGAGGTAGCGCAGGCCGGCGAGCTCGGCCACGCGCCGGGCGACGGTGCTCTTGCCCGACCCGGCCGGGCCGTCGATGGCGACCACCACGTCGAGGACGCCCTCCGGGGACTCGTCCTCGCCCAGGCCGACCACCTTCATCACGTCCCTCCGGCGACCGGCTCCAGGGCGTCGCGCCCGCCGGCCGGGTTCGGTGGCCCGATCGGCGCGCCGTCACGCCGGCGCCGGGACGCCGACGATCGGTGAGGGCGCCGGCCGGGCTGGCGGCCGTCCGGCCGGAATGCCCGGGAGCGAGCCATGTCGCGAAGTCTACCCGCTGGCGCCGGCAACGAGACGACCAGGGAGGTCCCGCCGTCCCCGCGATCATTTCGACGACAAGACGATTTATAGATAAGTCACTAGATCGCCTAAACCCTACCAGGCGATCAGGGGGCGCCGGTGCCACGGGCGGGGCGCCGCGCGGTCACCCGACCCGGAGCGGTCGGCGGTCAGGGGGCGCCGGTGCCCTCGTGGGCCGCCCAGCCCTCCCCCGCCAGGGCGGCGAGCGCGGCGGCGAGCGCCTCGCGCCCGGCGACCCAGATACGCAGCGCGCCGCTGCCGCCCTGCAGCTCGTGGTCGATGGCCAGGTCCTCGACGTTGACCCCGGCAGCCCCGAGGGCATGGAACACCGCGGCCAGGCTGCCCGGCCGGTCGGCGATGTGCACCACGACCTCCCGCAGGCCCCTTGGCGAGGCACCGGGCTTGGTCGGGATCCGCAGCCGCGCCGAGCGAGCCGCCACCAGCTCCTCGCGCAGGCCGGCCCGGTCGCCGGCGGCGATCAGCTCGCGCAGCACCTCCAGCCGCTTGCCGAGCACGTCGAGGGCGGCCACGATGCTCGGCCCGTTGGTGGCGCAGATGTCGACCCACACGTCCGGGTCGCTGGCGGCCACCCGGGTCGTGTCCCTGAAGCCGCTGGCGACCAGGCGGCGCAGGGCCGCCGGCGACTCGACCTGCGCGACCGCGCCCATCAGGGCGGTGGCGGCGAGCTGGGGCAGGTGGCTGGCGAAGGCGGCCACCTGGTCGTGCAGCTCGGGGTCGAGCATCAGCGGCCGGCCCCCGAGGTCGCGCACGAACGCGGTCAGGCGTCGCAGCGCCTGGTGGTCGACGTGGGCGCCGGGGGTGAGCACCCACGCCGCGCCGTGGAACAGGTCGGCGCGGGCCGCTCTGGCCCCGCGGTCCTCGGAGCCGGCCATGGGGTGGCCGGGGATGACACGGCGAAGGCTTGTGGATGATCTCTTGAGCTCAGCTAGAAGGTGAGATTTGGTGCTGCCAACGTCGGTGAGGACCGCCTCCGGGCTGACCACGTAGGCCCGGGCGAGCACGCCGGCGAGCGCCCGTACCGGGGTCGCCGCCACGACCAGGTCGGCGCCCTCGGCGGCCTCCTCGACGGACCGGGTGCGGACGGTGATCGCCTCGCGGTCCAGGGCGTCGCGCAGCTCGCGCCGGTCGCGGTCGGCGCCGACCACCTCGGCCACGCCCGCCGCCCTGGCGGCCAGGCCGACCGAGGCGCCGAGCAGCCCGGTGCCGACGATCGCCAGCCGTTGCGGCCATCTGCCTGTCGGGGTCATCCGCTCACTCCGGGAGGTCGTCGCGCAGGTGCTTGGCGCGGTGCAGGTAGACATGGCGCAGGCTCGCCCGCGGGCGGGTCGAGTAGCAGTGGATCAGGACCCGGACGGTGCTCGGGTTGCCGCCGGTCACGTCCAGCTCGCGGGCGCAGAGCAGCGGCACGTCGCCGAGCCCGAGCGAGCGGGCGGCCAGCGCCGGGAACTCGCTGTGGAGGTCCTCGGTCGCGGTGAAGATGATGGAGACGAGCTGGTCGTGATCGACGTCGTTGCGTTCCAGCAGGGCGGCCAGCAGCTCGCGGGTCCGGTCCAGCAGCGCCTCGCGGGTGTCGGCCTCCACGGTGGTCGCGCCCCGCAGCGCGACCAGCCGCTCGGCGGTCACCAGCCGTCCCCTCGTCGCCGAGATAAAGCGACAAAGCGATAGATTGCTTTGTTGATGTGGATCTTCATAGGCCGATCGCCCGGTAGAGGCCGCGGATCTCGTCGGGTCGGAGCGCCCGGTACTCCCCCGGCGCCAGGCCGGTCAGCCGGATCGGGCCCACGGCGGTCCGCACCAGCCGGCGCACCGGCGCACCGACCGCCTCGAGCAGCCGGCGCACCTCCCGGTTGCGCCCTTCGACCAGGACGACCTCGATCATGCGGCGCCGGCCGGTGCCGGCGACGACCCGCACCCGGACGGGCTTGGCCAGGCCGTCCTGGAGCTCGACGCCCTTCCGCAGCCGGGCCGGAGCGTCGGCGGGCAGCCGCTCGACCTCCGCCAGGTAGCGCTTCTCCACGCCGTAGCGGGCATGGGTGAGCCGGTAGGCGAGCGGGCCGTCGTTGGTGAGCAGCAGCAGCCCTTCGGTCTCGCGGTCCAGCCGCCCGACTGGGAAGACCCGCGGCTGGTCGGGCACCAGCCCGACGACCGTCGGGCGCCCGGAGGGATCGGCGGCGGTGCTGATCACGCCGGCCGGCTTGTTGAGCAGCCAGTAGCGGCGCCGCTCGTCGAGCACGACGCGGGAGCCGTCGACGGTGACCCGGTCGTGGGCCGGGTCCACCCGGCGGCCCAGGTTCTGGACGACCTCGCCGTCGATCGAGACCCGGCCGGCCCGCACGAGGTCCTCGACCGCGCGCCGCGAGCCGAGCCCGGCAGCGCTCAACGCCTTGTTGAGCCTTAGCGGCGTCCCGGCCCCTGCACCTCCTCCGTCCTGGGCCCCGCTCGGCACGGCGTCCCTGGCTCGACCGCCCCCGGCGCCCGCCGCGCCCCGCGACCCACCCGCGCCCCGCGACCCCGCCGCGCCCCGCGAGCCGGCCGCGCCCCGCGAGCCCGCCGTCGCCCGGCCGGCACCGGTGGCCCCGGCGGATCGCTTGGCGGCGGCGCCCTGGTCGTCCGCCCGCTTGCGGGGCGAGCGCCGGGAGGAGGGCGACGCCGCCCCGGAACGGCGCGGCTGGGAGCCCCCACCGGCGGCCGCGGGGCCGCGCCGGCCGGGCCGCGCCGCGCCGGACGCGCTCACGGCTGCTCCTGGAGCTCGATCAGGTCGACCCCCTCCGGCAGGTAGTCCTTGATCGGCGGCAACTGGTCGAGGCTGTTGAGGCCGAGCTGCTCCAGGAAGGCCGGGGCGGTCCCGTACAGGGAGGCCTGTCCGGGTCCGTCGTCGCTGCCGACCTGCTGGATCAGCCCGCGGGCCAGCAGCGTGCGGAACACCCCGTCCACGTTGACGCCGCGCACGGCGGCGACCTGGAAGCGGGTCACCGGCTGCCGATAGGCGATCACGGCCAGCGTCTCCAGCGCGGCGCGGGTGAGCCGGCTCCGCTGCCCGGCGTGGAGGAACGCCTCGACGGCGGCGCCGGCCGCCGGGTTGGTGTACAGCCGCCAGCCGCCGGCGACCGCCCGCAGCACGAAGCCGCGGCCGTCGCGGGCGTACTCCCCCGCCAGCTCGACCAGCAGCTCCTCGACCTGGGACAGCCGCGAGCCGACGATCTCGCCGAGGACGCCGGCGGGCACGGGCTCGTCGGCGACCAGCAGGATCGCCTCCAGGTTCCGCCGGACCCAGCCGCGGTCGTCGAGCTCGACCGCGTCGAACGCCTCGTCGGGCGGCCAGGGGTCGCCGGCGGCGACCCCCTCGGGACCGGCGCCCGCCTCCGGGTCGGCGCCAGGCTCCCGAGCGTTCCCGCCATCCCGCGCCCCGGGGCCGGCGGAACGCTCCCAGGCCTCCTCGGCGTAGCGGGCCCGCGGGTCGGCGCCGTCCCCTGCGTCGGGGCCGGCGGCGCGCTCTCCCCCGGCCTCCACGGCGGGGCGAGCCCGCGGGTCGGGCGGGGGCGGCGGTTGGCTGGGCACGTCGGTCATGTTGGCTCCTCGACCATGATGGCGGTTGGCTCGGTGGCGTCGCCGCCCGTCCAGCGCACCGCGATGGCGCCGAAGGTGGCCGTCTGCTCGATCTCGACCAACGATCGCTTGTACAGCTCCAGAAGGGCAAGCAGGCCGACGACGACCTCGATCGGCAGTGCCTTGCGGCCGAGCAGCTCCTCGAAGCTGCTGCTGCCACGCTCGCGCAGGCGCACGGCGAGGTCCGCGACCGCCTCGGCGACCGAGAGCTTCGGCGGCGCGATGTGCGAGGTCCTGACCTCCGGCTGCGGCGACGGGGTGAGCGCGGCCGCCGCCAGGCGGGCCAGCTCGGCCGGCTCGACGCCGGTGAGCAGGTCCAGGGCGACCCCCTTCAGGACGTCCTCGGCCCCGACGCGGCGGGGAAGGTAGGCGGCCTGCTCCGCCATACGCTCGCCGAACAGCTCGGCCGCCTGCTTGTAGGCCCGGTACTGGAGCAGGCGCGCGAACAGGAGATCCCGCTCCTCCAGCGCCGTCTCGGCCTCGTCGGGGTCGGCGTCGGGAGCGGGCAGCAGGCGGGCGGCCTTCAGCTCGAGCAGGGTGGCGGCGACCACCAGGAACTCGGTGGCCACCTCCAGGTCGAGCTGCCGCATCCGGCGCACCTCGGCGAGGTAGTCCTCGGTGATGCGGGACAGCGACACCTGCCAGATGTCCACCCGCTGGCGCGCGATCAGGTGCAGGAGCAGGTCGAACGGCCCCTCGAACACCTCGGTCCTGACCACGTAGTCCATATGTCTACTTATCTACTTGTCGCCTGGTCGCCGAATCGGCTGGTCGATCGGGTGGCGGTACGGCGGCCGATGGTAGCCAGCGCCCGCCCTCGCGGACAACGAGCGGCCCGAGCCCGGCGTCGCGGGCGTGATATGGTCCATCGACTGCACGTTCTCATCCCAGACGGAAACGCGCTGTCGCGGCCCGATGCCACCCCAGTGTGCTCACTCCACGTGCGTGGCCGCCGGCCGGTGACAGGCGCCCCCGACGACGCGAGGTCGCACGCGCGATGCGCTGGACACAGCTCTTTGTACCAACCCTCAGGGAGAACCCCGGCGGTGCCGACTCCACCAGCCACCGCCTGCTGCTCCGGGCCGGCTACATGCGCCAGCTCATGGCCGGCCACTACTCGCTGCTGCCGCTGGCGATGCGGGTCCGGGCCAAGATCGTCGAGGTCATCCGCGAGGAGATGAACCGCATCGGTGGCCAGGAGTTCCTCCTCCCGGTGATGCACCCGGCCGAGGTCTGGCAGCGGACCGGGCGCTGGACTGGCATGGGCGAGGAGATGTTCCGGCTGACCGACCGCAAGGGCGCCCACCTCGCGCTGGGCATGACCCACGAGGAGATCTTCACGCTGGTCGCGCTGGAGCTGAGCTCCTACCGCGAGCTGCCGCAGATCTGGTACCAGTTCCAGACCAAGCTCCGCGATGAGCCCCGCCCGAAATCCGGCCTGCTGCGGGTGCGGGAGTTCACCATGAAGGACTCCTACAGCTTCGACCTCGACGAGGCGGGGCTGGACCGCTCGTTCGACCTGCACCACGAGGCGTACAGCCGGATCTTCACGCGCCTCGCCATCCCCTTCATCCCCGTGGAGGCGTCCAGCGGCACCATGGGCGGGAGCACGTCGGTCGAGTTCGTGGCCCCCTGCGAGGCGGGCGAGGACGACATCGTCAAGTGCCCCACCGGCGACTACGCGGCCAACGTCGAGAAGGCCACCTCGCCGGTGGCGGCGGTCCAGGACGCCGCCGCGGTGCCGCCGGTGGAGCAGTTCGCCACCCCCGGCGTGCAGACCATCGCCGACCTGGAGGCGGCGCCCTACGGGGTGCCCGGCGAGCGGCAGGTCAAGACCCTGACCTACGTCGTGGACGGGCAGCTCACCCTGGTGCTGCTGCGCGGCGACCACACCCTGGTCGAGCAGAAGCTGGTCGACCAGACCGGCACGCCGGCGATCCGGCCCGCCCATCCCGACGAGGTCAAGCTGGCGCTCGGCGCCTCGCCGGGGAGCCTCGGCGCCATGGGCGTCGGCGACCTGCCGGTGATCGCCGACACCGCCCTGCGGGGGCGCCGTGACATGGTCACCGGGGCCAACGCCGACGGCTTCCACCTCCGCCACGTCGACGTCGAGCGCGACATCGTCGTGGGCCGCTGGGCGGACCTGCGGCGCGTCGGCGGCGGCGACCCGTGCCCCCGCTGCGGCCGGCCGTTGGAGCAGCTCCGGGCCGTCGAGGTCGGCCACATCTTCAAGCTCGGCCGCAAGTACAGCCAGGCGCTCGGCGCCAACGTGCTCGACGACCAGGGCAAGGCCCGCACGCTGGTGATGGGCAGCTACGGGATCGGCGTCGAGCGGGCGCTGGCCACGATCGTCGAGGTGCACCACGACCAGGCCGGCATCGTCTGGCCGTTCCAGGTCGCCCCCTTCCAGCTCGCCGTCGTGCCCCTGGCCACGGGCGACGCGGCCGCGGCCGAGGTCGCCGAGCGGCTCTACGCCGAGCTGCTGGCGGCCGGGGTCGACGCCGTG
>WNGA01024160.1_pt1 | contig 13740 bp, 13 predicted proteins | sample 5400061 | NCBI WGS metagenome assembly WNGA01 (sample SAMN13153366, study PRJNA577476) | soil metagenome | isolation source: 100 cm soil or saprolite under grassland replicate 2 | place: USA:California | collected 2016-06-15 | reverse complement strand
AGCCCGTCCAGCTCGATCAGGAGCGCCGCCGCCGCGTCGCGCGGGTAGCCGCAGCCGAACGCGTCCTCCACGGCCTCGATCGTGAGCTGATCGATCATCTCCATGGCGGCGGGGATGAGCCCCCGCTCGATGATGGCCGACACCGCCTCCGAGGCCTCGTCCACCCGGCCGAACGCCGCGAGGATCGTCTTCACGGCCTGGGGCTTTCGCAGGATGCGCACGGCGATCTTGGTGGCGATCCCGAAGGTGCCCTCGGAGCCCACGAAGAGACCGACGAGGTCGTACCCCTGCGCATCGCGCGTCTTGCCCCCGAGCCAGTAGATCTCGCCGTCGGGCAGGACCACCTCGAGGCCGAGGACGTGGTTGGTGGTCACCCCGTACTTGAGGGTGTGGGGCCCGCCCGAGTTGTTGGCGATATTGCCGCCGATGGTGCAGGCCTGCTGGCTCGACGGATCCGGGGCGTAATAGAACCCGCGCGGGCCCACCGCCCAGGACAGATGCAGGTTCACCAGCCCCGGCTCGACGATGGCCACCTGGTTGTCGTAGTCCACCTCGAGCAGGCGGTTCATCCGCATGAGCGAGATGACGAGCCCGCCCTCGGCGGGCAGACATCCGCCCGACAGCCCGGTGCCGGCCCCGCGCGCCACGAACGGCATGCCCTCGCGGCCGGCGAGCTTGACGAGCGCCGCGACCTGCTCCGATGAGGTGGGGAAGACGACGAAGTCGGCCAGCGCCCGGAAGAGGGTGAGCCCGTCGGACTCGTACACGAGGAGCTCGTCGGGATCGGAGAGCACGGCGCCCGGGCCCAGCAGCGCCTCCATCTCCCGGCGCAGAGATCTCTTCCTGGAGTCGGTGAGAGTCACCACGATGTGATTATATCGCGCCCCGCGGCCCTCGGGGGCGACCACTGCACCCCAAGGGATGGTAGCTCCCTTCCGCTCGTCCCCCGACACGTGCTACACTCCCCGCGAACCTTCTTGGCTCTGACGACGCGAGCCCCGGTGATGACCCTCCACTGCGAAGCGACCGCCGTGACCTCCGACCCTCGGGCGCCGACGCGTCCCCGAGGAAGGCGCCTCGACGGGGCGCTTCTCGTCGTGGTGTTCACCGCCCTCCTCGTCCTGCCGCCGGTGGGCCATCACCTGATCGTGAAGTCGGACGAGGCGCGCTTCGCGCTGCTCGCGCGCGACATGCTCCGCCGCGGGGCGTGGTTCAGCGCCGAGGTCGAGGGCCAGCCGTACCGCAACAAGCCGCTGCTCTTCCCCTGGACCATCGCCGCGCTCTCGCGGCTCCGGGGCGCCGTGACGGAAGCGACGGCCCAGCTTCCGGCCGCGGCCGCCGCCGTCGCCGCCGCACTCTTCACCTTCCTGCTCGGCGACCGGCTCTTCGGCCGCCGCGCCGGTGTCTGGGCGGCGCTGATCCTCGTCACCAGCGCCAGCGTCTTCAGCCACAGCCAGCAGATCCTCCCCGACATGCTGGTGGTGGCCTTCGCGACGGCGTGCGCCTACGCGTTCTGGCACGCGATGACCGAGCCCCCCGGGACGCTGGCGCTGGTCGGCTTCCACGCCGCCCTCGCCTTTGGCGTCTTCGCGAAGGGACCGGTGGGCCTGCTGCCGATCCTGGTGGCGGCCGTCTGGCTCTGGACGCAGCACGGGGTCCGCGGTCTCGCGCGACTCTGGAGCCCGCTCGGCCTCGCCGTCTTCGGCGCGGTGACGCTCGCGTGGCTCGGGCCCTTCCTCTACGCCGGGTCCCGGAGCTTCGGCGAGAGCGTGCTCCTGCAGGACTGGCTCGCCACGTACGTTGGCTTGCCGCTCCCTCGCCGCGTGGTCAGCTACCTCGTCGACGCGCTCGTCGGCTTCCTGCCCTGGACGCTCTTGCTCCCGCTCGCGCTCGGCCATGCCGTCCGCGCGCGGCGCGATCCTGCCGTGCGTTTCGCCCTCCTGACCTTCGCCATCCCACTCCTCGTGATCGTCTTCTCGAGGAGCCGGCTCCCGCGCTACCTGCTCCCGATTTACCCGGGTGCGGCGCTCCTCGCCGCCTGGTGGGCGGACACCCGCGGCACCGGCCGGAGCGTGCTCGGGCGGGTCCTCGGATGGCTGTCATTCGCCGGCGTCGCGGCCGCGCTGGCGCTTCTTCCAGCGCTCCCGGCGGTGAAGGCCTCCGAGATCCCCCTCGATCCGGACCTCGCCTGGACGGCGCTCCCCGTGCTCGCCTGCGCCCTGCTGCTCGGCCTCGCGTTCCTGCTGGGGCTGCGTGACGGAAAGCCCACGCTCCTCGTCGTGGGCGGCGCCGCGCTGATGGCGGTACAGCTCGGCTACGGGGTCTGGCTCGCCAATCGCTGGACCGACAGGACCGAGGACTTCAGAGCGCTGGCCGCGACGGTGCGGCGCCACGCCCCTGACGGGGGTCTCGGGGTGTTCACGCAGGCGAAGCTCCTGCCGATGGACTTCTATCTCGGCCGCGAGCTACCCCGCTTGATGACCGTCGACGAGCTTCGCGCCTACCTCGCGCGCGCCGAGCGCCCGACGGTGCTCATCGACGCCCAGAACCTGAAGCTCACGCCCCGCGACCTGGTGCGGGACCTCCGCGTGGTGGAGACGCTCCGCATCCACGAGCAGAGCCTGTTCATCCTGGGCTGCGGAGCCGCCGAGCGGGCCGCCGGGAGCGCGCGCTGCGCGGGGACGGAGCCCCTCAGGCCCTGAGGAACCGGTCGAAAATTGGCTCCCCGAGCAGGACTCGAACCTGCAACCCTCCGGTTAACAGCCGGATGCTCTACCATTGAGCTATCGGGGAACGTCGCGTGCGGCGAAGCTCAGGCTCCTTTCCTATATCACAGCCCTCGCTGATCGCCAAGACCGGTACCGGGCGCAGTTGACCCAGCACTACCCCATCTCCCTCCGGCCCTCGAGGGCCTTCGACAGCGTCACCTCGTCGGCGTACTCGAGGTCGCCGCCGACCGGGAGGCCGCGCGCGATGCGGGTGATCCGCGTCGCGAAGGGCTTGAGCAGCTTGCCGAGGTAGATGGCCGTGGCCTCGCCCTCCACGCTCGGGTTGGTCGCGAGGATGATCTCCTCGACCGGCTCGCGCTCGAGCCGGCTCAGGAGCTCGCGGACCTTCAGGTCCTCGGGCCCGATGCCGTCCAGCGGGGAGAGCGCCCCCAGGAGCACGTGGTAGCGGCCGCGAAACTCCCCCGTGCGATCGAGCGCGAGGAGGTCGTTCGGCTCTTCGACCACGCAGAGGAGGCGCCCGTCGCGCCGGGGATCGCGACAGATGCGGCAGGGATCTTCCTGGGTGACGTTGAAGCACACCTGGCAGTGGACGATGAGGGCCTTGAGCTGGGTCAGCGAGTCGGCCAGCGACGCCACCTCGTCGGTCGGCCGCTTGAGCAGGAAGAAGGTCAGCCGTTGCGCGGTCTTGGGCCCGATGCCCGGCAGGCGCTGGAGGGCCTCGATCAGGCGCGCGACCGGCTCGGGGTAGTACGCCATTACATGCCGAGGCCGGGGAGCTTGAGGCCTGCGGTGAGCTTGCTCATCTCGGACTGGACCATCTCGCGGGACTTGCGGAGGGCCTCGTTGCACGCCGCGAGGACCAGGTCCTCCAGCATCTGCGCGTCGTCGGGGTTGATCACCTCGCGATCGATCTTGATCGAGAGGAGCTCCTGCCGGCCGTTGACCTCCACCGTGACCATGCCGCCGCCCGCCGTGGCCTCCACCTTCTTCTTCGCCACCTCGGCCTGCAGCTGCTCCATCTGCGCCTGGAGCTTCTGGGCCTCCTTCATGATATTGCCGAAGCCTTTCACTGAGACACTCCTTCCTCCGGGCCGCGGGGCCGCACGGCGACCACCTCACCCTGGAATACGCTCAACGCCGCCTGGACGGCCGGATGGGCCCGCGCGCCGCCCCCCGCCGGGCCGGTGGCGTCCAGCTCGAAGCGCCGGGCTCCGGGGAGATGCTGGGACAGGGCCTGGTTGATCAGCTCGCGGCTGGCATGGTCCGTGAGCATCTCCTTGTGGAAGTGATTGCCGGCGAGCGCGATCGTCAGCACGCCGTCCGCGATCGCCAGCGGCGTCGCGTGCTGGAGCACCGAGCCCAGCAGCGGCTTCTTGGCCATGATCTCACCCACCGCCCGCTGCCATCCCTCGGCGAGTCCGCCTTCATCGGCCTGGGAGCCGCTCGACTCCTGGACCCGGTCCGCCTTCGTCTCGCTCGACGGCGAACCCGATCGCGGGCCCGGGCTCGCGGCCGGCGCCCGGGGGACGAGGAGACTCTCCTGCACCCCGCCGGAACGGGGTCCGGCGCCCGGACCGGGCGCGCCCCCCGGCGACCCGCGCAATCGCGCGAGGGCCTCCTCCACCTTGGCCAGCAGCGTGTCCACGGCCTGCGGCTCGGGCCGGCGCGTGGCCCGCACCGCCGCGATCTCGAGCTCCACCCGGGGATACGGCGAGCGGCGCATCTCACCATCGGCCTCGAGGAACGCGCGCAAGAGGTAGATCAGCTCGTCCGCCGTCGAGGCCGCTCCGGCGGCCTGGAGCGACTCGGCCTCGTTCGGGGCGAGATCGGCGAACACTCCGGCCGGGCCGACCTTGAGGACGAGCACCCGCCGCACGGTCTCGATCACCTCGCGGCAGAGCAGCGAGAGATCGTCGCCGGCCTGCGCGGCGCGGTCGATGGCCTCCAGCGCGGCGGCCCCATCGCGGCCGAGCAGCGCCGTCACGAACGCGCGGACATGGACGGGCGACGAGGAGCCGAGGAGCCGGGCCACTTCCGCCTCGTCGAGCCGCCCCTCGCCGTAGGCGATGGCGGTGTCGAGCAGCGAGAGCGCATCGCGCAGGCTGCCCTCCGCGGCGCGCACCAGCATGGGCAGCGCCGCTCCCTCGAAGGGCACCTGCTCCTTCGTCAGGATCTCCGCAAGGCTCGCGGTGAGCAACTCGGGCGGGATGGGCTTGAAGTCGAAGCGCTGGCAGCGCGACAGCACGGTGGCGGGGATCCGCTTGGGCTCGGTGGTCGCGAGGATGAAGACCACGTGCGGCGGCGGCTCTTCCAGCGTCTTGAGAAAGGCGTTGAAGGCCGAGCCGGAGAGCATGTGGACCTCGTCGACGATGTAGACCTTGAAACGGCCGCGGGCGGGGGCGTACTTGACGTTCTCCCGGAGCGTCCGGATGTCGTCGACACTCGTGTTGGAGGCCGCGTCGATCTCCAGGACGTCCACCGGAGCGCCGGAGACGAAATCCTGGCAGGAGGGACAGGCGCCGCAGGCCTCGGCGCCGGCGCGCGCGGTGCAGCACAGGGCCTTGGCCAGGAGGCGGGCGGTGGTGGTCTTCCCGACTCCTCGCGGCCCTGTGAAGAGGTAGGCGTGCGCCACGCGCCCGGAGACGAGCGCGTTCTTGAGCGTTCGCGTGATCGGCTCCTGCCCGACCACGGTATCAAACGCCGCGGGCCGCCACTTCCGGGCCAGCACCTGGTACGTCATGGGATCATGGCCGGCAGCGTCTCAGCCCGCCCGACCGTCGGGCGCGCAGGCGCCCCGACGGCGAAGATAATGACCGTGCACCCTCAATCGAGCCGTCCGTCCCGCGAGCGCCGCGCGAAACCGGCTCCGGCCAGGTACTCCCACGGCACACGGGAGGAGCGCCGTACCGTTGCTCCCTTCCGGGCCTGGCGGGGTTTGACGCATCCCGTTGCGTGGGGCCCAACCATCAACGCCGTCGCGCGCGGTTCATTCGACACGAGCGACCCTCGAGAGGGAATTCAACCCCGCTATAGCGGATTGCGGGCTACAGGGCACCGCTACCTCCCCGTCTAGCACGGCCAAGGGGATTGCCGTCTGCTGAGCCTGACTGCCTGACCGCCGGGCGCGGAGGCGCCGCGGCCGCGGATCCGTGGAATTGGCGGAGGGGGTGGGATTCGAACCCACGGTACAGTTGCCCGTACACGGCATTTCCAGTGCCGCACCTTCGGCCACTCGGCCACCCCTCCTGTCCTCTCCCGGCGGCCCGCCGAGCGTGCCGGGCCCCTTCACGCGGGCGAACCGCAAGCCGCGCGATGCCGTCCCGCCTCGCTCTCGCTCGACAGGAAAGAATGGCGGAGGGGAGAGGATTTGAACCCCCGAGGGACTCACGCCCCTATCCGATTTCGAGTCGGACGCCTTCAACCGGGCTCGGCCACCCCTCCGCATAGTCCATCCACGATTTTGCCCGGGTAGTTAGATCTTACACGGCGCCGCGCCCATTGCCACCGGCCCCGTCCTGCACCGTGCCACGTTACCCTATCGAGGCCGGTCGCGTCCATCCCCGACACCGGGCGCCCCTTCAACGACACGTCACCCGGGTCGCCGTGACCTCGTTGTGGAAGGCGTGCTGCGCTGGCCGCTTGAGCTTCTCGAACGTGCCCTCCACCCTCGCCGTCATCCCGTCCTCGCACGGCGAGTCACCGAACGAGAACACTCGAACCGGGCGCCGCCCATCGCTCAGATCGAACGTGTAGTAGGCGTTCCCGCGCTGGGAGACCCGCGCGCGGTAATTGGTGACGAGGCCCTGCAGCGTCACCGCCTGCCCATCGAACCGATCGGGGGCGGCAAGAATCTCGCTCGGCGAGACTTCAACGGCGCCAGCGGGCCGAATGGCCGCGAGCAGCAGCACCAGGGCTGCCAGCGTGATGCGGGCGGGGAAGCTCCTCCGGACCGGGTGACCGTCGCGCGGGGAAGACACGGAGATCGCTTCAGGTCCCGGACGCTCGTGGCGGTGCATGCGCCGGCGCGCCGGTCGAGGGCGGCTCAGGATCGCTGGTTCTGCTTCGCCTGGCCGCGGTACTGTTCCGGCACGACCTCCCAGCGATCCGTCATGTGCATCACGCCCTGGTCGTCGGTCCAGCGGTAGACCTGACCGTGGCGCGACGACGGCTCGCCCGACGCCGGTCCTCCCGTCGGCGGCGCGCCTGGCGGCCTCGCATACTCGATGACGCTCGGCGCCGCCGGTGGGGCGGAGACGGCGCCCCCCGCCGGCGGCCCATAACCGGCCGGCGGCGCATTGTTGTAGATCTCCACCGCCGGGGTGTTGACGTTGTAGATCGCCGCCGGCTGGCCATAGCCGGCCGGCGCGTCGTACGCGGGCGGAGAGGCGTAGCCGTAGCCATAAACGCCCAGGGGATAGCCGATCACGCCGAAGGGAGCGAAGCCGCGGAAGAAGGGGCGATGAAAGAACGGGCGCGGGAAAAAGGCGTGATGCGACCCGAACGGGTGCGCGACGAAGGGGTGCCCTCCGAATTTGCCGGGATGGCCCCCGAACGCGTGATGACCGCCGACGGCGGGGTGACCCCCGACCGCATGACGCCCCCCGCCACCTCCGCCCTGACCCCCGCCCGCGCTTGCCTGGGATGGCCCCATCGCGGCTGCCGCCGGCGCGAGCGCGAGACTCACCACGAGCGCGAGGGGGACCGTGAGGACGATCGGGTTCTTCATCATGTCATGCCTCCTCCGGCCCGGACGATAGTCGGAGTGTGCGCCCCCCCACCCGCGGTTGTCAAGGACGGCGCCGCCCGCCCTGATGCTGGGGCGGCTTGCGAGCCAGACCCGGCCCGCGGGAGCCGGCCGCCCGGGCGGCGGATCGGAGAAACGCTCACGATCGTCTGGCTCTGAAGAACTCGCTGAGCAGCGCGGCGCACTCCGCGCTCCGCACGGCGCCCGTCACCATCACCTCATGGTTCTTCCGCGGGTCGTCGAGCAGGCGGTACAGGCTGCGCGCGGCGCCGCCCTTGGGATCCGGAGCGCCATAGACGACCCGCGCGAGCCGGGCGTGGAGCGCGGCGCCGCAGCACATCGGGCACGGCTCCACCGTCACGTAGAGCACGGCGCCGGACAGCCGGTAGTTCTTCGTCTCCCGCGCCGCCTGACGCAGCGCCAGGATCTCCGCGTGCGCCGTCGGGTCCATCGCCGCGATCGGCCCATTGCGGCCGCGCCCGATCACCCGGTCGTCCAGCACCACCACCGCGCCGATGGGGACCTCGCCCTCGATCGCCGCCCGGCGCGCCTCATCCAGCGCCAGTCCCATGAACTCGGCATCCTCCCCCATGCCGGCCGATCCTTTCAGGCGCTCGGCTCGGGTTCGGTGTCGGGCTTCATCGCCGGCCCGCGGCAGGACGATCCGGTGCGCTCACTGCCTCCGTCGCTCCCGCTTGCGCGGCATGGCGCCGACCTCCTGGCCCGGGTCGCCGAACGCGGTCAACGACCGGCAGTGGAATCCGTCTCCTTGACGATCCTGAGCGCGATGTACCGGCCGGTGAAGAACCGGGTGGGGAGCGGGGCGAGCCGGCGGCACAACCCGACCACGCCCCGGATCCAGACGTCGGCCCGGGCTCCCGCCGCCGCCCGAGCCCTCTTCGCCAGGAAGTTCACGGGAAACGGGACGTGGTAGATCGCCGTGGTCTCGGTGACCGCCACCGGCTGCCGGGCCAGCGCCGCCACCACCTCGTTCACCGTGTAGCACCGCTCGGCGTGGATCCGTCTCATCCATCGGCGGATGTGATTGGACAGGACGTGCAGCGGGTTGTGCCTGCTGTCGAGCGTGAGGATCAGGCACCCGGCCGGCCTCAGCACCCGGCACAGCTCGCCGAGCGCGTCGGGCAGCGCCGCCGGCGGGAGGTGATCCAGCGTGGAGATCGAGACGATGAGGTCGAAGGTGTGCGGCTTGAACGGCAGCGCACAGGCGTCGCTCACCACACACCCGGCTCCCGGCACGCGTCCCTTGGCGGCCGCCGCCACGACGCGGGAGATGTCCATGCCGACGACCATGGGATAGACGGCCGCGAGCGCGTCGAGCAGGGAGTCCTTCCCGAATCCCTCTTCGAACAGGTCGGTCTTCAGCAGCCGCCGTACTCCGGTCGGCGCCCAGGCCGCGATGAGCTCCAGGTTCTCCTGCCGCTTGTAGAGTGCGATGTGCTCCTGGAATTGCGGCTCATCCATCCGCTTCGCCAGCGCGTCCCACTCCTCGGGCCTCCCGCCTTCCATGCGACGCCTCAGGCGATGTCCGGCTTGACCACGTCGAGGACGGATTCGTCACGCGGCGCGAGCTGATCCTCCAGGAGCCGGTGACACTCGGCGGCCGTGCACGGCTGCGGCAGGAACACCCTGAAGTCCCGCGCGAGCCTCCCGGCCATCCCGAGGTCATCCAGCATGACATCTCACTCGCGGAGACGGTATCACTGCCGCGACGGTGGCGTCCAGTGCCGAACTCTTGAGCAGCTGCTCGCTCGAACGGCAGCACGACCGCGTCGCGCCGACGTTTCTTCTGCGACCGGCATCGTCCCCGGCGGATCTAAATGGTGGAGGGACTCATATGCTCATGAGCGCGGCAGTCACACGGCCTCATCTCGTGGCTTGCGATTTCGACCAGACCTTGAGCTTCAACGACTCGGGAATCGTTCTGAGCGAGCTGATCGGTGCCTCGAGCTTCCGGCAGAAGGTCGCGGGGCTCTCCGGCATCCACCTCGTCCAGCAGGGCGCCGAGCTCGCGTACCTGCTTCGCCACGATCCCGAGTTCCGGTGCGTGCGCCGCGAGCATCTGGTCGAGGCGGGCAAGCGGGTGCGTCTCAAGGACGACATCAAGCGCCTGGTCGAGTTCCTCGACCATGGCGTCGACGGGTGCCGCTTCCTGTTCCGGGTGATCTCGGCGGCGCCCAAGCCGATCATCGAATCCGCCCTCGAGGGCATCATCCCCGCCGACCACATCCACGGCACCGAGCTCGACTACGACCCGGCGTCGGGGGAGATCTGCGCCATCAAGAAGGTGCCGGCCGGATTCGGGAAGGTCGCCGTCCTCGAGGAGCTCGAGGCCGGCTTGCAGATCGGCCCGGATCGCACCACCTACGTCGGCGACGGCCGCTCCGATCTCCACGTGATGCTGCATGTGAACAACCGGGATGGTTTCACGATCGCCGTGTCGGAGGTCAAGTTCATCGCGCGGATCGCGAAGCGCACGGTGGTGAGCGACAACGCGCTGAGCGTCCTGGTGCCCATCCTCGAGGACGTCGTCGGCTGGGACGCCGCGCGGATCCGGCGCCTGTTCGAGTCCTACGGGCTCGTCCTGCAGGAGTGGGACAAGGCGCGCACGGACTGGGTCACCTTCCGTGACATCTTCCGCGAAGACCCAGCGCCCGACGCCGCGCTTCTGCCCTGAGGGCGGCGATGGCGCAGCCGCCGAGCGCGGGCGCCGGTCACGCCGCGGGACCGGGAGACCGGACGATCGTCCGCGGCACCGTCGGACCGGAGGGCGCCCGGCTCTCGTACCTCGCCGCCGAGGGCGGCGCCGGCGGCGAGACGATCCTGCTGATCCACGGAGCCGGAGTCAGCGCTCGCTCGTGGATCCACCAGCTCGAGGGTCTGGCCGCCACCCTCCGGGTCCTCGCCCTGGACCTGCCGGGTCGCGGCGAGTCCGCGCCGATCCGGGAGCCGTCCGTGGAGGGCTACGCGGAATCCGCTCACCGGCTCCTCGCGGCGCTGGGAACGGGGCCCGTCTGGGTGGCGGGGCATTCGCTCGGCGGCGCCGTGGCGCAGGCGCTGGCGGCGCGACATCCGGAGCGGGTCAAGGGGCTCGTGCTCATCTCGAGCTGCGCCAGGCTTCCCCGGAGCGAGAGCCCGCTCCAGCGCCTGTCGTGGCTGCTGTTGCCGAACCCGGTCCGGAAGTTCCTCTTCTTCCTCACGGTGAAGAAGTTCCTGTTCGCGCCCGACGCTTCGCGGCAAGCCTTCGTGCTGGGCATGGAGGAGCTACGGAGTTGCCCGGAGGAGACGCTCGGGGGCGACGTGGCGGCGGCCCGGGTGATGGACCTGGAGGAGCCGGCGCGCCGGCTCCAGCTGCCGGCGCTCATCGTGTGCGGGAGCCTGGACCGGCTCACGCCCCCCGCGCTCTCCGCGCAGCTCCAGGCGCTCATTCCGGGCGCGCGGCTCGACATCATCGAAGGGGCGGGACACATGCTGCCGCTCGAGAGACCCGACGAGCTGAACGCGCGGCTCCGCGCCTTCGTCCGGGCAGGGGCACCGGCTGCCACCACACCCCGCGCCGCTGCCGTCGACTGGCGCGCGCTCGGCTCCGCCCTTCGCCGTCTGCTGGAGAGAGCGCGGGCTGCGCGCCGCCGTGGAGAGCAGCGCTAGCTACGCACGCGTAACCGTAACACATTGGCGCCGGTCGGTTACCGTTCCGTAACGGAAACGAGTCCTCCTCAGACCTCCTGCAATCCGGCTTTGAACTGAGCGATTCGCTGCCCGAGCGTAGCAATGGGGTCGGCGAAGGCTCTCGTTGCTCTCGCCATGTCTCGAACCAGCCGGCCCAGACCGGCATCGCTGAGTAACGCGAGTAGTAGATCGCGCGTCGCAGATGTCGTGATTCGAGCGGCATCTCTGCCGAGAAGCCGGGCGCCGGCGAGATCTACGTCGTAATTCAAGGTCTCCAGAACCTCAATTTCCGGGCCATAGAGCCGGTCCTCGTTACCGGCCGCGCTATACTGGTGCAGCAACGCAGCAAAATCGCCCGCGTCCCTCGGATCGGTGGCCCCGCGATCGGCCCAGGCGAACAACTTTAGGATCGCTAGCCCTGGCAACGACACAACTCGGACACTGAAGTCTGGTTGAATCTCCACCGCCTGCGCCGCGGCGAACGCTTCACGATATCCGGTCACATCCATGATGATGGATCGGTCTGGTGGCCATGCGATCTTGGCCGCAGGCTCTTCTATGCGCCCGAAGGGGATCAGATCGAGAGAATGTCCCCTTCGTCCCAGGTAGAACAGCCTGTGTATCACTCGATTGTCGGGAGCAAACTTGGTTGTGTCTACAAGCCGCTCCTTGAGCGCTTCGAATCGCTGCCAACCGTCCAGGGCTATCGCGAGATCCACGTCCCGCGTTGCTCGGCCCGTGTCGAGGCCATACACGCCGTCTAGCAAGATGTCGCGTGCTGTAGCGCCCGTCACAAAATATTCGACCCCCAGTTCTCGCGCCACGTCATCGATGTGCCGCAACATTTCGACCACCACCTGATCGACGGGACGATCAGGCGCGACGCAGAGCATGGTCGATGTATTGCTCGCGGATCCGCTTCGCTACTTCGAGATTACGGGGATCAAGGGTAGCCATGAGGTCAGCATAGACAAGGGTCGGTGGCACGACGTCGTGGTGAATTCCTTCCGTTGGAAAGGCCCAGAAAGCGTCGAGGATTTCGATGTTTCCCTGCGGGTCTGCGCGCAGCCGGTGCTGCTTCGCAAGCGCGGCGAGAGCTTCGCGAGGTTTCTCTGGGCCCAGGTAAACCGTACAGGTCGCCGGCTTGAGATAGCCTGTTAGCTTTTCGGCCGCAACTTCGCCTCCCCACCGCGCACCCTCTGGCAGGTGGGCGTTCTCCCACCACCCGGGATCGGGAGCGCGGAATCGGCGCGAATTAAGTTTCGGGCGCAGCTTGATTGGAAAATTCGTGGCCCATTCGTCCAGCAGCCGGGCAGGCTCCAGCCACCGGCGGTTGCCCTTTCGCCGCCCGCCCACGATGTAGCCTCGGGCCCCTAGATCGAGAAACACCCAGCCGACGGCACCGAGCGCTACACCCGCTGCTGCTACAATCTCACGGTAGGGCGCATTCAGAAGTTCGGGCTTGCAGAGCAGCACGAATGCGACCCGCAGGGCAGTCGCAGTGCCTGCGCCCCGAGTGCCCATCGGGGCCGCGGTAAGCTTTTGCGGTCGTTCACCGCGGACGAATACGTAGAGGCCTGGGGCGCGCAGGTAAGCGTTGCCGGCCGCGTCGATGAACTGAAGGTTGAGCTTGTCGCGGCAGTGCTTCGCCAGTTCGGTCGTAAGGTAGGGAGCGATGAGCACGCCGTGCCTGCCGTAGGCTTCGAGCTGATGCTTGGCGGTGGCGAGCGCGACTGTTCGATCGACCGCCTTGATCTCGACGAAGAACCGGAATCTCTTTCCGGCTTCTTCGATTTCGATCGTGGCGTCGGGTCCTGTCCCCTTTGGAGCCTTGGGGCCGTGGGTGACGACCGCCGCGTTCAGTCCCGTCGTACGCGTTAGCGTCGCGAGCGCCTCATCCAAGAGCCCGATTTCTCGCTCCCGAAGGTGCGTTGCCCTGGCCATAGCCGCTCCTCGCGTTCCGTACTACGTTCACGTTCCGTGAATGCAGTGAATATTTGTACACACACCGCTCTTGTTCATCCAAAACAATTGTACACGATACGAGAACGTCTGCCAAACTTGAACGCGCGAACACGCACCGCTCCCATCTCCGCGCACGATATCGCTTACTCGCATGCCGTCACAAAATCAGTGCTGACAAGGCCGACATCGGACGCGACTCGGAATCGACCGCGGCCTGGAGAGGACGCACAGCGGGAGGGGGCCGCCGCCAGCACCCCCTCGCCGCTATGCGTTGAAAATGGTGCGCCCTAGAGGAGTCGAACCTCTGACCTTCGGATTCGTAGTCCGACGCTCTATCCAGCTGAGCTAAGGGCGCGTATGGCGGAGAGGCCGGGATTCGAACCCGGGACAGAGGTTTTGCCCCTGTAACCGCTTAGCAGGCGGCTGCCTTCGGCCGACTCGGCCACCTCTCCGGATGCGCGGGCCTACCGAGTATACGGGATTTGCGCCCCGGCGGCCACCCGGGCGCGGGGTGCTTCACCTTCGCGCGAATTTGGCGGAGGGGGAGGGATTCGAACCCCCGATCCCTTGCGGGATTCCGGTTTTCAAGACCGGCGCCTTCAACCGGACTCGGCC
>WNGA01008818.1_pt1 | contig 13742 bp, 10 predicted proteins | sample 5400061 | NCBI WGS metagenome assembly WNGA01 (sample SAMN13153366, study PRJNA577476) | soil metagenome | isolation source: 100 cm soil or saprolite under grassland replicate 2 | place: USA:California | collected 2016-06-15 | reverse complement strand
GGGGATACAGGAGCCGCAGAGACAACAGCGATGGTTCAAGCACGCGCGAGCATTACTGAAACAAGGAAATATTCACGCCATTATCGAGGCGCTCCAAGGCTTGGACCAGAGCCATGACACCGACGAGGTGATTCGCACGACGATACAATACTTTCAGACCCACGAAGCCCGTATGCAATACCAGACATTTCGGGCGGAAGGTCTCCCTATCGGCAGTGGGGTTATCGAGAGTGGCGTCAGGCGGATTGTGAACCTCCGGTTGAAGGGTGCGAGCCTCTTCTGGCTCCCAGAAAACGCCGAAGAAATCTTGTATCTCCGCTGCCAGATCAAGAGTGGTCAGTGGGTGACGTTTGTGAAATCTGTGCTCACCCAATGGGCGTCTGATATGACCATATCACTCCCGCAGGCTTACCAAGTACGGGAAGCCATTGCCACTGCTGTCCTCGCGTCTCATCCGCCTGTCTATGTGTCCGACACACGCCAGGACGTTATCACCTGGGCTCGCCAGGTGATCGACACTGGTGAAACGCTGATTCTTGACACGGAAACCACAGGACTCGATGCTCATGACGAGGTCATCCAACTGGGGATTGTCGATATGCATGGCACCGTATTACTGAACATCCTCGTGAGACCGACGAGCCCAATTGCCCCTGAAGCTCGCGCTATCCATGACATCACCGATGAGGTCCTAGCGCAAGCGCCATCGTTCTCACACCTGCACGAGACGATTGCCGTGCTCCTCGGGAACCGATCCGTCCTTGCCTATCATGCTGACTTTGACCGCCGTATCCTGGCACAGACGTGTGCCAAGTACGGACTCCCGCCGTTTGAGGTTGCCGCATGGGACTGTGTCATGGAGCGATATGCCAGTTTCTGGGGAGAACGTTCTCGCTCTGGTCACGACAAACCGCAGAGCCTCTCCACCGCCTGTATGCAGCAAGGCATCGAGGTGCATGGACACCACGACGCGGTGCAAGATTGCCTGTTGACTTTGGCATTAATCAAAGCCGTGGCGGTCGCTGAGGATGAATAGGCAGCATAAAACGAGCGGCAACATGCGTCACATCGACACTGTCCATGACGTTCTGGGTCGATCTTCACTCCAGAGTGCGTGCTCTGTAAGAGGGCTACCACATGTCCTGGGATGAAGAGGAAAGAAGGGTGGCTGAGATATTTGGTGTCAAGGAGGGGGAAGCGCTTCCCGATGTGTCCAGGAAAACGTTGAGAACCTATCACGCCTACTTGAAAGCCAACCTGGAATTTCCTTTGAAGGCAAAAGTAGAAGACCTCGACGGTGAAGCGACGATTCAGAGTCTTTTCGCCCTCAAGGAGTGCCCTGAATTGCCATTCTATGGCTTGTTCGTTCGTGGTCATCATGGGAGACGACTTCTTGAAATTCCCCTCGTAGAGATATATGAAGTAAGGAGCAAAGAAAAGAACAATCAGCTCATTGAAGATTATTGTTTTTGGTTCTGGAATCATCGGTAGAAATTGAGATGAGCAACGAGTCCAGGAGGATCACGGCTATCCCAACGTCCTCACCTCGCACCTGGCAGATACGGAATCAAGCCTTTCTCATAGGCGACCTCTTGGAGGTCGCGTGGCATCTGGCGGACGTCCACCGCGAACCCATTGACCATAATCATCCACGCCATGGGATTGTCCTCCATCTTACTTGGGCGGTACCATTGCGGGTCCATTTGCCCCATCCCTAAGGCATCGCGGACGGCTTTGGCTTTCGCAGAGCCGGTGCTTTGACTGACGCCAAATCCCGCGCACAGTTCCGCAGCACGCATGAAGGGCTTTTGACTTTTATCGAAGAGGAAATTTGCCGAACCCAGCGCATAGACAATCCCACACGCCCACGTCTTCAGGTGTCCCGTGGCGAGTGGGGACGGGCGTTTACGACATAACGCTGCCGTCGCTTGCCGCGCTAATTGGGCGTATTCCTCATCCAGATGCACGCGACAAAAGGCATCGGTGAGCGCGACAATGGCGTTGAAGGTTGCTTGCATGGGCTTGGGTACCCGTTCGGGTTTGGTGATTTGAGGCATCCTGACTTCCTTTGGTGGGTGAGGTAGCCTTTCGTGGCAGCATTTGGGGGCATCTCATAGAGCAGGAGAACTATCCCAAACGCTACATCCTCATAGATACTCCGTCCCTCTCCGAAATTTGAATCGTAGTTGTGATGTCATGATACTGCATTTTTCATGTCCTCTTCTATGCTCAATCTATCTCTTGATACTCCAAATTTCTCCAACAATCTATAGGTGTTATTTAAGAGTTGCTCTGTCCCAGCATGCACTTCTATGTAGAGCCCATTGGATAAAGGTTTGGGCGCAAAGAACTCCTTTCCATTCGCATGTAACGGGTTGTTATTGACAAGATAACGCTTGCTTCCTGGAAATTGAATGGGAAAATCGTGCGCTTTTAAGAGGTTGCGTTGTATTAGCCATTCAGCCGTATTGAATAAAATCTCCCACGCATACTTACAGGGATACCTATCATTACCCAAAAAGAGTGTCCGACTATGAACCCTCGTTTCTGTCTTTTCAGGTACATGGATGATTTCAACTCTATTGCTTTTCGATCTTGACCAATTACAGTAGCGATGCGTCAACCGTGCATTCTCTGGAATCGTCTTGCCACCCATCCAATATTGATGAATATGATCAAGGGCTGCATCGTCAATGGTTTGTATACGCTGCTCACAAATCATGCATGATGGGTCAGCACGATAAATCTCCTCTTTGAGTTTAGAGGAAAAACAGCGTGGTTCCTTTGTGGAACCGATGAGATGTTCGAAGTGCTCTTCCCATATCTTGAACCGCGTCAACACCATCTCCGAAGAGCCCGTAGATTTGTCTATAGCGTTGATAAAACTGTCGTCATGAGTCATTAAGTCGAGAAGGGATTCTCTAATTGCGTCGAGGTGGTTATACACCCTATTTTTAGGTGTTTTAGCAAATGTGTACATCAAGATATCGTACAAGCCCTTATTGAACTGTCGCGCAAGCCATTTTCCATTGTGATCATCGCCATCGCCACGAAGATATCGTTTGAAAGCACTCTTGTCGAAGATGGACTTTATCGTTGATATGGCGGTCTTAAACGCCGAGCGTAATGCTCTGGCATCCTTGTCGCTCAGATGGCGATACATCCGAATATCGTTGTCAATGAAATCTTTCATGGGGGGCTTGTACTTCAGGTAGGTCACATGATAAAAGGCAGCAAATCGTGCAACAAGTTCAATATCGCCCATGCGTTTCTCTGGATCATGTAATCCGAGAAGATACCGAAAATCCTCTTCCTTGGATAACTCACGCAACAAATCAATATAGGGTCCATGATAGATACAGTTGCGAAGTTCTTGGTTATTCAAGGACACGGAGCCCGTGTTGAGTCTTTCGAAGACTTCAAACTTCAGTTGTTCATCTGATTCGCTGGTGAAGGTGATCACACGAGACTTATAATAAAGGATTTTATCCTGCATGTGCTGATCAAGTTCTTTGAAACTTCTGGTATTCAGTTCTTGCAGAACCTTGAGCCCGGTCAAACGGAATTCCTTCCCATCAGGAAACTTGCCATCGATAAACGAGAAAAAAGATATGAGGCGCTGTTGTCCATCAATGACATACTCCCGCCCATCTTGTTCTTCTGCCAAATAGATAGAGGGTATGGGTATGTCTAATATGGCTGACTCGATAAGGCGGCTCGCTTTTTTCCCATCCCAAATGAAATGCCGCTGGAAATCAGGTTGGACAATCAGTTTGTTTCTCTGATGTTTTCTGTACAGCCCATCGACTTCTGCATCCGCTTGTTTTGTGTAAATCTTTCTGTTGGTTATAAGCGGTCCAAGTTGCTCCTCCTCCTCCTCAAGAGCCTCGTCAAATGTGAGTTCGTTTTCCTGTGGCACTGTGAACTCCCTTCCATGGAAAAACTGCTATATATTGTCTTGGACCTAGCAAGAAACCACATCCTTCAGACGCACGTTGTGAGTGCTCAGGAGCATTGTTCCTCATACGGACTGGGGGAGCCGCGTTTCCTTCGAAAGGAAATGGAAGTTCTGCATCCCACAACCCTTCTGGTACCGATGACGTTATCTACAAACCAGAGCCGTCCCGAAGTGAAGACCATCCAACGAGTTCCCACATACTTCTCAAATCATACTCCACTTTTCCCTTAACGGGGAACGCAAAAACCATCTAACGTGCTGTCCCAGCCGTCCCTCTCGTCCCCCTGAGCCCCCGACTGTATATGAGGAAACAGGGACACCTGGGACACCCCAAAACGTGGTATCATAGCCAGGCGGAGAGGAAAGGATGACGTAGACGCAACATGGTCGTTGGCATCATAGCACACGAGATGACGTTGAGGGGATGGACGATGCTCAAAAGCCTTCAACAAGGGAAAATGTGGCAGACCATCAAGCAACACCGGGATAACAAAACGTTGATCATGGGAGTGAGTTGGTACCGTCCCGAACAATGGGATCGTCTGCGGGAGATTTCAGAAGACAAAGCCACTTTTGAAATCACCTACGAAGCATCGCTCGTGGAATGGGAAAAGAAGATACAAGACCTGGAAGCGCAGGGAATTCGCCCCATTAAGGTTGAGGTGGACGTGGAAGAGTTACTGACCTGGTGTACCACACAGGGACTGGCTGTCACCCCGGAAACACGGACGAAGTTCATGATGAACACGTTGCGCGACCTCGTGCGGAAAGGCATCGTCAAACCGTGATCGTCGTAGCCCACGGAAAGAACTGTACGACTCTCTCCTTACGCTTTCGTTCTTGCAGTCCTTTTCCTCTGTGCTACAGCCTTTTGTGTCTTCTCCTGAGCCTTCATAAACGTCGGAGCCTTTTCCCACGGTCTCGACCTCTGCACGATCTCCTTCCGTCTCAACGTGGTCTCTTTGGCTGCTAACGGTTGTATTCGTGGAATTCCATATTTGATCCGGTACGCCTTCCCATCCAGCCCATGTTCCTTGAGATGTCTGACCGACAGTTGCTTGAAGCTCGCTCCACACTCCAGACACGTCACCGCATGTTTGGTAATGCTTTTCCTCCAGTGGACTGGTGCTGGTGGTGTCTCTGGTGTCGCAATAGCAACGCTACCATTCGAGTCCTCCTGGGCTTGCAGTGCTTTCAGACTGGCATAGGTTTGTTGGAGGGCTGTGTGCATATCGTCTGGTGAAAGTCTGTGAGCTTCAATTTGTGCCATGACGAGGTCTTTTGCCATTTCGAGCAGAGTCTGGGACATGGAACATTCCTTGGTAGGGGTGGTTAGGAAACAACGACCGCTTTTTGTGTTCCAAACTGTGTTATGGATGATAGAAAGCTGCGCTCTCTTCCCTGAAGATATCCTATCCTGATTTTTCTGCCCTTTAGCAATGGATTTATGGTTCTGGATGATATCCCTCAGGCACCGTTGACACCACATCCAAATTGATGCCGTGCGCAGATTCGGTGATGTGATAATCCATAATCATTCTTTTATTATTCGAAAAATATTGTCTCTTTCTCTCCAACAGCATGTTGACAATGAAGAACAGTTCACGTCGTGCTTCGCTGTCATGACTCGGAAGAACATTGACCACGTCTTCCACAGCTTTCCTTTGCATATCCTTGGGCATAAAAGAGGCGTTCCAGATAATAATAGCAATCTCAAGCATCGCTTTCGACACCAGACCATCATCGTCTTTGAAGGGTTCCACAAAGCGGAAGATGACCTCCGACATCTTTTCGGTACCCGCTGGATTGACAATCACCTGCGTGTTGTGTAAATGCTGAGAGGCGCGGACACGTTTGAGTAACACCTGCTGACCTGAGAACGGCGTGTGGCGTTGCGCTTTGCGTTTTCTGGCTAATCGCCTCGCTTGTTTGTCTTTTTTAGCTGCCATGGTCTCGCCCTGTGTTGGACATGATACCGTCGCTCCCAGCTCGCCATCCCTTGACAATGAGGGCATGCGCGGGAGTGTAGACCATTCGTTCAAAAATGCTCGTATAGCACATCCTAAGCCATAGTATCCAGGGTGTCTCTTGGGTAAGTCGAACGAGGTAACGCTTGCCAACAGCACTCCTTTTGCTCGCTGACGTCCTCTGTGACCAACACGGGAAAGTATCAACCAAGTACCTTGTCGCAGATTTGGTGTATCCTAGCCCCATCCCATGACCACGTCAAATAAACAGAGGCGTCCGTACCTCAGTAGAAGCGTAAGGAGGATCGTCATGGAACCCGCCATCACGACTGACATCGTCGTCGCCTATGCCCAGTGTCCTCGGAAAGCCTATCTCTTGTTGTTCAGCCCAGACAAAGGGGAACCCCACGAGTACGTCCAGATTCTCGAACAGCAACGGAGAGCGAATCAGGAGAGATACATCGACCACCTGCAGCAGACACATGCGGATGTCCAACCCTACTCGTTAGAGAACCTCCGCAAGGGGAGCAAGGTGCTGGTCAATGCGCATCTCCAGGTTGACGGGTTTGCCGCAGATTGTGGTGTCCTGACCAGGGTCGAAGGAACATCGACGTTCGGGAAACACAGCTACGAACCCTCGATTTTTGTAGGGACGCACAGCATCAGCAAAGAGCAGCAACTGGAGCTGTCCTTTGTCGGGTTTGTACTAGAGCGACTCCAGCACACGTCGCCTGCTGCGGGAAGAATTATTGGGATGGACGGGAAGTCGCATACTGTCAAACTGAGAGCGAGTACCAAAGCTCTCCGACCGCTTCTTGAGCCCCTCCACGAATGGATCATGGTGGACTCGCCCAAGCCCCCTCCCATCGTCCTGAATAAACATTGCCCGCTGTGTCCCTTTCAGCGCTCATGCTTAGCGCAAGCCGAGCAGGAGGACAACCTCAGTTTGCTCGATGGGGTGACAGCACGGGTCATGCGCCAGTACGAGAGGAAAGGCATTTTCACCGTTAAACAACTCTCCTACCTGTTCAAGCCACGCAAACCCAAGAAACGGAGTAGAAAGCCACCCCCGGTTACCCATAAGGTTGAGTTGCAATCTCTGGCGATACGCGAGCACAAAATCTACCTCCAAGAACTGCCGACGTTATCGCGACAGCCTGTGGAACTGTTTGTAGACATGGAAGGTGTCCCTGACAGGGGACTCTATTACCTCATTGGCATGTTAGTGTGTCAGGGAGATACCACGGAGCACTATTCCTTCTGGGCGAACACTGACCAAGACGAACACCACATGTGGCAGGAGTTTGTGGACAAGATCACGCAATACCCCGATGCACCTGTTTATCATTATGGCAGTTACGAACCCCGAGCAATAGCGACACTGGCGAAACGATACGAAACTGATGCCGAGAGCGTCACAAAGCGTCTGGTCAATGTGAACAGGCATATATACGGTAAAGTGTACTTTCCGGTGCGGTCGAATCGTCTGAAGGACCTTGGCAACTTTCTTGGAGCACAGTGGACATCATCACAGGCGTCTGGATTACAGAGTCTCGTGTGGCGACATCATTGGGAAACAACGCAGGACGCGACGTACCGAGAACGCCTGGTGACCTATAACAAAGAGGATTGCCACGCGCTGAAGATCCTGACGGATGAACTTTCCAAGATACAACTCTCTGCTGATGTATTGTCCGCTGTCAATGATGCGAACCAGCCCACACAACCAATCTCTGAGGCAGGGCAGCAAGTACACAGCCAGTTTAAAGCAATTCTCACATTTGCGCATTTCGGGTATGACGACAAGAAGATCAGTTTTCGACAGGAATCGCATGCAGCAAGCAAGCAAGACAAATCAGACTTGCAAAGACAGCACTGTGACCATTTAAATCGGATCAGGGCTGATATCAGGCGGAGAGCAAAGAAGATCGTTGCCATTCCACCAGATGAGAGATGTCCTCGTTGTGCGTATACACCCTTCACACCGGCGACAGCAATATCAAGAAGATATATCATTGATCTTGTCTCAACGAGAAACGGTCTCAAGAAAACCATAATACAATACGCAGGGACACAAGGGCATTGCCGAAAATGTCAAAGGAATTATGCGCCTGCACACATCCGTCAATACCCGAGGAACCGCATATATGGGCATGGATTTGGCGCATGGGTGGTCTACCAAAGAGTGGCTTTACGTCTGCCGTATGAAAGCATCATAGAATCGTTGTCAGAGCAATTTAGTGAGAAAATCTCGACCGGTCGGCTCATTGACTTTCTGAAGCAGTATGCGGCTTATTATGCTGAGACAGAGAAATCTATCATGGCGTCTTTATTGCGCAGTCCCTATGTACATGCCGATGAAACCAAAGTGAATATCAAAGGCACGAATTGGTATGTGTGGGTCTTCACAGATGAACGACACGTGATTTTTAAACTGACCGAAACAAGAGAATCAACTATTGTCCATGACATTTTGAGCGAATATCGAGGCATCCTCATCTCAGACTTTTATCCTGGATATGATGCTCTCAAATGCAAACAGCAAAAATGTTGGGTGCACTTGATCCGCGATCTCAATGAGGATCTCCAAGCACACCCGATGGATACAGAATATGAGGCATTCGTATTAGAAGTACGCAATCTCATTGTTCCCATTATGGAAATGGTACAAAATTATGGTCTGAAAAGACGGCACCTGCGTAAGTTTGAGCAACAAGTAGACATCTTCTATAGAATGGTCATAGCAGACAAGCAGTATAAATCAGACTTGGTGCTGACCTATCAGGAACGATTTATTCGATATAAGGATAGTTTGTTTACTTTTCTGACTGAAGACGGTATCCCGTGGCATAACAACACTGCTGAAAGAGCCATACGACCCTTTGCAATCCAAAGAGACGTATCGAAAAGTCCTCTTTATGATTCTACCACTCATGCTTACCTAGTTCTCCTCAGTATCCGACAAACATGCCGCTTCCAAGGGAAATCATTTTTCAAGTTCCTGCTGTCGGGTGAGACAGACCTGGAGAAGTTTGAAGCTCGCAAACGCAAGCGGTTACAGGTCATGCCCCAATGATGCTCATCAGCATGGATTGGAAGTCGGATAATGCTATCTTGGTCGAGGATACGGGTTCTTGTTGAAAGTTCCTCCTCTCGTCCTCTTCACACTGAATACGAGACGAGTTTCCTTTCGTCATTGTCACGGACAAAGACCACGATTTTGTCTTCAGCCATTGCCTGTTCGTATTGGTCCTGTAAGAGGCGTTGAGAGCGTTCACTCAAGTCATTTTTGAACTCCAGATACGGATACGCGTATATCCTCTGTTCTTGCATGTCGAAGAGCATCACGGGCTTTTTATCCCTATACGCCTCATAAATGGTTAGGATGTTCTGCATCAGGGATTGGACGACATCCCAATATGGATCATGCTGTATAGGTTTCTTTGTTCTCCTTGCCATGCAGCCTTTCCCCCTCTTTTCCTTACTCCTGAGCACCGATGACCTAATCCAAAGCGACACTTTGCTCAAGCAGAATACGCTTCGAGACCCGCTTTCATCGCCCCTTCAAGGGTGCCATCGACGTGTTCACTGCCCGGAAAGAACCATTCCTCTGCATCATACTGCTCATCGCTGTACTTGTAGATGGCGAACGACCACTGCTGCATCTTCCCCGTGTATTCCAACCGACAAATGGGTGAGAGCCGTCCATAGTCCCGCCGATCCAGATAGAGAAACTTGCCCTTGTAGCGCGGGACATACACGCAATGGGGGTTGCGTATGACGGTGGTATTGAAGTGTTCTACAATGGCTGCGACGTCCGTCTTGACCTTGTCAGGTATCCCACGTGTGCTGGAACGTCTTGTGCTGGGTTTCCTCGTGGAAGGGCTGCTCTTGGTCGTATGGCTTTGTGGTTGTTTCGAGCATTGTATCGCGACCATCTTGCCCCGATAAAATACAATGGTGTGTTCCTCAGGTGCCGAGTCTGCCAGATACACTTTCTTCTTCTGGCTCATCGCCTTGATGTCTCTGACAGTCCTTTCAGAGAAGTCCGACTGATGTCCACAATCGCACTCGAAGGATGAGGGGAAAATTTCTTTGGGCATCATATCCTCCGCTCTGTCCTATCGCCAATTTACGAACCATACCACGTAATCATCGAGTAACTGAGCATTGTTCGATGGCTTCTCTAGGGCTTTTAGATTGGCTAAAGGCAAGACAAAGCGCTTGCTATCTGACACACGTTTCACTTGGACAGCAAGACCATCGTATGGCTCATACTCATCCTCAAAACGTAGCAATGCATACGTATCCGTGTAGGAGGGTTGTTGCTTTTTGCGCTGGGCATACTCCTTGGGACGCCTCCGACCAAAGATGTACGACGCTTCCCAAGCAAAACAGCCCAGCGATTCGATGCCGGTCAGTTGACAGGGCACTTCCAGATGCTGTTTGAGGTAGTTGAGATAGATGGCTAACGTCTCCTCAGTGACCTTGGGGACCTTGGGCGAGCCGAATATGCCCGCAAGGCGTTGGTCTTGCTGCTCCCTCTCCAGGCTTGCCCTGCGGAGTATGTCTGCAAGGTGAGGGGCGTGTGTATCGAGTTTGGGCATGGCGGTGCTCCTCGCTGATGGTCTGCAGTCCTCGACCAGCCTGCACGACTTCGGTACCAGCAGGTGGGGATGTCATTTTGGGTCATACGTCAACAATGGTATCGACGGGTACTGTTAGAGGCTGCGCACACGTGATACCATTTGATACCCAGCCTACTATTCACCCTATCCCTTCTGCAAAATACACTCGTTCCCATATTGGCTGATTGCTGTGCTGCAATGCAGGGAATTGCCTTGTCTCTCGTTCCAAGTCGTCCATGATAGCATACACTATCTCATCGAGGGCATAATCAGGAGTGGCGTCAATATACAGGTGCAGGTGGTCTGATGCCAGCCAGAGGACATGGGCTGTGGTTTGCTCAAAGGATAAGGCTGCTTGTCGGACCAGATCAGCCATTGGCTCATCATGTTCACTGGAAAAGATGTTGACCCGTTGTCTGGTGCAGAGAATGACATGGTACCTGATCGTAAAGTCAATCAGGTCAGGATTGCTCCCCAGTTGTTGCACCGCGTATGCTCGGAACCATTTGTCCTTGGGGGACATGTTCACCGTGTCTTCGCTGCCTTCTTCCATGTGTCGTGCTTCCGTATGGTCACGATGCACGACAGACAGCGCTGGTCGAAAAGCCGCACAACGAAATGGCTGCTTCTCGCTCTGACCCTCTCGCACCAGGTCACACAACCTCTGTTCAGGAAATTGGATATCATGGCAGAATGGACAGGCTTTGACCACGGTCGAGCGATAGTGTTTGTAACAGGCTTGACAAAGAGTGGGAATGCTCATCAATGCTCTCGTCCAGATTGCGCAACGAAACCATGCATCAGACGTGTACTCCCTGATGCGGTGTTGATGGTACTCGTCCTGAAGAGCCAGAGTGCTGCCGATCACGCTAATGCGTCCAACAATGCCTTCGCATCCTGCAAGTCAGCCGTATCGAAGCCTTCCGTGAACCAATGGTAGACTGGTGCCAGGAGGTCATAGGCTTCCTGACGTTTGCCTTGCTGCTGCCAGAGCCGAGCGAGGCTGGTGGCAGCACGGAGTTCCCAAGATTTTGCTTGCTGGTTTTGGGCTACTACAATAGCTTGATGGAAGCAGTTCTCCGCTTCAGCTTGATTGTTTGCATTCTGTTGTAACAGGAGTGCGCCTTTAAGCCGATGTATTTCGGCTTCGTACCAGCGTTCTCCCGTTTTGTCCACGACCGTCAGCGCTTCCGCGAGTGCTGTGAGACCTGCCTCTGGTTGTCCCATGGTTCCATGGGCTTCGGCGAGAAGCGCCAGAAAATGCGGTCGTTGTATCTCTGCTCCCGTGGCACGAAAGGCTATCAAGCCCTGCTCGATCTGCGCGATCCCTTCCTGCGCCTGCCCCTGGTGTGCCAGCGCCCAGCCACGTAGAATAGAACCGATTGCCATCCAGAACGGGAGTCCCTGTTCCTCGGCGAGGATGATGGCGGCTTCGGCGCGCTCTTGGGCTGCCTGCATCTCCAGACGCAACTGATGGAACTCGGCAGCCCAGCACAAGGCAAAACCGAGGCTAAAGGGATGTGTACTCTGTTGCGCCAGCGTCACCGCCTCCTGACTTCGCACCAGCCCCTGGTCAGGATAACCAAGACGCCACAGCGCCCAAGCGTCATGAGCACCGCATACCACACCAGCGTCCTCTCCATAGCGGAACGCAGAGGCGCGGTGCTGCTGAGGATCGTAGAGCGCGATACTCTGCGTAAAGTGTGTATGCGCGGAGACTACTGCTCCCAGGCAGGACAGAGTCGCCCCTAAAGCACGGTGCGCCGCGATGAGCATGGAAGACTCGTGCACCTGCTGCGCTAGGACCATGAGCTGTTCACCTAGCTCCTGTGCCGTCCGATACTCGGCACGCACGTGATAATAACCGTACAAGCCACGCAAGACGGGAAAAAGCTGGTAGGGGTCTTCCAGGTGTTGACAGAGCTGCCGAGCGTAGGAGTATGTCTCTCCCGCTTCGGCAGCGGCATAGCCTTTCACAGCTATGAATGATGCACCCAAAGCAATGTGCATGTCCACCTCTCGTTGGAGACGCTGAGGGGTCTTGGGGAGCGTCTGGAGCAACGCTAGCCCTTGACGCAGGTGTGCGATAGCTTCCATATGAGCTGAGCGTTGGACGGCGCTTTGACCCGCTTTATGCCAATAGCCAACCGCCTGTTCAAGGAGACCTGCCTCAGTGTAATGGTGCGCCAGCAGTTCGGGCTGTGCCTCAGCCGTTTCAGGAAACTGGGCTTCCAGTACCTCTGCAATACGCTGATGATACTGCTGTCGAGTACTCTTTAATAATGACTCGTAGGCAGCATCCTGAATGAGTGCGTGCTTGAACACATAGATCGCTTGCGGTGGCACACCTCGCTGATAGACGATCTCCGCCTCGACCAAGCGGTGTAATTCTTCTTGGAGCGTCCTTGCGTTGAGTTGCGCCACCGCCTGGAGGAGTTCATAGGAGAACTGCCGACCCATCGTCGCTCCAAGTTGGGCGATGACTTTGCCTGTCATCAATCGATCAAGTCGTGCCATCAAGGAATCCTGGAGGGTCGCTGGAATCGCCAGCGTGGATAATGCCCCTGTGAGTTCGTAGTGCCCATCGACAGCTCTGAGTTGTCCTGATTCCAGAATGGCTTTCGTCAGTTCCTCAACAAATAAGGGTACGCCATCCGTCTTCGCGACGATTTGTGTGAGCACCTCTTGTGGTAAGGTTTTCCCATCGATAATGCGTGTGACGACCTGTTCCACTTGGGTGGGTGATAAGCGGTGGACAGTCACCTCACTAAGATAGGACTTGTGGCTCCAACCAGGTTGGAAATACGGACGACACGTGAGCAGCACCAAGAGGGAGGCGGTGGGTGTCTGGTCAAGCAGGAGACTAATCAATTCGAGAGTCGTTGGGTCAGTCCAGTGCAGGTCTTCCAGGATAAAGAGCACAGGCTGATGTTCAGCCAGTTCTATGAGCATTGCCACAATGGTTTCGAGCGTTTTTTGTCGCTGCCGCTGCGGTGATACATTGAGCGCAGGGTAACGATCTTCAGGTAGAGGCAGGGAGAGCAAAGGCGCAAACAACAGCACCGTTTCCTCTAGGGGAAGCCTGTACTGGCTGAGCGCTTGTTCGAGCTTCTCTAACTTCTCTTCAGGAGTCTCCTCAGCTTGAAACAGTAACAGGCGTTGGAACAAATCAGTCAGAGGAAACAGTGC
>WNGA01008815.1_pt1 | contig 13744 bp, 8 predicted proteins | sample 5400061 | NCBI WGS metagenome assembly WNGA01 (sample SAMN13153366, study PRJNA577476) | soil metagenome | isolation source: 100 cm soil or saprolite under grassland replicate 2 | place: USA:California | collected 2016-06-15 | reverse complement strand
CTCACGCCTGACCCGCCCCTGTGCGGACAGGCCACCACCGTCGGGATACCTCATACCCCCGGCCTACAAAGCCCATCGACCAATGTCACGGAGACACGCCGACTAGACATCGATCAACCCAGCGTTTCAAGATCTGTAGTAGTAGTCCCCGCAGGAGCCACTGGAGGGATAGCGCAACCGTCACGTACTTGTCATAGTCAGAGTCTTCGAACCAACCTTGCCTGGCCCGGTGCGCGAAATCGTTGCGGGCACCGTACACAGCAGCCTTCCATCGATTACTCCGCCCTGTAACCTCCGGCATAAACGGCCGCACCATCTCTGCCAGGTCTAGCAATCGCTTCCCATAACCCACTTCATGAACGTAGTTGAGGAATCCCTTAACCACTTCTCCGGCGTCGGCCTCGACCTGCTCCGCTGCCGCCACTGCTGCATCGCGAATAGCTGCGCCTGCCTCTTCCGAGAATCGGAAAGTATTGGGTCGTAGCCGACGATGCAAGCCTTCAGCGACAGTAGTAAGTGCTAGAACCGTAGCCTCTAAGGCTATCGGACTCGACAGTCCAGCGGCGACGACTGCAGGCAATGGGCCCAACTTCTCAACGTGTCCATTCACGGGTTGGCGACCGTGAGGTGTGCGGCTATGCTGCGACCGGTTTGGGTAGCCAGGGGCGACCGGCCTGGGCGCGGGTGATGGCGTCCAGCACGGTGAGGCCGTGGTTGCGGGCCGAGGTGAGATAGGACTGGATCAGGCACCATCGGTCCAGGGTCTGGTCGGTCTGCCAGTACCCGGAAACGGCTTGATGGCGCTTGGCGGGTTTGACGCCGCGTTCGGCGGCGTTGGATGTCCAGTCCACCCCGAGGTGGCCGGTGAAGTGCCAGACCTGCTCGGCGTAGGTCTTCAACCAGGTGGCCAGGACGAACGCGGGATGGTTGCCGTCGCCGTCCCAGTCGCGGTGACGGTTGTGGATGATCCCGGTGTCCACCGCCTGGTCGTAGCGTCTGCGTAACTCGGCCAGCCGGTCCGGGTCCACGGCGGTCTGGCGGCGGGCCTTGGCCGCTTCGACCTCGGCGTGGGCCTCGGTCAGGGCGGCGGTGACCTCGCCGGTCCAGGACGACTGGAGGGTGCCGGGGCCGAGCTTGGCCACCCCCCGGCAGCGGCGCATGATGTGCTGGCAGCACTGCTGGATCCCGGCCAGCACGGCACCAGCACCAGTCAGCAGCCGCTGGTAGGCGCCGTACCCGTCCACGATCAGGTGCCCGGCAAACGAGCGCAGCCCGGCGATCACCGTGTCGTAGCCTCGGGAAACCAGGCCGATCAACCAGACGAGGCGCTCGTCCGGGGTGCGGATGACCATCACATGCGGGGACCCCGGCACGGGCTGACCAGTTTCCGGGTCAGCGGCGGGGGTCACCACCTCCACCGGTGACTCGTCCGCGGTCAGCACCGGCTCGGCCAACAGCGCCGCCTGCATCGCCGCACCGAACCCCGCGGCGCCCAGCCGTTCGGCCAGCCGCGCGTTGGCCCGATCCACGAATCCGGCCGACACCGGCTGCCCGTACAGGATCTCGATCAGGGTGCCGGCGCGTTGCACCGGCACGTTCCCGAACGCGGTCAACGCCACCGCGGCGGCGCCCAGTACCGGCCCGAAGCTGATCCCGTTGACCACCCCACCCGCCGGCGGGCACGCCGTGGTGATTGTTGCGCACCCGCACCGCCGCCGCGGCAGCAGATACTCGGTGCGCCACCGGATCACCTTCACATCCCAGATCTGCGACCAACCGGTGCCGGCATCGGCCGCCCCGGCCAGATCATCCCCGCAGCCGCGGCACCGCATCGGTGGGTCTACCTGCTCACGCTGCTGCGGATCCGGATCCCGCGTCAGGCCGTGCCCGGGATGGCCCGGCTGCCCACCCCGCGACCGGTCCACCGACCGTTGCCGCGACGAACCACCCCGACCCTGCTCCCGACCGGCCTTCCGCTCAGCCTTGCGCCGGGCCTTGGCCGCGATCGATTCCTTCGATGACGGCGTTCCGGAGTCGTCGCTGCCCGACCTCAACTGACGCTCTAACTCCGCGACCCGCAAACTCAGCGCGCCCACCACCGCGCGCAGTTCAGCGTTCTCGACATCCCTGGCGTGCTGCAACGCCTCGATCTCGGCGTCCCTGGCAGCCAGCAGGACCCGCAACTGCGCGTTCACACGGCGAAGCTGCTCAACCAACTCCGCAGCGGGAACGTCGGACACAAACCACGATCATCACCATCCACACCGGAAGATCAAGCATCCCCGCTCAGACCGGCGCGCCGCCCGCATCCACCCCCAACCCCGCAGGTCCCACCCCACCCGTGAATGGACACTTCTCAACTTGGTCGAGCCAGCTTGAAAGCACCCTCGGCGATAAATCGCTACTTCGAAGTAATGCGCCTTGGCGGAAAGGCAGGTCGGAGCTTCGTTGTGCTGCGCTGTGCACCGGCCACCATGGCATTCCTTCATGCTGCTGTAGTTGGAGCTGTAGCAGGCTCGCCTGATCTTTTGTCGCTAAGGCTAGTAGGGTGCAAAGCGGCCTGAGGTACTGCCGATCCAATCCTCGGATGCTGCGGGAATTGATGCGTTGCAGGACGAGCCACCGCCCTTCTCCATCGTCCTCAAAGCGCAAGCTGCCGCCGCTCGCAAGCGGCGTCTCCGTGCCCTGAGATTGCTCAACTGCAGGCGACAGTATCGCCGTGGCCGATTGTATTCGGACCCGAATGCCAGAGAATTTGTGATCTCGGCCGGACAGAGCGCCGCCGATTACTGCGTGAGTGGCCTGGAGTACCTCAGTCTGTTCATCCGGCCGAAGTCCGCCGCTGTATCTGCGGTTGAATGCCTCAAGAATGGTTACGGTGGTCCCATTGTCGGTGACGCCGTGAATGGTGTGCGAAGTAAAGTCATTGTTGCGCTACGAACACGGAAAGGAACTCTATGTAGGCAGAGCTACTGGAAGTGATGCTGTGTCAGAGATGAAGGATTGATGGCCCTTCAGGGTCGCCCGTCGTGGGGGAGACCCTAAACCGCCACATGCTGCGTTGGCTGAAGACCGTCGTGGTGAGCGATGTGGAAAAGGCGCACGTGATGCGTCAGGTAGGGAACAGGAAGACGATCGCTGTCCGAGGTGTCGTTACTTAGACAGGTGACACCGAAACCGGGGTGTCCAATGCAATCCCGGGATAAGTCTGGCGGGCGCCCGATTTCTGGCCAGGTGGTGTCCGGCACACAGGCGACGTGAGCCTGTTCTGCGGCTCTGGCACGGAACGTAGGAAGGCGCGCTGCGATACGGCTGCCCGGTGGTACGGGTGGCGAGAGGGAGCGTCTCAAGCGGGCTGAACCCGTGAGGGATTGAGTACCGTCGCGTCGGCGCGCTGGCGGACCGGCTCGTAGTAGCGCTGAAGCCTCTGTAATGGGGGTGGAGCGAAGGGGCCGGGTCGTTCGTGGTTCATGTGTTCGGTCAACCAGTGTTCCTGGGAGGAATCGAGTGGATGGGCGCAAGTCGCAAGGTAAGCCGTTCGACATCTCCAAGCAGGAGGTGTGGGAGGCGTATCGGCAGGTGAAGGCCAACGATGGCGCACCTGGGGTGGACGGGGCGACGATCGAGGAGTTCGAGAAGGATCTGAAGAACAACCTGTACCGGATCTGGAACCGGATGTCCTCGGGGAGCTACTTTCCGCCCCCGGTGAGAGCGGTGGAGATACCGAAGCCGCATGGTGACGGGGTCAGGGTTTTAGGCGTGCCTTGTATCGGCGACCGAATCGCCCAAACGGTGGCCGCGCGCAGACTGGAGGCGAAGGTCGAACCGATCTTCCATCCAGACTCGTACGGGTACCGGCCGGGTCGCTCGGCGTTGGACGCGGTAGCGATGTGCCGGCGACGCTGTTGGGACCATGACTGGGTTATTGACCTGGACGTGGAGAAGTTCTTTGACAGCGTGCCCTGGGACCTGATCATCAAGGCGGTGCAGGCGCACACCGACGACCCGTGGGTGGTGCTGTACGTCAAGCGGTGGCTTGCCGCGCCGCTGGCACTGTCCGACGGGACCTTGCAACAGCGAGACCGGGGAACCCCGCAAGGGTCATCGATCTCGCCCGTGTTGGCGAACCTGTTCATGCATCATGCGTTCGACGCGTGGATGGCCCGGCAGTTTCCGACGATACCGTTCGAGCGTTACGCCGACGATGTTGTTGCACACTGCCGCAGTCACCGCCAGGCGCTGTACGTGCGTCAGGCGATTGCTGACAGGATGGCGCAGGTCGGGTTGCGACTGCACCCGACCAAAACCAAGGTGGTGTACTGCAAGGACAGTAACCGGCGCGGCGTGCATGAGCACACCGCGTTTACGTTCCTGGGCTACACCTTCCGCGCCCGCGCGGCCCGCAACACCCGCCAGGCCAAGACGTTCACCGCGTTCTTGCCGGCGATCAGCAAGGACGCCCTCAAGAAGATCAGTGGTGAGGTTCGCCGATGGCGGCTGCACCGCAAGATCGGCCATACACTTGCCGAGATCGCACGGTGGATCAACCCCATCGTGCGCGGCTGGATGCAGTACTACGGGGCGTTCCACCGCTCCGCGCTGGATCTCCTCCTCACCCGCATCAACACCTACCTGGTGCGCTGGCTACGGAACAAGTTCAAACGGCTGAAGCCCTTCAAGAAGGCCAAAGCGGCCTGGCAACGTGTCACCCGCCAGTACCCGAAAACCTTCGCCCACTGGGCCTGGGCTGCCACCTTCTAGCGATCAGAACGGCAAGAGCCGTGTAACGGGAGACTGTTACGCACGGATCTGTGGGAGCCCGGGGGTGCGATTCCCCCGGGCGACCCGGCGAGGGTTCGTAGCTGGATACCGCCTCGCGGCCTTCCCCAGAGACTTCAACGAGTCGCATCATCGACGTAAGCGCCCCATGCACAGTAAGAAGAGGTGCCGACTCCTTTTCGATACGAAGGACGCCGGACCGCCTCGGCCCATCAGCATCGGCCAACCAGAATTGCCCCGTCACCTCTTGGAAGGTCATATCTCTCCCTGAACTAATGGCGATGTCGCATTTCAGGGCGCCGCGTCCGGCACTGCCGAGGACTCTGGCCCTAGCCTCGACCACGCCCGCTGGCGCGCACGCAACAGCAAGTCCTCGAAACCTACGCCATCGAACTCGTCAGGAACATCGACCTCGCCAACTAACGCACCCAGACTCGCCAACTATCGCGCTCAGTCACATGAGCAGCCGCAGCGGGTCGTGGTCCGGCTCGGGCGCTCCGGGATTCAGCGGACCGGGCTGCCCATGACTGCTCGGCACCTCGGTCAGCGGCAGGCGGTGACGGCCGTTGCCGGCCAGCCGCCACACCGGCCCGGCGGGGTCGAGCCCCGACTCCGGCGACGTGGTCGCCACGGTCAGGCTCGGCTCGGGATGCTCGGCCAGCTTGCGGTGCAGGTTCTGCTCCCGCGCGCGATTGGGCAGCACGAACAGCACCGGATAGGCCGGCCCGCCCTCCGCGTGCAGCCGTCGGTGCGAGGACAGCCGGTCGGTCAGCCGCCCGAGCGGCTCCGTGCCGCGGTCCAGCTCCAGGTGAAATCCGGTGCTGGCCCGCCCGTCGACCCACACGCCGTGCCCGTCGGGGTGGATGCGCCGGCCGAAGGCCGCCGCTGTGGTGCGTTCGGACCACCAGCGCGCCAGCCCGGTGCCGGGATGGTGACGGGCATGCACCAACAGGGCGACGAAGAACTCGTTGGCCGCCAGCAGGTGCTCCAGCAGCGGCGTGGCGTAGACGCGGTCCTGGCGTTCCCGCAGCGCCTTGGCCGTGGGTGGGCTGTCGCCCTTCGCCAGGGCCGTGTAGCGGGCCGAGAGCAGCCCGGGCACCCAGCAGATCGGGTTCGGTGCGCCGGGCCGGTTGCGGATGAACCGGTCCACAAAGGCGATCTTGCGCAGAGTGTGGAGCCGATGCCGGCAGGTAGTGGGGTTCGTGAACAAGATCGAAGTGAGCTGGTCGGTGGTCAGGGTGGTGTGCTCGTCCAGGAGCGAGGCGATGGTGTAGTCGCGAGGACGAAGCCGGTGGGAGATGTCGATGAGAGTGTGGGAGGAGGAGTTAGTACGAGGCAGGTCGGTCGTACGCAGTACGACCATGGACCGGTTCCCCGGTAGAGAGTTCCCCTGGGGGAATTGTCGGGCGACGGCGTTGGCGGACATGGTGCCTCCTAGCTGGGCTGTTGGGTGGTGATGGGTGGCCTGACCCCGGCAGTACGGCGCCGAGGGCTGGCCGGTCTGGTGGCCGGGCCGGTGACTGGGTTGACGCCGGGGGCCGGCGGGCGTTGAGGGGATCACCGTCGGTCCGCTGCACGGCTCTGGCGTGTGACCGGACGCGGGCGTAGGGTGCTCGATATCCCTCAGCGGCTTCCCCCCGCTGTCTGGGGGGGTGCTCATCGGCCGCACCGCTAAAGGCGCAGCTCAGGGCCTGTCACGACGTGGTCTTGAGCCGCAACACCGGTGGCGTCGCGGCGAGAGCGGCTGTAGGTCGCGGTTCACCGAGGTTGCCGTCCCCCCGTGCGGCAACCTCGGCCTGCCACGAGATGGGCGCCTGATCCGCGTGTTGGGCGCTCCCAACGGGCGGAAGATAGGGGCAGTGGCCGCTGCAGCGGCGGATGCCACTTCGTGCTGCGTTGATCGAATCGAGTTCCGCGGTCAGGCGGCCCGAGATCATGAGTGCTGCCGATCGGCACGCGGTGTGGCTGTTGGGTTACTTCGCGCAGTGATCGTTTTCTGTTGGGTTGTCCGGTGGCCCTGTTGGGCGTGGTCAGGCCCTTGTTGTGTCGTCGACACCGGCCGACCGGTTGCCGTGCTGACGTCGATGCCGCGGCGTGTCAGCCAGCGCCGACGCGTTGGGCGAACTCGCGGATGCCGGGCAGCGTGCTGCGTGCGTCGCCGACGATCAGATTGCGGGTTAGCTGCTGCGCCCAGGGCCGATACCGGATCTCCTGCGGGGTGTCGCGTTCAGCGGCTTGCAGCGCGCGCCCGGACCGGGTGCGGCACATCCCTCGGCGATTAGGCGACCTGATTCCCGTTCTCCAGATACAGGGTTGCGCCGCTGTTGATGGCGCGCATACCCGCTGCAACCCGCCGGGCCAGCAGGTCCGAAAGCCGCTGCGATGCTTCGGCCGTGGTGCACCACGCCCAGCTGCGCAGTTCCTCCGGCGGCAGGTGGATCTCCGCCGTCCGTGCCGGGTCGAGAACGCCCCCGTCGTAGACGAACATGACACCCTCGGTGCGGCCCGGCCGGGGCGGGACCCAGTCCACGACGAGCAACCGGCCTGGTGCCACGGACATCCCCAGCTCTTCCTTCAACTCGCGCACCGCGGCGTCGTACGGCGACTCATCGGCGTCTACGCAGCCCCCTGGGATCTCCCAGTAGTCCTTATATACAGGCTCGACCAGCAGCGCCCGGCCTTCACCGTCGGTGAACAGGACCGCCGCGCCCATGCGCTTGCGGGGATGCGTTGCCGTGTAGTCATCACCGGAGGGTTCACTCACCACCGCAGGCTAACTGGTCAGCTCCAGCGACATGGCCGATACCGGGACGACCCGGGATCGGCCATGGGTCAGTTCGGTCGGATCGGCGTATTCATGCGGATTATCAGGTTGCGGTTGGCGCCCTGGCCGCCGGATCGATCCTCTACGTGGTCATCGAACTGCTCGCCGTCGGGCGCAAACTCGCCCTCCAACACACCACAGGCTGGGGCACCCTGCTCGCCCTCGCCCTCGGCTTCGCCACCTGACGCCATCGTCAACGCCGCCGAAGCCCGAAACCTCCGCCACCCGCCGTGACCGCGGTGATCAGGCCGTCAAGAGGGCGGTGAGGTGCTCGCCGCTGCACGCGGTGACCAACCGACGCCCGGACAGGGCGGTGTCGGCATCGGCGACGGCGGTGGCGTCGGTGACCAGCGCGCACGCTGGAGTGCCGCAGATCTCCGCCGAGCACAGCTGGCAGCGATCGACACAAACGACGGCCGGTGCCGCCGATGCCGGCCGGTTCGTCAGTCGCTTCCACAGCCCCACCTGATCTGTGTACCGGGGCGCGGGTCGCCGGGACACTGGCTGGCCGCCCGGATGTGCTGCTACCGGACGGACGATGGCCGCCACCGGGCGGACAGCGTATCCCGTCGGGTAGCCAGCCAGCCGGCCGTTGCTGGTGAGCGGAGCGCGGCTTTGACCTCTTTCAACCGACTCGCCGATACCGTCATGGCGTAGTGACGAGGACACTGTCCGGATGCCGGCGCCGTCTACCACCCCCGACAGGCGTGGTCCGACTGAGGTCGTCTCAGCCGGCGCGTACCGCGCCGGGCAGGCCGTATGGCTCTTCCGCGGGTCTTGGCGTCCCGGCGTCGTGCTGGACTCGTCCTCACGGGCGGTGATGGTTCGCTACATTCCAGCCGCTGGACGCGGCACCGGCGTTGACACCGCGATCGCCATGGACCTTGCCGTCCGCGACGAGCCCGACCCGGCCATCGACAGCTAGCGTTGCCTGCCTCACCGGGCCAGTGTCGCCGCGCTCGGCGCCGAGCGCGCCGGCCTGCGCGGTCCACCCGTCGGACAGGGCCGCTCGCGCGGTGGTGGCAGGACGGTCACGGCCCAGCGCCCCACGCCCCACGCCCGACGCCGCGCAACGGCGCACCGCAGCCTCGCACCCCGCGTTGCTGTTGGGTTACTCCGGGTCGTCACCGTCGTCTGTTGGGTTGTCCGGCGGGTCCTGTTGGGCCTGGTCAGGCTCTGTTGGGTCGCCGACGCCGGCCATTTTGGCGATGGCTGAGCGGTTGCCGCCCTTGCCGGCGACGGCCGCCGCGGCGGCTTGCCGTACCGCGGTCGCCTCTCCCACCAGGGGTCGGGGCGGGTTGGTGTGCAAGGTGAACGCCGCGGTCTCGCGGCCGTCGACGACGAGCCGGCAGGCCGCCCGGAACGCGTCCATGTGGCTGAGGTCGTGCTCGTCCAGCTCGGGCAGCGTATGCCGGGCGAGCTGGTGAGCATCCTCCGGTGCGCAGCTGAAGAAGACCTTGCTGCGGGCGTTGGCGCTGATCGCCAGTTGGGTATCGCGGGGCATCTGGCTGAGGTTCTGATGCGCGAGGACCATGCCGAAGTGGTAGCCCCTCGCTTCGGCCAACATGTCGCCGACGCTGCCGGGCAGGTTGAGGAAGTTGTGCGCCTCGTCGACGTACGCGCAGGCGTCCCGGCGGTCGGGTTCGGGGAGCCGGATCCGTCCGGTGGCCGCCTGCCACGCCGAGGCGAGCACGAACGAGCCCATCAGCCGGCTCGTCTCTTCGCCGATCTGGCCCTTGGGCAGCCGAGCCAACAGGATGCCGCCGTCGAGGACGCGCCGCATGTCGAACGAGCTCTGCGGGGCGCCGAACGTGCGCTTCGGGAAATCGCGCAGCAGCACCGATCGCAGCCGGGACAACAGTGGCGCGATGACCTGCGACCGCAGCGGGATCGGCGCGGTCTCGTACCATTCCCAGAACCCCCGCAGCCCTTCGGGGTCGTCGAGATCCTGGGTGAACTGGTACCGGAACTGGCGGTCCTGCAGCAGCGACGGGATCAACGTCAGTGTGGCGTTGGCCTTACGCAGCAACGTCAAACACGCCACGCGCAGGACGTCGTCCATCCGCGGGCCCCAATGCTTGGCAAAGATCTTGCCGAAGATGGAGACCACGTTGTCGACGACCAAATCGTGGTCGTCGCCGGCGAGCGGGTTGAGGGTGGTTCCCTCCGGCTGGTCGGGATCGATGAGGACCAGCCGTTTGGCGAACTTGGCCGGGATGCGGTCGAGCAGGTCGATGATGAGGTCGCCCTTGGGATCGATGACGACGGTGCCGCGGCGGGCGTGGATGTCGTCGAGGATCATGTTGAGCAGCAGGGTGGACTTGCCGCTGCCGGTGGAGCCGAGCAGGTGGGTGTGCTGACGGGCGTCGGGCACCTTCAACGCCACCGAGTGGCCGCCGACCTCGGCCTTGCCCAGCACTTTGGTGCCGCGTCCGCCGGAGGGCACGGCGATCGGGGCGGGCATGGGCTTGGCTCTGGCGCGGTCCAGGCCCGGTACGGCGACGTCGTGCGGCAGCGCGGCCATGCTGGCCAGCTCGGCCGTGTTGAGCAGGAAGCCGCGTCGCAGCACCCGGGCGTTCAGGACCGGTGCGGGGTTGGCGAGTTTGAGTCTGCGCAACCGGTTGCGGCCGGTCCACACGCCGAACGCGGACGCCACACCGTGGGCGAGGGTGACCAGCCGCGGTTTCAGGTCGGCTGGTTTGCTGTTGCGCGGGTTGGTGTGCGCGACGGCGTAGCGGATGCCGACCTCCCACTGCGGGCCGGCGAGTTTGTCGACGCCGGCGCGCCCGTCGCGTTCCCGTTGCGGGTCGGCGCCCGGCAGAGGGACAGACCGGTTGGGGTTGTGGTGTGCGGTGCGGCGGGTGGGGCCGAACAGTTCCAGCCCCGCGTCCAGGACGACCCGAAGCCAGGTGGCGGGGTCGAGGAGGGCACGCGGGGGCTTTCCGGTGCGCAGCGCCTGCACGCCGTGGCGGAGGCGGCGAATCTGCCGGGTGCTGGCGGGGCGGGCGAGCAGTTGCACGCACGCGGACTCGGCCGAGTGCAGGTTCGACGCCGCGGCGATCAGGGTGCGCATCGGGTCGTTGTCGTGATCGGTTTCCAGCGGGTACCAGGGCGGCAGGGTCGGCGCCAGGGCGCCGCCGACGGTGACCGCGTCCAGCGGCAGCGGCGGGGCGGCATCAGTGACGGTGCAGGCGGCGCCGGGCCAGGCGCCGCGGACCGCGGCCTGGATCGGCCCGGTCTGCAGAGTGCCGGGCACCCACACGGCGATGGTGAGCTGACGGCCGGTCCACCGATACTCGACGGCGATGTGGGAACGGCCATCGCGAAGCCGTCGCCGCCAGCCGGTGGACAGGACCTCGGCCATGGTGGCCCAGAACGCAGCAGTGCCGGCCGGGTCCACCTCCGGCGGCGGGGTGATCGTGACCAAGGTGGCGTGCCGGGCCATCATCCGGTGCCGCCAGCGGGACAGGACGGCCCGCGCGACCTGAACGGCGATGAGGACGGCGGCGGCCACGCCGGCCAGCCACGGCCGGTGCGCGCACCAGGCGACCGCGGCGCTGACGGTGTCGACCAGCCACTGCGACGGGCCGGGCAGCCTCGTACCCGTCGGAGGTGTCGGCGACAGCAGAGGCGTGGGTGAGGGTCCTAGGAGGACAGTGGAGGCGTTCATGGGTTGCCTTTCTGGGCAGACACAAAGAGGGCTGGAGCGCGCCGACGGCGCGCTCCAGCCCTCTTTGTGGTGTGATGGAGTGGGTGATCGGAGCTGTGCCCCGGGTGTGTGGTCAGTCGTCGTCGGCGAGTTCCAGGTCACCGATACAGAGGCGATGCTCTTTTTTCGACGCCACGGCTTGGAAACTGACCCGGTGGGTGCCCGACAGGAGCAGACCTTCGCCCCGGCGGGCGCCGAGCAGCAGCCGCGCCTCACCGGCGGTCAGCCCGAACACATCGGCGACGACGTCGACGGCCTGCGACGCCTGGCGCAGCAGGATCTGGGTGGCCGCGTTGGCGATGACAACCTGGCCGAGGTCGGAGCCGAGCAGGTCACCGACGTCCTGGGTGATGACCGCCAGCCCGGCCCGGCGCTTGCGAGCAGACTTCGCGAGCCGGGACAGGAACTTCGCGCCTTCTCCGTCTCGCAGCAGGGTCCATGCCTCGTCGACGAAGACCAGCCTGCGGGGTGGGTTGGACGACCACACGGCCGGTGCGTCGACGTCGCGCCAGACAGCGTCGAGTGCCAGGAGCATGCCGGGCGCGCGGAGTTCGTCGGCGAGATGGCGGGTGGACCAGGTCACCATCTGCCCTTGCGGAACGGTGGTGGTCGGGCCATCGAACATCTCCCGGAACGAGCCGGTGGTCCATGGGGTCAGCCTGGCTGCGAGGGTTTCGGCGGCCTCGCTGCCCTGCTCGGCTAGGGCGGCGGCCACGTCACGCATGAGTGGCGCCTGGCGCCGCCAGGTGGCCGGGTCGTTGGAGATCCCGGCGGCGTCGTACGCGGCGTTGATCGCCTTGTCCAGCGCGGCCCGCTCCGACGGCGGCGGCTGCTGACCCAACAGCACCGAGACCAGGGTGTGCAGGAACAGGGCCCGGTAGGTGCGGGCCTGGGGGCGGCGGTCCCCGGCTGGAATGTCGAGGGGGTTGAGCCGTACCCCGCCCACGCCCAGGGCGATGGTGACGCCGCCGACCGCTTCCGCGAGGCGGATGTACTCGTTGTCCGGGTCGATCACCGCGACGTGCACGCCGTCAGCGAGGGAGCGCAGCACTTCGAGCTTCACGAAGTAGCTCTTGCCCGCGCCCGAGCGGGCGAGGACGACGCTGTTGGCGTTGTGCTGGCTCCAGCGGTCCCACCAGACCACCCCGTTGCTGTCGGGGTTGAGGCCGTAGAGCATGCCGCCGGCGGGGCCGGCCTCCCCGGGGAGCGGGGCCGGCAAGTCCGCCGACGCCAAGGGAAACGCGGTGGCGATGGCGTCGGTGTCCATCACCCGCCGCATCCCGAGACCGTCGCTGGCCAATGGCAGGGTGGCTAGCCAGCCTTGCAACTGCCGCCAGGTGGCCGGCTGGGTGTCCAGCAGCACCGAGGCGGCGGTCGCGCGCACGTGCGCCACCGCCTCCTCCAAGTCGGCGAGGGTCGGCGCGTGCACGCACAGGTACAAGCCGACCCTGAACAGCTTGGCCTGGCCGCGGGCGATCCGGTCGGCCAGCTCGGCCGCGTCGTCGGCGGCGGCCTCGGTCATCGGATCGGCGAGGCGGCCCTTCTCCGCGTCGCCGCGCCGGTTGGACTCGAACCGGGCCCGCTGCCGGCGCAGCCGGGCGGCGGCGACCTGCGGCGCCAGCGGGTCGATGTAGACGACGACGTCGAGGCGGCCCGGCCAGGCCAGCAGCGGGTCCAGCCACGCACCGCCGACCTCGGCCGGGTATCCGGTGACGATCAGCGTGGCGGCGTAGCCGTCGCCGATCTTGATGTGGCGGGGCATGTTCTCGACCGCGGCCGGGCCTACAAACGAAGCGAGCCCGGCCGTGTCGGCCGGGCTCGCGGTGGCGCTGTTCAGCTTTCGTCTCTTGAAGAGCAGTTTCATGAGAAGGCTCCTGGTCCGGTGATGACGGCGTCGGGCCTGGCCCGGGGCCAGGTGACGTCGCCGGGTGTGTAGGGGTCGACCGCGCAGGTCAGCACGGCGGTGGCGCGGGCGCCGTCCAGAACGGCGGTCTGCGCACCGAGCGCGGACAGCGCGGACGCGGCGTGCTCGGCGCGGCGCAGGACTTCGGTGTCGCGGCCCTTCTCGCCGTGGGCGGTGACCGCGATGGTGACGGTGCGCCACAACGGATCCCGCCGTGCGGCGAGGTCGTCCAGGAACGCCGCGTAGTCGTGCGCCGCCTCCGCGAGGGCCGGGTTGGTGAGCGTGTCGGCGGCGTCGGCGATGCGTTGGGCGTGGCTGGACAGGTCCACCCGTTGTGCGGAGATGACGATCTGCACGGGCTCGGCCAGGCTGTTGAGCCACCGTCCGTACGCGCCGATCAGCGCGTTTTGTTCGTCGCCGGTGCGCAGGCCGATGTTGACGGTGGTGCAGGCGACCAGGGCGACCGCCCGGTTGCCGGTGTCGATGACCCCGGACTCGGCGATCGCCCGCGACGGCAGCCGCAACACCG
>WNGA01009321.1_pt1 | contig 13747 bp, 14 predicted proteins | sample 5400061 | NCBI WGS metagenome assembly WNGA01 (sample SAMN13153366, study PRJNA577476) | soil metagenome | isolation source: 100 cm soil or saprolite under grassland replicate 2 | place: USA:California | collected 2016-06-15 | reverse complement strand
AAGGCTTTCTTTACCTTTCTTGGGAAGGTCCGCGTAAGCACCGCGGTGGTCTCAATGGCCGCACCCTTGGTCAGAATGACCTCATCTCCGGAATGGGCCATGCTCGAAGTCAGGTACTTTTTCTCAGAACCAGTAGCGATGAGTACTCCTCCTCCAATGATGCTGTAATCAATTCCAGGGTATTTTCCGGTGTGACCCCCGATTATTGAGATTCCCAACTTCCTGCATTCGTTGTGGAAGGCCTTCCAGAACATCGCGAATTGAGATTCCCCCATCGCGGGCGGGAGGTTGAAGTCGAACAGACCGTATACGGGTGAGAAACCGGTGGTGGTGAGGTCAGAGGCCAAGAGGTGAATGGACAGCCATGCAGAGGCTTCGGGTCCAACGTGGGGAATGTAAGAGAGAGGATCGGAGGTGGCCACCATGACCTTTCCTTTTCCGAGTCGGACTACGGAAACATCAAGCCCACGCTGCGGACCCTTGAGAACCTCCGTCAGTCGGTACACTGTCTGTGACATGTATTGGGCGTTTGGTTTTCCAAGCCTCATAGTTCTCTGAGTCCTAAGGCAAGCGAGGGAGAACAGATCGGCTAGAGATACAGTTGAAGTGCTTTGAGATGAACTAAGACGACGATGATAAATCCACTTATCACGAATTCAGGCAAGAGATACCCTGCGTTGTAGGCGGCGGAGTACAGAACCGGATTCCAACCGGCCCATGCAAATGATGCGAAGAAGATGACGCCGGAGATGAAATGCATCACGAACCTGCCCGCTATGCCCGCAGCTACTCCGATTAAGGGTCGACTTCGAAACAAGCCGGCAAGACCCAATGCCCCAAACGCTAGTGGATAATCAAGAAGAAGTTGTGCCGGGTGGACAACGAAGGGCATCTCGACCAGAACGACTAAACCGAGGAGAACGCCCGCCACAATTCCCACCTTTGCTCCTCTTCTCAATGCGAAGAGCAAAACTGGCACCATGGATGCCAATGTGATGGATCCTCCCTGAGGGAGCATGAAAATCGTGAAGAGACTCAATGCCCCTGAAAGCGCAACCGCGCTAGCCATCTCCGCGAGAATTTTCACCGGGACCGGCGGCCTTCGGGTAATCGACTTTGTCAATGCAGGTTGTTCGGACGTTTCGATCGTTTTTGCCATACCTCTTGTTTGTTTTGCAGAGGTGGCTGAGAAACGGCTGAGGAATGAGGCTTCTTATCGTCCCTCCGCCGGCATTACCCGGATCAGGTTCAAAGGGTCGATGGCAAGCGAAGCCATCCTCTCAGCCGGGTTTATCCCAGCTCCCCATCGATAGAATAGGTGATGGCGCCGCGTATTTAAGCGCTGGCTACTCAGTTTCCTTGAAGAAATAGCGCGGCCAGTGGGGCCAGCTGGTCTCTTGAGACTTCGGGCTGAAGTCAACCTCCAGTTCCATTCCAATTTTCAAGGATTCCAGTCGCGATGTTCTGATAATGCTCGGCAACTTTACTCCTTCTTCCATATCCACAATTCCGACGGCATATGGAGTCATGTGTTTGAACTGTGGAGGTGAGACATGGACGACCGTGTATGTTACGAGCTTGCCTTTGGTTCCAAGCTGGACCCACTCGACCCTTGAGGATCGACATTTCGGGCAGATGGCCCTAGGTGGGACCATGATGTGTTTGCAGCGAACGCACCTTACGGCCATAAGTTTGCGACCTGCGCACTGACGATAGAACTCTTCGATTGTGGGAGGAGGGAGCTCGCTCAATTCTCAGGCACTCCTAAGGATGTGAACCACGCCTGTGGCGCCGGACCCGCCTAGGTTGTGGGCGAGAGCAATCTCCGCATCCTCAACCTGTCTCCGGTCAGCCTGTCCTGTCAATTGCAGGTATAGCTCATGGATCTGGGCTGTTCCCGTGGCGCCTACCGGGTGCCCTTTCGACTTTAGCCCGCCGCTGGTGTTTATCGGAATAGTGCCGCCAATGTTCGAAGCACCGCTCTCGACGAACTTGCCGCCTTGTCCAGGCCGGCAGAAGCCCAAGTCCTCGCAGGCAATTATTTCTGCTATCGTGAAACAATCGTGGACCTCGGCCACGTCGATATCCTTTGCCTTCACATCAGCCATCTTGTAAGCTTCTTGCGCGGCTTGTTTTGCGGCGTTGATGGTCGTGAGGCTGTCACGCTCATGGAGACAGAACGTGTCCTGAGACTGCCCTGAACCGATGATGTGGACGTAGTTGTCGCTGAGTTTCTTCGCAAGCTTGGGTGAAGTTAGAATGAGACAGCTTGCTCCATCTGTTATGAGGGAACAATCGTACAATTTGAGAGGCCAGGCGACCATGCGAGATTTCATGACCTCATCAAGGCTCACTTCTTTCTGCATGTGAGCCTTGGGATTCAGGGCGCCGTTCTTGTGGTTCTTGACGGCTACTGCCGCCATTTGCTCTTCTGTCGTGCCGTACTCATGCATGTGTACTGTTGCCATAAGGGCAAAGAGTCCAGGGAATGTCATGCCGTTCCACTGTTCAAATGGATAGTCAGAAGCTGTCGCGAGTATCCCCGTTACCTCCGGCGTCGGTTGATTCGTCATCTTTTCAACACCCCCTACTAACACAATATCGTAGAGGCCGGATTTGATCGCCATTATTCCGCAGCGAAGAGCGGAACCAGATGAGGCACAGGCGTTCTCGATCCTCGTTGCAGGTGCGGGCAACAGACCTGCCCAGCTGGCAGCTATCGGGGCATCGTGCGCTTGATGCTCGTACGCCTCGCTCATCTGGCCGATGAATGCAGCTTTGATATCCTTGCCAGGGTCTAGATCCTCGACTCTGTGAAATGCTTCTAGAGCCGCTTCGGCGAATAGCTCACGGGCGTAGAAACCGTCTCGCCGTCCGAATTTGGAGAGCCCCGCGGAGATTATTGTAGCCAGCGGCTTGACCCTACGCGGCCTACGCAACTAAATCTAAAATCAAGGGGCGACCCTTCACTAAAATAGCCTTCCTTGAGAATGTGGTTTCTGAGAAGTCCTTAGCTCGCCGCTTTCTTCACGAGCGCGGCGATCCTTGCCTCTTCGGTGGCAGTCAGCCCCTTCAGCGCGTAGGCGGTTGGCCACATGTTGCCTTCGTCGAGGTTCGCCTTGTCGCTGAAGCCGAACGTCGCGTACCTGGTTTTGAACTTCTGGGCTGTTTGGAAGAAGCAGACGACCTTGTCGTCCTTGGCATAGGCGGGCATCCCGTACCAGAGTCTCGGCGAGAGAGTTGGCGCGGTGGCTTTGATGATGGCATGGAGCCGCTTGGCCATGGTGCGATCCGGTTCCGGCATCTCGGCGATCTTCGCTAGCACAGCGGTTTCCCCGTCGGCCTTGTCCGCCTTCAGTTCTTGGATGCGCTCCTTCATGGCGCCGTGTTCCTCGTCCGTGAATCCCTTGGACTTCTTGCTGGTCGCGGTGGTGCTCTTGGCGGCCTTCTGGGCGCGCTTCTGTTCGGGTTTCATGGATTTTTTGTTCGTCTTCAGAGCTTAATTACTTTTCACGGGTTCATTCCTTGCTGAAATATCATGTCTGGGCTTGAGTCTGATCTACAGAAGCGTTTGAAGGGTATACAGTGGCAGGGCCAAAATTGTCTATCCTGCATCTGGTTTGCCACAACTGATCCGCTCAACGCTGATCTGTTTGATAGGGCAATGTGCATTCATCCGAAGCTCAAGGTCTACCAGCTCGTGGTGTCCGGCCGCGACTGGTGCAACCTCTACGAGGAGATCAAACTGAAGCAGATCGAACACAAGCAGGAAATGGCTTTGAAGGCAGAACAAAAATCCGAATAAACCATCGTGCGGGATTAGTTCAATTCGATGTTGAAGGAAATCCGCGGGAGGTCGTCATCGACCACGAACGACTTTTCGCACCAGCATCACCCGGTTGCTTGTGCCGAGAGGACCTATTGGACGGAATCCCAGGTTTAGGTACATTGACTCGGTTCCGCCCCAGATAAACGAGTTCGAGTACTTTTTCCCTCGGGGAAGAGCGATTGGATATCCGTCAACCGTTCCGCCCCCCTTGGCGGCGATAAAGCCAAGTGCGCCTTCCAGGGCTGCCTTAGCAACTCCCTCTCGTCTGTGATCGCGGTCGACGAAGAAGCAGGTAGTCCTCCAGTCAGGCGGTGCGAGGTCCATCTTGGCATACGCGCTCGTCCGACCTGGGAGTTCCGCAAAGGGTCCGAATTGACACCACCCGACAACATCCGGTCCGTTGTAGACGAGGGCGGCGTGGGACTGGTTTGCTCTGACGAGTTTCTCTTTGTATTCCTTGTGCTTCCCTGACCATTGTTGCTGCAGGGCGTGTGTGAAGTGGAAGGAGGTGCACCAGCAGCCACCCCATACGCCATTGTGTTTTTCGACTATTCGCTCGAAGTCGTGCCATGTCGCGGGCTCAAGTTCTCGGACTAAGTATCGCGCCTTGAGCTGTCCGCCTTGCTTGGTGGGAGACTTAGGATCGCTCTTAGAGTCCGTAGCTCGTGTGGTCTTTTTCAAAGTAGAGATACGCCCTCTAGGCTTTTTCTCGACCGTTCCTAAAATCTCTTCAGAAGGGCGAGCTATTCACTCGATTTCTTCGCGCCCTCAAGCGCGTGCAGTCGCGCCGATGTCTGCTGGACGGGCTAGCTAAGCTGAGTGATCTGAATCAGATTGCCTACAGTGTCGTCGAATCGGGCTATGGTTGAGCCGGGTGTTTTTGTTGGCTCCATAGTGAATTTGACGCCGAGCTTCCTTAGTCTTTGAAACTCTCTCTGAATATCGTCGACGAAGAACATGGTTGCGGGAATGCCCTGTTTAAGGATGGATTCTTGGTATGTTCTTGCGGCGGGGTTGGCGTTTGGCTCGAGAACAAGCTGGGACCCGTTCGGTTCCTCTGCCGAGACAACCGTTAGCCATCTGTAGTTGCCTGCGCTGATGTCTGTTTTCTTGACGAAGCCTAGGGTCTTCGTGTAAAAGTCAAGCGCCTTGTTCTGGTCGTTGACGAATACGCTGGTTAGTTTGATCTTCATGACGCTTTCCGGGTTGGAGAGGCCCTAAAAATATTCTTGCCCCGCTTTACACGGCCCGGGATTCTCGGATAAGCCACTCTCGCGGACAAGGCTTGTGCAAAAGTTATACGAATTTGTTTTCCAGATTCTCTTCTTGTCCAGGTATCTTTTCGGGCTTGTTTTTTCGAGACGGGCTTGTTATGGGCTTGTCCCGGGTTTTTCGATCCCTGTGTATTCCCCTAGGGATAAGCGTGGAAAAGTCGGGTCTGGAAATCGCGAGCTTGAAATCGCGATCAGGGCTGACAATGGGCGATTTCGCTGTGAGAACTTCGCCGTGAAGGGCGGCGGGCTATGCGAGGCTGGCTGAACGTGAAATTCTCTCTGTTTCACGAAGGGCGGGGCGCGGGAAAAACAGACCCCCCGGGCGGTCATGATTTAGTTAACCGAAAAAAATAGTTACACAGAAGGAAAAGTTGGAGCCAGACTGTCGGAAAATTCTTCTGATATGTGAAGAGTTTGGTCCTAAGTGTTGGACTGTTTAGGGGATAATTGACGTTCTATACTCGCAAAGGGGCAGTCTGGTAGGGCCAGCGTCATATCGCTTCGTCATGCCGCAGCCATCTTGCGTGAGCAGCCATAGTGGGGTAGGTCTGGCCTTCCAACCTAGCTTGAACGCGGTGGGACAGCAAGTGAGCGAGTATTGGACTGGTGATCATCGTGCACATCTACGGTCGCTATGCGTAGGTTATTGGTCCGAACGCGACATGAGTCTGCTTCGTAGTGATTACATTGAAGGTGTATGTGTGCCCGTGAGTAAAGTAGAAGCCCGAGTTCAATGTGTCGACTGTAATGGTCGCGGTGAAATTAGGGGCGGGGATCGTCGGACCGCTCAATGAGAGCGTAGGAGAGCTACTTTGAGTTGTAACATCTTGTATCCTCAGTGCGGCAATTGTTACAGATACGGTTCCGCTGTTTGTCACGACCATGGTGAGAACGGTAGGGTTCGGTTGACCGCTATCAGAGCTGATTGAATAGCCGTTGTCCCAGGTCAGTATCTCAGGATGGCTACTGCCAATAGTGTAAGGTAGAAGCAACATGTTCGTCTCAATCGCGTAGACGCTTACTAGGCCGGCAGCAGAGATGGCTACCAAAGCGATCATTGTGAGGCGGCGTCTTGTGAGCCGAATTCTCGCATACATTTCTTGTTCGATGATAACATAGCTAATCTCGTGTAGTTGAGAGGCTCGTTCCTAGAGACCACTACCGATGGGACATCAATCAATCAAAAGAAAGGGTGAAAAATAAGCCCCCTTAGGAGTCAAGAAAAAGGGGATGGGTAGCGCTTCAGCTACCCGTTTGGATTCCAGAAGAGACCGTAGGCATTCCCGCGCTAGTTTCGGGTCGAACCGATAGCGCTAAACATTCAAACCCTTAGGAACCACGCGAAACCAGAATCCGAGAGTGAAGGTTTGAATTTTCCGACAGCCTGTTGGAGGAGAAAAAGTATGTTTAGTCTCGATCAAGGAGAGATCGGAAAGTGGCCCGGCACGATTTTGTGGGGCTGGAGTACGTGCATCGGATAAAAAGTTCGAAACCCTAACAAAAACACCGAAAAAATACATCTTTTTATACCCGCCAAGAGGAATAGACTATTAGACATGGGAGGAGTCAGCCGTTGTTCACAAAGCTCGAAGCAGAAAACGCCCTCAGCCAAGCAAGGGCCGAAGCCGAACGACGAATAGCCCGCCCCTCACTACCACTCCTCACGAATTTCTCCAGATCCTACGCCACATACCAGGAAGCGAGAAAGCACCTTCCATCTGGCGCGTCCTCGAATATCCGCGTCCACGCTCACGATCCATTCCCAATTCTCTTCAAGAGCGGTCTGGGGTCCCGAGTTCGCGACCTTGATGATAACGAGTATGTGGACCTCCTAATCGCCTATGGCGCGCTCATTCTCGGGCACGCTCACCCAGCAATCGCCAGCGCTGTAGCCGAACAGCTCCAAAACGGTTCCATGCTTGGAACCACTACCGAGTTGGAGATAGAGGTTGCAAAGAAGGTTCGGTCAATGGTTCCGTCGGCTGAGATGGTCAGCTTCTCGAACACCGGGACAGAGGCCACGATGGAGGCGGTCCGGATTGCGCGAGCGTTCACGGGCAGAGAGAAGCTCCTCAAGTTCGAAGGCCACTATCACGGACATCACGACTACGTTCTCTTCAGTGTAGAGTCCCCTTCGGTTGTCGCTGGACTGGAACAATCACCCTCGAAGCTTCCGTTCTATCCCGGAATCCCAGAAGCGATCGCAAATACCGTTGTCATTGCAAAATGGAACGATACAACTGCCCTAGAGAAAGTCGTCAAGAGGAGCGCAGCGGATCTCGCGGCAATTATAATGGAACCGGTTCTCGGAAGCTCTGGCGTGATTCTGCCGGACGAGGACTATCTCAAGTCTGTTAGAGAGATCGCTGACAATTACGATGTACTCCTAATCTTTGATGAGGTTCTGACCGGGTTCCGTTTGGCTCCTGGTGGCGCTCAAGAATTCTATGGCGTAAAGCCCGATTTGTCTTGCTTTGCGAAGGCGCTAGGAGGAGGAGCACCGATCGCTGCAGTCGCAGGACGAGGAGATGTCATGGGCATGATTGGGCCTGGACGAATCGGCTACGGTGGAACATACAATGGGAACTCGATGTGCCTCGCCGCGGCAAAAGCGACGTTGCGAGAGCTTACTAGGAACGATGACGAGGCATTCAGGCACATGCACATCATCGGAGCAAGAATCATGGAGGGACTAGGGGAACTAATGGAACGATACGATCATGAGGGGATCGTTCAAGGTCTCGGACCAATGTTTCAGGTATTCTTCACTAAAGAAACCAAGATTACAGGTTATCGACAGACGCTCAATGCAAACACGGAGAGATTCAGGACATTTCGTAACCTGATGTTGCAGAGAGGGGTTTACTTCCATCCTGACGGTATGGAGAGAATCATGATCTCCGCAGCACACGACGAGCAAGACGTTGAAAGAGTTCTAGCTGGAGCGGAAGAAAGTCTACGGGAACTTCCTAGAACTCATTAGATCTATCTCTAATTTGAAAAGAAAAAATAGGCAGGGAGACGCGGTCGCTACCTCTCTCGATTGACACCACGGAGTCGGTGACCTGCCTCTTCATGGCCATAGCTCTGCTCGGCGGCCTTCTAACAGAATATTTCTTGGGGTTTTGGTGGGCTGATTACTTGTCGCCGGAGTCATACTCGCGTTCGTGGCGAAGTCTGCTGAATTGTACCGCGAACTCCATGAAGAGTGAGGAGCGCCAAGAACAATAGCCACGAACCGTAGAGTCCTGCACTGGCAGACGATTACGGGTGGCCTTTCCGCTAGCGGGGTCTCCAAGTCAACGCGAGTGCGCCAGCGACGACGCCTAGCACAAGTCCGACTAGGAAACCTCCCATCCCACCGAATATACTGATGACTGAGAAAGTCAGAATGAGAGCCCCCCAAAGTTGATTCGTAGAGGGCCGAATGTAAAGCATCACTGAACCCAAAACCACTACAGTACCGGAGACAAGTCCCACGATAGTGAAAGTTGGAGCAAGACCAATCATCATTCCCATACCAATTCCTCCATACATATTTGACATCATACCACTCATCCCACTCATCCCACTCACGGAGCCTCCCATACCACCCATCATGTTAGGAATGCCGAAAGCGAACATCGACATTACGATGGCGCCTAGAATGATGAAGATCCCGGCAATCAGGCTCAGAACGAACGGTGCAACAGGCTTCTCCTCGACGGTCGCGTGAGACGCACTGCTCATAGAGAGATCATTGTCCGCATACTACTTGAATCTTCATTCCGTCTTTCAACACTCCATCCAAAGTACCCGCTGGCTCCGAAACTCCGTCCACAACAATGTAGGCTCGATGACCAGGGTCCACCGGATGTCCGAGCACTTCGCCTGAGTCAAGGTGTTGCCCCCAGATGGCGAGAAACTCTTGAAGGGTAAAGTCTCGGACAGTGTTGGACTCTTCATGAATCTGGCCCGACGCGTCATGAGTGTGCATGGGGGACATTCCTATCCCATACTGGTCGATCGAGTGGTCCTTCCAGAGACTGGAATCTATGCGTATCTGCGCCGGCACCGCTAGTGGACTTCCGTTTATCGTTACGGAAAGTTGAGGGTGCCAATGCATTTGCATCGTGTTATGCGCGGCAAACTGAGCAGCAACAACAGATACGCCTATGACTGCGAGAACAATCAATGAAACGACGATAATGTTCCTTCCTCGGTGGCTTCGGAAGACTGAACCAGTTCTCACGACCGTCTGAGGTCGGGCTAGGGAACCGGCTCTCTTAGGGTGCACTCGTTCATAGTGCCCTTTCAAATTCTCCTTCTTAACAGAAACTCCGCAGACAGGACACTCAGCTTCCAAGGATGGACTTTCCCCCAGCTTCAGATGCTCTACTTTTCGGATAAAGACATTGCCATAGCTTCGTAACCTGGATTCCCCCGAAGGCTCGACCTTTTTGGTAGGAGACTATGGATGCCGCGAGAAGTGTTCCGCTCAGGATGCAAAGTAGGAGAGGGAAGACCAGGCCAGCAGTGGCGTAGTCTACGGCGTAAATCCCGTGCAGGATGATAACCATCGCCGCAAAGCTCCAGGTCAGCCCTACGAGCAACCCCTTACCGAGGTAATGGGCCAGGCTCGCATAGACGACAAGGCCGATAAGCAGAAAACTTGTGACCAGAAATGCCTTCCCGGAGAAGACCCACCAGTACCAGTAGACTTCAAAGTTGTTCACTATCAGGCTAGTTATCACCCCGAGGAAGAGAAAGGTGAAAGACGTGACATTAGCAACAGCAACCCTCAGCCGCGCAGGGACAATTCGGGGCCCGAAGAAGAGCGCGAGAGCAATCAAGATGCCGACCTCAACGACCTTCGAAAGAGTCCCAAGAGATTCAACTGCCTCGGGCTCTAATGAGAAAGGAGGCGGAACGATTCTAGTTATCAGATATAGTTCGATGAAGAAAACAGTGAGAGCAACGCCAACCCACCAGAGCAGTCTTTCCCTGTGACGAATCAATGGAATTGCTCCGATTTGAACGGCCCCAGACCCGATGAAGAACGCAGCGGACAGTGGCTCGGTAAGGTGCTCCAAGACTGCCAGCCAGTGCAGCAAACCATCAGCATACAACAATGTCAATCCGAGCGGAAGCACCAGTGCTCGAAATGACGTGAGTGATTCTGGATATCTCAGCACGAGCCCGGTCAGGATGATCGCAGTGCCAAAAAATGCGAGAGCAATAGCGATGGGGGAATGGGCTATGGTTGCCGCGGTGGCGCCGTGACCGGCATGTCCTGACGGGATCGATTGCTCAGCCTGCCCAGTCAAAACATCGCTGAGAAGAGCGCCAACTCCAACGACAATGCCTAGTATGACCAAAAGGGTTCCTAGTTTTATGCTACGATTGTTGTGTTGCAAAGCCTCCCCAGAGAGTTTGACACTCTCTCTTCTATCCTTGCACATGATCCATTGAGACCTTTTTCCCCCGGCTGGAACGGCCACCAATACCTGCAAGCCTATCGGGATAATATTTGGAAACCGACGTCCGATATCGCCGACCTTTGACGAATCACTCCGACACATGCGTGAGCGGACAGGGGCGGGCCTTAGCCTGTCTCTCTGAACTTGAGGGGCGTTCCAAGATGCTTCGCTAAGTCTCTCTTCAGTTTTCTGGAGATCTGAACCGCTGATCTGGTTTTGTAGTCGTAGGCCACCTGTGTGGTCCTACCAACGGCGTACTCTACTCGTCTGGGTCCGTGGACGGAGTAGTCGAGGTCCCATGAGCGATCTCCTATCCGGCTGACCCATACTGAGACGGTTATGCGGCGTTCGTCTATGACCGGCTTCTTGAACTCGCAATGAGCCGAAGCGAGGATGAAACTGGAACGGAACCCTTCCGTTACCTGCCCGATGCTTCTTGCAAGCTCCACACGCGCGGTCTCCATGTATTGGAGATACGTCGCGTGGTTGACGTGGCCCATTACGTCGATGTCCCGAAATTGGACAGGTAGTTCGATGCTAAACTTCACTTGTGATGCCTCGCCGATAGATAGGAGGGTTCCGCATCGTAACAGAAAAAAGATCGCTCATCATGACTAATCGGCTGGGATGAGAGAGACTTGATTCATCAGCTTAGGATCTACGAGATTTTCGACCGGAATAAGGAAGCGTTTCACAACAGGTTCCGCGATCACGCCTGGCGGATCATGCGATCCTACGGGTTCAACATCCTCGGCACGTGGGAGACAAGGCTGGGAGACAGGACAGAGTTCGTCTACCTACTCGCCTGGCCGGATGAAAAGACAATGCGACACGCCTGGGAACAGTTCAAGGCCAACGAAGAGTGGAAAGAGATCAAGAAAATCACCAATGCTCGACACGGCGACCTTGTCGGAGAGATCCAGGATCGAATGCTGACCCCGACAAGCTATAGTCCCGCTATCCATGCGGCACGTTAGTCACGCCACCACCCAGACAACTTGTTTGGAACTGTCCTCCGAAAATTTGGAGTAGCCGACTCTTTCTTACCTTAGAGGGAACTCTCTCACACCCGGTAGGTGAGCGAGTAGAGAGGGTCGTGGGGTTTCGGTGTGCATCTGACCCTGTCCAAGAGTCTGTAATTCAAAGATCCTTGGTCTTGTAGGGCGAGAGTGATTTGGGTCTTTATGCTGGGCTAGACCTTGAGTAGCACCGCGTCTGTATCGCCAGCGAATGTGAGGCTACCATTCGGGTTTCCCACGACGCCGTTCAGGTTTGATATTGTACCTGTAAAATCGCCGACCACGCCGGTAAGTATCGCTACCATTCCTCCTGGATTAACCGTCTTTGTGGGTGCTTTGAGGAATGAGTACGGTGGCGTGCTCATTGTCTGGCCTGCGGTGTAAGCGCGTCCATCTGCTCCCACTGCCATCTGGTTTCCGCTGTCATTGTCCGTTCCGCCCCATGTATTGGCGTTGAGAATCTTACCCGTTGTACTGAAGTGTAGCAGGATGGCGTCTCCTCCTCCCGCGCCGATCCCCGTGTTTCCTGTCACCCAGACCGAGCCATCAGGTGAAACAGCTACTCCCAGCCCTGCCGAACCTAGCCTCGTTTCTGCCCAGTTTTCTTGGGAAACTAGGGTTCCGTCCGGTGCGAACTTGGCCAGAAAGATTTCCTGAGCTGTTCCTTGTACTTGCGAATCTCCGGTGATGTATATTGATCCGTCCTGAGCGATCGCAAGCGCGTTGGCGCCTACTAGGGTTGATGGAGCTAGACCATAGCCGCGTTGCCAGACCAGTGTCCCATCAGGGCTGAACTTGTTCAGGAATGCCTCGTTCCGGGTGAAACTGCTTGTGCCTCCGGTCATGTACACGCTACCATCTGCTGCGACAGCCACGCCGGACGCGCTTTCGTCGAATCTTCCTCCCCAAGTCTTTTGCCAAGTGAGTGTTCCGCTTGAGCTGAACTTTAGCAGGATCGCGTGGTCCCTTCCTGTGGAGTTGAGTGTGGTTCCGGCGACGTAGACGCTGGCCCCGTCAGGCGTGACGGCGACTGAACTGACGAAGGCTTGGGCTGATCCGTCTAGCTGTGTCTGCCAGATGAGAGTTCCATCGGGCGTGAATTTGACTAGGTCCGCGCCTGTGACTCCAATGGCGAATGTCTGGGCTGCGAGGTAGACGCTGCCGTCAATAGACGTTGCGACTGCTACTCCCTGCTCGTCGCTTGCTGTTCCCCAAGTATGCTGCCATAGTAATGTGTTACTGGGCGTGAACTTTAGGAGGAAGGCATCGAAGCCCCCTGCTCCGAAGCTATTGGTCTGCCCTGCTAGGTAGATGTTCCCGTCGGTTCCGATTGCGATTCCGTTCGCAATCTCGCTGTTGGGTCCTCCCCAAGTCTGCTGGAATTGTAATTTGAGAGGGACAGCTTCAACCATAGGCATAACGAGGACAGCGGCGATCGAAAGGGTCGCCACAAGCGTTGCGAAAAGAGTTGCACGGCGCAGCGGTTTCATCTTCCTGTTCAGCGAAAATGCTTCTACCATGGTAGAAGGTATAAGGCTTGCCATTGGAGTGTACTCAATCCCTCGTATTCCAATCCAGACTCCAACTGGACGACGGCCGGCGCTGAGGGCTGCGAAGGCGTCGCAGACGAATGGAATGTCTGGCCTTCCTCTCGGATTTTGACCTCTGCACCGATAATGACGATGGGGACTGCCTTTACCTCGTAATGTCTTGTTAGGAATATGTTCTCAGAAACAAGATGGACGACCAGTTCGCACCTGGCACGCACTTGCCAGCCTCTAGTTCGTTAACAGTCTCGTTGCAAAGTGGAACAGTTGCCTGAAAAAGCCTCTATCCTATGTGGCATAACAGGATAAGTTGCCCATGGGAGTGTTCTAGACTTTCCGCAAGGCCTCGGGACAGCAATCGTAACACAATCTCCGAGAATCCTTAAATCGGCATTCTTGTCCAAAAGAACCAATGGCGCGTGAGTGGGGCCTCCCACCCGTTGCGCCTCGAATAAATCCCGGAGTAGGGAGGTAGAGCAGAAGATAACAGGAACATTACGTAGAGAAGAACAGTACTTTCTGCGAAAATACTTCGACACCAGAGCTCTCTCCCAGATAGCAGTCTTCGCTTCCCTCTACACCGTTCTCGTCTGGTTACTGCCAGGTTTGAGCTTCGCCG
>WNGA01009977.1_pt1 | contig 13748 bp, 15 predicted proteins | sample 5400061 | NCBI WGS metagenome assembly WNGA01 (sample SAMN13153366, study PRJNA577476) | soil metagenome | isolation source: 100 cm soil or saprolite under grassland replicate 2 | place: USA:California | collected 2016-06-15 | reverse complement strand
CCGTCACCTTCATCTCGCCGAAGGCCGAATTCACGCCGCGCAACGTGCAAACCGCCGAAGAGCGGTCGAAGCTCGTTTACCGCGTCCGAATTACCGCCGACAACACACAAGGCGTTCTGAAGGCAGGCATGCCGGTGGAGGCGGAGATTCCACTCGCGCCGCTGGAGTCGAAAGACAATGGCGGCCGCTGAGCACCCGCGAGAGGCCGTTCTCTCGTTCGCGCGCGTCGCGAAGCGCTATGGCAGTACCGTTGCGATCGACGATCTCTCACTCGCGATCGATCGCGGCGAGATGTTTGGTCTGATCGGTCCCGACGGCGCTGGCAAGACGACATCGATTCGGCTGTTGTGTGGATTGCTGGGTCCCGATGCCGGCGAGGTGCGCGTCATGGGTCGCGATCCGGTCCGCGAACACCGGTTCGTGACCGGTAAGGTCGGCTACTTCTCGCAGCGTTTCAGTCTGTACGGCGATCTGAGCATCGACGAGAACATCGCGTTCTTCGCGGAGATTCACGGCGTGCGCGATTTTCGACAGCGCCGCGATCGGCTGCTCGACATGACGCAGCTCACGCGATTTCGCACGCGGCTCGCGGATCAGTTGTCCGGAGGAATGAAACAGAAGCTCGCGCTCGCCTGCACGCTCGTGCACGAACCAGAGATTATTTTGCTCGATGAGCCGACGACGGGCGTCGATCCCGTCTCGCGGCGAGAATTCTGGAAGCTCCTGTCACAGTTTCTGGCCAGCGGCATCACCATCGTCATGGCGACGCCATACCTCGACGAGGCCGAGCGATGCAGCCGTGTAGCGATGCTCGACCAAGGGCGCTTGCTCGCGATCGACGACCCCAATCGTCTGCGCGCCAGCATGACCGGCACCCTTCTGGAGGTGATTGTTCCGGAGCCTCGCGCCGCTCTTGAGCGGCTGCATCACGAAGCCAGCGCGCTCAACGCGCAGGTGTTTGGGGATCGACTCCACGTCTGGTCAGAGACGCCGGATGGAGCAGGCGCGGTTCGGGAATTCGATGCGCTCGCAAAACGCGTCGATCTGTCGGCGTCGAGCATCCGTGGTCGAGCCCACGGCGTTGACGTTCGAGGAGGCCTACACGCGCGCAATAGAGACCAGCCATCGGCTGGCCGAGGCGCGGGCGCGGCACGAAGCGGCCGAGGCTGCGATCGACATTCCACGGGCGGGAGAACGGCTGGCGGTGACCGTCAACGGCGGCTACACGCGTACGAATCACGTGAACGAGTTCGGCGTGCCGCAGCCAAACGGCATGCTGGGCGTGATCTATCCCGACATTCCGGACAACTACTTCACTCGCGCAGCGTTTCAGTGGCCGATTTACACCAGCGGCCGTGTCGACGCACTGGCGCACGCGGCTGAAGCCGAAGCCCGCGCCGTCGACGCGGAAGTGCAGGTGGCACGTGCCGACTTGCGGCTCGAAGTGGCGCGCGCGTACTGGGCCCTCGTGACGGCAACCGACTCTGTTCGTGTCCTTCGCGAGGCCGTCGATCGTGCAGAGGCGCATCTGCGCGACGTGCGGCAGATGTTCGCAACCGGCCTCGTGCCGCCAAACGACGTTGCCACCGTCGACGCGCAACGATCGCTTCAGCAGGTGCAGCTCATCGAGGCAGAGAATCTGCGCCGCAGCGTCGCAGAAGACATCCGCCGCCTGACTGGCCTTGGAGATCGTGTTGAAATCGTCACCACCGCGCGACTCGTTGCACCGGCCGCAACTGCACCGGCGCCGCCCGCCGATGTGCTCGCCACTGCTCTCAAACAGCGTGCCGAGCGCCAGGCGATTGCGGAGCGAGCGACGGCGGCAGAAAGCCGCGAGGTGGCGGCAGCCGCCGCTCGTAAGCCCACCATTGCTCTCAGCGGTGCCGTCGACTACGCAAATCCGAACCCGCACATTTTTCCGCGCCGCGCCGAGTGGCGCGAATCGTGGGATTTGACGGCGAACGTGAGCTGGTCTCTCTGGGATAGTGGCCGCTCGAAAGCCGAGATGGCGGAAGCGCGTGCCACCGCCAACGCCTTTCGCGAGCGGCTTGCCGATCTCGATAGCGTCATCGCCGTCGACATTCGCCAGCGACAGTTCGATATCGAATCTGCCAACGCCGCCATTGCCGCGAGCGAAGACGCTGTTCGGAGCGCCGAAGAGGCGCGACGGGTGGTCGGCGAGCGCTTCCGCGTGGGTGTCGCGACGAGCACTGAGGTCCTCGACGCGCAGGTCGCGCTGCTGCAGGCGCAACTCGATCGCACGCGCGCACTGGCCAACCTCAAGCTTGCTGAAGCGCGGCTCGATCGCGCCGTGGGCCGCTGATGGTCGCCATCGAGGTCAAGGATCTCACACGGACGTTCGGCGCCTTCACCGCCGTCGATCACATCTCGTTCAGTGTGAATGTCGGCGAGATCTTCGGATTTCTCGGCGCCAACGGCGCCGGCAAGTCGACCACCATTCGCATGCTCTGCGGCCTGCTCAAGCCGACGTCGGGCACTGCGATCGTGGACGGCGTGGATGTCGCTGGGAATCCTGAAGCCGTGAAGACGCGCATCGGCTACATGTCGCAGCGCTTCTCACTGTACGAGCCGTTGACGGTCGATCAGAACATCCGTTTCTTCGGCGGCATTTACGGACTTTCAGGCGACGCGCTCGAGCGCCGCCGCGCGTTCGTCCTCGACATGGCCGGTTTGAAAGGCCGCGAGAACACCCTCACGCGCGACCTCGCAGGCGGCTGGCGGCAGCGCCTGGCCCTCGGCTGCGCCATTCTCCACGAGCCCGGCATCGTGTTTCTCGACGAGCCGACCGGCGGCGTGGATCCGCTGTCGAGACGAAACTTCTGGGATCTGATCGGCGGTCTCTCACGCGGCGGCGTCACGGTGCTGGTGACGACGCACTATCTCGACGAAGCAGAACATTGCCACCGGATTGCGATTATCCATGCGGGCAAGCTTGCCGCCCTCGGCACCGCCTCTTCGTTGAAAGATCGCTTTGCCGAGCGTCCGATCGTCGAGATCGCAACGGACCGTCCGGTGGAAGCGATGCAGGTTCTCGAAAGGCTTCCTGAGGTCGAGAAAACGAGCCTGTTTGGAACAGCCGTCCACGCCGTACTCAAGACGCGCCAGGTCGACTTCTCCTCGCTCCGGGCGTCGCTTGCCCAATCGGGCGAGACAATCCACTCCGCCACGACTGTCACGCCGTCACTTGAAGATGTCTTTCTGGATGTCGTGGAGAAGCAGGGACAGGCATGAGGGATCTGACATGCACAAGGCTGTAGCGGTCGCCAAGAAAGAACTGCATCAGATTGCCCGCGACAAACGGACACTGCTGATTCTGCTGTTCGTGCCGGCGATGTTCCTGTTGTTATACGGCTACGCCTTGAATTTCGATGTGCGGCATATCGCGCTTGCCGTAGAGGACCGCGATCGATCGGTCAGCAGTCGCGAACTAGTCTCCGCTTTCGTGAACTCCGGCTATTTCGATCTCGTCGCTGACGTCACCTCGGATGCCGAATTTGAAAGGCTCATCGATCGAAACGAAGCGCGCGCGGCTCTGGTGATTCCTTCCGGCTTCGGATCGGATGTCCTGAATGGGCGATCGACGAGCGTTCAGATCATCGTCGATGGAGAGAACGCAAATGCGGCGACGACAGTCGTCGCGTATGCACAGGTCATCGTCTCGGAGGTCTCCGCAGAGTTCGAGCAGGACGTGACATTGTCTGCGCGCAACATCGCGCCAGCTTTGGCTGGTGCATCCACTCAAGCGCGGCCTTCCGCATCGCCTCGATCAGGCAGCTCGCGTTCGACGCCGGCAGGGTCACCGGCTCCTGCGATGCCGCTGATTCTCGAGACGCAGGTCTGGTACAACCCTCAACTCCGCAGCACTCTTTTTCTGGTGCCCGGGCTCATCGCCTACATCTCGATGATCACCGCCGTCATTTCCACGGCTCTCTCGATCGTGCGGGAGAAGGAGCGCGGAACGATGGAGCAGGTGCGAATGGCGCCGGTGGGAGCGGCGTCGTTTGTGCTTGGCAAGTCAATCCCCTATCTGGTTTTGTCGTTCACGTCGGCTGTCTTGATCATCATCGTGGCCATGGCGCTGTTCGACTTGCCGATGCGAGGTTCATGGGCGACGCTGTCTCTCGCGATCGGCTTGTTTCTCGTCGGCGCGCAGGCCCAGGGCCTGCTCGTGTCGAGCGTCGCACCCACGCAGCAAGTGGCGTTTCAGCTCGCGCTCTTGTCGTCGTTCCTGCCAACGTTCATCCTTTCGGGATTTATTTTTCCCATCTCGAGCATGCCTGCGGTCGTGCAGGTCATTACGCGCATCATCCCGGCACGGTACTTTCTCGTTGCGTTGCGGTCGATTGTCTTGAAGGGGGCGCCCATTCAAGCGTTCTGGCACTCGCTGATGGCGCTGGCGATTTTCGCGACGGTGGCGTTGGGTCTGGCTGCGGTTCGGTTGCGGCGCGCATGGCGCGTAGGCGGTTAGCGAGCGCAGCGCGATGCGACGCCTCCTGCATCTGATGCGGAAAGAAATCCTCGAGCTGCGGCAGGATCCGCGTCTCTTGCAGATTGTCATCCTCGCACCCATCATCCAGCTCACGGTTCTCGGCTATGCCGCGACGACGGACGTCAAGGACATTCCCGTCGTCGTCGTGGATGCGGATCGATCGGCACGCAGTCGTGGGTTGATCACGAGGTTTGAGGCGTCCGACAACTTCGCCGTTGTCGGCGTGCTCGGTTCGACCAACGAGATCGATCCGTGGCTGGAGCAGGGCCGCGCGTGGATGGCGCTGCACATCCCAGCCGGCTACGGACGCTCGATCGAGAGCGGCCAGGCGACGGCGCTTCAAGTGGTGGCCGACGGGACCGATTCAAACTCGACGAACGTGGCGTTGGGCTACGCGCGCGTCCTGGTCGGTGCATACGCGCAGGATCTATTGACCGAACACACTGGACGATCTCCTGAGCGGCTCGTCACTGCAGCCATACGCGTCTGGTTCAATCCGGATCTGGAGAGCCGCGACTTCATGATTCCCGGCATCGTTGCCCTGCTGCTCCTCGTGATCACCACCAACCTGTCGGCAATGGCTATTGTTCGCGAGAAGGAGCTCGGCACACTGGAGCAGTTGAACGTGACTCCGCTTGCGCGGTGGGAACTGATTGTTGGAAAGCTGGTTCCGTACGCCGCCGTGGGGATGGTGGACGTCGTGCTCGTGGTGGTTGTCGCGATTTTCTGGTTCGAAGTGCCCATGCGGGGCAGCCTCGCCCTGCTGTTTGCGATGTGCGGCGTGTATCTGTTCAGCACGCTTGGCCTGGGTTTGTTCATCTCCACCATTTCGTCTACGCAACAGCAGGCGATGATGACGACAACGTTCTTTTTCCTGATGCCCATGATTTATCTGTCGGGCTTCATCTTTCCCATCGAGAACATGCCTGGTTGGATTCAGCCGGTCACCTACCTGATACCGCTCCGCTATTTCCTGGTGATTCTGAGAGGGATCTTTTTGAAAGGCGTTGGGTTGGAGACGTTCTGGCCGCAGGCGCTCTCGCTCTTGATCTGGGGAATGGTAGTCCTGTCGTTGGCGACGCTGCGATCGAGTAAGCGCCTGGGTTAGATTAGGAACTCGCACCCGCCATATCAAGCGCGGTCGCGTTCGAAGTAATTCTCGGCGTCGGCCGCCGCCGCTCGCGACCCTTCCGCTTCATCCACGCGTCCGAGAAGCAACGCACCGGCAGCGAAAAACGTGATGATGAAGAGGACAGCCGTCCGGCTCGAGCCGGTGAGCGCAACGCTCAACGTGAAGACCAGCGGCCCCAACATCGTGGCGAAGCGCTCGGCGACAGCATAGAACCCAAAAAACTCGGAGGTCTTGTTCGCGGGGATCATCCGCGAAAAGAGGGCGCGGCTGAGCGCCTGGCTTCCGCCTTGAACCGTCGCGACGAGTCCCGCGAGCATGAAGAACTGCGCGACGGTCGTCATGAAATAGCCGAGAATCGAAATGCAGGTGTACACGGCAAGCGCAACGAAGAGCGCCCGCTTCGTCCCGATGCGCGAACCGAGCGCCCCGAACAAAAACGAAAACGGAATCCCCACGAACTGCACCATGACGAACGCGGCAATCTGCGCCGTCTGATCGATCCCGATCTCGGCCCCGTAAATGGACGCCATGCGGATGATTGTTTGAATGCCGTCCTGGTACAGCAGCATCGCCACGAATAGCAGAAAGGCGTGCTTGTAGCGCCGCATGTCGCGGAAGGTGTGGCCCAAGCGACTGAAAGCGGCTCGAACGATGCCCGCGCCTGGCCTTTCGGCGGCATCGAGATGCACCGGCGGTTCGGGTACCTTGCGGAACAACGGAAGGGAGAAGACGGCCCACCAGATGGCGACGCTCACGAAAGCCGCTTTCGTTGCGGCCGCCGCATCGGCAAAGCCGAACATCTCCGGCTTGAGGATCCACGCGAGATTGACGAGCAGCAGCAGGCCGCCCCCGAGATAGCCGAGGGCATAGCCCGCCGACGACACGCGATCGGTTTCCTCGGGACGCGCGACGTGCGGCAGAAGAGAGTCGTAGAACACCGTGCTTCCCGACACCCCGATGTTGCCCACCACGAACAGAATCGAGGCCAGTTGCCACTCGCCGCGTCCGATTGCCGCCATCGCGGCGCAAGACGAAGCGCCAAGGATCATGAACCCGATGAGCAGCTTCTTTTTGATGCCCGTGTAATCGGCAATCGCACCAAGAACGGGCGCCGAAAGGGCGACGATTGCCATCGATAGCGTCGTAATGAGGCCGAAGCGTGCCGTGGCCTGCGCCGGCTCGAGATCGGCGGATGCGTAGCTGCCGTAGAAGGGCGGAAAGACCGCGGTGATGACGGTCGTGAAGTACGTGGAGTTTGCCCAGTCGTACCAGGCCCACGCGCGTTGTTCGGGAGTGGTCAGGCCAACTCTCGCGAGCGCACGAGCAATCACGCGCGCGAGAATATAAGTTTTCAGTTACCGGTTACCAGTTCAAAGTTCAGTCTCGAAGTTGCCAAATTCGTCTCAGTTACGAGAGATTCGAAACTTCATTAACTGTGCAATTGAACTTTGAACTGGTAACTGGAAACTTCCGCCGCGTCAGCGGCGGATTGATACGTCGCCGCTGAATGTCTTCAGGCGAAAATCACCAGTGCCTCCGCCGTTCAGCGTTCCCCGAAAGTTGCGCCGGCTCGAAGAGGACAGCGTCACGGGCAGGTCGCTTTTGAACTGGCCGCTGAACGTATCGAACGAAATGTCACCGCGTGCGTTCTCCGGCAAACGGAGGGTGACGCCGCCCGAGAACGTGTCAATCTTCACATCGTCGCCCTCCTTCCAGCTGCTTGCCTGGACGGCAACTTCTCCGCTGAACGTCTTCACGCGCAGCGGTCCGGCGACGTCTGTGAGATGGATGTCGCTCGAGAAACCATCCACGGTGAGATCGCCGCGTAGGCCGGTCACGGAGACCGGTGCACTGAACGTGCGCAGATCCAGGTTCGTCTGCGCCGGCACCTGAATGTCGAAGTCGGTTTCGACGACGTTGTCGTTGCGTCGCTCGACCAGACGATGGTTCGCGTCCACGTCGATCGTGTTGCCTTTCTGCTGCACGTCGATCTTGATGTCGCGCAGCCGATCCGCCGTTGCGTGCCGTATGGCGTGAATGACGACCTGACTGCCGGAGGTGGCAGTGATGGTGACTTTGCCGGAGAACGTCTTCAGTCGCAGCGTCCCGCCTGGCGACAGCGAGAGCGTGCGATCGAAGGTCTCGGTCTCGCGCGGACCGCGGTCCTGGTCGGCGTCGCGGTCGCGATCCCTGTCGCGGTTCCGCTGCGCCAGCGCGGGCGCCGCGAGGAAGAGCGCGAACAGGCAGACCAACGTAAGAGGAAATACGCGTTTCATGTCGGAAATAGACGGGTAGCGGCCGGGGAGGGTTTACGCGAGCGGGCTCGATGAATAGTGCCCGGCGATGGGCGGGCCCTACGATTAAGGCGTTTGGCCGAATTCCGGCAGCGAAAGGGACTTTGGAAACTCACGGAAGCAGTGACAGAAAAAGGGGGCCTGCCCCTTTCCGCAATCTGACAGAAAAAGGGCCTGCCCCTTTTCGGCAATTTGCCGAGGGTTTTTGCGCTTTGTCCGCAGTTTTTGCGGGTCTCCCCGCCGGAAGGGGGATGCCACTTCGCCTTTTTTGCGATAAAATTGCGGCAGAGCTTCGGAACCCCGCCGAAGTGCGACCCCTCCCAACTCGGAGTATTTGCGTGACTTACGTTCGCCAACAGTACGTGTTTGCGATGGCTATCGCCGTTCTCGTCGCCGTGGTTCTTCGCGGCGCAGAGGTGCCCGCGCCGTGGCCCGCCGCGATTGCCGTGTATGTGTATGGACTTGTCGCCTGGCCCGTCGTGCGCGAAGAGATGCTGCCCAATGTGCGGCCGAGCATGTACGCGATGATCTGCCTCGCCGGCGCCATGATGGTGTTCGTTTACGAGAATCTTGGCGCCTACGCCGGCTGGTGAGCACGACAACACGAAAGCACGACACCGGACGCGAGAGCGCAAAAACACGAAAGACGAAAACACACACTCGTGGCGCGTAACAGCGCCACCAGGCGTGCTGAGCGCGAGCAGCACGTTTCCGGCGTTTCGCTGCCCACGCCCAGCGTCACGCTCTCACTGCCGCTTTCCCGTGAAGGTGCCGGAGGCGAGGCCTCCGATGTCCACAGATCCCTTGATCGTGTCTTTCTCCACTATTCCCGTATACGTCACGGTGAAATTGGTGCCCTGTGTCTCCCCTTTGAACGAAAAGGTGATCTCGTTTCCTTTGACGGTACCGGCAAAATCGGTGTCGCCGAGTTGACCGGTGTAATGTCCCGTCAGTTTTTCGCCTTCCTGCTTGAAGACGACTGTCGGTGTGCCGCTGCCGGCGTCGGTTTGCACGTCAAAGATCCATTTCCCAGTCACGTTCGTTGCCTGCGCGGCGACCGATACGACAAGCGTCGCAGCAAGCCAGAATCCGAGAACGATGCGCGCGCGGTCGATATTGCTCATGACGACCTCCTTACTTGATCGGTGAGTAATCCGTTGGATCGACAAAAACGGCTTCGACTTTTTCGACAATCCGGCCGTTCACCTGCGATTCGGCGGCGACCTTCTTCCACTCCGGATCGGCCTGGAACGCTGCCCAATTCTGCTTGGCCGCATCGCGGCTCGGGTGCGCCAGGATGTAGATGAGCGTGTTCTGCGAGAGCGGCGCATCCTGCGGCGTCCAGTAACCAATGCTCGTCATGCCGTGTCGTTGGAAAATTCGGACCGTGTGATCGCGAAATCGCTTGTGCAAGTCCGAGAGCTTCCCCTCAGGCGCCGTGTAGGTCCGGATCTCAAATACGCGCGTTGCCGGTTGGCCGTGAAGCACCGTAACGCCGGCCGTGAGATGTCCGATTGCAAAGCCAAACGCCACCAGCGCCGCTGAATACCCAACGTGTCGCAATCGAGTTGTCAACATGGCTGCCCTCGTTCAGACATTGACGTTACGGTGAAGCCGCCGGACGCGGCAATTTCCACTTTGAAGAGCTGCTGGAAGCCTTCTTCGATCGTCGGAGGCTCGAGACGTTTGTAGGTGCCGAACAACCCGCCCGGCGGAATGTTCGCCTTGCCTGGCCGCTTGCGGTTCCTGTCGAATGCGGCTTTGGGATCTGTTGAAAAGAAGTAGCCGACAACGCGAAATCCGGCAGCTTTGGCGCGCGAAATGTACGGCTCGCGCGAGGCTTTGGTGGCGTTCGTGTTGTCGATCACGCACGGCTGACGCGTCTGAAAACACGTCGTCAGAAACGCGTCTTCGCGGTTCCTCGTCCGCAGGAGATCCAAGCTGATTCGCACGTGCGTGTCGAAAAACCGCTCGCGGTAAAACGTCGTCTTTCCGCTGGCCTGGATGCCGCAGAAGATCATCGCTTCCATCGGATGCCAGACGCTACCACAAACAGGGCAGGACTTCGGCAATCGGCTGCCGCAGCACGGCGTCCGCAATGTCGTCGAACGGCGTCGTCTCTGCGTTCACGATTACGACCCGAGCGCCAGTGGATTTAGCGAGCGGTACCGCAGTGGCCACCGGGTACACCTGCAAACTCGTGCCGACGGCGAGCAGCAAATCGCTTTCTTCCGCCGCGCGCATCGCGCGGTCGATGATGTCCGGAATGAGCGCCTGCCCGAAGGAGATGGTGGCGCTCTTCAGGATTCCGCCGCAACATGTGCACGGCGGATCGCTCTCCCCCGCGCGCACGCGATCGAGCACCGCCTCCATCGGCCCGCGCCAATCGCATCGCATGCACATCGCCTCGCGCATCGTGCCATGTACTTCAATGACTTTCGCGGGAGAATTGCCCGCTCTTTGGTGGAGGCCGTCGATGTTCTGCGTGATGAGCGCGTGCAGCCGCCCGCGTCGCTCGAGCGCCGCGATCGCGCAGTGGCCGGCGTTCGGCTCGGCGTGCCACGCTGGATGCTCGAGGCGGCTTTGCCAGGAAAGCTTTCGCACCTCCGGATCCGTCATGTAATGGTGGATGTTCGACAGTTTCTCGGCGTTCGGATTTTTCGTCCAGACGCCCTGCGGTCCTCTGAAGTCCGGAATACCTGAGTCGGTGGAGATGCCCGCGCCCGTCAACGCGACGATGCGCGTTGCCGCGTCGAACCAGGCTCGAATCGTGTGGATTCGATCGTCCATCGTTCGTTAGCGCCTCCTGAAAGCATACGCATGCTGAAGGCCGGTGCACAGCTGTTGTAGCATCGCGACATGTCACCCCGCCGCCTGGCCACAATTTGCGTCGTCGCCCTCGCTCTGGCGTCCGCCACGGCGTTCACCCAGGCGCTACCCAACCTCTCGTCCCTGCGCGTTGAGTACAACACGCGCAAGGCGACGGTCAAGCCAGAGGGCGAGCTCAAAGTGCAGATCGATCAAATCGATCGCGAGATCGCCGAAGCCGTGCGGCTCGGGCGCGGCGGCGAAGTGCGGCGGTTGCTGGCGAAAGGGATGACGTTGCTCGGCGGCACGCCCTGGACCGACATCAGCGAGTTCCAAGCCGCCCTCACGATTCGAACAGATCGGCTCATCATCGATTCGTCGGTGCCGTACCGCGTACGGCTCGAACAAATCTTTGCGCCTGCCATCGAGCTCACGCGACCTCTTCGTGCGCACGCGACCCTTCGGGTGCGCGTTCCTCCACCCCTCGGCCTGGACGGCATGCCTCTGACGACGGCGAGTGCTTCCGCCCGGCCCGGCGTTGTGCAGAACCGTAGTCAGCAAACGTCCACCACTTCGTCCCCAATTGAGCTGGGCACATTTGACGGCGTCGGCCGCGATCTTCGAGAGTCGCCATTCAAGATCGATCTGAACGTCGCCACCGTGCCGGACGGCGCGTACACGCTTGCGATCGAGGTGCGGGATCAGGACCGACTGTTGGGTAGAGCAACGCTCCCGGTTGCCATTCACAAAGGTCTCGATGCACGCCTTCGCGCATTGGAAAGCGCAGCGAGCAAAGCGCCGGACACCACGCAGGCAGACCTGCGATACCTCGGGGACGTCGTCCGCAAGATCAACGACGGGGTGGTGAGCTTTGGGACCTTCGAGCTCGAACCAGAGCTCGCCGCGACGGAGACCGTCGCTGCCGCCGTCGCGAAGACGAAGAAGGACCCGTTCGTCGGACGCACAGGCGATTTCGAGCGTCACTATCTGCTCCAGGACGCGAATGAAATCATGCCGTATCGGCTGTTGGTGCCGGCGTCGTACGACGGCGCCAGGGCGTTCCCGCTCATCATCGCGCTGCACGGCCTCGGAGGGACCGAGGACGCGTTCTTCGACAGCTACGGCAAACGTCTGCCGGCGCTTGCGGCCGAACGGGGCTACATCGTCGCCGCGCCGCTGGGGTTTCGAGTGGACAGTTTTTACGGCGCGTCAATCGGCCTCTCGTTGGACGCCGCCGCCGAGCGTCAGGCTCAGCTCGGCGAGCAGGATGTCATGGAAGTGCTGCGCCGAATGCGTGCGGACTACAAAATCGACGATGCCCGAATCTATCTGATGGGACACTCGATGGGCGCGATTGGCACGTGGGCGTTGGCGGCGAAATATCCGGATATCTGGGCGGCAATTGCGCCGTTCGCAGGCTTCGCGCGTCCCGCTACGGCGGATCGGATGAAAGCCATTCCGCAATTCGTCGTGCATGGAGACGCCGACACGACAGTGCCTGTGGCGGGTTCGCGAACCATTGTCGCCGCGCTGGAGAAGATCGGTACGGAGGTTACATACGTCGAGGTGCCGGGCGGCACGCATCGCGACGTCGTAGTGCCGAATCTTGCGGCCATGTTCGACTTCTTCGATCGGCACCGGAAGACCAAGGAACCTTCCAGATAAGATTGAGCTGATGCGGCGAGTTATTGGGAGCGCGGCGGCAATCGGAAGTGTCGTGCTGCTCATCTGGTTGATGGCAGAGCGGCCGGTGTATTCGCACAAGCCCATCACCACGCCGATCATCTTCAAGAAGGAAATCGCGCAGATCTTTCAGCGAAAGTGCTTTCAGTGTCACAGCGAGAACAATCTTGCGATGCCGTTGACGACCTATGAGCTTGCACGGCCGTGGGCGCGCGCAATTCGCGAAGAGATCCTCGCCCGCCACATGCCGCCGTGGGGTGCAGTGCACGGCTTCGGCGAGTTCGCCAACGACCTTGGTCTGACGCAGCGCGAGATGGACATCATTCTCTCGTGGGCCGATGGCGGCGCGCCGAGCGGTGTCGTGAAGGCCGAAGAGAACATCCCGCCTGTCTACGTTCCGGCCGAGCCTCAATGGGAGCGAGGCGCGCCGGACGAAGTGGTTGCCGTCGAGGCCCCTTTCACCGTCGCGCCAGGGTCGGGCGATCAGATTCATCGTTTCGAGCTCCGCACCACGTTGACAACCCCTCGGACCATCAAAGCGCTTGCGTTCAAGCCGGGCGATCGGCGCGTCGTCCGCTATGCATCCGTGGGCGATTCCGCGAGCGGCCGCTGGTTGTGGTCCTGGACGCCGTGGCAAACCTCGTTCACGCTACCAGCGGATGTCGGCTATCAGTTGCCTTCGCGGGCAAAGCTCACGTTGGAGATCGGCTACCGCGCAATCGAGGAGCCGGTCGTCGATAAAAGCGAGCTCGGGCTGTATTTCGCTGCCGGTAAACCGGCGCGTGAAGCTGTGGCTGAAACGATAGTCGCAGGCACCGCTGATGCGGCCGCAGGGCAACCATCGAATCGAGTACGCGCGGCGCTTTCAATCTCCGCACCTCGCGAGGTGCTCGCGATTTGGCCCGAGCTGACTGAGCGCACGAAATCGCTCGAGCTCGCTTCAATCGCCCCCGACGGCGTGGCGGAGCCTCTTTTGTGGGTGAAAGATGTGAGGCGCGATTGGCCCACGCCCTACGTGTTTCGCGAGCCTGTTGCGCTCGCGCCGGGCACACGATTGGTCATGACGGCCTATGAGAACAACAACGGAGACAAGCGCGTCACCGGCCGTCCCGCGATGCACCTCGTGACTGTGCCGGCTGGACGCGTTACCGACCGGTGAACGGCGGGACGTCGAACGTAAACGGCATCGTGGACAGATGGTCGTTGCGCTGGAATTGAATCCAGGCACGGTATCTCCCGGAGCGCGGAAAGAACGCATCGAAGATCACATCAGGCCCGCCGCCCGTCTTGATCTCCGTTCCTTCGAGCAGCTCCTTGGGAT
>WNGA01008805.1_pt1 | contig 13749 bp, 13 predicted proteins | sample 5400061 | NCBI WGS metagenome assembly WNGA01 (sample SAMN13153366, study PRJNA577476) | soil metagenome | isolation source: 100 cm soil or saprolite under grassland replicate 2 | place: USA:California | collected 2016-06-15 | reverse complement strand
CCAGGTGTAAACGGGCGTGCGCGGATAGAGCCATTGCACCAGACGGCCGGGTTGGTCAGGATTGTTTCCTTCGGCGATGTATTGTTTGATCAGCGGAACCGCGGTGCGCGGGTAGTAGTAGAGGGCAATACCGGTCACCGTGCTCACCGGGTTCCGTGGTTTCTCCTCGAAAAAGGTGATGCGACCCCCGCCATCCATGGTGATCGCGTTGTATTTTTTGATCTGATCGAGACTGCCGACATCGTACACCGCCAGCACAGGCGCGTTCCGTTCGCGGCAAAACTTTCCGAAACCCTCCAGCGACTGGCTGAACAGGTTGTCGCCGGCGACGACGACGATGTCGTCAACCACATTTTCGCGTGTGAGGACCAGGTGCAGGTCGCCGATGGCGCCGAGCTTGTTGGCGTCGTCGGTCGAGCCGTCGTTGACGATGGTAAAGTTGAGTTTCCTGTGGGCGGCGTGATAGCGGTCCGCCCACGCCTGGAAATGGCCTGCAAACCGGGCGTTGGTGACCACGTAAACGTGCTCGATGCCGTCGATGGGCGCGAGGTTGTCGAGCACGTATTCAATCATCGGCCGGCCCGCGACCGGCAGGAGCGGTTTCGGTTGGGTGAAGGTCAGGGGATAAAGGCGTGTGGCGTAGCCGGCGGCGAGGATAACGACTTTCATGACTGCTTCACGCGCATGAATCAACTTTGGTTTTCGAACAGACCGGGCGCAATCCTGCGGGCCAGCGCCTGTGAGCGCGTGAGTATCTCCAGGCCGCTTTCACAATTCAAGGCGAATTCCGCCAGTTCGCGGGCCTCGTCCAGTTTGAGGCGACGAATCAGGAATTTGACCTGCGGGACCGCGGAAACCGCCGCGCTCAATTCGTCCACGCCCAACCCCAACAGGAGCGGCACCAGCACGGGATCACCCGCCATCTCGCCGCAGACACCCACCCAGATGCCGGCGCGGTGGCCGGCTTCGACCGTCGCCTTGATGAGCCGCACAATGGCCGGATGCGTCGGCTCGTAAAGGTGGGCGATTTTTTCGTTCAACCGATCCACCGCCAATGAATATTGAATCAGGTCGTTCGTGCCGACGCTGAGAAACTTCACCCGTTTGGCGAGCGCATCCGCGGTCAGAACCGCCGAAGGGATCTCGATCATCGCCCCGATTTCCAGGGAATCGCCGAAGGCAATCTTTTCGGTCTGCAACCCCGCGCGGCATTCTTCGACGAGCGCGTTGGCCTGGTTCAATTCGTCCACACCGGAAATCATCGGGTACATCATCTTGATGTTGCCCTCGACGGCCGCGCGCAGGATCGCGCGAAGTTGAATGCGAAAAAGGTCGCGTTCCTGGAGGCAGAAGCGAATGGCGCGCCAGCCCAGGAAGGGATTCAATTCCTGCGGCATCCACAAGTGCGAAATAAACTTGTCCCCGCCCAGGTCGAGCGTGCGGACGACCACCGGGTGCGGCCGCAAGGCCGCGGCCACCTGGCGGTATGCCTGGTATTGTTCCTCTTCGGTCGGCAGGGTCTCACGGTTCAGGTAAAGATATTCCGTGCGGAACAGGCCGACGCCCTCGGCGCCGCAGGCGCGCACGTGTTCTGCATCCGAAGCCTGCTCGATGTTGGCTGAAAGCGTGACGCGGACTCCGTCCAACGTGACGGCCGGTTCCTCGCGAATGTCCCGCAGTTTTTCCTGCAGGTTGACTCGTTTGCGGACCAGTTGGCCGTATTCGAAAAGCGTCTGGTCGGTCGGATTGACGATGAGCAGGCCGTTGTAACCATCGAGCAGGACGTACTGGCCGCTCTTCAATTGTCTGCTGGCGTCGTGCAGGCCCACCACGGCGGGAATCTGCAGCGAGCGGGCCATGATCGCGGTGTGCGAGGTTTTGCTGCCGGCGTCCGTGGCGAATCCGAGCACCCTGTTCCGGTCGAGCAACGCGGTGGTGGAAGGAGCCAGATCGAAACTGATGATGATGCAGGGTTCCTTGAGTTTGCGCAGATCGGTTTCGTCGGTCCAGCCCAGCAGATTGTCCAGCACCCGCGCGGTCACGTCCCGCATATCGGCGGCGCGCTCGCGCAGGTACTCATCGTCCATGGAACTGAGGGTGGCGGCGTATTTCTCCGCGACCTGTTGAAAGGCATATTCCACATTGATCTTCTGCTCCTGGATCACGCGGGTCACTTCCGCGATCAGAGTGGGGTCCTCCAGGACGAGCAGGTGCGCCTCGAAAATGGTGGCGTCTTTGGCGCCCATCGCCTCGCTTACCTTGCGCTGGACTTCGAGAATTTGCTGGCGCGTCTGGGTCAGCGCGTGCTCGAGCCGCTGAATTTCCTGCGGCAGGCTCGCCTCGGCAATTTCATGACGCGGAATGGCCTCGCGGGCTTTGCCGAGCACGACAGTCTTCGCCCGGCAGACGCCGCCGGAAACCGGGATGCCGCGCAAAATTTTTTCGCCTGATCGCGACTGCTCGGACATGCACGAGCATTAACCGGAACCGGGGCTGTTGAAAATGAAATTTTGTTGGTGGTCAGTTGTCAGTTGTCCCCGGTCAGTTGTCCGTTGTCCGGGGCTGAACGGCTCGATTGCCGTTCGCACCTGATCACGGACCACTGATTACGGACCACCGACCGCTGACCAACAAAGAAACTGCGTGCCACCCGGGGAAATCTGCGCTAAGTGAGTGGGATGACCGGCGGACGTGTCATTCACAATCTGGCCCTGGTCGGCTTCATGGGCACCGGCAAGTCCTCCGTGGGACAGCTCGTTGCCGCGCAACTCCACTTCCGGTTCGCGGACACCGACGAACTGATCGAGGCGCGCGCGGGCAAAACCATATCCGCCATCTTCGCCGAGGAAGGCGAAGGGCCGTTTCGCGAATACGAACGGGCTGTGGTGGACGAACTCAAGAACTTCCATCGGACGGTCATCGCCACCGGTGGCGGCCTGGTCGCCCATGAGGAAAACTTGCTCCGCCTCAAAACACACGCCCTCGTCATTTGTCTCTGGGCTTCGCCGGAAACGATCTGGGAACGCGTGCGCCACCAAACGCACCGCCCGCTGCTTCAAACGCCCGATCCCACGGCAAAGATTCGTCAACTGCTGGCCGAGCGTGAACCGTTTTACCGCCAGGCCGACGTGCTGGTGAACACCGAGATGCGTTCCGTGAAGGAAGTTGTCCACCAGGTCATCCATCAGTATCGCCTCGCCCGCGGGCACCCGTCCCACCCGTGAAATCAGCCATCCGACAACACGCCCTCGAGTTGGGTTTCGACGTCTGCCGCTTCACAACGGCGGATCCGCCTTCCAGCGCGTCTCACTTCCAGCAGTGGCTGGCGTCGCACCGGCACGGCGAGATGGGCTACCTGCAACGCAACGCCAGCAAACGCGTCGATCCGCAACGGGTGCTGCCCGGGGTCAAAAGCATCATTTGCCTGGCGGCAAGTTATTCGAGAGTTCCGGGTTCCGAGTCGCAGGTTCCGGATTCCGGAAGGGACCAACCCGGAACAGTGAATCCAAAACCCGGAACCGCCCGCGGCGTCGTCGCCCGTTACGCCCGCTACGCCGATTACCACGACGCGCTCGGCGGGCGCCTGAAGCAGTTGACGGGTTTGGTCAATCAACTCGGCGGCGCCGGCACGCGTTCGCTCTGGTATGTGGACACCGGCCCGCTGCTGGAACGCGACCTCGCCCAGCGTGCCGGCCTCGGTTTCATCGGCAAACACACCAACCTCATCAGCCGCCGGCTTGGCAACTGGGTATTTCTGGCCGAAATCATCACCACGCTGGAACTGGCGCCGGACGCGCCGGAAAAAAACCGCTGCGGCACCTGCGCGCGCTGCATCGACGCCTGTCCCACCCGGGCGATCCGGGGCCCGTTTCAACTCGATGCACGACTTTGCATCTCCTACCTCACCATCGAACTGAAGGGCCCGATCCCCCTCGATCTTCGCCCGGCCGTGGGCAATCGCATCTACGGCTGCGACGATTGCCTGGCGGTTTGTCCCTGGAACCGATTTGCGCGCGAAGGCAAACTGATGAAGGAACACGTGCGGCCGGATCTGGAACAAACCGATTTGATCGACCTCCTCTCGCTCGACGACGCCGGTTTTAAGAGGAAGTTTGCGGGCACGCCGCTCTCTCGGGCGAGACGGCGCGGCCTGTTGCGCAACGTCTGCGTCGCGCTCGGCAACGTGGGCGACGCCGCGGCGTTGCCCGCTTTGGAACGCGCGGCCGGCGATCCGGAACCCCTGATCGCCGAGCACGCCGAATGGGCCGGGAACCAGATTCGGCAACGCCAGGCCGCGCAGACCGCCTGATGAACCTGCATTTCTCACCAAATCTGCCCAGACAACCTTTTGTCGCATATGCAACAAAAGGTTGTCTATCGGTTCGAGGACTGCATGTCGTGGCGGTTTAAAGTTGCCGGTGAGAAATGCGGGTTGACCCGGGTTAACCCGGGTGCAGGTTAAAGCACCAGTTCCATGTAGATCACGTCGAGCCAGCGGCCGAACTTGAACCCGACCTGCCGGAAGTGGGCGACTTTCACGAAGCCGAACGACGCGTGCAGCCGGATACTCGCCTCGTTCTCCGCATCGATGCCGGCCAGGATGGCGTGCAACCCGCGCTGTCGGGCCGCTTCAATGAGCGGTTTCATCAGCAGCTTGCCGAGTCCCCTGCCCCGCTGGTCGGCGGCGACGTAAACCGAGCTTTCGGTGGCGAACTGGTAACCTTTGCGGTCGTGGTAACGATTCAACGCGCTCCAACCGACCACCCGACCCTGGTCGTTGGCGGCGACCAACACCGGGTAGTTGTTTTTCACGTGGTCCTCAAACCAGGCGATGCGATGTTCCAGCGTGCGCGGTTCGTAGTCGTAGCTGGCGGTCGTGTTCAACACTGCCTCGTTGTAAATCTCCAGAATGCCGGGCAAATCGTCATGCGTCGCAGGGCGAACTTTCATTTACGCCGGCATGTAAGCATTTGCCGGCACACCTGTCCCGAAAAAACTGCGCGCGCGAATCAATTAGAACGATCGGAGTGATGGAGTGATGGGAATCGCAGGCCATTGCTCCGACGCTCTCTCACTCCGCAGGGAATACCTCAGCGCCCGTCTTTTGTGTCCGAGGAGCCGAAGATTGCGGCGAGCGCCAAACCGATCAATCCGCCGGCGAGTCCGAAGGCCAAAACGACGGCGAGACAAAGCAGCAAATCGTTTCGGTCTATCGAGCCGGGATGCTTGAACACCTTGTAGGCGATTAACAGCACGCCGCCGACAAGTCCGCCGACGAAACCCTTGCTTCTGAATCTTTGTTTCACCCGGGGTTCTGCGCGCTGGTGATCCGCCATGGCCACCTTCGATACCTATTTGCCCGCCGGCAGACTGTAGCAGGCGAGCTGGCGGCCGTCGCGGACGTAGAGTTTGCCGTCGGCATACGCCGGGAAGCTCCAGGTGTTGCCGCAAACCTGGGCGCGGCCCAGTTCGGTGTACTTGGCCGAATCCGCCTTGAGCAGCAACAAGGCGCCCTCTTCGTTCAGCACGAGCAGATTTTTTCCGGCAAGAATCGTGGAGGAATAATCCTTCTTGCCCTGGCCGAAACCGGGTTGCGACCATCGGAGGGCGCCGGTCTTCCCGTCGAAGCAGACATAATCCCGGTTTGCGCCCTGGTTATAGAAACAATCACCGAAGGCGACCGCGGTGGCGAGATTGGTTTTCAACTCCGGGTTCGCCCACGGCCGCTCGGCCTTCCAGCCGTTGCCATCCCGGGTGATTTTGAAACAGAGCGTGCCGAAGGTATGCGAGTTCACGGTGACTGTGTCCCCCACGATGACCGGCGAACAAGCATGGCGTTTGGCGTCCGTGTTCAGAGGCACACGCCAGAGGATTTTGCCGCTGGCCGGATCATAACCGGCGAGCGAATCCGCGGAGAGATAAACGATTTGCTTTACACCGGCAAGCGAGGCGACCAGGGGCGAGGAATAAGCCGCTTCGTCGTTCCCCGATTTCCAAATCATCCTGCCGTTGCGCTTGTCCAAACTGACCAGCGTCGCGCCGTCGGTGCTGCCGACCGGGACAATCACCGCGTCGCCATCCACGATACCGGAACCATTGTTGCCGCGGCGGGTCGCGGTGCCCGAATTGGCCTTGGCGCCGAGAAACCTGACGCCGAAATCCTTCCCGAAACTCGTTCCCCAAATCACTTTGCCGTCGGCCAGGCCCAGACAGCGAAACTCCCCGTTGCAGGACTGCACATAAACGCGGTCGCCGTCGATGAACGGCGTGCTGCGCGAACCGGCGCCCCATTCGTCTTCGAAACGGTCGGCAAATGCGGCGTTCCAGATTTCCTTCCCCGTCGTCGCGTCAATCAGGTGGGCGACCTCTTGTTGGCCGTTTTCGTCGAGATAAGCCGCTTTGCCGCCGGCGACGACCGGCGAGGAAAACCCGCCGCCGACCGGGATTTTCCAGTCCGGTTTGAGGTCGTTCGGCAACGCGGTCGGGACCGGTTCGGTGTCGGGAAGACGACAATCCCGCGTCGGCCCGTGCCATTGCGGCCAGTCGCCTGCCGGCAGTCGCATCGCCGCCAGCAGCGCGCAGGAGATCAGGATCGATGCGAAGCGTTTCATGTTGCTCTGCAGTCACTGACATTTCTTTGCCGCGACATTCGCGAATTCGATGACGCACCGCCCCTCGCCCATTGAGTATCCCATCGGACGGGGAGCCAATGGCTGAAGGCCGGGTGAGGTGAATGTTGCATGGTTCGCGCTGCAAAAGGCGCCTCTGCGATGCCAGTTCACCACGTCCCTTCGACCAACAACGTCGTGGCGTTTCGTGCAAAGTCATCGCTCAACAACGGGAGCGACTGCCGCTCGGCGCTCGGCAGGTCGGAACCCACACGCACCGTCGTGCGACCGGTCACGTCGCGGTCCAGAACGATTTTACCGCTGGCGCGTTCGGTCGCGGTGACCTTCACGGTCAGCGTCACCTGGTAATCACGCACTGTGAGAATGTCGTTCGGCTGAAAGGAAACGCCCTGCCGTTCGTATTTTAGAATGGCGCCGTTGACAATGATATCACCGTCGCTGCGGCTGTTCAGTTTGTAAGTGCCGTCCTGCTGCAGGCTCTTGCGCAACGCGTGATTGAGCGCCTCGACCAGGCGCGGTTCCAGGGTCCGGTTGTCAAAAAAATTCACCTGAATCGTTTTCCCGCCCGTCAACTCCGGGTTCGTCGGGCCGAGCCGATAGCCGGCGCAACCGCACAGTCCCGCCACCCAGACCGAGGCCAGGAACACAGTCAGCGGACGCATATTATTTCTGGGCCGTCTGTGGTTGCATCCGCTTATTGATGGCGTCGATTCGTTCTTTGGCCGCTTCGGCGTACGGCGAGTTGGGTTCGCTCCGCAGGATGTTGACCACATCGTTGTAATAAGTGCGGGCGCCCTGCCAGCGCTTTTTCTTTTCATAGAACCGGGCGACTTCAAAGCTGCCGCGCGCCTGTTCGTTCTTGAGTTCGCCGATCATTTTCTGCGCCTCCGGGACTCGAGGGTCGCCCGGATACAACACCTTGAAATCGTTGAACGTCGCGATGGCCTGGCCGGCCACGCTCTGATCGTATTCCGCCTTCTGCGCCTGTTTGTAGTAGGCATACCCGGCCTTGAACAGCGCTTCGGAGGCGATCTCTTTGTTGTCGCGGTAACGGTCGGCGGCCGTTTCATACGCCTTGACCGCTTCGCGGAACGGATCGACGCGATTGAAGAAGCTGACCTGCTTTTCGCGCGCGGCGCCGATGTTCATTTGCGCGCGCGGCGCCACCTCGCTGTAGGGACCGTTCTTGATCAGCTTTTGATACATCTCCACCGTCTTGTCCATGGAAGCAAAGAACGGAATATAACCCCAGAGCTTGAACCATTGGCCGGCCAGGAAACGATTGGCGATTTCGAACTCGCGCGTGAGGATTTCCTGGTAGTTTTCGATCTTCGGATATTTTTGGAGCAGTTGCTGATATTCCTTGAAGGCGCGCTCATCCTGATGTTTTTCCGCATAGCAGCGCCCCATGAGGTATTGGGCCTTGGGCGCATAGTCGGAGAGCGGCCAGACTCTGACCGTGCGGCGGGCGGCCTTGAAAGCGGTCGAGTAATCCCTGCTGTCAAAGGCGCTCCGCGCGACTTCCAGTTGGTCCTTGGCGCGGGTGCGGACCCATTTCCCGCCGCCCACCGATTCGTACACCCAACCTTCGCCGGGACGGTACACCAGCGGCGCCGGACTGGTGAAAGGAAACGCCAGTACGCAAAAAGCGATCAGTGCCAGGCGGAGAGACCAACGGTTCATGGAGGCAAACCGTAACGAACGCTCGAAACCAAGTCAAGGAACGCGGGGCTCCCCGAGAACCTGTCACGCCGAACTTTCCTCGAAATCGGCCCGACCGACAAAGCGCCGAACCAGCGACGCCACAGCAATCGTCACGACGGTCCCGATGAGTGTGAACCAGGGCCAGGCCACGGTCGTTTTAAGTTGAATCGCAATCATCACGGCCAAGGCGGCCAGCATGCCCGCGATGACCGGCGTTGCCCTCCCTTTTTTCAGAACGAGCGCGCACAGCAAACCGCCCAGCATCGCGCCGCTCGTCAGGCCGGTCAGAGCGAACGCCGCGTTCAAGACAAACGGCATTTCCCGACTGGCGTACGCGACAACGACCAACCCGAGCGCCCACGCGACGGTCGAGCGTCTGCTGAATTTCAGAAAATATTCTTCGCTGCGTTCCACCGACCGGTATCCTTGGATCACATCCATTGTGGAGACGGACGCCAGCGCGGAAAGCGCGGAGCTCACGGACGACATGGCCGCCGACAGGATGGCCACAATTAAAAGACCTTTCATGATCGGCGGCACCGCCGTCAGAATAAAGATGGGATAGACGTAGTCATTTTTGCTCACACCGGCCGTCGTCTCGGGAATCGGAATGGCGAGCGGGAATTGCTGATAATAGACCCATAACATCGCTCCCGTAAGCAGGAAGATGACGAACAAAGGAAAAATGATCACGGCGCTCAAGGCCAGCGCCTTCCGGCCATCGGCCACCGATTTGCAGGTCAACACACGCTGCACCAGGAGTTGATCCGCGCCATGCGACGACATCACGTGCACGGTTCCGCCAATGATGCCCATCCACAAATTATAGGGCATCGCCAGGGAAAAATTTGGGTTGAACCACTCCAGCTTGCCGCCTTTGGCCGCCTTGGCAAAGACCTCCTGAAATCCGCCGTCAAACAATTGCGGGATGTACAGCAGCGTGAATATACCGCCGGCCATGAACAGGAAAAATTGCACCGCATCCGTCCAGACAACCGCCTTGATTCCGCCCACATAGGTGTAAATCAGCGACAGTCCCACAAACAGCACAATCGCCAGAAGAATGCCGTCGCTACCCTGGATCCATTTGTCGGTGCCGAGCATCAACTTGATCGGAATGCAGGTCACGTACACGCGCACACCCGCCGCGAGCGTGCCGGCGATCAAAAAAAATCCGGCCGCCGTCCGCCGGGCCGCCGGGCCGAATGCGTTCGCAAACAGTTGATAGGGCGAATAGATCTCGCGCTTGAAATAATGCGGCACCAACACAACGGCGAGAATGACGCGAGCCATCACGTAGCCGATAATGATCTGGATGAAGGCGAGGTTGGTGCCGTAGGCGACCGCCGGCACGCCAATGAATGTCAGCGCGCTGGTTTCCGTGGCGATAATCGAAAGGCTCACGCCCCACCACGGGATGTTTTTGCCGCCGAGAAAATAGTCCCGGGTATTTTTCTGGTCTTTGCCGAACCAGAGACCGAGACCGATAATCCCGACCAGGTAAACGATAATGACCAGCCAGTCGCCCGTTTCAAAGTACGGGTTGGCGTGAAGGAAGTTCGTCATGGGGAACAAATCGTCGTCCCCCAATTACTGAAGAGTCGGAGCGCGGAAGACCAGAGAAAATTTCGCCGGCCGGGAATTTTTCGGTCAGCCGATTTGCGGCTTCGCGCCGGCCGCCGTCTTCAACACCGTGTTGACCGCTTCAGGAAGGCGGGAGCAAACTTCGCTCACCAGGTCCTGGCATTCGCTCTCGCCCAGGCGCAACCGGCCTGAGGCGGACCGGACGAACCCGCGCGTCGTTTGCCGCGCGTAGCTCAACAAACCTTGCCGCAACGGCAGCGAATAAAGCGAAAGAATCAAACCGTAAACCACGGTGTGCCAGGCGTGCGCCTCTCCCGCCTGAACGGCCCGGAGGTAACGCTGGACCAACCGCTGGTCGCGCAACGGGCGCAGCCGTTTGAGCTGCGTTTTTCCCACGCGTTGGCTGGCCGTGGCGAACTTTTGGAGCAACGGTTCGTCCGCCAGTTGCCGGTCCAACTCGATCAGTTCGCGGATTTCGTAACGGGCGGCATGTCCGTGCGCCCGGCAAATGGCGGGCAATTCCAGCGGGACAAGAATCCGCGAGTGGTATTCGCACAGGAAGGCGCGCAGCGAGGGCCCGTCCGGCACGCGATGACCTTCTTGCGCCGCCGCGTTGCCGAGCGCCACCAACCCTTCGGCCGAGCCGATCCGCTCCGCCAGCGGCGCGACATCGCCCAGGAATTCCTCGACGATCTGCTGCGTGACTGTAGGCTGCTTCGTCATACCGTTTCACACCCCATCGACAACATGGAACAAATCGGCTTGTCAAACCTTGGGCGATGCTACTCCCAAGCCCGCGCGAGTGCCAGAATGAAAATGCCTCCGGAGAAAGTTTTTTCCCCGCTGAACGCAAGTTTTTGCTTGCATTGCGGCCAGAGTCTAACGTGAAAGCGCCAGCGCCACGCTGCCCGCCACGGCGATGAGCCCGCCCAGCAGCGAACCCCGTCCGGGCCGGTCTCCTTCAAACCAGTAAGCAAACGGAATCACCACAATGGGCGTCGTCGCGACAATCGGGAGCACGACGCCGCTCGGATTGTTCTCCAAAGCCCACTGATAGCATCCGACACCCAGCGTCGGGCCGGCCAGACTGTTCCACACGATCCAGGGCAGAACCTTTTTCAGCCGGGTTGGCGGTTTGCCGGGAGGCCCGTCACCCTTTTCCGCCCGACGTTCCTTTCGGCTCCGTCCCCGGATCCACAACGCCGGCGCCGCGGCGAAAATCAGCCCGCCCAGAATCCGCTGATAGGCGGAACTCAAGCCGTCGATGTGCTGGCCGGCCGTTTGGACGACGGCATAGGCTTTGCGGCTGACGACCGCGCCGCCGCCCTGGCCGAGCGCGGCGACCACACCGAAAAGGACTCCGGCCGCCAGCGTTTTGGAGGGAATGCGCCAATGTTCGCGGGGCGTCAGCGCCAGCGCCACGCCGGCGAGTATCACCAGTCCCCAAACAACCTCCCGGCCGGTCAGCTCTGTGCCCAGCCAGAGCCATTCCAGCAAAGCGCCGAACGGCGCCGCCAGACATTGCACCAGCAATACGGTCAGCCGCGGTCCCACCCGCGGCAGCGCCTGGTACAGCGCCAGGTCGCCGACGCCCAAGCCGATACAACCACTCAAAAAAAACCAACCAAAAGCGCCGCCGCCCACCCCCTTGCCCGCCGTATGAGACCAGACGGCCAGCAAAGCCGTCGCCAGGCAGAGCCGATAAAAATTCGCCGCAACACCGCCCAGAATGCGCGCCGTGCGGTTGGCAAAAACGGCCGAGAGCGAGAACAGCAGCGTGGTGAGAAAAGCGGGGAGCACTAGAAAGAGGCGGTTCTGTTCACAGGCGCGAAGGATGCGCGATGCAACCAATTTTGCAAACCATGAATCGGCAATCACGCTTGTCCGGTGACGTAACTGATCAGCGGCGTTCCCACTTCCGCCGTGCCTTTGAGTTCCACCAGGCCGATGAACACGCCGGTGGTTTTGGAAGTGGGAAGATTATCGACCAATCGACGGCGTTTGCCGGAACGCAACGCGAACAACAGGCAGACCAAGGCGAGCAGTCCGCCCGCCAAAGGCGCAAACTGGGCAACGTCGGGAGCGCTGTTCATCGCCGCGGTAACCTGGCCGTTGGTCGGGTCATGAAAACTGCGATGGCGCGGGAAATTCGCAGCTGCGCGAGCCACAACCCAAGAAACTCCCTCTCCTCCATGCCATGGAGGAGAGGGTCGGGGAGAGGAGGTACGTTTTTTCGAGCAACCCCTCTCCCTGACCCTCTCCCCACTCGTTCCTCGCGGGGAGAGGGGAGGAAATGCTGCACTCGGAGAATTTGCGAAAGAAAATAAGACTTCTCGGTATCGTAGTGGAGCGCCATGGCCTCTCCAAAGAACCAAAGGCACGGAGAATATTTCCCGCACCTCCGTGAAAAAGCCGTGACCGGGCTTAGTTCGCCTTCTTCACCTTTTCCCACTGCCCGGTCTCCGCCGACTTGAGCACGGCATCAGTGACGTAATCCGTCGCCAGGCCGTCTTTGAAGTCGGGCTTTGCCGGCTTGCCGTCGGCAAGGCCCTGGAGAAAGTCGGCGACCTGATGCACGAAGCTGTGTTCGTAACCGATCTGCAGGCCGGGCACCCACCAGTTCTTCATGTAGGGCTGGTCGCCGTCGCTGACGTGGATGTTCCGCCAGCCGCGCACGCGGCCCTCGTCGCGATGATCGAAATATTGGAGCCGATGCAGGTCGTGCAGGTCCCAGAAAATTGAGGCGTGCTCGCCATTGATTTCAAAAGTGTAGAGCGCCTTGTGGCCGCGCGCGTAGCGCGTCGATTCGAACGTCGCCAGCGAACCGTTGCTGAACCGGGCCAGGAACGCGCAGGCGTCATCGATGCCGACCTTCTCCACTTTGCCGGTCAGTTGATGTTTGCGCTCCTTGATGAACGTTTCGGTCATGGCGCTGACCGAATCGATGGTGCCATTCAGCCACAGGGCCGTGTCGATGCAGTGCGCCAGCAGGTCGCCGGTAACGCCGGAGCCGGCGGCTTTCACGTCCAGCCGCCAGAGCGCCGCGCCGCCCTGCGGCAGATCGGGATTGATGGTCCAATCCTGGAGGAACTTCGCGCGGTAATGAAAAATGCGACCGAGTTTGCCTTCGTCGATGAGCTGCCTGGCCAGCACCACGGCCGGGCAGCGTCGGTAGTTATACCAGACCATGTTGGGTACCCTGGCTTTTTCCACCGCGGCAACCATCTTTTCGGCCTCCGCCGCGTTCAGCGCAAGCGGCTTCTCGCAGAGGATCATCTTGCCGGCATTCGCCGCGGCGATGGCGATTTCCGCGTGCGTGTTGTTGGGCGTGCAGATGTCGATCAGGTCAATGTCCTTGCGACCGATCAGCTTGCGCCAGTCGTTCTCGACGGAGTCGTAACCCCATTTCCCGGCGAACGCTTTTGCGTTGTCGGCATTGCGGGCGCAGACCGCTTTAAGGACCGGTTGATAATTCAGGTCGAAGAAGTTGTTGACCTTGCGATAGGCGTTTGAGTGGGCGCGGCCCATGAAGCCGTAACCGATAATGCCGACGTTGAGTTTTTTCATGATTCTTGTTCAGTCACAAAAAGGCACAAAAGGCGCAAAATCAAAAAGCAAGCTTGGCGTCGGTGAGGATATACTTCTTTATTTGGAATTTTACCGCGCCAAAGTTCACCAGCAGACCGTGTTCGATTCGGGAAGCCCGCAAATACCCGAGTAACTGCGCCACATGCTCTTCGACCACAGCTCGAACCGCCTTTACTTCCACGATAAGCTGCTTCTCAACGAACAGATCGGCGTGGAAGTCGCCGAGCAGCGTCCCGTCTTCGTC
>WNGA01021064.1_pt1 | contig 13754 bp, 14 predicted proteins | sample 5400061 | NCBI WGS metagenome assembly WNGA01 (sample SAMN13153366, study PRJNA577476) | soil metagenome | isolation source: 100 cm soil or saprolite under grassland replicate 2 | place: USA:California | collected 2016-06-15 | reverse complement strand
CCGGGACCCAGAACGTCTGGATTCAGGGCGTCGGCTGTGCCCCGGCGATCGCGAACTTCAGCTCCTGACAGGCGGCCCGCCAGCAGGAGATCACGAAACGGCGGGCCGTCGGGGCAGCTGACCAGCCGTCGTTCCTTGCCCGGGGGAGCCGCGGCCCGGGCGGGAACGACCGGCGCCGGTCCATGACCACGCCTGCCCGGCGAAACGCCCGGGCCCGAACCAAGCATCCGGAGGTAGGTGCATGAGGAGTTTCATCCGTTTCAACCGCCTGCTGCTCGCGGGGATCGCCGGTGCCGCGGCGGCCTTGTCGGTGACGGCCGTGGCCCAGGCCGGGCCACGGGCGCCGACGGTCCGGGGCAAGATCCAGGTTCCTGCCGGCAACAAGGTGTTCCTGGTCGGCCACGGGGCCGGCGCCCAGATCTACTCCTGAAAGGCCACCGCGGGCGGCTTCGCCTGGGGTTTCGTCGCACCCCGGGCGAATCTGTACAACGACGGCAAGCTCATCATCACCCACTTCGGCGGGCCGACGTGGCAGGCCAAGGACGGCAGCAAGGTCGTGGGCCAGGTCGAGGCCAGCATCACCGTCGATCCCACCGATTCGCTGGCTGCGGCTGTCCGCCGCGTCGACGGCCGCTGGCCCTGACGGCGACCGGCTGGCGGACACGACCTACATCCAGCGGATCGCCACCACCGGTGGCCTCGCCCGCCCGCCGCGGAATGCACCGCGGCAACGGCAGGCACCGTGGCCGAGGTCCCCTACACCGCCGACTACTACTTCTGGAAGCACACCGGTACCTGACGCGACGCCCGTGCCCGCCAGGGCCGACCCCGCCCGCCAGCCACAACCCGCAACCACAGGCGGGACTACCCGCACCCGATCGTTCGCCCACCACCGGCCCGGTAACAGCTATGACGGCTAGGCACCGCCGCTGGCGGGCGAGGGCCACCCATACCCTCGCCTGGGCTTCTCAGCTTCGAGGTCACCGACGATGGCATACCGCTTGGCTGGCCGGCAGGTTTCCGCCCAGCGGGCCGATCCGCGACGGTGCCGGCGATGAATTCCTCTTGTGACCGGCTTCAGCTGGCCGGGCGGGCCGCCGGAAGCGGTGACCACGCCGAACCGGCGCCTGCGCCCGGTCCCGGGCAGCCCCGCAGATAAGGAGAGCTCATGCGACCTGGCAGGAATCCCCGCCCAGGCAGCTCCGTACACGCCAAGAGTGCACAAGGAGAAGCAATGTGGTTTGTGACACGCAGGAGGCCGGGCCCAGTCCTGCTCGGCCTCGCGGCGGTAGCCGTGGTGGCGGCTGTGGCCGTGCCCGCGTCCGCCTTCGCCGCGATCCAGGCGTCGCCGGTGGTCGGGCACGTCTACGTCAACGACAACACCGCTGGCACCAACACGATCGGGGCGTTTGACCGCCACGCAGACGGAAAGCTCACCCCCCAAGCCGGGTCTCCGTTCGCCGCCGGTGGCGCTGGGACCGGGGCGGGCTGGCATCTCAGGGCGCGCTGCAGATCTCGCCGGACGGCCGCTTCCTGATCGCCGCCGATGCCGGCAGCAGCCAGATCTCGGTGCTGCGGATCAAGCCCGACGGCTCGCTCAGGCTGGTAAGTCATGGCGTCGTCTCCTCGGGCGGCGTCCTGCCGGTCAGCGTCGCGATCCACGACGGCCTGGTGTACGTGGCCAACTCCGGTAACGGCGGCAGCAACTACACCGGCTTCCGGCTCCGTCCTAACGGCCGCCTGCAGCCCATCGCCGGCTCGACCGTTGCGCTGCCCGACGGCTCTCAGCCCGGCGACGTGCTATTCAGCGGCGATGGCGCCAAGCTGGCCGGGACACGCGTCGGCACGTCCCTGATCGACAGCTTCACCGTCGGCTCGGGCGGCCTCCTGACCGCCGCGCCGGGATCACCCTTCCCCGCGCAGGGCCTTGGCCCGTTCGGCAGCGAGTTCCGCCCGGCGAACCCCCATCAGCTGTTTGTGTCCAACGCCCACAACGCCGGCCGGCAGCGGCACCGTCTCGGCGTTCCGCGACTCCGCCAACGGGACGCTGTCGCCGATCGGATCCTCCCCGTTCGCCGACCTGCAGACGGCTCCGTGCTGGGTGGAGATCACCCATGACGGCCGGTTCCTGTTCGCCGTGAACACCGGATCGGGCACAATCTCCCGCTACTCGATCGCCCCCGGCGGCGCGCTGACGCTGCTGGGCAGCACGCCGGTCGGCGCCACCGGCGGCGTCGGCGCGGTCGATGCCCGCCTCAGCCCCGACGGCCGCACGCTATACGTCGACGAGAGTAAGGTCGGCGCCGTCGGCGCGTTCGCCGTCACCGGCGGCAACCTGACCGAACTGGCCACCTCGCCGTCGTCACCTAGCTCGTTCACCAGCGCAACCCGGAGCCGGGGCATCACGCTCCCGGCTCCGGTGGCCCGCAGCGCCCGTGGGCACCTGCCCGGCGGGAAGCGGCGCGGCGGCCTGCTCGTAACGGGACCGGACACCGGCTGCGGCGTCGCAGCGCAGTTGTTCAGCCGCGCACAATCGCCCATCACCTTCGCACGAATTCACCAAGCCCGGGATCAGCCCGCGCTCGCAGCCCGCCCGGCTCGCACACGCCGGCGCGACTGCCAGGCCGACGCCAGACCATCCCATATCCGAGTCACCAGGTGAAATCTCGGCTCACGCCCGAATACCTGCTGCGGAGGGCCCGTATCGCCTCGGCCGCAATCCGATGTACCTCGGAGAAGCTGTCGTCTGGCTCGGCTGGGCATTGTTCTACGGCAGCCTGGCTGTCTGGGCGGGGCTGGCGATCATGTGCGCCGCTTTTGCGGGGATCGCGCGGTGGGAGGAGCTGCGGCTCCTCGAACGTTTCGGCGACGATTACCGCGCATACCTGGCGGAAGTGGTGCGCTGGCTGCCCCACCCTCCGGGGCGCTGGCGCACCCGGGTGCCCGCTTCCGCAGCGCCGTCACCAAAGCAGGCCGACCGGGCCGGGAACTAGTGGGGCACGGTGCAGAGCATTAGGTCCTATTCAGGTTCTCTTACCTGTCCAATCGGCTCCCGCGAGGGCAGCGCAGCTGGCAGCCTGCAGATTGCCCGGCCGGGCAGGTTCCTGGCCGAGGCCAGGTCGTCAGCGGCGCCAGGCGGCAGCCGCCTCGCGGTCGGCTCCAGCATCGCGGGCGTCGTCCTTCCCGGCCTCGTGCTAGTGCTGGCGGCAGTCGGCGGTTGCGAGCAGGACGGCTCGGGCCCGGCTAGATCGGGCAGGCCAGTATGGCAGCCCTCTGATCATTCCTCTTAACGACCACTCGAAGAGTGGCCTGGGGCCCGGAGCCCAGCCCAGCTCGGTTCGCGAACAGCGTGTTACGGCTTGATCGCGAAGTTGCGGGTCGTCCAGCTGGAGCTGGAGATGCTGCCGCCGGATGCGGCGAGCATCGAGCTGCCCCAGACTTGGCCGGTGGTCCCGGTGGCGGGGGCGGCGGGATCCGGGGTCGCTGCCGCGTAGTCGCCCCACCGGCACAGGCCCCCGGAGCTGATGCAGTCGAAGCCGGTGTCGGCGGCGCCGGAGGTGGCGACCAGTTTGAGGGCGGATACGAGGTTTGACCCGATCTTGGACGCCACCTTGATGGCGGGCAGGGTCGTGGTCGAGGACTGGACGGCGTCGATCACCATGTCCCCGCCAAACTGGCGGGTGGTGCCGTTGACCCGCCGGTCGGGGGAGATGGCCGCGTCGAAGGTGAAGCTCGATGAGCTGGTCAGCGTGCCGTGCTGGATCAGGGCGCGGGTCGCCGGGTTGATCTCATACCAGCGGACCTGGGAGCCGGCCCCGCCGAAGACCGCGTGCTGGGTCCACAGCGCCGTCACCCCGCCGTGCGAGGGGTCGACGGCCGAGACGGCCTGGGTGTTGCGGGCGTCCAGGGTGTCGAGCTTGTCGGAAGTTCCCGGCTGGGGGGCCGAGGCGGGGACCTTGAACGCGCTGACGGGAACCGAGGTCCCGGTGGCCGGGATCGTCGCCGCGCCGGTCGAGGATCTTGTCACCTTGAACACGGTCAGGAAGGTCGCACCGCCGGACGGGATGCTGGCCGGCCGGGCCACCGCCCACCCGGTCGAGCTGGTGTCGGTCTGGTTGGCCGGCACCGGGGTGAACGCGGCAGAGCCGTTGGCGTTCTTCAGCGTGCCGCTGACCCCGGCGCTGGACCCGCTGAACTCGTTGACCCCGATCAGCTGGAAGTCCTGGGTGTCGCCGAGCTTGGGATAATCGGGGAAGGTGGACCCGAAGTTCATGCTGTACCGGCACCAGCTCGACGCCGACAGGGTCGGGGTGGCGGTGGTGCTGAAGCCGACGTCGAGCAGGTTCTGGGTGCTGGACACGATGTCATCCGCCGCGTAGAAGAAGCGGTTGGTGCCCGGGTCCCAGATGACCTGCGGGTCGAACACATTGTCGGTGCACAGCGACGTTGCGCACCCGGTGAGCTGGAGCAGCGGCCCCGAGGCGGTCGGGGTGTTGCTGGTCCGGCTGTAGACGGCGGCCCTGGCGTTCACCAGCTCGACGTACCTGCTGGTGCCGATGGCGCCGGTCGAATCCGACGGCGCCACGGTAGTGTCCCGCTGCCCGGCCCAGTTCCGCAGGAAGGCCGGTGCCAGCCCGGTCGTGGCCGGCGCCGACGAGGACGGCCGCCCCTCAGCCGCGCTGGCGGCGGCCTTCTGGGCGGCATAGACGGCGGGATCGGGCACCCGCAGCGGCACCACCCCCATGGGCCGCGGTGTCACGCCGGCCGGAGCCGGGCGGTTGAGTCCCACCACCAGCGCCGTCCGGGACGCCGCCTGCGGGCGGGCACTGGCCCCGGCTGGACCCGCTGATACGAACAAGGCGGAGGCGGCCAGTACCAGCGCCGCCGCGCATAGCTGGTTGTGGTGTTTCAGCATGATGGTTCCTCCCGTGAGCTGGTGACGTCCGGCCCCCCTGGAGCCGCACCGGGAACCCACTGCCCGGGACGCTACCGGAGCCCCCGCGGCATGTAAACGCGCAAACTCACACGGTTTGAGCCAGATCGCCGGATCGCACCGGTGATGGGTTAGCGACACGCGCGTTTCCTGCTGGCCTCCCGGGGGGCATTATCGGGCGGGACGCCAAGTTGCGCGCGCTTGAGGTGTTCCTCGCCAGGCTGTCCTCCGCACCGGGGGCCCCTGGTGGTCGCGGGGCGGCCGGGGCGGGAAGACGACGCTGCTGCGCGCAGCGCTGGAGCAGCCGCTGCCCTCGCTAACGAGGCCCTCCCGCACGAGATAGCACCTGCGGCAGGTGGCGACGGCCAGCCTGTCGCGCTGCGGAGCGAGAGTTACCTGTTCCGAACGATGATGAGGACGTGCCACAGCCGCTGCGGGATCTCGCACCCCGGCCGCGAATGCAGGCACTGCGCGTCGGTGACCGAGGTGAGCGAGGACTGGCCGGGCCGCACAGCCCCGAAGATGGCACGGGCGGGCCGGCTGGTCGGGTAGCCGCCGCTCGCGCTGATGCGCCGCACGGCGTCGCCCGACGCCTTCGGAACATCCCAGACCAGGCCGCGGCCCGCCAGGGCGACAACGACCGACTGGCCGACGCGCAGCCGGACCGTAGCCCCATTGTCGGCCACGGTGAGCGCCCGGCGGTGTGAGAGAATCCGGCCCGCCGGCGCCGTGCCGCCGCCCGGGACAGCCGGCATGGTGACGATCACGGCAGGAGAGGCGACCGCGCCCCCCGCCGACGCGACCACCGGCCCGGGCAGGGCAGCCGGTCCCGATCTCGACGGCAGCCCCGCCGGTCCCGGCGGCAAGCCCGTCGCCGCCGAGCCGGTTCCGCAGGCAGTGACCCCGGCGGCGGCCAGGCCGATGACCATGCCCAGGGCAACTGCGCGCGCTCGCATGTTTCTTGGACGGCGGGCCCTTGCCATCGGTTCCATAACGCGCACAGCGCGGGACCCCCTTCCAGGAGTGACGCCGTGCGGTAAACAACTGGCAGGGACCATAAGCAGCATCGACGCCAGGCGGCAAACACCCGGTGCGCGTCAGCGACCAGGCGCAGCAGGTCGCGGCTGAACGCCGCCCAGGCGCGCCACAACGCCGCGAGGTCGTGCGCATCCAGCACCGCATTCTCCAGCCACTGGATCGAACCGGCGAACAGGATCCGCTTCGCAACCGAGACGCCATCGGCGCCGATGATGCCGATCCCGGCATCGTCGGCACGCGAATAGCAACCACCGCGGCCGAGCTGCCGGCAGCGCGCCGCCGCAGCTGCTGATGCTGCTGCTGCTGCTGAGGCCCGCAGCCGACCAGCAGCGTTGCTGCGGCGTCAGCCACCGGAGCTGATCCACCGCCCCGGTGCAGGTCACGCATCACCTATGCGGTGCGCCGCGACCAGTCCTCGGCGAATAATCCCAGCGGCGGGACCGCCAGCCCGGCGTGCGCGTGGCCGAAGCCAAAAGCGGCCGATCGCCTGGCAAAGCTGTGAACGCCCAGAACTGGTGGATCTGGTCGCTGGCGCCACGACTCACCAGCCGGCTGGCCACGCGCCCCGATTCGGCAGGCGTTGAGAATGCCGATCGCACGGTCACCTGTTGTGATCGGCGCTGATCCCGGCTGCCACGCGCAGTCCCGCCGTTCGGCATGCTTATCCAGCTATCAAGCAGCGCGCTCGTGGCGCGCATATGAACTTTTGGCGTCGTCTATACGAGCTGCCCGAGGCCTGGAGTGATGTCGTCTCAGCGGCACAGATCGCTCGGGGTTTGCGTCCTGCGCATGCGGAGACCGGTCGGCGGGGGCGCCGATTGCGGCGTTGGCGGGCCAGTCGCGGGGACTGGTCTGAGGTGTGCGGGGACAGGCGTGGTCGCGGGAAATGAGGTTTGCCGGGGCGGGATCTAAGGTGCTTCGCCGGATCCGGTCTGGGGGTCCTTATCCGCAGGCTGGGAGCATCCCCAGCGACGAGGAGGACCGATGTACCACCACTACGCGATCGTTGCCGAGCTGGCTCAGCAGCACCGCCAGGATCTGCTGCGCGAGGCGCGCCGCGCGACTGGCCCGCGAGGCGGGCCCGTTGGACACCGAGCGGCGCGTCCGGCGCTCCCGCGTGATCACTTTCCCGTTCCGGCGGCGGCCCGCGACGGCGGTGTGATGGTTGCGGCTGTGCCGGACCGGGCCGATACTGGCCGGGTGTCCCGGCGGGTGACGTCACCAGTGCTGATCGGGAGGTCCGCGGAGGTCGAGGCGGCGACCACCGCCATTGTGTCGGCACGCGCCGGGCGGGCACGCTTCGTGCTCGTCTCGGGGGATGCCGGGATCGGCAAGACGCGCCTGGTGAGCGAGGTGTGCGGGCGGGCCCGGCAGGCAGGCATGCTGACCGCTGTCGGCGGTTGCGTGCAGACGGGTGACGCCGCGGTCGCCTACGCCCCCCTCGCGGAGGTGCTGCGTGATTTGCTGCGGCAGCTGAGGTCGGCCACTCTCACGGAGCTCATGGGGCCTGGTGCCGCCGAGATCCGCCCGCTTCTGGGCGGCGAGGTCGCGGACGGTGCGTCACGTGGCGGGAGTGCGCTGTTCGAGCACCTCCTCGGCCTGCTGGTGCGGCTCGGTGAACACCGGCCGGCGCTGGTGGTGTTCGAGGACCTGCACTGGGCCGACCCGTCCACCCGGGATCTGGTCGCGTTCCTGGCGCGGAACCTGCGCGAGGCAGCGGTGGCGATCGTGCTGACTTACCGCAGCGATGAGCTGCATCGCCGCCACCCGTTGCACGGCCTGCTCGCCGACGTGCGTCGCGACCCCGACCTGGAGGCGATCGCGCTGCCCGGGCTGGGGCGCGCGGACCTTTCCGCTCTGGTCGGCGAGATCAGCGACGAGGCGCTGCCCGCAGCGAGGGTAGACGAGCTGGCGGCACGCTCGGGCGGCAACCCGTTCTATGTGGAGGAACTCATCGCAGCAGGCCCGAGCGCCGGCCTGCCCGCCAGTCTCGCCGAGGCGATCCTGGCCCCGGGTGAGCCGGCTTGCCGAGCCGATTCCCGCCGTGCTGCACGAGGCCGCCGTCCTGGGGGTTGACATCGACGACGAGCTGCTCGCGGCCGTCTCGCACCGACCGGATGTCGAGGTGGCGGCGGCGTTGCGGGAGGCCGCGGCCGCCCAACTGCTGGTCATCGGCGAGTCCGGGTGCCGATTCCGGCATGCCCTGACCCGAGAGGCCCTCTACGACGACCTGCTCCCCGGGGAGCGCGCCAGGCTGCACCTGGCCGCCGCGCGGGCCCTGCAGCAGAAGCGGCCGGGCCTGCCCGAGCACGAGCGGTGGGCTCATCTGGCCTACCACGCCTTGGCCGCGCACGACCTGCCCGCCGCGTTCGCCGCGGCCGTGCGGGCCGGGGTCGCCGCCGAGCGGGTCAGCGCACTCGCGGCGGCCGCAACCCATTTCGAGGCCGCGCTGGACCTGTGGGACCGGGTGCCGGATCCGGCTTCGGTAGCAGGGATGGATCTCGCCGATTTGCGGGTGCACGCCGCTGAGGCGCTGAATTTTTCCGGGTCCCTCGCGCCGCGGGCTTTCGCGCTCGCCGAGGCGGCGGTGGGCGCGCTGGACGAGACTGCCACCCCTGAGCGGCGTGCGCTGCTGCTGGAGCGGCTGGGCCGTATCGCCTGGATCCAGCAGCACAGCACGCGGGCCTTCGCGAGCTACGAGCAGGCGGTGGCGCTGCTCGCCGATCGTCCGCCGTCGCCGGAGAAGGCGTTCGCGCTGGCCGCGCTCGGCCAGAGCCTGATGCTGCGGGTCCGGTACCGAAACGCCGAACGGGTGCTGCAGGACGCGATAGAGGTGGCCGCACAAGTCGGCGCCAACGCGGTCCAAGGGCACGCGTTGTGCAGCCTCGGCCCGACACTGGTGGAGCTCGGGCAGGTCGACGAGGGCTTGGCGGCACTGGAGCGCGCGGCGGTGTTGTGCCGGGAATACGGGACGACCGAGGACGTGTGCCGCACCTACGCCAACCACGTACACAGCTGCTACTGCGCCGGCCGATACGCCGACGCCTCCGAGCTGGCTGGCGAGGGCTGGCGGTATGCGATTGATGCAGGAAACCGGCACTACGGCGAGGCGATCCTCGACAACGGCATCCTCGCCTTGACGGCATCGGGGCAATGGCAGCAGGCGCAGCAGGCGTACGCGGCGATCACCGACCAGATCGCCGGCCCGAACCCGTATTTCGAGGACGGACGCATCGGCCTGCTCCTCGCCCAAGGGCACCTGGTCGAGGCGCGAATGGTGATCGCGCGCGTCCTGGAGACCACCGCCGATTCCGACGACACCCAGCATCGCGCCATAGCCTCCCTACAAGCCGGGGAGCTCGCCACCGCCGAACGCCGGTGGGATGAGGCCCGCGCGTTCTTCCGCGACGGCCTGGCAATGGCGGCGCGCGGCGAGGACGCGTTCCACACGCCGCGCGGATACGCCCAGGCGTTGCGCTGCGAAGCCGAGCGGCTCGACGCGCTACGCATCCGTCGCTCGGGGCCCGACGAGACCAGCTCGATCCGCGACCGGGCCGACCGCCTTGTCCAGGGCGCGCGGCAGGTCACCGAGAACGCGCGGGCTGGCGGGCAGGCGCTGCTGCCCGAGCCGCGGGCCTGGCTGGCCACCGCCGAGACCGAGCACCGCCGGATCTGGGCCCGCGACACGCCGCACGACTGGGCCGAGCTCGTCGCGACCTGGGACGCCCTCGGCCAGCCCTACCCCGCGGCCCGCGCCCGGTACCACCAAGCCGAGCTCCTCCTGCGACCCCCCGCAGACCGCGACCGCGCCGCCGTCGTCGCCGCCGGCGCGCTCGCCGTCGCGGAGAGGCTGGGTGCCCGGTCACTCGCCGACGCCGTGACCTCGCTGGCCAAGCGCGGCCGCCTTACCCTGCCCGATCGCGCCACCGAGCAGCCCGCGAGCGCATCGGCGGCGCTGAACCTCACCCCGCGGGAAGTGGAGGTGCTCGCCCTCCTCGTCGCCGGCCGCACCAACCGGCAGATCGCGCGAGCACTCTTCATCAGCGAGAAGACGGCCAGCGTACACGTCACCAACCTGCTCCGAAAGCTCGGGGTCACCAACCGCTACGACGCCGCCGATGTCGGCGCGCGCGCCGGCATCTCACCCTAGAACGACCTCGAACAAGAACCCCCACCCAGAAGGGAGACCGTCATGAAGCGGATGACCGTCGCCATCTTCGTGCTCGTCCTCGCTCCCGCCGTGCCCGCAGCAGCCGCACCGAACCCCAGCCCGGTCGCGCTCGCGCACACCGGCACGGCGTGTGCCAACGTGCTCGCCAAGAACCCGCAGGCAGGTCCCGGCTCGCACAGCGCACCGCCGGCCCAGGAGAACTTCTTCACCGTCGGCGCCACGTTCTGCGGCATTTCGTGACCTCGCCGCTGCCGGCAAGACCGAGCAGACCTTCCGCACACACGGGCCGGGTGCCGCTGCGCCAATGGAGACAGCCATGAGCAACGAGCAACCAACACCTGATGCGATCATGCAGCTGACGCGCGCCTATGCCGGTTCCAAGGCACTGGTCAGCGCGGTCGAGCTCGGACTGTTCACCACCCTCGCGGACGCGCCACTCACCGGTGAGGTACTGAGGGCCAAGCTGGGGCTGCAGCCGCGCGGTGCCACCGACTGGCTGGACGCGCTGGTCTCGCTCGGCATGCTCGAGCGGGACGGTGATCTGTATGCCAACACGGCGGCCACCGACCTGTACCTGGACCGCGCCAAGCCCACCTATGTCGGCGGGATGGTGGTGGGCATGGCCGCCGACACCAGCCACTGGGATTCGCTCACCGTCGCGCTGCGCACCGGTCGTCCGCAGATCGAGGGTGACCAGGATTATCTCGACCAGTACCGCGACCCGGCCCTGTTCACCGAGTTCATGCATCAAATGACCGGCCTGAGCATGGGCGCCGCGCAGGCGATCGCGGAGAAGTTCCCCTGGGAGCGCTACCGCACGGTCATCGACGTCGGCGCGGCCGAAGGATGCGTGCCGGTCCAGCTCGCGCTGCGCCACCCCCAGCTCACGGGTGGCGGGTTCGACCTGCCCACGGTTCGACCGGCGTTCGAGGAATATGTGGACAGGTACGGGCTCGCCGACCGGCTGCGCTTCTACCCGGGCGACTTCTTCGCCGACCCGTTGCCATCGGCAAACGTCCTTGTGATGGGCCACGTCCTGCACAACTGGAGCTTCGAGCAGAAGCTCGAGCTGCTCGGCAAGGCCTACCGCGCGCTGCCCGACGGCGGAGCGCTGATCGTCTACGAGAGCCTCATCGACGACGACCGCCGGACCAACACGTTCGGCCTGCTGTTGAGCGTCGCCATGCTGCTGGTGACCCACGACGGCTTCGGCTACACCAGCGCACAGTGCCGCTCGTGGATGTCCGACATCGGCTTCCGTGACAGCTACGTCGAGCCGCTCGCCGGACCGGACTCGATGGTCGTCGGCCTCAAATAGCGTCACCCGCGCCGTTCGGATGCGCCCAACTGGTGCCCGCAAGCCGAACCCGCTGCGGACCCGGTCGCTCGCCGGTTCGTCGACGTCAGCGCCGCTGATCACGTGGTGTCACATCCGGATCCCCCGGCGCCGGGCAGTTGCCGATCGGGTGATGGCGGGCGCACATAACAAACGCGACGCACAGCCGATGACGCCGTCGATGCTTGCGCCCTATTCGTTACGCTCGCGTTCCGCAGCGCAGCGGCCAGCCAGTCACGAGGTGGTGCGCGATAGCAGGATGCCTGGCGTAAGGGGATGATCTGGGCGTGTCGGTCCCTGAATGACGGACGGCCGCGCAAGATCATGAGGATGTGTCGTCACCATGGGCCCGCGCGGCCTTGTCGCATCGTATCTGTACTGGCCTTCCGCGTCGCCGGCTGGGCGAGCTGATCACCGGGCTGGCCGGTCCGTGGATGGCACAGCAGGAGTCCCGGCTGCGTGAACGCCGGGGCCGCGACCGGGAGCGGGCTGCCGGCGCGGGCCCCGGTCACGACCTGGTGTTCACCGACCGGGTCATCGCTACCCTGGTGATCTTGCGGTTCCAGCTCCCGCACGCCGCCCTCGCGCAGTTCTGCGGAGTGGACCGCTCTACGATCACCCGGGCTGTTCATGAGATCCGTCCGCTGCTCGCGGCCCGCGGCTTCGCCGTGCCTGGCAGCCCTGGCCGGCGGCTGCGCACGCTGGCCGGCGTGTTCGCCTACGCGGCCGCCGAAGGCGTGATCCTGCGCGTCGATGGCACCGAGGTCCAGGTCCGCAGGCCCAGGGCGAACCGGCCCGGGCGGCGGGCGTTCGTCTCGGGCAAGAGGAAGCAGAACACCAAGAAGGCCACCGTCATCACCGGACCGGGCGGCCGTACGTTGCGGGCCGGGGCATTCCGGCCGGGCCGTATGCATGACCAGACTGCGCTGAAGACCGAGGGCATCTGTGACCTGTTCGAGCGGTTCCCGCGGGTGAAGGCCCTCGTCGACGCCGGCTACCGGGGGCTGGCCAGGCAGTTCCCCGATCAGGTGGACCGCGCCGCCGCTCAAACCGGGCAAGGACGCCCCGCCCTGCGGCGTGGCTAGCTGGGAGATCAGCAGAAAGGCCCAGTCCTCCCAGCGGATCCCTGCCGGGCACGCCAACGCCGAGCACAAGCAGTGGAGGACCCTCCAGCGCTACACCGGCCGCCGCGAGTACTACGACGAGACTCACCGGGCAATCGCCGGCCTTGTCTCCGACCGGGCAGCCCGCCGCTGATCACCCGCCGCCGACCCGCCTGGCCAGCTCGACCCAACCTCAATCGCGCACAACGTCGTTAGAAAACATGGGCCGCTTCGCGGCGCTCCCGTGGGGACGAAACTGGGCCCTGCGGGTCCGCTCGCCGGCGGGTTCCGCGGGCGGTTCGGCCGTTTGCCTGGCGGATTGGCTGACACGCGTTGCGCGGGTGGGCAGGCTTGAGCTGGCGTGCCGCCTGCCGTCACCGATTGGCTATGGTCCGTTCGAGGCCGCGTCTTAGCAGCTGTAGCGAAATAACTTAGTTTCTGGCCTCGGGGAGCTTATGGTCTGTGCTATGAGCCCTGTGAGGGAGTCCCTCGCCCGCCGCTACGATGCCGTCAAGCCGCATCTGACCGAGCGTCAATGCCGGGTCTGGCTCGGTGCCGAGGCCCGTGAGCTGGGCTCGAGCGGGATCCGGATCGTTGCTGATGCGGTAGGGGTTTCCCCGGACACCGTGCGCCGTGGCCGCGGTGAGCTCGATGACCCGCAGCCGCTGGAGGTGGGCCGCTCCCGGGTGCCCGGCGGGGGCCGCAAGCGCGCCGAGGAGGTGGACCCTGGTCTTGCCGGCGCGCTGGACAAGCTGGTCGACCCCGAATCGCGGGGCGACCCGATGACGCCGCTGCGCTGGACCTCTAAATCGTTGCGCACGCTGGCCGGGCAACTGCGCGGCCAAGGCCACCAGGCGTCGGCGACGCTGGTGCAGCGACTGCTGCACCAGGCCGGCTACAGCCTGCAGGCAAACGCCAAGACGCTGGAGGGCAGCCAGCACCCTGACCGGGACGCCCAGTTCCGGCACATCCATGACACCGCGGCCCGGTTCCTGTCCGCCGGCGATCCGGTGGTCAGTGTGGACTGCAAGAAGAAGGAGCCTGCGCCACGAAGCGCTTTACCATATCCCTAGCTCAGCTGGGAGGAATTCGGAGGAATATTCCTGGGTCTGATGGCTTACCTGGATCCGAAAGGCAAACCGGGGACAATAGCATGCCAGAGAAGCAGTGGCC
>WNGA01021861.1_pt1 | contig 13755 bp, 7 predicted proteins | sample 5400061 | NCBI WGS metagenome assembly WNGA01 (sample SAMN13153366, study PRJNA577476) | soil metagenome | isolation source: 100 cm soil or saprolite under grassland replicate 2 | place: USA:California | collected 2016-06-15 | reverse complement strand
ACGACCCGGCCGTCCAGGTGCCCGGTCTGCCCCGGACGACCGCGTCGTCGACCATCGGCGGCGTGCCGGTGGCGCCCGCCGCGGTGCCGATCCGCCAGTAGGAGTACGGGTTGGAGTCCAGCACGGCGCTGCGGTAGTGCGAGCCGGCGCTCTGGCTGTACGTGGTGCAGGCCCCGGTCGGGTCGCAGGCCTTGGTCAGCTGGTCGCCACTGTAGCTGTAGCTCCAGGTCAGCGCGCCGCCGACACCCAGGCTGTCGGTGGACACGTCGGTCACGTGGCTGCCGGTCCAGGTGAGGTGCAGCGCCCGGCCGCTGGTCAGGTTGGTCACCGTCGCCAGCTGCCCGCTCACGTAACCGAACGTCTCCGCCCGGCCGTCCCGGTCGGTCATCCTGGTCAGCCGCCCGCCGGCATCGAACGCGTACACCGTGCGGTCCTTGGTGGTCAGCGTCCAGCCGCCGCCCGGCACCGCCGACAGGGTCGCGAACCTACCCTCCGGCGCCGCGTAATTGCCGTCCGGGTTCACCCCGAACCGTGCGTCCAGGCCGTCGGGGTAGCGGACCACCACGCTGCCCGAGCCATCGGCGTCCGGGGTCAGCCGCATGTCGTAGCGGGTGGTCCAGCCGGCGCCGAACATCCTCGGGTCCAGGCTGTTGTACGTCCGGCGCACGGTCAGGTCCGGCCCGATGGTGGTGACCGTGGCGTCGGTCGCCGTGGTCGTGAAGTTGCCCACCTGGGGATCCAGGCCGCGCTCGTTCGCGCCGTACGGACTCACCGACAGGTGCGAGGTCAGGTCCGGCTGCGGCACCGCCACCTCGAGGTAGCTCGGCCCGCCGACCGTCGTCGCCCCGGCGGCATCGCGCAGCGTCGCGCTCCAGAAGTAGGTGTGCGTCCAGCGCAGCCTGCCGGCCGGCACCGCCCAGGTCGGCTTGCCGATCCAACCCGAGTCGACGCAGTTGGTCGGCGCGGCCGGGGTGCCGTCGCAGAGCGTGAAGTCGTAGCTCAGGTCGGGCGCGGCCGCGTCGGGGTCGTGGCCGACCACGTTCAGCTCCGGCGTCAGCGTGCCCACCACATAGCCGCTCGCCGGATACATCGAGTCGATCACCGGTGGCTGCGGCGGCACGGTCAGCACCAGCAGCGCGGTCGGCACCTGCTGGCTGCTGAACCAGGTGCCGTTGGCCTTCATGTCGAAGGCCAGCACGTAGGTGCCGGCCGGCAGCATGCCCAGCGTGGCGTTCACCGTCACCGACGACCGGGACGGCACGTTGCCCGGCATCGCGGTGAGCGGCCCGTCGCCCAGCGCCCGCCCGCTGGCGTAGTCGTACAGGTGGTACCCGAGCTGGAAGCCGTTGCCCGGCGTCCAGGTGTCCACCCCGAGGTTGGTCAGCCGCACCTGGGTGGCGCCGTCCTGGGTCGGCGTGACCACCGGGTTGGGCTGCGCCGAGGAGATGCCGTAGCTGGCGCCGTACGGGGTGTAGGTGACCGCCAGGTACTCGCCCCCGTTGCCGGTGTTGGCGAACTTCTTCCAGCTCCAGTTGTCCCGCGTCGAGGTCTTCAGCGCGAATCCGTAGTCCGGCTGGCCGTGCGTCCAGCCCTGCACAATGTCCCGCCCCGCAGCGCCCAGGTTGATGCCCTCCCAGGCCGCCGGGCAAGGTGAGCTCGAGCTGCCGGCCGGCACCCACCCGCGGGCGAACGACGCGCTGGCGATCGCCACCCCGGTGGCCGGCCCGGGGTACGTCCTGGTACTCCCCGCCGACCACGGCTGGGTCACCGGGTACACCCAGACCGGCCGGGGCGAGCAGGACCACGACCAGGTGTTGAACATGTTGATGGTGGCGCCCAGCACGTACTGGTTGTTCAGCCGGGACGCGACGCTGCCGTAGGCCAGGTAGGTGTTGGCCACGTGCCCGCCGCCGTCGTAGGTGCCCACCTTCAGCTCCGGCGCCCCGGAGTTGTTCGCGTTGAACGGGCTCATCACGAACGTCCCGGCGTCGGCGTTCACGTCGCTCACCCCGGGGTCCACCAGCACCGGGTACCTGCGCGCGGGGTCGCCCAGCCACGACCGGTCCAGCTGGACCCGCAGCGCCGGCCCGCCCCCGACGGTGACCAGCTGGTACGTGATCCCGCTGGACAGCTGGCCGTCGCCGGAATTCGGGTCCACGTTGGAGTCCGCCATCATGCCGCGCGGGAAGCGGACCCGCTCGGCGCCGGTCGAATCGGTCAGCACCAGGTCGCCGTCCGGGCCGATCGCCGCGGTGAGACCGGCGAGCTGGAGCGGGAACGTCCACGTCGTGGGCGCGGCGGGCGAGCCGAGCACCAGCAGTTCCTGCACGCCCGAGGCCTGCACCGAGAACTTCAGGTCCGCCTGCGGGAACACCGACGGGTAGGTGATCGTGCTGCCGCTGACCTGGCCAGGTGAGGCGGCGGCACCGGCCACGCTGTAGCCGATCGTGTGTGCCGCGTCGAGGCTGAGCTGCACCAGCGGCACCGCGTTGGCGGTGGCCGCGAAGCTCACCGTGTCGTCGCCCGCCTGTGCCTGCCAGCCGCCCGGCCCGGCAGCCAGATCGCTCAGCGGGCCGAAACGATGAGGGCCGGCCGGCGCCGGAGGCCTCGGGTGCAGCGAGGTGTCAATGCCCACCCACGAGCCGTCGGGACGGCGCACAGCCGTGGGATAACGGTAGAAGCGGGTGGTGACGGTCCCGTCGGCGTTGGCGAAGGTCTGCTCACGCGCGGTACGCCGGGAGGTGACCTCCCGGCTGGTGGCCGGGTCGAAGCCACGCAGCCCGCGCAGCTTCCCGGCCCCGGCGAGCCGAACCCCGTCCAGCTTCACGGTGGGCCGGCCGGATTGAACGGGGCCGAACGGCCGGTACGGCGGCAGGGCGCCGGGCGGCCGGGCGGTGGACCTGCCCGGCCACCGGCCCGACGCCTGGGTGGCCCGGGACGAGGCCACATGCGACAAGCCCGCCGCGGAACCGGAGCGCTGGCCCGGGGCGGTTGTGCCCGGCGGCCGGCTCCCGGACGGTACCGTCGGGGCAGCGGTAGCACCGGACAGCCCGGCGCCCGAAGTGACGGCAGCGACAACCAGCATCACCGTCAGCCGCCGACAGTCAGCAACTCGCCGGTGCGTGCCACGGAACGGTCCAGAGACCCGAGTCAACAACATCAGTCGCACTCCCCCATCGCCGCCGGGTGGACCCTCGACCGCCGTCCGCAGCGTTGCGCAGTGCGCTGGCGGCTTTCTGTTGGTTTTGTTGCGATCCGCTCTCCACGGTCGTGGACGGGGGACAGATTGACCACGTACTTCATCGGCACTTTGTCGGTACTTTGGATTCGGGGGGCGGCGGCAGCGGTCCCCCGGAGGGGAAGCCAGATGTTCGGTGAGAGCGTGCGCGCACACCGCCGGCGGCTGGGGCTGACCCAGGAGGAGTTGGCCAGCGAGACCGGCATCAGCGTCCGCACCGTCGGCAAGATCGAGGCCGGACGCATCACCACACCTCGTCCAGCCACCGTCCGGCTAATCGCCGACGCGTTCGGCCTGCACGGCGCTGACCGGGACCGCTTCCGCCAAGCTGCGGCCGGCTTGGTAACCACAGGACCAACCAGCATGGTTCCCGCCCAACTCCCGCCGGACGTGTGGGCGTTCACCGGCCGCACCAAGCAGATCGAACGACTCGACGCTCTGCTGAGCGCCGACGCCACGGCCGTCGTCATCACCGCGGTGTCCGGCACCGCGGGCGTCGGCAAGACCGCCCTCGCGGTGCACTGGTCCCATCGGGTGCGGGACAGGTTTCCCGACGGCCAGTTGTACGTGAACCTGCGCGGCCACGCCCACGGCCCGCCGGTGCGCCCGCTCGATGCGCTCGCGGGACTGCTCACCGCACTTGGGGTACCGGCCAACCGCGTGCCGGCTGATCTGGACCAGGCCACGGCGCTGTACCGCAGCTTCCTGGCCGACCGGCGCGTGTTGATACTCCTGGACAACGCGAGCGTCCCGGAGCAGGTCAGGCCATTGCTGCCCGGGGCGTTCGGCTGCGTGGTTCTGGTGACCAGTCGGGACCGGCTGGGTGGCCTGGTCGCCCGGGATGGCGCCCGGCCGATGACTCTCGACGTGCTCACCGCCGAGGAGGCTCACCTGCTGCTCACGGGTCTGGTCGGCGCCGACCGGGTGGCCTCCGAACCCGATTCCACAGCGGAGCTCGCCCGCGTGTGCGCCTGCCTCCCGCTGGCGCTGCGCATCGCGGCGGCCAACCTCGCCGAGTATCCGGACCGCTCGATCGCCAGCTACGTCGCTGACCTACGGACCGGTGACCGGTTGTCCGCGCTGGCCGTGACCGGCGACGAGGACACCGCGGTCCGGGCCACCTTCGACCTGTCGTACGCCGCACTCCCGGCGCCCGCGCGCCAGGTGTTCCGCCGGGTCGGGCTCGTCCCCGGCCCGTACGTGACGGCCGCCGCCGCCGCCGCACTCACCGGAATCCCAGCCGCCGATGCGGCCGATGTGCTCAACCAGCTCGCCGGTGCACACCTGCTCACCGAGACCGCGCCAGGCCAGTACAGCTGCCACGACCTGCTGCGCCGCTACGCCGCGGACCGCACCGCCACCGAGGACAGCGGCACCGACCGTGCCGAGGCGGTCCACGGCCTCTACCGCCACTACCTGGGCGGAGTCCGCGCCGCCATGGACCTGCTGCGCCCGGACACGTTGCGGGTCCCGCGGGAGCCGGGTGACACCGACCCGATCCAACCGGTGTTCAGTGACCACGGCGCCGCATCGGCATGGCTGGACGCGGAGCGGCCCAACCTGGTGGCGGCGGTGGTCGCAGCCACCGCCACAGACCAACCCCGGTCCGCGTGGCAGTTAGCTGACGCCCTCCGCGGCTACTTCTGGATGCGCACCTTCGCCGTCGACTGGGTGACCGTGGCCCAGGCCGGGAACAGCGCCGCACGCAGCGACGGCGATACCCGCGCCGAAGCGGCAGCCGCGCTGAACATGGCGGACGCCCTGCACGCGACAGGTCGCTACGACGAGGCGGTCAGGCACCATCGGCAGGCATTGGCGCTGGCCGAGCGGGCCGGATGGCTGCCGGGCCAAGCCGCCGTTCTCAATAATCTCGGCGCGGTCCATCAGCGGACCGGGCAGCTCGCAGCCGCCGTACACCACTACCGGCGGGCGCTGGCGCTGAGGAAGCAGTTGGACGACCTGCCCGGACAGGCGGGGCCGCTGCTCAACCTCGGTTCGGTGACGAACGAGATGGGTCAGTTCGGTGCATCCCTGAACTACGAGGCCGAGGCGTCAGTGATCTTCGAGACGATCGGGTCCCGGCAAGGGCTCGCTCTGGCTCTGGGCAACCGCGGCCAGACATGCCACCGCGTCGGCCGCTTGGCCGAGGCGCGTGAACAGCTCGACCGAGCCTTGGCCATCATCCATGACGTCGGTCATCGGGGACTCGAGGCGTACGTTCTCTGCCAGCGTGCCGAGGTCGACCTCGACGTGGGTCGCCACCAGCAAGCGCTCAACCAGGTCCGGGCGGCGCTGGCCATTACCCGCGACCTCACCGACCGGCGCTACGAGCCGGGAGTGCTGAACAGCGCTGGAGAGATCTATCGGCGGCTGGGCCGAGCCGCTGAGGCCGTCACCCATCACGAGCGTGCGCTCAGCTTGGCACGCGAGACCGAAGCCCGCCAACCGCAGGTGCAGGCGCTGATCGGGTTGACCCAGGCGCACATCGACGTGGAAGACGCCGAGATGGCCGGCCAGTTCGCCCGGAAAGCACTGACCGCGGCCCGCGAAGCGGGCTACCGATACCACGAGGCGCAGGCACTGGCCGCCCTCGCGGCGGTCGAACTGGCAACCGGCCGCACCGACAGCGCCGTGGAGCACGCCAGCCAGGCCCTCGACATTCACCACCACGCCGGCCACCGCCTCGACGAGGCCCACACCCACGCGTTCCTCAGCCGCGCGCTGCGCCGCACCGCCGCCGGCCGCGAACACGAGCAGCGCGCCCGCGCCCTGTACGCGGAGATGGCGATTCCTACACCGGACTCCCTCGACCCCTGACACCCCGCCAACTGCCCGGCGATGAGGACTTGGCCGGCGATCCGGTGAGTGTTGAGGTTGCAGCGGATGCAGGTGTCGGTGGTGATCAGGGGTACGGCGAGGTCGATCCCATAGAGCGTCCTCCACGCGGCCCTCCGCCGCCGGACTTGCCGGCACCGCTGCCCTTGTCCGCTTCGCAGTCGCTGCCCGGCCCTTGATGGGCGAATTCCCACATCCCGTGGCGGGACCGGTGACTACACCGAGCTCGGTCACCAGAATCGCCGAAACGGACCGAGAAGCCACCCCGCGGCGGCCGAAGTCCTCAAACCGCCCAAGATGGCGCCAAATACTTGTATGGACAACTTCCGCTCATCGGCACGAGCGCAAGATCGGGAAGCGGGCATCGCTGAACGGCCGGCGTGGATCAGGTGCCGGAGGCCATGTAGGCGGCCAGGATGTAGTTGGGGTGCCGGTCGAGCTGGTTGCGGGCGCGGTCGTAGCGCATGGTGGTGCGGGGGTCGGCGTGCCGGGCCGCGATCTGCACGTCGCGCAGGTCGACACCAGCGTCGAAACTGGTCACAAAAGTGTGTCTGAGCATATGTGGGTGCATTCTCGGCATACGCATCCGGCTGGCCTCAGCCAGGGCGGTCAGCCGGCGGGTGGCGGCGTGCCGGTCCATCCGCCCGCCGTTGCGGTTGAGCAGCAACGGCCCGCTGACCCGGTCGCCGACCGCGCAGTCGACCGCTCGGGCGACGGCCGGCGGCAGCGGTGTCAGGACGGTCTTGCCGCCCTTGCCGCGGACCCGCAGCACCCGGTGACCGTGCTCCTCGTTCAGGTCGGCGATGTCCGCGCCGCAGGCTTCGAAGATCCGCAGGCCGAGCAGCCCGAGCAGGCAGACCAGCGCGAAGTCGAACGGGTTGGCCGAGTCGCGCGCCGAGCTGAGCAGCGCCTCAAACTGCAGGTGGGTCAACCCCAGCGTCGGCGAGTCGGCCGGGACAGCCGGCCGGCGCACATACTCGGCGGGCGACTGCGCGAGCACGCGGTCGATGACGCAGGTGCGGTAGAAGCCGACCATCACCGTCATCCGTCGGGACACCGTCGAGGGCCTGAACCGGCGCACCTCCTGCATCCACCGCACGTACAACTCAACCTGCGCCCGGCCCACCGCCAGCGGATCGACACCCCGCTCCGCGCACCAGCTCAGGTAGACGCGCGGGTCGGACTCGGCATGAGTGCGAGACAGCCCGGTGAACCGGGCCAGATAGGCCGCCGCGGCCAGCCGCAACGGATCGGTACGCGCCGACGGCCCGCCGGCCGGCAACAACTGCGTAAAGGTCGTCATACCGCCAACGGTGCATGCCGCGCCCGGTCACCGACAGTGCCCAACGCCGCCGCCCAGCCGGACTGCCCTCCACCGACCGCCGCGCGGCAGAGTCGCGCGGCCGCTTCGCGGCATGTGAGTGCTCGGGGCGCTGATCACAGCGGGTGCCTCAGGGGCGACGTGGGGCGACGTGCCTCGCGGGCGTCTTGGGCCGAGCCGGCCCGGTTCGGACAAATTGCCCGGATCGCTGACGTCCGTGTCATCGCGCGTGTGAGCGGCCGCCGCACCAAGCACTACGGTCAATCGGTGGTCGACGAGCAGGACTACTGCGACTGGTGTTACGGATGGCTCAGCGATGGTGACAGGCTCAGGTCTCGGGCGCTCGGCCTGCCGTTGGAGGCGTCGTGGGCGTGCGGGAGCTGCCTGGATGCAAGCCGATACCGCCGGCCACCGGATGGCTGGGATGGCCCGGTCGACGAGTGGCCCGCCCGCAACGTCTTCGCCTTCACTGACGAGGAGCTACTGGCGCTCAGCCAATCTCTGAACGAGGTGCTCCACGGTCCTGACGCGATCCCCCAGCCGGAATTTTCGACCCGCATCGGCACAGCCTGTCAGAGAGTGGCATGGGCAAGGTCGACGCGGTGGTCGCGCGGGTCGATGCGACGATGCGGGCCGGCCGCGTGCCTGGCCTGTCGATCGCGGTGGTTGGACCCCAGGGCGTGTGCTGGATGCGCGGGTTCGGTGTCACCGATCTTGTCCGCGGTGAACCGGCCGGTGTGCGCACGCCGTACCTGTGGTTTTCGATGACGAAGATCGTCACCGCCACGGCGGTAGTGCGACTGGCCGGCATCGGCGCGCTCGACCTCGATGGCCCGGTCGCCGAGTACTTCCCGGCATTCGCGATGGTGGCGCAGCCGCGGCCGGTGACCGTCCGGCACCTGCTCAGCCACAGTTCCGGCCTGGCCAACCCGGTGCCGATCCGGTGGGTACGCGCCGCCGACACGCCGGCACCTGACCGCGCCGCGTTCGTCGAACGGATGCTGACCCGCCACCGCCGGCTGCGGTTCACCCCGGGTACCCGGGCCCGCTACTCCAACCTCGGCTACCTCGTCCTCGGCGAGGTGATCACGGCGGTCACGGGGGCGTCGTTCGAGGAGCACGTCCGGTCCCAGGTACTGGCCCCGTCCGGGATGACGCACACCGGGTTCAGCTACGCCGACACCGGCGCACAACCGCCGGCTACCGGATACCAGCGGCTACCGGCGCCGTTGACACCGCTGCTGCGCGCGATGCTGCCGGCGGGCGTCGTCGCCGGCCGGCAGGACGGCTATGTCGCCTACCGCCCGTTCTACGTGCTGGGCGCCGCGTATGGCGGGCTTGTCGGCGGGGTGGCCGACGCGGCCCGGCTGGCGCTGCTGCACCTAGGCGACGGCAGCCTCGACGGGGTTCGGCTGCTGCCGGCGGGCCTCGCCGCGCAGATGCGCACGGTGATCCCACGCGGCGGACCGCTGGATGTCGGGCTCGGCTGGTACCGGCCGGCCGGCCAGGCCGGCACCGTCGTCGAACACCTCGGCGGCGGCAGCGGATTCTTCAACGTCATCCGCCTGTATCCGGACGCGGCGCTCGGCGTGGTCATCATGGGCAACACCACCCGCTACGACCACGAGACCATCCTGGCCGCGGCCACCACGCTCGGCTGATTAACGGCCGCGCAGCTTCACCGCAACGCACCCATCCTGGCTGGCGACCGGCCGGTTCGGCATGGACCGGTGCGGCTACCGGCAGCTGCTGAGCTACGTACGGCAGTGGCCGCAGCGGATGTGGGCGGTGGAGGGCGCGAACGGCACCGGCCGGCCGCTGGCCGCCTGGTTGCTGGCCGATTGGGGGAGTCCGTGGTGGATGTGCCGGCCAAGCTGGCCGCCCGCATCCGCACCTTCGATGTCGGCCACGGCCGCAAGACCGACGCCACCGACGCGCACGCCATCGCGATGGCGGCGTTACGTACCCGCGGGCTGCGGCAGCTGACTCACGATGAGGACCTGGCGGTGCTGCGGCTGCTGGCCGACCGCCGCGATGAGCTGTCCCGCACCCGCGCGCAGACACTGAACCGGCTGCACCGGCGCAGATCACAGGCAAATGCCAGCTCCGCGCCGACGGCAAGTGCCGAGCCGTTGAGTGCCGCGATGAAGATGGTGCCGCTTGCATTCATCTTCAGGAAAGGTGGCGTGGAAGCTGTCGAGCTGCAGAAGTGTCTTGAGCCGGGTCATCCCCGCGAGCGTTCTGACACCTGGCAGTCTGTTGATGAGTCTCGCCGTGCGCGCTGCAAGCTTGGCGATGCGCGTGTTGATCGGCGGGAATCCGGTGCCACCTTCTTGTAGCCAGCGAACGTCAGAATGACTCAAGAAGCGATCGGGATGCGTCCCGGTGAAGACGACCGCGCGGATGTCCGGATCGCGGTCTGCACGATCGACCAGCTCTTTCAGCTGCTTGGCGATCTCGGGATCGAACAGCGCGTGCGGGCCTCCGTCGATACGAGCGACGAGTACCCCGGCGTGGCCTTCGACGGCGATGTGTCCTGCGGGCTGCGAGCTGCTTCGCGACGTGCGCATGTGGTCCTCCGGTGAGTTGGCTGTGGTCGACGGTTTCCGGCACTCGCGCGGGTCACCCTCCGCCTGAAGCGGCGACGCACTCTGTGCGCAGGGGGCGTGCCGGCCGGCGGCCTAGGTCGGCGTGTGTGGTCATGTCACGCGGATGACGACCTTGCCGGCCTTGCCTGCTCAACGGTCAAACCCCGGTCCACCCCGTACACTGGGCCGGCCACCTGGACCAGCCTTGCCACATTCCGGCCTACCAACTCCTCCCGAACCGCAGCCTGCAACGCATTACGAAGTATTGCGTGCACCTGTTGGACAAGACGACGGGACGGAATCATGGCGCTACGATCCTGGCGTCGCCGCTCAGGAAACCCTCGTGGGTCAGGTCCTACAGGTGCTGCAGGGCAAGCTCCACCAGAACGAGTCCGCCGACCTTCAAGGCACAGCATTCACTCTGGCAAACAGACTCATCGGCTACGTGAAGCATTCGATAGAATGCAAGACTAGCCAAAAACCGCACCTGCCGTTCAGATACCATCGATAGCCGGTGCCGCCTCACCTTTCGTCAACGAAGACGGCCGCGAGGTGGCGACCCCGCCTCTTGCGTGCTTCCGACAAGAATTCATCGAGCTATTGTCCGCCCGCGAACTCGTTGACGTTCGTCGAATTGTGGTGCTCATCGACGACTTGGACCGTTGCGCGCCGGTCACCATCGTTGATACGTTGGACACGATACGACGTTTTCTGGCCGTACCCAAGATGGCCTTCATCGTTGCGATCGACGAGAACCAGGCCGCCGAGTCCATCTCCCCGATAATCTCACTCGCAAGTCGTAGCGAAACATACTCCAAAGGGCAGCCTGGACGTCTCTATCTCGACAAGATCGTTCAGGTGGCCGTACCGATCCCGACACTGACCAGATTCGACACGGAGGCGTTCCTCGTACTCCTCCAACTGCGTCAAAGACGGATCCGCAGCCCTCCAGCCATACATTGAGGGATGTGCCAAACTGCGCCGCAATGCGGGACCAATCGAAGAGCTCGCAAATCTCGTCGAGGGCAGCGACATCTCTGAAGAGATTACGCTTGCCTCCACGCTGACCCCGATGCTCTATGACCGCGCCGGCGGCAACCCGCGAAGAATTAAGAAGTTCCTGAACAATCTTCGAATGCGGCAATCAATCTCAGAACGCCGCGGCATCAACCTGGATGCGGGTGCGATCGCCAAACTGCTGACGCTAGAGAACCTGCATGGTCGAGAATTTGAAACGGTTGCCGACTGGCTGGCGAACGGTGAACTGCCTGACAAGCTAGTCGCGTTGGAGGCGGCAGCCAGCCACCTCACCGAACAGCTAGCCGCTCCAATCATGCGCAATCCGGCGAAACATTCAGCGGCGAACTCCTAAGCTGGGCCGCGCTATCACCTTCACTCGCTGGCGTGGACCTGGCACCCTACCTTCATTTCGCATCGTCGGGGCAGCGAGAACCTGAGCCGCCTGGTGATGTCTGGACGCAGCAACAGAGCACGCCGCCAGACGACCGGCTGATGACCCATCGCGATCTCTCCAGGCCGCCGGAGCAGACGTGACTCGACTCCCAGCCATCAAGCGTCTTGCCGCGGACATCGAATCAGCCAAAGTAGGCAAACGTCAACGCGTCGCCGACTCGGTGCATTCCTTGCCCGTCAGGTAGGCGGACTTCGTGCCCACACCGACGTCGAAGACCTGGCGGAGGCAGCGTTCGATGAGAGCGCTCCGAACAAGGCCGCCAGAGCCCTCGTCTATCACTTGGAGCAGATCAGGGGTGAGCTTGCCCGGCAGTTCTGGAGACGACCGCCGCCGGAGGGAGACGGCGCCGTCGGAGGGTTCGGGCGGCCATGCCTGTGGCCGCCCGGACCCCCGCCTACCCGGTCGCAGAGTGTTCTTCCAACGCGCGGGCCGTCGGCGGAGAGTAATGCCAGGCGAGTATCTCGTCCCTTTGGCGGCCCTTTCACCAACCCCGCTCGTTACGGTGTGTTAGTTCGGAGGGCGGTTCGCGCGGCGCCGTTGTTGGTCGCGAAGCGGTATTGCCGTCCCGGTATCCGGCACCGTAGTCGCCTGGCAGGCGGCGCCGGTCACCGGTGCCCGGGCCAGGACCGCGCGCGCTGGCCGCCGGGGCGGCGCACCACACGCGGCCATCGTCGCCCAACCTGACTTGCATCCTGCCGTACCGGTCGGTGTCACGGCCGCTTGCCTGGCTTGAGCCGGGCAAGCAGCCTAGCCGGAAGTCGGCGGAGCCCTCCGCCAGCGGCACGTGTCGCACGCTGCTAGCGGACGCTGAAAAATCCCTGTGGATGGACAGTTGAGTCCCTGCTGGCGGACATGAGAAATCCCTCTGTGCGGCCAGGTGATCTCCCGTCGTGTCCTACCCGGAGGTGGTCTCTCCGGCTGGTTGGCTGCCTGATTGCTGATCTTGCAGCCGACTGACCGGAGAGACCGTGACCAAGTCTGACAGGGAGATCATGGAGATCTTGGAGGCGTACGATTCGACTGGCCGCGCGCACTCGGCGGCGCAGCTGGCCGGGTGCGACCCGAAGACCGTGCGGCGCTATGTGGCGCTGCGCCAGGCGGGCGGCGGAGATCCGCTGGCCCGGGCAGCGGCACCGCGGCCGAAGATGATCGACGCGTTCCTGCCCAAGGTGGAGGAGCTTGTCGACAACTCGAAGGCTCGTATCCGCGCGGACAAGGTGCACGAACGCCTTGTGGCGATGGGCTTTCGCGGCACGGAACGCACGACGCGCCGGGCGGGTATCCGGTGCCGTCGATGCGGCTCCAGGTGGCGCCGCCATCCTCGGTCCGGGCCAGGTCCGAGGTGAAATCGGAGCCGGGCACGTGGACTTGCAGCCAGATCTGGAGCGGACTGAGAAAGTACGCACCAGCGGTGTGCCGATCCACTGGGGAACCGAGGGTCCAGGTCGCGCCCGCGTCCTGCGTACCGGCGACGAAGTGATAGAAGGGTTCGCCGGCCGCGACGGGCAGCCCGTTGATCTCATTGCGGAATCCGGACCGCAATCCGAGTAGCAGGCTCGCGCGGTGGCCGTCGAAGGCGTGCAGCCGGCCCAGAACGTCTCCAGACCAGGCCAGCTGGCAGGTCCAGGTGGTACCGGCGTCCTCGGTACGCAGCAGGCACGATATGGGCGGCGTGTCGGCCCGGACCGCGGCCCACCCCGTCGTGGCGGACGCGAACGTGCTCGCGCGGACGACATCGCCGGAGACCCCGCTGCGGCGCGCCGGACGCAGACACCTGGATCGGCGCTGCCAGCGCTGGGACCGCTCGCCACGTTCCTGTGGTCGGCATGTGCGCACACCCCCTTCCGCCGGACCCTCTTCTGAACATCCTGACGCGCCACGGTCCCCGGACGGTGACTGGCGCCGTCCGGGGACCGCAGGCAGAACGGTTAGAAGTCAGAAGGAGCGAGTTTGAAAAGCGCGCCGGCTGCGGCGAACGACGGCGCGTCATCGAGAATGCCGGCGCCTCCGGTGAAGAAGTCCTCCACCAGAGTTCCTACGTGATCAATCCGCCGACGACACACAAGCCGTCCTCACGTTCTGACGCGGGCTATCCGGGCCGGCGGGCAAGCAGGGAAATGCTCATGACACCCCAGGTCGTCGTGGCGTTGACGGCCTGGGCCGACAGGAACCGGTAGTCGTCGTTGCGGCGTACGACTTTGATCGCCAACCCGGCCTGCTCGATCGCCTCCTGGTACGCGTCGTTCTGCATGGCGCCGCCGATGCACGCCGCCCACAGGCCCGCGTTGCAGGTGACGCT
>WNGA01017110.1_pt1 | contig 13758 bp, 9 predicted proteins | sample 5400061 | NCBI WGS metagenome assembly WNGA01 (sample SAMN13153366, study PRJNA577476) | soil metagenome | isolation source: 100 cm soil or saprolite under grassland replicate 2 | place: USA:California | collected 2016-06-15 | reverse complement strand
GCGCGGCGCGGCGTTGGGCCGCGGCGTCCGCGTCGGCCACGGGGTCAACGTGGGCCACGGGGTTCTGGTCGGCCAGGGCGTCGCCGTCGACCCGGGCTCCGGCGGCGCGCGCGGAGAAAATCCGCTGGTGTCGCTGGCGACGCCGCGCTGGCGGGGCACGAACAGCCGCTGGCCGTCGAACACGTGCGCCGCCAGGTTCAGCCCGCCGAGGTCGGCCTGCTCGGTCGGCCCGCCGGCCAGCCGCAGCGCGTCCTCGACCCGCGCGTTGGGCGGCACATCGTACGTACCCGGTTGGGCCACCTCGCCCCCGACCTGCACCCTTAGCGGTGGCGGCTGCGGTCGCGGGGGCAACGGCGCAGCCTGCGCGGCTAGCACCGGCGCCGCTACCAGCTCATAGCCGACAAAGGCCGCGGCCGCGGTCACCAGGCCTGCCCCGAACCAGACCAGGGTCAGGCTGCCGGGGGCGCTCAGACCGAGCCACGCGTGGGTCCGGGGCAGCCCGGCGAAGGCGGGCGCGGCGAGCGCCTTGACCAGCCGCAACGGCGCGCGGGCCAGTCGCACGAGCTCGCGGGCCGGCCACAGGAGCACGCGGGCCCACCGCAGCAGCAGTTGCCTGAGCGCGTTCAGGTGCGGGCTCGAGGTCGTCATGCCGATGCGCTGCTACACCTGCTGGATGGCCCGAAGCTCCGCCCGGAGGCGCTGGATGCGCGTGGGCTCCGCGAGCAGGCGTGAAGGCACGAGTGGGTACCGAGGCGCGAGTGCGTGCCGCGGCGGGAGCAGGCGCAGATGCGCCAGTTGGCGCGGGTGCGGGCATGGCCGCATGGGCACGGTCTGCGCGAGCAAGTGCGGAGGCGCGAGCTGGGGCTGGTGGTGCGGGTGCGGGCGCAGTGGCGTGGGCGCGTGGGGCGCCACCCGGAGGGGAGGGTGCGCGCGCTTGAAGCAGCTGTGCTGTCGAGTGTCGAGGGCATCCGCTCGAGGTGGTCCTTTCTGTGGACCACCGTAGGGATGGCACCGTCACGCGAAGCGTCACAGCGAGGCCGCGAAGCGTCACGCGAACCGTCAGGTGAGTGTCACAAAATGCCGCTGATCGGGAAGTTGACGAAACAAGCGTCACGGGAAGCGTCACAGTGCGGGTCTGGACGGTCCGTCAGGCGCCCCGGCCGCGCCTCCAGCGCGGACTTTTGCCAAGCGATGGCTCGGCTCGCCACAATCTAGGTATGGGCAGAAAAGATAAGGGCCGTGAGATTTGCATCAATTGCGGCCAGACCTTCCACAAGAAGCTGACTAGTAAAGAGCTCCGCTGCACCAAGTGCCGGAAGGCGGAAAAGAAAGCCGCCTGACGCCTTCCGGTCGCCGCAGCGGCGATCCTTCGACGGGGACTGGGGGCAGGACGTGACACCGATTGGCCGCGCGGTAGCATGCCCGCGGCCGGCCCGCTCCATGGCGTCCGCCGCGGCGGCGAGTTGCCGTGCATGCGGCCATCCCGCTCCGCGATATCCGTGGCAGCGTTGCCGTGCACGCAGCCAGCGCGCCTATGGCGTCCACCGCGGTCCAGTTGCCGTGCCCGTCGCCAGCGCGCTCCCCGATGTCTGCCGCGGTCAGTTGCCGTGGCCCGTGGCCAGTGCGCTTCACGGCGTCCGCCGCGGCCAGTTGCTGTTCATATCCCTGGCGCGGCCTGGGGCTGAGTCGGGCTGGAATCCTGAAATCGAGTTGAAGCCAACGATCACGACCGCGGGGGAATCCAGCGTGCCCGGCTTGCGTTGTACAGAGCGCAACGAGGATGGTTAGGCGGTGCCGCTGAGAGTGGCGGTTCTGAGCACCCACACCTGTCCGCTCGCGCCGCTCGGCGGCTGGGAGACGGGCGGGATGAACGTGCACGTCCGCGAGCTGAGTCGGGCCCTCGGCCAGCGCGGTGTCGAGACCGACGTCTTCACCCGCCGCCAGACCCCCGACGTGCCGGATGTGGTCGAGTTCGCACCAGGCGCTCGGGTCATCCATCTCGACGCAGGACCGCACCGCCACGTCGACAAGTACGACGTCCTCGACTACCTGCCCGACTTCGCGTGTGGCGTCCAGCACTGGCGTGCGCTGATGGGCGTGAGCTACGACCTGATCCACAGCCACTACTGGCTGTCGGGTCGACTCGGCGCGTTGTTTGCGCCGCGCTGGGGCGTGCCCATGGTCAGCATGTTCCACACGCTGGCGCAGTTGAAGAACCGCGTCGCCGAGACCGCCGCCGAACGCGAGCAGGAAGTGCGCTTCGAGATCGAGCGGCGCACCATGGCCGCCTCCGACCGCGTGATTGCCGCCACGCCGATCGACCGCACGGAGATCCTGCGCCACTACGGCACGCTGGCGCCAATCTCGGTCATTCCGGGCGGAGTCGACCTGGATCTGTTCCACCCGCGATCGAACGTCGAGGCGCGGGCAGCGATCGGGCTCGATCCGACGCAGCGGGTGCTGCTGTTCGTGGGCCGCATCCAGCGCCTGAAAGGGCTCGAGGTGCTGCTGCGCGCCTTTGCCTCTTTAAAGGATCTCGAGCAGCCCGCGCGGGTGCTGGTGGTGGGCGGCCAGCCGTCGACCGTCCACGAGGCGCGCGAGATCGCGCGACTGCAACACCTCGCGACGCGGCTTGGTATCGCCGATCGGGTGACCTTCAGCGGCGCGGTGCCGCACGAGCGCCTGCCGCTGTACTACGCCGCCGCGGACGTGACCGTGATGCCCTCGAGCTACGAGTCGTTCGGGCTGGTCGCGGTCGAGTCGCTCGCATGCGGGACGCCGGTAGTCGCGACGCGGGTCGGGGGATTGACTTCGATCGTGCGCGACGGCGAGACCGGCTTTCTGGTGCCGTGGCGCGATCCGGCCCTGTTCGCCGAGCGGCTGCGGCTGGTGCTCGACAATGGCGAGCTGCGGCAGCGGCTCGCGGCGCAGGCGCGGCCTTCGGTCGAGCGGTACAGCTGGCAGCGCATCGCGGACGAGCATCTGGCGATGTACGACGAGGTGCTGGCGGCTCACCGCCCGGGCAGCCTCGCCGCGGCCCGCTAGCCACAGCCCGTCAGGCGCGCACGCGGGCAACGCGCGCCACGGTCGGCCCTAGCGGGAGAGGCCGGCGAGCGCGTGAAGGCAGCGGTCGAGGTCCAGGCCAAGGCAGACGAGCCACAGGGGTGGTGGGCGAGCGCTCGCGCTCCACGAGGGGAAGGGGGGATTCCGTCCATCCGGGGGAACATCCGCCCCGGGGGCACGGACTTGTCACGGCTTTGAAATGCGTGCCGAGTGCCGGCACATCTATCCCCGGGCGGGTCGTGGGGCGTACAGTGGATATCAGGTGGTAAAAAGTGGTGGAAAGTGGTGAGCCGGGGTGCCCGCCCCACCCGTGTTCCTCGGCGAATTCGACCACTCCCTCGATGACAAGGGACGACTCGCCGTCCCCGCTCGCTTCCGACCCGCCCTCGACGATGGCCTGGTCATCACTCGCGGCCTCGAGCCGTGCCTGGTCATCTGGGACTCCGACAGCTGGCGCGCCATCTCCGAGCGCGTGCGCACCCTCAACCTGTGGCAGGGTGACGCCCGCCGCATGCAGCGCCTCTTCTTTTCGGGCGCCTCGCCAGCGCAGCTCGACAAGCTCGGCCGCTTCGTCATCCCGCAGTTCCTGCGCGATTATGCACAGCTCACCGACGAGGTGGTCGTGGTCGGGCTCGGCGATCGCATCGAGGTGTGGGCGCGCGCGGCCTGGGCGAGCGAACGCAGCCAGGCCGAACGCGACAGCGCCGAGCTTGCCGAGCACCTGTCGAGGACCGAGCACTGAGTGGCCGCACGTGACCGAGCCTGCGGATGTTTCGCACACCACCGTGTTGCTCGAGGAAGTGCTCGATGCGCTGCGGCCTCGGCCCGGCGTTGGCTACCGCGCGCTCGACGCCACGCTGGGCGGCGGGGGGCACAGCCTGGAGCTGCTGCAGCGCTCCGCGCCCGACGGTTTTCTCATCGGCCTGGACGCAGATCCGCGGGCCATCGAATCGACGCGGGCGCGGCTGCAACCGTTCGAAGGCCGATTCGAGCTGCTGCAGCGCAATTTCCGCGACTTGGACGAGCTCGACCTCGAGCCCGTGGACGGCATCGTGTTTGATCTCGGGCTGTCCAGTCCGCAGCTCGCCTCGAGCGGCCGCGGCTTCAGCATCCTGAATCAGGACGAGCCGCTCGATATGCGCTTCGACCCGAATTCGGCCGAGCCGACCGCCGCGGACCTGCTGAACGAGCTGAGCGAGGCCGAGCTGGAGCACATCTTCCGCGCCTACGGCGAGGAGCCCCGCGCACGGCGACTGGCGCGCACGATCGTGCAGCGGCGCGGTCGCGCAAAATTCGAGCGCAGCGGCGATCTTGTCGCGGCCGTCACGGCTGCGTTGGGGCCCGCGCGCGGACGAATCCACCCCGCGACCCGCGCATTCCAAGCGCTGCGCATCGCGGTCAACGATGAGCTGGCGGCGCTCGAGGCGGGGCTGGATGCCTCGATCGACCTGCTGAACGTCGGCGGCAGAGTGGCGGTGATCAGCTTCCACTCGCTCGAGGACCGCATCGTCAAGTGGCGCCTGCGTGGCTGGGCGGAGGCGGGTCGAGCCACGGTCCTGACGCGCAAGCCGATCACCCCCAGCGCGCAGGAAATCCACACCAACCCTCGCTCGCGCAGCGCGAAATTGCGAATTGCGGAGCGGCTGGCTGCATGATCGGCCGCGCCACCACCTTCCTCAGGCCCGGCACGGGGCCGCGGCGACGTGGACATGTCGAGACGGCGCCGTCTCGACCAGCGACGACGAAGTCGCGACTCCGAACGCCGCCGCGCCCCGCTGTTGGGACGATCCGCCCGCGGCCAGCGGCGCTCGAATGGCCGCTGCTCGGCCGACTGCGCGCGGCCGGCTGGCTGCCAACCGCGCTCCTCGCGGTCAGCGTGGTCGCGCTCGTGTACCTACTGCAGACCAGCGGCGTGGCCACGACTGGCTACGACATCCAACGCCTGCAAGTCGAGCGCGCCGAGTGGCAGCTGCGCAACGAGCAATTGCGGCTCGAGCTGGCCAAGCTGCGGTCGCTGACCTGGGTCGAATCCGAGGCCACCGGCCGCCTGGGTATGCAGCGCGCCGACAGCGGCAGCCTGATCTATCTGCGCACGACTCGCTGACTAACGCGTGGCGTACCTGCACACGCTCCGGTCACCGACCCGCACCGCTGCCGGGCTACGCGCGACCGCCGACGACGCCGCCGATATGTTCGAGCCCGCTGCGCGCGCGGAGGTCGCCTCGGCCCGTGCGGAAAGAACGCGGCTGGCGCTGATCTGCGCCCTGTTCGCCGGCTGCGCGCTCGTGCTGGCATGGCGGCTCTTCACCCTGCAGGTGCGCGAGGCAGTGCACTACCAGCAGCTGGGCGACGCGGAACGTCGAGCAGAGATTCCGATCGCCGCCAGACGCGGCGCATTGCTCGACAGCATGGGCAATCCGCTGGCGGTCAGCGTCCGCTACGACAGCGTGTATGCGCTCGGCTCGTTGGTCGGCGACGTCGACCAGGTCGCGGGGCAGCTCAGTCCGGTGCTCGAGATGCCAGCCGCGCAATTGCGCGCACTGCTCGCGCCGAAGGCGGAGCGGCCGGTCGTGCTGCGCAGTCGAGTGCCGTCGGCGGTCGCGGAGCAGGTGAAGCAGCTCCGGCTGCCCGGGGTGTACCTGGATGCCGAGCCGATCCGACAGTACCCCGAGGGCAGTCTGGCGGCGCAGGTGCTCGGGTTCGTGGGGCACGACTTCACCGGACTGAGTGGGCTCGAGCTGAGTTTCGATCACGAGCTGGCGGGCACGCCCGGGACGATCGACACCGAGCGCGACACCAGCGGACAGGAGATCAGCCTCGGTCGCAGGTTGCTCACGCCACCCCGCGAAGGCTCGGACCTGGTGCTGACCATCGACCGCTACGTCCAGCGCGTGGCCGAGCGGCTGCTCAACCAGGCGGTGCTCGACAACCACGCGAGTGGCGGGCTCATCCTGATCGGCGAGGCACGCACGGGCGGCATCCTGGCTGCAGCGAACAGTCCCACATACAACCTGACCGCCGACGAGATCTTCGATCCGCGGCAGGCCGACCGGTACAAGTCCAAGATCGTGACCGATCAGTACGAGCCCGGCTCGACGATGAAGACGTTGGCGATGGCCGCGGCGATCGACCAGGGCGTAGTCAGCCCGGGCACGATGATGAACGACACGGGCTCGATCAACATCGCGGGCTCGATCATCCGCAACTGGAACTTCGCCGCGAACGGCCCGAGCTCGATGACCGATGTGCTGATCCACTCCTCGAACGTGGGCATGTCATGGCTATCGGGGCAGCTGGGACCGGATCGACTGTACGACTACTACACGCGCTTCGGGTTTGGGCAGCTGACGGGGGTGCGGCTGCCCGGGGAAGTGTCGGGCACGATGCGCACTCCACGCGACCCGGGGTGGACGCGTATCGACCTCGCGACCAATGCCTACGGCCAGGGCATCGCGGTGACCCCGCTGCAGCTGCTCGAAGCCGTGTCGGTGTTTGCCAATGATGGCCAGCTGGTGCGGCCGCGTCTGGTGCGCGAGGTGCGCGGACCCAACGGCGCCGAGGAGGTCGCACCGCAGGTGGTGCGCCAGGTGGTCTCGCCGAAGACCGCGCGCACGCTCCTGCAAATGATGGTCGCGGTGCACGAGCAGCCCGACCTGCGCCAGTACCGCATGGCGGGCTACCACATCGCGGCGAAGACCGGCACCGCCGATACGCCGACCAATGTCGGCTATAACACCGACCTGACGGTTGGCTCGCTCGTTGCAATTGTGCCTGCCGAGCAGCCGCGGTTCGTGGTGCTGATCCGACTGGATGGGCCCGAGAAGTTGTACGGCGGCATCGTGGCCGCGCCGGTGCTGAAGGAGCTCGCGCAGGAGTTAGTGACCTATTACCGTGTCCCGCCGACGAACTGAGCTGGTGCCGCGCTGTGACGCTTCGCGTGACGCTTGTTACGTCGACTGGCAGTGCTGTGACGCTTCGCGTGACGCCTGCTACTTCAACTACGGCTCCTGTGACGCTTCGCGTGACGCTTGTTCTGTCAAGTGCTCGCATGTGACGCCTTGCGTGACGCCCAGCGCGCGATTGTGACACTGCCATGACGGTTCGCGTGACGCTTCGCGGGCGTGCGGTGAGGGCTCGCGAGCTGGCGGTGACGGTGACGGTTCACGAGCTGGCGGTGACGCTTCGCGGGCTGGCGGTGCGGGCTCACGGGCTGGCGGTGGCCCTTCACAGGCTGGCGGTGACGGCTCGCGGGTGGCGCTTGGCGGGCTGGCGGTGACGCCTCGCGGGCTGGCGGTGACGTTTCCCGGGCTGGATGTGACGGTGCGTGTGACGGTGGGCGCGCTGTGCTGACGCTGGCCGAGGTCATTACTGCCACACGCGGCGAGCTGCGCGGCGCCAGGCCGTCGGACTTGCGCTTTTCGCGCGTGGTCGTGGATTCACGACAGATCGCCCCGGGCGCGTGCTTCGTCGCGCTCAAGGGCCAGAAGCACGATGGGCATGCCTTCGTGGCCCAGGCGCTGGCGCTGGGGGCGGCGGGCGCACTGGTCGAGCGCATCCCTGCCGACTGTCTGTGGGCGAACGACCCTCAGGCGGAGGGGCCGCCGCTGGTGCTGGTGCCCTCGACCACAGAAGCGCTCGCCGATATGGCGCGCTTCGCGCTGGATCAGCACCCGCAGCTCGAGGTGGTCGGCATCACCGGCAGCCTGGGCAAGACCACCACCAAAGAAGTCGTGGCGGGTGTGCTCGCGTCGCGCAGGAGCGTGCTCAAGAGCGAGGGCAACCTCAACTCCGAGATCGGTCTGCCGATGACCGTGCTCAACGGACTGAATCGACCGCATCAGATCGCGGTGCTGGAGATGGCGATGTACGGCCTCGGCGACATCCGGCTGTTGGCGCGGCTGGCGCGACCGCGCGTCGGGGTGGTAACCGCGGTGCTCCCGGTGCACCTCGAGCGACTCGGCACGATCGAGAACATCCAGGCGGCCAAGCAGGAGCTGGTCGAGGAGCTGCCCGAGAACAACGGCGTCGCCGTGCTCAACGCCGACGACCCGCGGGTGGCGGAGATGGCGTTCGCAACGCAGGCCCGGGTGGTGCGATACGGTGTCTCGGAGGCGGCCGACGTGCGGGCGGAATCCATCCAGAGCCAGGGCCTGCGGGGCGTCGAGTTCGACCTCCTGGCGGGCGGCAAGCGGCGGAAAGTGCGACTGCCGTTGCTCGGCGCACATTCGGTGCACGCGGCGCTGGCGGCGACAGCGGTGGCGCTCGAGGAGGGGCTGACGCCGTCGGAGATAGCCGAGGCGCTGCACGAGCTCACGCCCGTGCTGCGGCTGCTGGTGGTGGAGGGGATCAACGGCTCGCGGATCATCGACGACAGTTACAACGCCTCGCCGGAGTCCGTGCTGGCGGCGCTGAACCTCTTGCGGGAGCTGCCTGGGCGAAGGAAGGTGGCAGTGCTCGGGGACATGCTCGAGCTTGGTTCTGAGGAGGGGCCGGGCCATCGCCGGGTTGGCACGCGGGCGGCGTCCGTGGTGGATCGGTTGATCACACTCGGCTCGCGGTCGGCTGTGACTGCTGAAGAGGCGCGGCGGGCTGGGCTGCGGGCTGAGCAGGGCGTGGAGGCCGCCAGCCACGAGGAGATCGTCGACCAGCTGCGCTCGTGGCTGCGCCCGGGTGACGACGTGCTGGTCAAAGGCTCACTGGCGATGGGCATGAGCGCGGTAGTGCGCGGCATCCGCGCACAGGGCGAGGGCTAGATGCGGACGGCGCGGCACGCTCCGGGAACGCGGCACGCTCACGTACGGCGGCTCGCTCACGAAACGCGACACGCTCCGGGAACACGGGACGCTCAAGCAGTGGCACTGCACGTTCAGGGAACGTGGCGAGGTCAAGCAGTAACGCGGCAGGGTCAGCGAACGCGGCACGCTCGGGGAACTGGGCAGGCCCAAGCCGTAGCGCGGCACGCTCGGAGAACTGGCCAGGCTCAAGCCGTAGCGCGTCACCCTCAGAAAACCCGGCGTTGTGGCGAAGGCGACTAGCGGATGTCTACGGCGTTGTCGATGGCGGCGATGGCGTTCCTGATCACGATTGTGCTGGGCTATCCGTACCTCAACTACCTGCGGCGGGCGGGGCTGGGCAAGAAGGTGCGCATCGAGGGGCCGTCCACGCACTTCGAGAAGACCGGCACGCCGACCATGGGCGGGCTGCTGGTGACGGCGGTCGTGCTCGCGCTGACCATCGCGTTGACGCTGCTGCTGTACCGCGAGTCCGGTCGATCGATCCTGTTGCCGATGGCCGTGATGGCGCTCACCACGCTGCTCGGCTGGTACGACGATCGGCTCACGCTGGTCGGTCGAAAAGGAGAAGGGCTCCGGGCGCGGACCAAGTTCGCGCTACTCGGGCTGATTGCGCTCGGCGCGTCGATCGTGCTGTGGGACCAATCGAATGGACTCGGGATCGACTTCGTCTATCTGCCTGGCATTCGGGCGCCGTTCGCGATTGGCTGGCTGGTCATCCCGCTGTCGCTGCTCGCGATCATGGGCACAGCCCACGCGGTCAACCTGACCGATGGCCTCGACTCGCTCGCCGGCCACACCGCGGCGGTGGCGTACGCGGCGTACGGGATCATCGCGGCACAGTACGGACAGATCTACCTGGTCACGTTCTGCTTTACCGTCGCGGGCGCGCTGCTCGCGTTCCTGTGGTTCAACGCCCACCCGGCCGAGATCTTCATGGGCGATACGGGCTCCCTCGCGCTGGGTGCGACGCTGGCTATCGTGGCGATGATGCTCGGCCAGGTGCTGCTGCTGCTGTTTATCGGCTTGGTGTTTGTGGCCGAGGCGCTATCGGTGATGCTGCAGGTGCTGTTCTTCAAGCTCACCGGCGGGCGGCGACTCTTCCGCATGGCGCCGCTGCACCACCACTTCGAGATGATGGGCTGGAGCGAGACGCAGGTGGCGCAGCGGTTCTGGCTGATCTCCATGGTCAGCGGTTTGCTGGGGGTGGCGCTTGCGCTCGTCTGAGGCCGCGGTGAGCGACCGCGCTCGGGAGATGCTCGAAGGCCAGCGGGCGCTGGTGATCGGGCTCGCGCGCGAGGGGCTGGATCTGTCGCGGTTTCTGCTCGCGCACGGTGCCTCCGTGGTGGTGACAGACCGCAAGTCGGACGCGGAGCTGCGCGAGGCGGTGCAGCAGTTGGGACCGCAAGCCACCTACCGACTGGGCGGGCACAGTACGGCTGATCTGGACAATGTCGACGTGGTGTACGCCTCGCCGGGCGTACCGCCGGAGCACGAGCTGCTTAGCGAGGCGCAGCGCCGCGGGATTCGTGCGAGCAGTCTTGTGGAGCTGTTCTTCGCGCTCTGTCCGGCGCCGATTCTGGGCGTGACGGGCAGCGCCGGGAAGAGCACCACCACCAGCTTGATCGGCGACATGTTCACGGTGGCCGAGCGCGACGTCTTCGTCGGCGGAAACATCGGGCGACCCTTGCTCGGCAAGGTGCTGGACATGCGGCCCTCGAGCTGGGTCGTGATGGAGCTGTCCAGCTTTCAGCTCGAGCCACTGACGGTCAGCCCACACATTGCCGTCGTGACCAATGTCACGCCCAATCACCTCGATCGGCATCCGACCATGGAGGCGTACTGGGCGGCCAAGGGGCAGATCCTCGCGCACCAGAGCCCGAACGACTGGGCGGTGCTCAACGCCGACGACCAGTGGACGCAGCGCTACCGACCGCGCGGGCGGGTGCTGCGCTTCAGCCTGGAGGGGACGGTCGAGGGCGCCTACCTGGCGCAGGACAGGCTGATGCTGCTGGGCGAGGCGCTGCTCAGCGCGAGCGACGTGCCGCTGCGCGGCCAGCACAACATCGCCAACGTGCTGACGGCGATGGCCGCGGCGCACGCGGCCGGCCTCGAGCGCGAGGCGATGGTGCAGGCCATCCGCGCATTCCAAGGGGTACCGCACCGGCTGCAGACCGTCGCCGAGCGGGACGGTGTGAGCTATGTCGACGACGCGATTGCCACGACGCCCGAGCGGTCGATTGCGGCGCTGCAGTCGTACCAAGAGCCGCTGGTGCTGATCGCCGGCGGTCGGGACAAGCACCTGCCGATGGACGAGTGGGCACGACTGATTGCTCGGCGGGTGAAGCATGTGGTCCTGCTGGGTGAGATGAGCGGGCTGGTCGCGGACTCGCTGCGCAACGCGGACCCGCGGTACGTGGCGGTGAGCCAGGCCACAACGATGGACGAGGCCGTGCAGCAAGCAGCGAAGGCCGCGAGCAGTGGTGACGTCGTGCTGCTGTCGCCCGGTGGGACGAGCTACGACATGTACCAGGACTTCGAAGAGAAGGGCCGCGAGTTCGCCCGCGCGGTGCACGCGCTGTGACCGAGGTGCGGCGGCCGGACTACTGGCTGATGGCCAGCACCATCGCGCTGCTGGTGCTGGGGACGCTGATGGTCTATAGCGCCAGCTTCGCGGTCGCGCACAACGAGTTCAACGACGACGCCTACTTCCTGGTTCGACAGCTGGCGTGGGATGTCATCGGCGGCGGCGCACTGCTGCTCGTGATGCGCGTGAATTACCCGTTCTGGCGCAAGTGGTCGGTGCCGATCATGCTCCTGGTCATCGTGCTGCTGGTGCTGGTCCTTGTGCCGGGGCTCGGCTTTCGCAGCTATGGCGCGATGCGCTGGATCAGGCTCGGGCCCATCCTGCAGATCCAGCCGAGCGAGCTGGCCAAGCTGGCGATCGTGCTCTACCTCGCCGACTGGCTCTCGCGCCGCGCCTCGATCGTGGCCGACTTCTTCAAGGGACTGCTGCCGTTTGCGATCATCGTCGGGTTGGTCGCCTGGCTGGTCGAGGTGCAGCCCGATCTCGGCACGACCTCGATCATCGTCGGCACGGCGGCGTGCATCTTCTTCGTCGCGGGCGCCAACTTGCTGCATATCGCCCTCCTGGGCTCGATCGGCGTGAGCGCAGCCATCGCGCTGATGGCGCACCTGAGCGGCTACCAGCTCGATCGCATCCGCGCCTTCCTCGACCCGTGGAGCGACGTCCAGGGCAGCGGCTGGCACACCGCCCAGGGACTGATCGCGCTCGGCTCGGGCGGACCCTTCGGACAGGGCCTGGGCAATGGACTGCAGAAGTTCTACTGGGTGCCCAACGCCCACACCGACGCGATCTTCGTGATCATCGGCGAAGAGCTGGGCTTTGTCGGGTGCGTGGGCGTGCTGTGCCTGTTCGGCATCCTTGCCTGGCGCGGCTTTCTGATAGCCTGGCGCGCTCCTGATCCGTTTGGCAGGTTATTCGCGACGGGTTTGACCTGCATGTTGACGCTGCAGGCGCTCGTCAATATCGCGGTCACCACCAACTCGCTGCCCTATACCGGGATCACGCTGCCGCTCGTGTCGTTTGGCGGCTCCTCGACGGTCATCTCGCTGGTCGCAGTCGGGCTGCTGCTGAACATCTCGCGCTATCGCGCGGTGCAGCGCGCAGGCGAGCCCGAAGCCGTGCCCGACGTGCGGCTAGGCGACCACGTGCCGAGGCTGGGGAGGAAAACCAGGCCACGGTATGCCTGACCTGCTCGCTGCTGAGCGCGTGCATCTCGTGGGCATCGGCGGCTCGGGCATGAGTGCGCTGGCGAGCTTGCTGCTGCAGATGGGCAAGCAGGTTTCGGGGAGCGACATCCAGATCGGCGGCTCGGCGCAGCAGCTGCAGACCCTGGGCGCGACGGTGTACGCGGGCCACGCGGCGGAGCACATCGGCGGTGCGGACCTGGTCGTGCGTTCGGCGGCGGTGCCCGCCGACAACGTGGAGGTCGCCGAAGCGCACAAGCGAGGGGTGCCCACGCACAAGTTGGCGGAGGCCGTAGCTGGTTTGATTCGCGGCCGCGTCTGCGTCGCGGTTGCCGGCACGCATGGCAAGACGACCACGACGACGCTGGTGAGCGCGTTTCTGCAAGCGGGTGGCCTCGATCCGCTAGCGCTCATCGGTGCGGACAGCCCTGGCTTCCCGCTGGGTGCACGCGCGGGCGATGGACCGATGGTGATCGAAGCGGACGAGTACGACCGTCGCTTCCTCGAATACTGGCCCGAGGTGGCGGTGGTGACCAGCATCGAGGCCGACCACCTGGACTACTTTCGCGACCTGGACGAGATTCGCGCGGTGTTCCAAGAGCTGGTCGAACGACTGCCCCATCGGGGGCGGCTCGTGGCGTGCGCGGATGAGCCGTGGGCGGCGAGCATGCGCACGGATGCGGAACGGGCCACGTACGGCTTCGCCGACGACGCCGACTGGCAGCTAAGCGCGTACACGGCGCATGCGGCCGGCTCGCGGTTCACCTTGAGCAGCGACGGGCGCAGCTGGGAGGTCGAGTCACCCCTGCTGGGCATGTACAACGCGTGCAACGCGGCGGCTGCGATCGCGGTCGCCGACTACTTCGGGGTTGGTCTGCGGACCTGCCTGGCGGCGCTCGAGGCTTTCGAGGGGCCGCGGCGGCGGTTCGAGACAAAGGGCGAGCCGCGGGGCATTCGGATCGTGGACGACTACGCGCATCATCCCAGCGAAGTTGCCGCGGTGCTCGAGGCGGCGCGAGCCGCGGCGGCGGGCGAGGTGTGGATCGTCTTTCAGCCGCACACGACCAATCGCACGTTTTCTTTGCTCGACGATTTTTCCAAGGCGTTCGGCGCTGCGCAGCATGTGCTGGTG
>WNGA01008798.1_pt1 | contig 13758 bp, 14 predicted proteins | sample 5400061 | NCBI WGS metagenome assembly WNGA01 (sample SAMN13153366, study PRJNA577476) | soil metagenome | isolation source: 100 cm soil or saprolite under grassland replicate 2 | place: USA:California | collected 2016-06-15 | reverse complement strand
TAGCCCGGCGGATAGACCACCCGCTCCTCGGGATACTGCAGCGTCGCGACCTCGTTCAGGCTCCGGTCGCGCGCGAGGATGTCGGGGTTCGCGTCCCGCGAGAAGAAGAGGTTCTTGAAGAAGTGGCGCGCGACGATGCCGATGCCCCGGAAGATCTCCGGGAAGTACATCTGCTCGCGAAGGTCGGGACCGCGGTTGTCGACGTTGTAGGCCATGTCAGTGTCCCGCGGCGGCGTGGGCGTGACCGCTCGCCGGTTCCGGCGCGCGGCTCGCGGCGGCGGTGATCGCGCCGATCGCGACGAGGGTGGCGACGCCGATCCAGGCGAGGAGGTGGAGCGACGGGTCGAGGAGGACCGCCGCGCCGGTGACGAAGATGTTCAGGAGCGCGACGGGCAGCAGGATCTTCCAGCAGAGCTGCTGGATCTGGTCGTACCTGAAGCGCGGCAGGAGCCAGCGGATGACCATCTGCAGCCACATGAGGACGATCATCTTGCCGAGGAAGGCCCCCGCGCCGACCGCCGCGAACCAGAGCGGGGTCAGGTTCGCGCGGAGCGTCTCCTCGAAGAAGATGGGGTGCCACCCGCCGAAGAAGACCGCGACGACCACGGCGGAGAGGATCACGATCTCGACGAACTCGGACAGGAACATGAGACCGAACTGCATGCCCGAGTACTCGATGAAGTAGCCGACGATCTCGCTCTCGCCCTCCGGCAGGTCGAACGGCGCGCGCTTCGTCTCGGCGAACGCGCTCGCGAAGAAGACGAGGAACCCGATGGGCTGGAGCAGGATGCCGAGCGCCGGGATGGGGCCGAGCACCGCCTGCCCCTGTGCGACGACCATCTCCTCGAGCCGCAGCGTCCGGAACGCGATCATCGTCCCGACGAGCGCGAGGCCGAGCGAGACCTCGTAGCTGATCATCTGCGACGCCGCGCGGACGCCGCCGAGGAGCGCGAACTTGTTGTTCGACGCCCAGCCCGCGAGCGAGGTGCCGTAGACCGCGAGCGACGCGATGGCGAACAGGTAGAGGAGCCCGGCGTCGGGGTTCGCCACCTGGAGGGCGACGCCGACCTGCCCGAGCGGCCCGTCGGCGCCGACGATGGCGCGCAGCGGCAGCTCGGGGCCGACCGGGATGATCGCGAAGAGCGCGAGGATCGGCGCGAAGGCGAGGACCGGGGCGAGGTTGAAGAGGAACTTCGTCGCGAGCGCCGGCTGGAAGCGCTCCTTCGTGAGCATCTTCACGGCGTCGGCGATGAGGAACGGGATGCCGCCGAGGGCGGAGCCGAACACTCGGATGCGGTTCGCGCCGATCCGGTTCTGGATGAGGGCGGACCACTTGCGCTCGGCGACGCTGAGGAGCGACCCCGGGACCATCACCACGACGAGCAGCAGCGTGACGACGTTCACGATCGTCGCGCCGTACTGCGGCGGCAGCCCCCAGCCGGCGAACTTCACCGCGAGCGCGCCGGCGCCGAGGTAGAACGCCGCGGACAGCCCGACGAGCGCCGCGAGCAGGGCGGCGAGGATGACGATCATTCCGACGAGACGGCTCACGTTCGCCTCCCCTTACGACTTCCGCGCGATGGCGCGCAGGTAGTCCTCGCCCGTCTCCGCGGGGACGCGGTCGCGGTTGCCCGCGAGCCGGCCGTCCACGGTCCCGGCCGCGAGCGGCACGATGCCGAACCGCTTGCCCGCGGACGGAAGCCCGTCCCACTTGAAGTCGCCGAGCGCGCCGCCGAGCCTCGGCCCGAGCGCCGCGAACAGGTCCCGGCCGCTCGCGAACCGATGGGCGAGCCCGAGCGCGGCGCCGAGGTCCACCGCGAGGGCCCAGTGCGGGCGCGCCTCGCCCCGGGGGAAGTAGGCGAGCTCGAACCGCTGCGCGCGTCCCTCGAAGTTCACGAAGGTGCCGTCCATCTCGGAGTGCGGCGCCGCGGGCAAGAGCACCGTCGCGGCGTGCGCGAGCGTCGAGTCGTTCGTCGCCTGGACGACGAGGTCCTCCGCGCCGGCGATCTTCGTCGCGACGACGGCGTCCGGCGTCTCCGCGCCGACCGCCCAGACGCCCTTCACCTTGCCGGCGGCGACGGCCGCGGCGAGATCGCCGATGGGCCGCACCGCGAGGCCGAACGCCTGCGCCACGAGCTCGAGCCCCTTGCGGTTCGGGTTCTGGTCCGCGCGCTTCAGGAACTCGTCCTGCCAGCCGTCGGCGCGTCCGCCCACGAACACCTCGGCGACGCCGAGCGCCTCCTTCGCGACGGTCGCCGCCGCGAGCAGGTCCTCGAGCGAGGCGACCGGCGAGAAGAGCACTCCGAGCGTGCCCGCCCTGGCGTGGCGCTCGAGCGCCTTCGCCGCGGACGCGATCGCGACGGGCCGGGCGACGACCGCGCCCTGCGCCCCACGGCCCTCGCGCGCGACGAGCACGCGCCCCTGGTTCAGGCTCTTGTAGGTGACCCGCCCGTCGTCACACATCCACTCCTGGTTGACCGCGTCGTTCTCGCGCGGCCGGTACCGGTAGGTGACGTCGTTCAGGTAGTCGAGGAACGTGTTGCAGCCCCGCGCGCAGCCGGTGCAGACCGAGCGAGCCGAGGACATGAACCAGACCCGACCGCGGAAGCGGAAATCCGTCGAGGTGAGCGCGCCGACCGGGCAGATGTCGACGACGTTCCCGGAGTACTTCGAGTCGAGCGGCTGGCCCGGGAAGGTCGTGATGAAGCTCTCGTTGCCGCGCTCCGAGACGCCGAGCTGCGGCGCCTTCGCGACCTCGCGCATGAAGCGGACGCAGCGCGTGCAGAGGATGCAGCGCTCCTGGTCGAGGACGACGAGCGGCCCGAGCTGGACGCGCTTGCCCTTCTGGACCTTCGGCACGTCGAGCCGCGACGGCTGCCGGTCAAACTTCATGTAGTAGTCCTGCAGCTTGCACTCGCCGGCCTGGTCGCAGATGGAGCAGTCGACCGGGTGGTTGAGGAGCAGGAACTCGAGGACCGCGCGCTGCTGGTCGCGCACGCGGGGCGTGTCCGTCTTGACGGTGACGCCCTCCGCGACCGTCATCTGGCAGCCGGGCATGAGCTTGCCCATCGGCGCGTTCGACATCTCCACGAGGCACATCCGGCAGTTGGCCGCGATGGAGAGCCGCTTGTGGTAGCAGTAGTAGGGGATCTCGACGCCGACCGATTTCGCCGCCTCGATGACGGTCGTGCCGGGCTTCACGACGACTTCTTTGCCGTCGACCGTCGCGGTCACGAAGCCGGGGTTCTTCGGCGGCGGCGGCGCCGGGGGCCCCGCGGGCTTCGGGGGTGCGGCCGCGGGCGCTGCGGGCTTGGTCTCTTCTGCCATCGCGTTCTCGCTCCGGACGTCGCGTGGGTGGGGGCCGCGCTACTGCTCGACCTCGCCGGCGATGTAGTTGATGCTGTCGTAGACGGGGACGAGGTCCGCGAAGAGCCGGCCCCGCGCCATGGACGGCAACGCGGAGAGCATCGGCCAGACCGGCGCACGCAGGCCGATCTTGTAGGGCCGGCCGCCGCCGTCGGACACGAGGTAGAACCCGAGCTCGCCATTCGGCGACTCGGTGTACGAGTAGACCTCGCCCGCGGGGACCTTGATCCCCTCCATGATCTGCTTGAAGTGCGCCATCACGCCCTCGATCGTGCCGTAGACGAGCGGCTTCGGCGGGAGCGCGTAGCGGAAGTCCTGCACGATGATCTCGCCCGGCTCCATCTCCTTCATCGCCTGGCGCACGATGCGATCCGACTGGCGCAGCTCCTCGAGCCGGATGAGGTACCGGTCGTAGGTGTCGCCGTTCGTGCCGACGGGGACGTCGAAGTCCATCCGGTCGTAGACGAGGTACGGCGCCGCCTTGCGGACGTCGTACGCGTCGCCGGTCGCGCGCAGGCACGGCCCGGTGAACCCGTAGTCGATCGCGTCCGCGCGAGAGATCACGCCGACGCCGCGGGTGCGGTCGAGGAAGATCCGGTTGCGGTTGAGGAGCGCCGCGATCTCCTCGCGCGTCTCCGCGACGCGGTCGAGCGTCTTCAGCGTCTTCTCGACCCAGCCCTCGGGGATGTCGCGGGCGACGCCGCCGACGCGGCAGTAGTTCGAGGTGAGCCGCGCGCCGCAGATCTCGGTCAGCCGGTCGTACACGAGGTCGCGCACCTCGACCGCGTAGATGACGACGGTCATCGCGCCGAGCTCGAGGCCAGTCGCGCCGACGAGCGTCAGGTGATCGCAGATGCGGTGCAGCTCGGAGGTGATGACGCGCAGGTACTTGGCGCGCTCCGGCACGTCGAGCTTGCAGAGCTTCTCGACCGCGAGCGCGTACCCGACGTTGTTCACGATCGACGAGACGTAGTTCAGGCGGTCCGTGTACGGGAACACCTGCGTCCACGTGACGTTCTCGCAGCTCTTCTCGAAGCCGCGGTGCAGGAACCCGACCTCGATCTTGGCGTCGGTGACCGTCTCGCCGTCGAGCTCGACGAGCATCTTCGTCACGCCGTGCGTGGCGGGGTGCGACGGCCCCATGTTGATGACCATCCGCTTCGACGGCATCGGCGCGTCGAGCGCGCCGAGCGTCTGGGCGGGGCCAGCTGCAACTCCGTTCGTGTGGCTTGCCATCGAGCAACGCCTCCGAAGTCTTGCGGCGCCTAGTCGCGCGTCGCGGGGCCCGGCCCGCGGAAGATGTCCTTGATCTCGCGCTCCGGGATGAGCGGCTGCCGGCCGCGGAGCGGGTAGTCCTTGCGAAGCGGATGGCCGACGAACTCCTCATAGAGGAGGAGGCGCCGCGGATCGGGGTGACCCGCGACCCGGATGCCGTACATGTCGAAGCAGTAGCGCTCGAACCAGTCCGCGCCGCGCCACACCGACGTGATCGTCGGGATCTGGCAGTCCTGCTCCGGGACCTTCGCGCGGAGCCGGATCCGCTCGTTCGTCTTCGTCGCGAAGAGGTTGTAGACGACCTCGAACCGCGGGTCCTGGCCGAGGTAGTCGACCGCCGTGATGTACGGCGCCATGTCGAAGCCGCGCTCGTCCTTGAGAAACCTGCATACCTCGACGATCCGCTCCTTCTTCACGAAGGCGCAGTCGTCGCCGCCGACGCCGACGTACGGCTCGTACACGGCTTCGGCAAAGCGCTCGGCGAGCGCGTCGATCACGGCCTTGGACATCGTCCGTCCTCGCTAGCGGTCGCTCGGCCCCTGCCCGAGCGCGGGCACCGGCGCCCAGTCCATGAGCTTGTGGGGCTGATCCTGGATCTTCTTCTGCAGGAGCATGATCGCGTCGAGCACCTGCTCCGGCCGTGGCGGGCAGCCCGGCACGTACACGTCGACCGGGATGACGCGGTCGATGCCCTGCACCGTCGCGTAGTTGTCGTAGAACCCGCCGGAGCTCGCGCAGACGCCGAACGCCATCACCCACTTCGGCTCGGCCATCTGCTCGTAGATGCGGCGGAGTACCGGCGCCTGCTTGCAGTTGATCGTGCCGACGACCATCAGGAGATCGGCCTGGCGCGGCGTGAAGCGGGGCGCGGCGGCGCCGAACCGGTCGAGGTCGTAGCGCGCCATCTGCAGGCTCATGTACTCCATGCCGCAGCAGGCGGTGACGAACGGGTACTGGAAGATGGAGTACTTCCGCCCCCAGCCCACGCCCTTCGAGACGAGCCCCTGCAGCCAGCCCTGCGCCTCATCCCGGCGCGTCGCGATCGCGGGAACGGTGTCGAGATCGGATGCCATCACGCGCTCCAGTCGAGAACGCCCTTCTTCCAGACGTAGACGAGGCCGGCGACGAGGGTCGCGGCGAAGATCCCCATCGACACGAAGCCGGGCCAGCCGAGGCCGGGGTAGCCCGGGCTCGGGAGCAGGAGGACCGCCCACGGATAGATGAAGATCGCCTCGATGTCGAAGACGATGAAGAGGATCGCGACGACATAGAACTTCACGCCGAAGCGTTCCCGAGCCGAGCCGATCGGCGTGGAGCCGCACTCGAACGGGGCGTTCTTTGCCGCGCTGTACCGCCGGGGACCGAGCAGGCCAGCGATCGTCAGCATGACGATCGCGAGCAGCAGCGCCACGAGCAGGACGACGCCGATCGGAAAGTACGTCTGCAGGGGGGTCATAGGGTGGCAGGGGATCCGGGTAAGGCACCCTTAAGTGCCTGCGCGCCTTGGGATTGTCAACGGGATTCCTCCCCTTGACACCTAGAACCTCGCGAGTAGACTCCCGCCGCCTTTCCCCAGATTTCACGACAGGATAGGTCCATAAAAGGGATCACGACCATGGGTTTCGACTTTGGCGCTGTGCTCGTGTTCGCGATCGTCGCCGTCGGGTTCGCCCTCGGCGGGATCACCATCTCCCGCCTGGCCGGTCCCCGCATCCCGAGCGCCGAGAAGGCGACCATCTACGAGTGCGGCGAGCGGCCCGTCGGGGTCGCCTGGTTCAACTTCAACCCACGGTTCTACCTCGTCGCGCTCGTGTTCGTGATCTTCGAGGTGGACATCGCGCTCACCTTCCCGGTGGTCGCGGTCTACCGCGAGTGGGCGCAGGAGAGCGCGCTCTTCGCGTGGGTCGCCTTCTCCGAGCTCTTCCTCTTCACCGCGATCCTCGTCGTCGGGCTGGTCTGGGTCTGGGCCCACGGCGACCTCGCCTGGGTGAAGAACCTGGCCGGCGCGTCGTACGAGGCGCCCGAGGCGGGGTCCGAGTCGCAGCGCCGGAACGCGGCGTGAGCGGGCGGCGCACGGTCTCACTCCCGAGGTGAACGAAATGGCCGCACAGAAGATGGACTCCGGCATCGGCGGCGACGTGACGATGTTCCACACGTCCCAGCTCGACAAGCTCATCAACATGGCCCGCGAGAGCTCGCTCTGGTACCTGCTCTTCGGCCTCGCCTGCTGCGGCATCGAGCTCATGCAGACGGGCGGTCCGCGCGCCGACCTGATGCGCTTCGGCGCGATCCCGCGCGCCTCGCCTCGCCAGGCGGACTTCATGATCGTGGCGGGCACGCTCACGTACAAGATGGCCGAGCGCGCCAAGCTCCTCTTCGACCAGATGTCCGAGCCCAAGTACGTGATCTCGATGGGCTCGTGCTCGAACTGCGGTGGGCTCTTCCAGCTCGCGTACTCGGTCTGCAAGGGCGTCGACAAGGTCATCCCGGTGGACGTGTACGTGCCGGGCTGCCCGCCGCGCCCCGAGGCGCTCACCGAGGGCCTCCTCCGGCTCCAGGAGATCGTCCGGAGCGAGCCGTGGTCCACGAAGCGCCGAGCGAACGGCGGCAAGGCGGAGGTCGCGTAGCCCGACACAGCTCGACATCGACCGCTTCACGTTGCGTGTTTGGGAGCGGGGCGGGCGCGGCACGCGGGAGCTGTCGGCTCGCCTCGAACCGCATCAGAGGAACGAAATGACGACCCATGAGATCCATGAGCGGCTCAAGGAGCGGTTCGGCGATGACGTCGGCCCGCTCTCCGAGGCCAAGATCGACCAGCACTGCGTAGTGAAGCGCGAGCGGATCGTCGAGATCTCGCGGTTCCTCAAGACGGAGGCCGGGCTCGACTTCGACTTCCTCGAGGACCTCACCGCGGTCGACTGGCCGAAGAAGAACCAGATCGAGGTCGTCTACCACCTGCTCTCGTACAAGCACCGGCACGTCTTCAAGCTGAAGGTCGAGGCGGACCGCGCCGCGCCGTCGGTCCCCACGGTCGAGGTGGTCTGGAAGACCGCGAACTGGTTCGAGCGCGAGGTGTACGACCTCTTCGGCGTGGACTTCCCGGGCCACCCGGACCTCCGCCGGATCATGCTCCCCGACGACTGGATCGGCCACCCGCTCCGCAAGGACTACCAGGAGGCGGGCGGCTGGCACGGCATCTCGAACGTCCGCGAGAACCCACTCGTCGAGCTGAAGCGGCTCGACGACGCGGCGAAGGCGGAGAAGGCGCCGGCGGCCGAGACCCACGCCGCCGCGAAGGCCTGAGAGGAACGACATGGAGAAGCTCATCCTCCGCCGCGTGGACCGTGACAACGAGGAGATGGTCCTCAACTTCGGTCCGCAGCACCCGTCCACCCACGGCGTCATCAACTTCATCGTCGAGACCGACGGCGAGGTCCTGAAGAAGGCGATCCCCGACGTCGGGTACCTGCACCGCTCGATCGAGAAGATCGGCGAGATCGTCGGCTACCCCGGCTTCATGCCGTACACCGACCGCGTCGACTACGTCGCGGCGATGTTCGCGAACGAGGGGTACGCGATCGCGGTCGAGAAGCTGCTCAAGGTCGAGGTCCCGGCCCGCGCGCAGTGGCTCCGCGCCATCAGCTGCGAGCTCTGCCGCATCGCCTCGCACCTCGTCTCGGTCGGCACGATGACGATGGACATCGGCGCCTTCACGCCGATGGTCCACGGCCTCCGCGAGCGCGAGACGATCAACGACCTCATCGAGGCGCTCTGCGGCGCGCGGCTCACCTACAACTACCACCGCATCGGCGGCGTGGCGTTCGACATGCCGGAGGGCTGGCGCGACCGAACGCTCGCGTTCCTCGACCACTTCGACAAGTTCCTCGTCGAGTTCGACCGGCTCATCACCTTCAACCACCTCTACATCAAGCGCCTCGCGAACGTGGCGGTCATCCCCGGCCCGCTCGCGATCGACTACGGGCTCGTCGGCCCGAACCTGCGCGGCTCGGGCGTCGACTGGGACCTCCGCCGCGACATGCCGTACGGCGCGTACCCGAGCTTCAAGTTCGGCGTACCGGTCGGCAAGGGCTGGTACGGGACGGTCGGCGACTCGTTCGACCGCTACTACGTGCGCTGCCTCGAGATGGCGGAGTCGTCGAAGATCTGCCGGCAGGCGCTCGAGACCATCCCCGACGGCGACATCATGGCGAAGGTCCCCCGCATCATGAAGCCGGAGGCGGGCGAGGTGCTCTCGCGGGTCGAGTCGGCTCGCGGCGAGATGGCCTACTACGTCGTGTCCGACGGGACCGCGAAGGCCTATCGCGTCCGCGCCCGGACCGGCTCCTTCACCGCGATGGGCATCATCGAGGACATCTCGTCGGGCCTCATGATCGCGGACCTCGTCGCCCTCATCGCCAGCCTGGACGTCGTCGCCCCGGAGATCGATCGATGACCGTGCCCACCACCCCGTACGTGCAGAAGCGCAGCCCGAAGTCGGTCGTGCTGATCACGCTCGCGGTCGGCGCCGTCCTGCCGGTCGTGCTCTTCGGCGCGATCCTCGTGCTGTCGCCGCTCACGAAGCCGGCGATGCTCGGCGCGACCCTCACCGCGCTCGGCTTCGACTACGCCTCCTGGAGCGAGACCCAGCGGCTGCTCGCCTATGGCGTCGGCGCCGCGCTGCTCGGGTTCATGCTCCTCAACTTCGGGGCGATCATCTCCGGCACCACCGTCTGGTGGGAGATGCGGGTCAGCTCCCGCATGCAGAGCCGCATCGGCTACAACCGCGTCGGCGCCGGCGGCTTCTTCCAGTGGATCGCGGACGCGGTGAAGCTCCTCCTCAAGGAGGACCTCGTCCCCGCCGACGCGGACTCGCTCCTGTTCCGCGCCGCGCCCTACTTCGTCCTCACCGGGTTCGCGCTCACCTTCATCGCGCTGCCGTTCGGCGAGAGCCTCATCGCGGCCGACCTCAACGTCGGCATCTTCTACATGATCGCGGTGACCGCCCTCGTGGTCGTCGGGATCCTGCTCGCCGGCTGGTCGTCGAACTCCAAGTGGGCGCTCTTCGGCGGCATGCGGTCGGCGGCGCAGGTGGTCTCCTACGAGATCCCGGCCGGCATCGCGATCATGGTCCCCGTCCTCATGGCGGGCACCCTCTCGATGCAGGGGATCATCCGCGCGCAGGGCGCCTGGCCGTGGCAGTGGTTCATCTTCACGAACCCGTTCGCGCTCGTCGCCTTCGTCATCTTCTTCATCGCGCAGCTCGCCGAGGGCAACCGGACGCCGTTCGACCTGCCCGAGGCGGACTCGGAGCTCGTCGCCGGGTACCTCTCCGAGTACTCGTCGTTCCGGTTCGCGCTCTACTTCCTCGTCGAGTTCGGGAACCTCTGGATCATGGCGGCCGTCGCCGTGACGCTCTTCTTCGGAGGGTGGCAGGTCCCGTTCGCGGGGCCCGCGGTCTTCGAGGCGGCGCGCGGTACGGGCGCGCTCCCCGGCGCCGCCTGGTGGGGGCTGCAGGTCGCCTCGCTCGTCGTCTTCGTGGTGAAGACGCTCCTCATGCTGAACGTCATCGTCTGGATCCGCTGGACGCTCCCGCGCATCCGCGTCGACCAGATGATGACGCTCTGCTGGAAGTACCTCGTCCCGTTCGCGTTCGTCTCGTTCGTCGCGACGCTCCTCTGGGTCATCCTCGTCGCGCGCGTCCCGCAGCTCGGCCCGGCGACCGGCGGCGTCCTCACGGTGGTCGCGGCGGTCGTGATCGCGCTCTTCCTGCGTCAGACGAAGGCCAACATCACGGCCATCGGCGATCGCGTCGACCTCACCAACTGGTAACGGGAGCCGCACCGACATGGTCACGACGAACGTTCGCGAGTACACCGGCGCCATCAGGGACACCGTCGTGTCCTTCTGGCACGGGCTGTCGATCACGCTCTCGCACCTCGTGCGCCGCCCGATGACGGTCCAGTACCCGGACCGGACGCCGATGGCGGTCCGCGACATGCTGCCCCCGCGCTACCGCGGCTTCCTCGAGGTCGACACGGCGATCTGCACGGGTTGCCAGGCGTGCGAGAGGGCCTGCCCCATCGGCTGCATCCAGATCACGCTCGAGAAGGACGCCGCGAACCCGAAGCAGCGCGTCGTCACGCAGTTCGACATCGACGAGGCGAAGTGCATGTTCTGCGGACTCTGCGTCGAGCCCTGCCCGACCGGCTCGATCCAGCACACCCGCGAGTTCGAGGGATCGCGGCGCGACATCCGCACCCTCGTCTTCCGCTGGGCCGACCCGCAGAGCCCATTCCCCGTCTACAAGGTGGACAAGACCGCGGAGTACTACCCGCGCGTGGAGCTCGGCTCGCTCGTCCGCGTGAAGCTCGAGACGACCGTCTGGAACGCGAAGGGTCCGACGTTCCTGCCGCCCGCGCCGCCGAAGCCCCCCGAGGAGAAGGCGAAGGCCGCGCCCGCGGCGAAGCCTGCCGCCGCCGCGCCTGCGGCTCCCGTCGTGGAGCCTGCCGCTCCGGCCGCGAAGCCGCCGGAGGCCGCCGCTGCTCCCGCGGTCGCTCCGGCGCCCGCGACGGACAAGCCCCAGACCCCCGAGACGAAGTGAGGTCGCGAACGATGAAGCTGAACTCAAGCAAGATCGCCCTCTGGTTCATCGCGACGCTGCTCGTCGTCGTCTTCCTCGGCTACATGACGACACAGGTCATCCAGCCGGCGGCGGCCGTCGCGAACGTCCCCGCGCCACAGCCGGTGGGGCTCACCGACGTCCTCTTCTACGTGCTCGCCGCGCTCACCATCGCGGGCGCGGCGGGCGTCGCCCTCTCCCGGAACATCCTCTATTCCTCGCTGGGGCTCCTCATGGCGCTCCTCGGCGCCGGGTCGCTCTACGTCTTCCTCTCCGCCGACTTCGTCGCCGTGACCCAGCTCCTCATCTACATCGGCGGCGTCCTCGTCCTGATCCTGTTCGCGGTCATGCTGACGAACCGGATCACCGAGGTGAACGTCTCGAACACGAGCTTCGGCCTGTTCGGCGGCGCCCTCCTCTTCATCTCGGTCGCGCCGGTGCTCCTCGCGGTCGTGACGCTCACGCCCTGGCCGCAGCAGGTGCCCGCGGCGCTCGGGCCCACCACCGCCGCGATCGGCCACGGCTTCCTGACGAAGTGGCTCCTGCCCTTCGAGGTCGCGTCCCTCGTCCTCCTCGCCACGCTCGTCGGCGCGGTCGTCATCGCCCGCAAGGAGATCAAGGCCGACTGACGGCCGGAGACCCCATGGTCACCCTCACCCACTTCCTCGTCGTCGGCGCGCTGCTCTTCACGCTCGGCCTCGTCACCGTCGCGACCCGGCGGAACGCGGTCGGCGTCCTGATGGGCGTCGAGCTCATCCTCAACGGTGCGAACGTGAACTTCGTCGCGTTCAACCACTACGTGACGGGCGGCGTCTCGGGGCAGATCTTCGCCCTGTTCGTCATCGTCCTCGCCGCGGCCGAGGCCGCGGTGGGCCTCGCCATCGTCCTTTCCATCTTCCAGACGTTCAAGACCATCGACGTCCGCTTCGCGGACCTCATGCGAGAGTAGCGATGGAAAACGCCCATATCGAAGCGGTCGGCCACGCGGCCGAGACGATCGGACGGCTGGCCGTCCACCACGTCTCGTATCTCTGGCTCATCCCGCTGTTCCCGATCGTCGGCGCGGCGATCAACGCGACGATCGGCTGGAAGCTGCAGCGGATCTTCGGCAAGAAGATCGTCCACCGCATCGCCGTCACCGCGATGCTGCTCGCGTTCGGCACCGCGCTCTACGCCTTCGCGCAGATGCTCGCGCTGCCGGCCGAGGAGCGGTTCCTCCAGAACACCCTCTGGAACATGCTCACCGCCGGGCGGCTCACGGTGGACCTCGGGTTCGCCCTCGACCAGCTCTCGATGATGATGGTGCTCGTCATCACCGGGATCGGCTCGCTCATCCACGTGTTCTCGATCGGCTACATGGCCGACGAGCCCGCGTACTGGCGGTTCTTCTCGTACCTGAACCTCTTCGTGTTCGCGATGCTGCTCCTCGTCATGGGGGACAGCTTCGCGGTGATGTTCTTCGGCTGGGAGGGCGTCGGCCTCGCCTCCTACCTCCTCATCGCCTTCTGGTACACGGATCCGGAGAAGGCCGCGGCGGGCATGAAGGCCTTCGTCGTGAACCGCTTCGGCGACTTCGGCTTCCTCGCCGGCCTGCTCCTGCTGTTCTGGGGGCTCGGCGGCGGTTGGCAGCCGCGGGACCAGGGGCTGCGCAACCTCGACTACCTGCCGAAGGCCGAGCTGAACGCGACGGCGGCCGCCTCCACCGCGGCGCAGGCGGACGCGCTCGCGCCCCGGATCGAGGGCGTGAAGGTCGGCCCCACCATGAACTTCCGCGAGCTCCGCGACCAGGTCGTGGTCGAGGGGACCGGCGTGAAGGAGGGGCTCCTCCACAAGACGGTCTGGGGGATCCCGCTCCTCATGCTCGTCGGGATGCTCCTCTTCATCGGCGCGATGGGGAAGAGCGCTCAGCTCCCCCTCTACGTCTGGCTCCCCGATGCGATGGCGGGCCCGACCCCCGTCTCGGCCCTCATCCACGCGGCGACGATGGTCACGGCGGGCGTGTACATGGTCGCCCGGCTGAGCTTCATCTACGCCCTCGACCCGTCCGCGATGGGCTGGGTCGCGCTCATCGGGGCGCTCACCGCGATCTTCGCCGCGTCGATCGGCTTCTTCCAGTACGACATCAAGAAGGTCCTCGCCTACTCGACGGTGTCGCAGCTCGGCTTCATGTTCATCGGCGTCGGCGTCGGCGCGTACTGGGCGGGCGCCTACCACCTCCTCACGCACGCCTTCTTCAAGGCGACGCTCTTCCTCGGGTCGGGCTCTGTCATCCTGGGCTGCCACCACGAGCAGGACATGCGGAAGATGGGCGGCCTGAAGAAGCACATGCCCATCACCCGGATCACGTACCTCGCGGCGTGCTGGGCGATCGCCGGCTTCCCGTGGATGAACGGCTTCTACTCGAAGGACGAGATCCTCTGGAAGGCGTTCACCTCCGAGCACCTCGCGCTCTTCGGCCACCCGACGCCGTGGCTCGGCGGGCTCATCTACCTCATCGG
>WNGA01018147.1_pt1 | contig 13760 bp, 16 predicted proteins | sample 5400061 | NCBI WGS metagenome assembly WNGA01 (sample SAMN13153366, study PRJNA577476) | soil metagenome | isolation source: 100 cm soil or saprolite under grassland replicate 2 | place: USA:California | collected 2016-06-15 | reverse complement strand
CGGAGACCTTCCTCGAGCAGATCGCCCGATCCCTGAAGGAGCGGACCTACCGGCCCGCCCCGCTCAGGCGGGTGGACATCCCCAAACCAGGGCAGCCGGGAAAGTTCCGGCCGCTTTCCATCCCCACCGTTCGCGACAGGGTGGTGATGACGGCGGCGAAGATCGTGCTGCAACCGATCTTCGAGGCCACGTTCCTCCCGGTGAGCTTCGGGTTCCGGCCGGGCCGTTCGGCGCACGACGCGCTGGAGGTCGTCCGGGTCGAGGCGAACCGGGGCGCCGACTGGGTGCTCGACGCCGATCTCTCGGACTGCTTCGGATCTCTCGATCGGGACGCCGTGATGGCGATGGTCGCCGAACGGGTGTCGGACCGGGACGTGCTGAAGCTCGTCCGGGCGTGGCTACGAGCAGGGGTGCTCGAGGATGGGGTGGTAACCGATCCGGGATCGGGAACACCCCAGGGTTCTCCGATCTCCCCGCTGCTCTGCAACGTGGCTCTTCACGCCCTGGACCGGGCGTGGGAGGAGCGGAGCGGGTTCCTCGGGGTGCTCGTGAGGTTCGCTGACGATCTCGTCGTCCTCTGCACCCGCCGGGTCCGGGCCAGCGAGGCCCGGCGAAGGGTCACGGCGATCCTCGTCCCTCTGGGCCTTCAGCTGAACCCGGAGAAGACCAGGATCGCCTGCCTCACCGGGGGCAAGGAGGGCTTCGACTTCCTGGGCTTTCACCTGCGCAAGGTGCAGTCCTGGAAGTGGCGAGGGCGCTGGTACCTCCAGCGCCGTCCCTCCCGGAGGGCCATGAACGTGATCCGGGAGCGGATCAGGTCGGCGACGGACCGGCGCGCCGTGGGGCGACCGGTGGCCTCGGTGGCGGTGGACGTGAGCCGGGTGCTGCGCCAGTGGGGGCAGTACTTCCGGTGGGGCAACTCGGCCCGGGCGTTCCACCACATCGACAACTACGCCCACGAACGGCTGGCCATCCTCTCGAGCCGCAAGCACGGCCTCAGGGGCCGCAACTGGAGACGCCACGACCGGCAGTGGTTCGAGCGTCTCGAGGTCTACCGCCTCACCGGAACGGTTCGGTACGGGACACCTGCGCATGCCTCGCGGTGAACGGTGTCGGAAAGCCGTGTGCGGGAGAACCGCATGCACGGTTTGACGGGGGGCCGCTGGCGAAGCAGCAGCCATGGCGAGTCGGAACGATGCACCCACCGGGAAACCGGTGGGACTGAGCCCGGCCGTCCTACCGCTCGCTGACCAACCAGCGGCCTACCCTACAGCGGAGGCAGTTGTTAGACCATACGCACCAAGGCGAGCCCGGGCCGACGCTTTGGGTCGACACTTGGTCCTGGGGTCGGACGAGGTGAGCGGGCCCTCACCTGCTCGGGCCTGCCGTTCCATCGGCTGACCTACAAGGATGTGATGAGCACCTCGAACGTTCGTCGGCGACGCATTAGATGGGTTCGCCCGGAAACCGCAGCCCGTACCGCTCCACGAGCCCCGGGATGCTGTCGGGATCCATCTCGAGCTCGTAGCGCCGATTCAGCGCCATCATCGTCTCGGGCTCCGCCTGCGCCACGCCCCCATGTCCACCAGCTCGGCGAAGAACCGTTCGAACCCCGCCGGGCAGATGATCTCCAGGAGCCGCGCCCGCCCATCCCCGGCGTTCCAGAACGTGTGCCATTGATTGCGGGGCTTGAAGATCAGGTCACCGGGCCCACCCTCGACCACGTCGTCGCCGAGGAGTGCGCCGACGCTCGCTTCCCGGGCACCCAAAGAGGCGCTGGCTCGTCTCCGTCGCCCGCTGCGAATCCGCAGGTCAAGCGCACCTGGTGCACGGGGCAGTACGGGATCGAGGACGTCTACGTGGGGGTGCCGGCCAGGCTGGGACGGCGTGGTGTCGAGGAGATCGTCGAGCTCGACCTGATCGATGAGGAGCTGGCCGCACTGCGCCGGGCCGCGGAGGGCATCCGGGCCAAGTGCGCTGACCTGGCCAGTCTGGGGTAAGGGGAGGGCGTCGCCATGGCCGGGAACGACCGGCCGAGGGCGCCGCCTATGAATTCGGAGCGTCCGGGGCCGGGCCGCCCGCCGGAGCGGTCGGGACGGGGGCGCCGTTGACGAGCCCACCCGGATTCAGCGCGGGCCAAACGGCGGTCGGGAGCGGGGCGCCGTTCACCAGCCCATTGGGGGTCAGCACAGGGCCAACACCGGGCGTTTCCGGATAGGCGAACCCAAGCCGTCCCTGGTTCGGGAGCTGGCCCAGGATCGCCGAGGCTCCACCTGACTGTTCGGGAGCGCTTGCCACCGTGGCGCCGTTCACGGGCCCGGTAGGGGTCGCCGCCCCCCAGCTGCTGGTCTGAGCAGCCGTCGGTAACTTGCCGCCATTGATCTCGGCGGCCGCCCCCGCGCTGCCCAGCCCGGCCACAGCGAGAAGGGCCGCGACCAATGCAAGGCGTGTGGGTCGAAGGTTCATCGCACCTGCCTTTCGCTCCTCGGCCAATGCTGGCCGGCCACCCGACCGCGAATCTGGAACCGATTGCTCGTTCCGGATAAATACAACACAATGTCCCCACGAGCACAAGGGTGAGATTGCGAGGTTGTCCCAGAGTCCGTTGAAAAGTAGGTGGCGGCCCTCCGCCCCGTCAGCCACGAGGTGGTAGAGACGGAGCTGAGATAAGGAGGTGCCGCCGATGGCAACGGTACAGCGCATCCCGCTCGGCAGGAAACCCGGGCAGGCGAGGATCGATCTCCCCGAGCAGGTCAGCGTGTCGCTCACCCAGCTCGGGTCCACGGTCAAGGAAGGGCTCCTGGCCTTCGCGGTCGCCGTCGGGCTCCAGGTCTTCTCGACCCTGATGGAGGAGGATCTCGCCGCGGCAGCCGGGCCGAAGGGCCGGCACGATCCCGAACGCGCCGCCTACCGCCACAGTCGCGAGGAGGCCGCGGTCGCCCTCGGGGGCCGCAAGGTCAAGGTCACCAAGCCCCGGGCCCGCAGCGTCTCCGGCGAGGAGGTCCGCCTGCCGACGTGGGAGGCCTTCGCCGGCCAGGACCCCCTCGCCGAGGCAGCGGTGGCGAGGATGCTCGCCGGGCTGTCCACCCGGCGCTACGGCGCCGGCCTCGAGCCGGTGGGGGACGTCGAGGGGTTCGGGACGTCGCGCTCGGCGGTGTCGCGGCGGTTCACCGCCCGCACCACCGAGGCTCTTCACGAGCTGATGGGCCGGGACCTCTCCGAGCACCGGTTCTGCGCGGTGTTCGCCGACGGCATCGAGATCGCCGAGCACACCATGGTGGTGGCCCTGGGGGTGGATGACCAGGGGCGGAAGCACCCCTTGGGCGTCCGGGAGGGGACCACGGAGAACGCCACGGTGTGCCGGGCGCTGCTGTCGGACATCGTCGATCGGGGCCTCGACTTCTCGGGAGGGATCCTCCTCGCGATCGACGGGGGCAAGGGCCTGCGCAAGGCGGTGCGGGACGTGTTCGGCTCCCTCGGGCTGGTGGCCAGGTGCCGACTACACTATGCAGAGCGCCGGGTTATGTGCATGTCCGGGGCAGATGCCCTGGTCACGGGCGGTCTTCGGGCCGCGTGTGTGCACATAATCACAGCCCTTCCAGGAAGGCGAGCAGCTCGTCTCGGGGTCGGTAGCGCCCGGGCAGGCTTCCGATCGGCGAGGTGCGGGCCAGGGCTCGTTCTTTCAGCGTGAGGTCGGCGTGCACGTACATCTGGGTGGTCTCGATCCCCTCGTGACCGAGCCACAAGGCGATGACGGAGGTGTCCACTCCGGCGTGCAGGAGCCGCATCGCCGCGGTGTGCCGGAGCACGTGAGGCGAGACCCTCTTGGTCCCAAGTGACGGACGGCGTCGCGCCGCGGCCTGCACGTGCCTGGAGACGAGCAGGGTCACGCTGGAGCGGCTGAGGGGCGCTCCCTGGCGCGTCGGGAACAGCGGATCGGCTGGCCTCCCTCCCAGCTCCTTGAGCCACTCCCCGAGAACAGCGGCGGTCGTGGTGGTGAGCGGCGTGGCCCGCTCCTTGCGCCCCTTGCCCACGCAGCGCACGTGCGCTCCGGTGCCCAGGACGACGTCCCCGCTGCTGAGGCGGGTGAGCTCGGAGACCCGCAGCCCGGTCTGGATCGCGAGGAGCAGCAGCGCGTGGTCCCGCCGGCCGAGGAAGCTCGTCCGGTCCGGGGCGACGAGGATCGCCTCGACCTCGTCGTCGGTGAGGAAGGTGACGATCGCGCGCTCGAAGCGCTTCGGTGGGATGGCCAGGACCCGCCCGATCAGCGCGGCGTGCTCGGGGTGGCGGCGCGCCGCGAACCTGAACAGCGAGTGGACCGCCGACAGGCGCGCGTTGCGGGTGCGCACGCTGTTGCCCCGGTCGCGCTCGAGGTGATCGAGGAACCTCCCGATCGCCGGAGCGCCGAGATCCTCGAACCCGAGATTGGTCGGGGCCTTGCCGGTCTGTTGCTCGACGAAGCCGAGCAGGAGGCAGATCGCGTCGCGGTAGGCGTCGATGGTGTGGGGGCTCGCCCGGCGCTGGGTGATGAGCCGCTCGGTGAAGAACGCCTCCAGGGTGGGGGCCAGCGCGCTCATGACCGCTCCCCGGTGGCGGCCTCGAGACGGGCGGCGGCCAGGCCAAGCAGCTCGGGCGCGGCCGACAGGTACCAGTAGGTGTTCGCGGGGTGGACGTGGCCGAGATAGGTCGACAGCGCGGCGAGACGAGGCTCGACCTCGACGCCGTCGCGGTACCAGCCGATCAGGGTCGACACGGCGAACGTGTGCCGGAGGTCATGGGGCCGAGGCCGGCACGTGGGCGAGCGTGGGGTGAGGCCCGCCTCACGCACCAGCCCGAGGAAGGCCAGGTGGAAGCCGTCGTAGAGGAGGCGAGTGCCGGCGAGCGAGAGGAAGAAGGCCGGTGAGTTCGGCTGTGGACACAGCTCGTCCCGGCGCCTCGCGTAGGCCCGAAGGGCTCGGGCGGTGCTGTCGTGGACGGGGATCTCCCGGGACTTCCCGAACTTCGAGTCGCGCACGATGAGGACCCGCTGGGCCAGGTCCACGTCGTCCCGGTCGAGGCGGATGGCTTCCCCGATCCGCATCCCGGTCACGTACAGCAGGCCGACAACCGTCGAGAAGGTCGCCCGACGAAGGGGCGAGGGGAGCTCTCCGGCCGCGGCCATCAGCCGGAGGACATCCTCGGTCGTGTACAGGTAGGGGGTGGCCCGGTGGCTCCGATCTGGAAGGAGGTCCGCTGGGGGGACCTCGGTGCGTTCGTCGAGCAGGGCGAGGTGTTTGGCGAAGCCGCGTACGACGGAGAGCCGACCGGCGAGCCAGCTCTGGCTTGCACCCACCGGGAGGGTCGCCCACGAGAGCGCGAGCTCGGTGGTGATGGTCTCGGCGCCGGCCGCCTCGCAGTAGGCGATGAACTGGTCGAGCAGGCGCCCCGCACGGTCGAGCTTGAACCCGAGCGAGCGCCGCAGGGCGAGGTAGTCCTGCAGTGCGGAACGAAGCGCGTGTCTCATCGGGCAACCCCTTCCGGATCGCCGGCCGGCCAGGGCTTGGCCAGCGCTCGGAGCGAGGAGCGGTCGACCTTCGCGTAGATGGCGGTGGTGAGGACGCTGGCGTGCCGCAGCACCTGGCCGATCTCGGCGAGCCCGGCCCCGGCGCGCAGCATCTCGGTCGCCGCGGTGTGGCGGAGCCGGTGGGCGCGCACATGGGCGACGCCGGCTCGCGTACACGCGGCGACAACGATCGCCGACACGCCGGCGGAGCTGAGGGCCTGGTGCGGAGCCCGGACCCGGGTGAACACCTCGCGGGCGGCACACCGCGGCCGACCCCGTCGCAGCCACCCGGCGATCGCCTCGCCGACGTCGGCGGGGAGCGGGAGGCGCCCGTGCTTCGAGCCTTTGCCCCGAACGACGATCTCTCCTCGCCGCCAGTCGATGTCGTCCAGGAGGAGCCCGGCCGCCTCCCCGGCCCGCAGCCCCAGACGGACCAGCAGGATCAACACGGCGAAGTCACGCCGGCCGAACGTGCTTCGCCGGTCGCAACTCTTGAGCAGCGCCGCCACATCAGCGCGATCGACCGCTCTCGGCAACGCGGCGAGTCGCCAGCCGGCGACCGAAGGGACGACGTCCGCGAGCGGCCGTGCGGTCCTGCCCTCCAAGTAGCAGTACCGGAGCAGGGCCCGCAGCCCCGCCACCACGTACCTGGCGGAGCCGGTGCTGCGGTTCCTGCACTCCGTGACGACGAATTCGATGACCTCGGATGCGGTGAGCTGTTCGAGACGGAGGCCCGGCACCTGTGGGCGCGTCGCGAGGAACAGCCGGGCAACGTGGAGGTTGCTCGCCACCGTCCCCGCGGCGAGGCCCCGCTCCTGGGCGAGGTACATCCGGTAGTGCTCGAGGAAGCTCTCGGCCGGTGTCCCGGAGGCGACACGTTCCGGGAGCGGCACGACCCCCCGCCCACGAAGGTACGTGAGTAGAGGTGCCACGCCCTTCGGGGAGCGCCACAGCACGTAGCCGGCGGCCCGTCTCGCTGCGAGGAACTCCTCGATACGCGTGGGCGTGAGATCGCCCTCGCCCAGACCTTGGCCCGCCAACCACCGACTGACGTGGGCCATCACGCGAGGCTGATCGGTGAGCGCGTTCGGCCGGTAGCCCTGGGTCTCGAGTTCCGCACGGAACCCGGCGACGTAGGGCACAAGCGGGCCGATGACGTTCACCCGCGACGGGTTTCCCATCCCTACCTCCTCTCCGGACTGCACTTGGAGAGGAAGCGTCGCCGGCTCAGGGGGTCCTGATTATGTTGAGCTCTTCAACCGACCTGGCGGTCGTGAACAGCGCAGATGCCAACAGACGGGCTGGACATGCACATAACCCGGCGCTCTACATAGTGTAGTTTATGAGGATGTCTTCATAATTTGCACAAGCGCCGGAACATCATGGACCATCTGCCCCCCGAGCAGCACGCCTTCGTCGGCCGCCAGCTCGACAAGGCGTGGCGGATGGACGACGTCTTGCGCGCCGAGCGAGCCCTGAAGGCCCTGGCCGATCGTCTGGAGGCGCAGCACCCGGGGGGCGGCCGGGTCGGTGCGCGATGGGCTGGATGAGACGCTCACGGTGTCGCGCCTGCATCTCCCGCCCCTGTCGCGCACGCTCTACACCACGAACCCCGTGGAGTCGATGGTCTCGATCGCCCGCGACGTGATGCGCAACGTCAAGCGGTGGCGGGACGGGAAGATGATCGTGCGGTGGACGGCGGCGGGCATGCTCGTCGCTGAACGGCAGTTCCGCCGGGTGAAGGGGTACCGGGACATCCCGGTGTTGCTTGCCGCGCTCGCCGCTCACGCCGAGAAGGTCTCCGGGATCGTGTCAGAAGGGGGTGATAGGGTCGCGTAGCAGGTGTTCGCCGGTCTTGGGTCGCCACCCAAATTCAACGGCGATCGGGACATCCTCGAGATTGCTCCCCAGAGAGGCTGTCGGACGATTCCTCCGATACGGCCCCAACTGGGGGGCGGTGAGAGAAGGGAGCGATCCGTGTGGCCTAGGATTCTTCTTTTCATATCCCCCCTCGTCCTCGGCGTCGTTCCTGCGGCGCACGCAAGCCCGGTCGCGTTCACCGAGACCCTCCAGAACGAGAGCCAGACGTTTGCCGATGTCCTCCCGTGTCGCGAAAGCCTTGGCGACTACGACACCACCATCACGTACAACGCGGTGTTCCACGTCACCTCTGGGTTCGATGTCCCGGCTTCGCCCATTCCCCTCTACCATCTGACGGGAACGAGCACCGGTCGGTTCGTCGCAGTGCCGCGGGACTTCTCGCAGCCGACCTTCACCGGGCGCTTCACGGTCGCCTTCGACGAGAACAGGAACACGGAGAGCTTCACCACGAAGGTCACCTCCTCCTGGAGGGGGACGGGGACCGACGGCTCGGCGATCACCTTCCACGAAGTGGTGCACCTCTCCGTCAGCGCGAGCGGCGCGACGCTGGAGTTCGACAAGCCCACCTGCTAGGCGGGTGTGGGAGCATCGCGGTCCTCGCGGACTTGTGGGCATCCACGGCCGGCGGTGTGTTGCTTCGTCGCAAGGAAAAAGAAGAGCCGGCCCGGGGGCCGGCTCTTCTCGATTCAGTCAGATCGTTAGGTCAGCACTGCACGATCAGATGCCACGATCTGTCTGAGAAGTTGCCCGCGCTGTCGTGCGTCGTGATGAAGACCCCCCTCACATCGGTTGCCCGGCCGACCGTGGTGATCTGGCCCGTTGCCTCGGTTCCACTACTAAAGGGAGAGCCGACTGCAGCGACGTATCCACAGGCCCGGACGTTGATGTCGAAGAGCACTTCGAACTGCCCCGTGCCGAGTCGCCTCGCGACGAGCACGCCGCGGCCGCGCACTTGACAGGCGCTTCCGACCGCGAGGTGACCGTTGCAGACCACCCACCGGGTGTCGCCCACGGCACGTGTTGCCGCGCCGCCTGACGTGGTCGAACCTTGGTTCGGTCCTGAGGAGCCCCCGAAGGCGACCGTCGTACCTGCAAGTGCAAGGCTCGCTACAACCACTACGAGAGCTAGCCGCCAACCCAAGAATCTCTTAACCATTCCCTGTCTCCTTCCCCTCGGGCATCCTTCGGTCGCTTCCCCTTTCCTCCCATCACCCCCTCTCTGGCGTACACGCCAATGGGCGGCGTGAGGGTCTGACGCTAAGCGGGGTGTGTACTCACATCGTCTATGAAGGAGACGACGCTGTCAAGTCATCGCGACCTCCCACTGGTCGATGGGTTGGAACTTGCCTTCACCAGCCTGGGGATCGGGTTAGGACCAGTCATCTATTCGGAGGGGTTGCTCCATGGTGGCGTGCGGCGAGGCGGCTCAATCAAGAAGGACGGCCGTCGAAAGAGGCCATGACGTGAGCCGAGCGCGCCTCGGCCAACCCGCCGTCACTCCGCGAGCGGGAAGGCACGACAGCCTCCTTCGTCGCGGAGGGCGTAGTAGCAGAGGGTGAGAACCCGCCGGGCCAGGGCCACCCGGGCGACCTTCCGGCCCCGACGCGCGGCGATCCGATCGTAGAGGGCTCGGAAGTGGGGATCGATGTCGGGGCGGGCGGCGACCTCCACCATGACCCACCTGAGCCACCGGGACCCCTGCTTGGAGATGTGACCGCGGCGGGTGTGGGCGTCGCTCGAGCGCTCCGAGGGGGTGAGGCCGGCCCAGGAGCAGAGCCGATCGGCGGACGGGAACCGGTGCACGTCCCACACCTCGGCTATCACCACCGCCGCGGTGACCGCACCGACCCGCGGGATGGCGGTGAGACGGGCCAGGCGGGGATCGGCCCGGAAGATCGAGCGGATCTCCCTGTCGGCGACCTCGACCTCGGCAGAGATGGCATCGATCAGCCGCAGGCTGGCTTCGACCCGGCCCTGGGAGATCGGTGGCAGCCGGAGGTCGGCCAGGAGCTGCCGCCCTGCCTTGCCGAACAGATCCCACATCGCGACGGGCACCCCGTGTTCGGCGAGGAGGGCGTGTACCTGGCACTTCAGGCGGGAGCGGATCCGCACCAGCGAGGTCCGCATGCGCACGACCCGGCGGGCCTCCCTCGCCTGCGGTGGAGCGATCCAGGCCTCCGGCAGCAGGTTCGTCCGGAGCAGATGGGCGAGCGTCCGGGCATCGATGGCATCGTTCTTGACCCTGGCGGAGGCGATGGCCTTGGTGGCCAAAGGGTGGGACATGTGGGCCGTGATGCCGGCGTCGGCGAGGAGATCGGCGAACCACCCCCACCCGTACGTCGCTTCGAAAGCGACCTCCAGCGGCTCGTGGCCGAGCTCGCCGAACACCCGAAGGAACTCTCCGGGGTCAGTCTCGATGCGGCGGTTGAGCAGTGGCGCTCCGGCGGTGTCGAGCGCGACGACGTGCGAACGCTTGCGGTGCAGGTCCACTCCGACGTAGACCATGACTGGGCCTCCTTCCTGTCGCTTGTGCCCGAGCGGACGGTACGTCTGCTCTAAGCACGGGAGCGGGAGGCCCGCTCCTTCATGGCATCAAGGGTAGAACTGGGGCAGAACTGGGGCAGTTTGGGGGGTCCGGGCGCCCTGGCCGGCGAGCCGTGGTCAGGTCCGGAAGGACTCTTCGGGCCTGATCAGCAATCTGTAGCCAACGGCTCGGACGGACTCGATCACCAGGCTCGAGGCTTAGAGTCCGCCCTCGTGGTGTACGAGAGGACTGCTTGAAATAGCAGACCACCGCTTCATCCTCATCGAGATCCGGACAAGGAACTCGGAGAGGAGGAACACGGTGGTCGAACCAACGATGGACCCTCTGGTCTGGCTCCGCAAGCACCTCGAGGAAGCCGACACGGACCTACTGCGGGAGATGGTCCACACCTTCATCCAGGCCCTCATGGGGGCCGAGGTCGACGCCCTGTGCGGGGCGGGGTACGCCGAGCGCACGCCCGACCGCACCAACCGGCGCAACGGGGTGCGCCCCCGGCGGTTCGACACCCGGGCCGGCACGATCGCCCTGGGCATCCCCAAGCTCCGGGAGGGGTCCTACTTCCCGGACTGGCTCCTCGAGCCCCGCCGCCGGGCCGAGCAGGCCCTCATCCAGGTGATCGCGGAGTGCTACGTGCGAGGGGTGTCCACCCGACGGGTGGACGGCCTCGTCCGCACCCTCGGCATCGAGGGCATCTCCAAGTCGAAGGTCTCCGAGCTGGCCAAGAGCCTAGAAGCATTCCCCAGCCCGGTGGCTCCGACTGATCGGGCTCGTGACGCTGCTCGGGCTCACCGCTTACGGCTTTGCCCCGGCTCAAGGGGCAGGGCCCGGATCCGCCACCGTACAGTCGAAGGCCAGCTCGGCCGTGGTGACCCGTCCCACGCTGCGCAAGGACTTCAAGCCCGGAAGCGCGCTGTCGGCCAAGCAGTACAGGATCTTGAGCAAAGAGCTCTACACGATCCGCAAGCAGATGGCCCCCGAGGCTCTGTCGGCGGGCGGCGCGGAGAGCGCCATCCCGCTGCCTGAGGCAGCGCAGACGGTTCCGGAGGCAGCCGCGCGGTTCCATGGGACACCCAGCTCTCTCCTCATCGGACGCAACAACTTCAACAACCGCGCGAACACCAACACGTGCGGGACGGGGAGCGTTCTCGCAGAGCCCGCAGCCGCGAACGAGGGTCCCAATGTCTATTACTCGGGGAACCTCCGGCACCAGGAGTTCTCCACGAACGGCGGCGCCACCTACAACTGCGCCGCGGCATATCCCGCCGGCCCGGCGGAGGCGCCGTTCGCCTTCGGCGACACCGACGTCATCTACGATCACTCGCGGGGCGTCACGTTCCACTCCGTGCTGTACGTCAACAGCAACCTCACCAACGGCGTCATCCGGATCTTCGTGCGCCGCAATATTCCCTTCGGAGACAACTGCTTCTATACCATCGACTCGGACCCCACCTTGACGAACGTGTTGGACGACTACCCGCATCTCGGGCTGTCCAACAACTTCCTGTACGTTAACGCCAACCGGGTCCGGACCGTCGGCGGCTCGAGGTTCTGGGATGGCGCGTTCATCAGGCGGCACAACATCGACCAGATGGCCGACTGCGTGGCGGCCTCGGGCAACCAGATCAACTTCACAAACCCTGGCGGCCAGCGGATCCTCGTGCCGGGCCAGGGCGCGCGTGACGTGATGTACATGGCCTGGGTCAACACCTCGTCGCAGTGGCGAGTGTTCAGCTGGAGCGACAAGTCCGCGACGGTGTTCTCCACCTTCGTCAGCGTGTCGGCCATGACGTTCACCCCTCCGGACGTTGCCCCGGACTGCCGGGGCGGAGCGAACAACGACAACTGGGCCGACTCCCTGTCTGCGAACATCGTCGGGTTCGGCGTGAGGGCCACGGTCGGCGGTGACTTCGTGACCGTGTGGGCGACCACCGCGGCCGACGCGTCGCATCCGCAGGCCCATGTCCACGGGGCCCAATTGCGCATCGGGGCCAGCCAGACGAGCCTGACGCTGGTCCAGCAGCCGGTCATCTTCAACGCGACCAACTGCATCGGGGGGGCCGCCGCCTCGACCACGAACGACCGCGGCGACATCGGGGTGGCCCTGGCCTTCGGGAGCAGGGCGGGAGGAGGCGGCTCCGCCGTGGCCTCGATGGTCCTGATGAAGGACGAGTTCTCGCCGGGTCCTGGTGCGTTCTCGGCCATCCTGGTGGCCACCGGGACACACAACCCGACCCGGTGGGGGGACTACCTCACCGTCCGGCGGCACGCCCCGAGCGGCGAGTGGTTCGACGCCACTGCCTACTCACTGGTCAACGGTACTGGGCTGTCGAACGTGAACGCCCGGTACGTCGAGTTCGGCCGGGGACGCGACCAGCAAGGCTACCTGGCCTGGAGGAACTCGGTCCCGGCGACGTAAGGGGCCGGGCCTCCATAGGAGCCGAGAGAGCGGTCCTGACTGGGCCGCTCTCTCGTGCCTGCCGCTCTCCGCTAATCCGTGATCTGAAAGGGCGAGGACTGAGCGGCGAGCGGTTCTTGTCCTTGATCTCGACTGAACCCGTACGTGAACCTGAGTCGGTAGGTCCCTGCTACGAGGGGGACGCCGGCGCGGCCGAGGACGGCGGCGAAGTTCGAGCTCGAGGGATCGAACGCTATCGTCCGCCCCCGGGAGGGACCGATCGCCACGGTCACTGGCGGCCTCCGGACCGCACAGCCCAGGATGGGGGTCCACGCGCCGTCCTGCTGCCGCTCCAGGATGGCGATCGAACAGTCGCTCTTGGAATCCATCGTGTACAGCGTACGGTCGAGTCCGTTGGCGATCACGCCGGAAATGACGTCCCCTCGGGCGTACGAGGAGGCCGACAGAGTGATGCTGACCCGTCCGGCCGGAGCTTGCACCGGCTCCCCCAGACCGCCCAGAGGCTGTCCGCCGCTACCGGGAACAACCGTGGTGTCGGGCGTGACAGTGATTCCGGTGGCCTGCTGCCCGCTGTCCCGGCCCGAACCGGAGCCGCAGGCCTGCAGCAACAGGAGCAAGGCGAACACTCCAACGAAGCGCTTCAGCGATTCGTTCGTGGGACGCATTGTTCAGATTGGACGCTGACCCGAGGAAGGACGTTCCAAAGCCAGCCGCGCGCCTGCGCCTCGAACACACGTTCGAGTACCCTCGGGGTGTACTGCCGGTAGGGTAGGCCGCTGGCTGGTCAGCGAGCGGTAGGCGGCCGGGCTGAGTCCCACCGGTTTCCCGGTGGGTGCATCGTTCCGACTCGCCATAGCTGCTGCTTCGCCAGCGGCCCCCCGTCAAACCGTGCATGCGGTTCTCCCGCACACGGCTTTCCGACACCGTTCACCGCGAGGCATGCGCAGGCGCTCCGTAGCGCACGGTCCCGGTGAGGCGGTAGACCCTGTGGGGGTCCAGAATTCGGTTCCGCGCCCTTGACACTGGCAGGTAGCATCCCTGCGCCTTGCGATCCTTCGCCTACTTCGTGCTCGTCCGCCTCCTCGGAGTGCTCACCGGACAGGGGAGCGTGTCGCAGCTCCAGCTCGAGAACGCTGCCCTCCGTCACCAGGTGAGGGTGCTCCGCCGTTCGGTGCGCCGCCCGGAGCTCAAAGACCGAGACCGGGCGTTCCTCGCCGCGGCCAGTAGGGCGCTCTGCCGAGACCGTTGGGCCTCGTTCCTCGTCACCCCCCAGACCCTCCTCCGGTGGCACCGCGAGCTCGTGAGGCGGAAGTGGGCCTACCGGAGGCGAGGCCCCGGTCGGCCGCCCCTCAATCCCGAGACGACCGATCTCATCG
>WNGA01008792.1_pt1 | contig 13761 bp, 10 predicted proteins | sample 5400061 | NCBI WGS metagenome assembly WNGA01 (sample SAMN13153366, study PRJNA577476) | soil metagenome | isolation source: 100 cm soil or saprolite under grassland replicate 2 | place: USA:California | collected 2016-06-15 | reverse complement strand
GCTCCGTAACACGTCGATCGGCTACCACCGCAGCAACGGTGAGACCAACATCGCCCGCGCCACCAGACGCGCCAACCACCGCCCACACGACCTCATCGACGCCGTGACCAGGAGCAACCCGACAACGCAATAGCCCTGGGTCGCCGCGTGATCATGCGCTCACCGGCGATCCACAGAATTTGACGATTCCTCCCCCTCCTCCGGACGGTTGTAGTGCGATATTGCTGCCTCGTTGCCCACACTGGTCCGCGACAGCCGACCGGTCTTCAGGTCCAGCTTGATCAGAGGTGGATTCTTGGCCCGTGGTCGAGCTGAAAATCGGCGAAGGAGAAGCTGTGGCACATGTGATGAAGCTTGGCGTTCCCCATGGCGACGATCGTAGCTCGTGGCGATGCTTCCGGGCCAGTGGATATCGGTTACCTCTACGCCGGCTCTACGGCGGCAGCCCAAGCCATCGCCTGGCGTCGGCCGTCAGGAGCCTTCTGAGCCTTCTGTAGGACCGGGGCCGCCGCCCCTCACGCCTTCGGGCGAGGTTCCTGATCCGCTGGCCGGCCTGCACCCGGTCGTCGTCCGTCACTGTCCACAAGCTCGGACAGCACGGCGATCTGCTCAACCACGGTCAGTCGCTCGGCGTCGTCGAGGTCCTCGAAGTCGAGCAGGTTGTAGAGCTGCCTGATGAGCTGCTCTCGCGTCGCCCAGGGTAGGCCCTGCCGCACCTCCAGCAGAAGGCGGCCGGTTCCCACGCGGGGTCGCGAGGTCCTCGTCCCGGCGCGGACCGGAGGGGCCTACCTCCGGGAAAGTCTGAAGCGCGTGCTCGTAGCGACAATCTGGGTGCTCAAGGCCTCCGCAGCCACATTACAGTCGGCTCGCAGCACCAAGTGCGCCCGGTGTCGCCGGCTGGCACCCGGGCAGCATTTCTCGCCGCCCGGGTGGGCTGCAAGCCCGAGGCCACTTAGCCTGGATCCACCGATGCCGGAATTCTTGGTGGGCTGGTGCGGTCGTGGGGCCCGGTTGGAAGCAGTTTGTGGGTGTGTGCTGGAGGCATGATCGAGACGGCGGCGCGGCCGGTTCGGGTCGATCGGGAGGACGCGAGCCGCTGGCCAGGCATGCTTGGGTAGGCTGGCGCTGGCCTGGTCCGGGCTTGGGAGCTTGCGCGGTCCGGTCGTGGTGTCAGGTGGCGTAGGCGATGCAGCGCAGCCGCGCCAGGGCCAGCTCAAACCATGGGTGCCCAGGGCCAGCCGACGGGCAGATGCAGCGTCAGGCGGCGGGCCGAGCGGGTGATCCGGCCGGGCAGGGCCAGCAGGGTGCGGCGCAGCGTCTTGGCCACCACCAGCTCCCCGCGGGCGCCCAGCCCGATGGCGGCGACCCAACGCAGCAGGTTGTGCGCCAGGGTGGCGATCACCAGCCAGGCGGCGTTGGCGCTGAACTTCCCCGAGGGACAGTGTCGCAGCCCAACGCCGGCTTTGAGGTCACGGATGCACAGCTCGACGACGGCGTGGCGGCGGTGGTCGGCGTCCAGCCAGACCGCGGTGCCGACCCGGTCGGTGACGAAGGCGTGGTAGCGCCAGTCGGGAAACAGCTCGGCCTGTTGGCCCACCAGGCGGGTGCGGCGCACGATCAGCCGGTCGCCCTGGTAGCGGGTTTCGGCGACCTCGGCGAGGCCACCGTCGGGGTAGACGATCGGGGTCCAGGCGTCCTCTGAGATGGTGGCGATTGCAGCCCGGATCGGCTTGGTCTGCCGCACGGTGATGGAGTAGCGGATGCCATGGCGGCGGCAGGTCCGGATGGTGTTGGCCGACCAGAACCCCGAGTCCATCCGCATGGTCAGCTCCCCCGATGCGCCAGCGCGGCGCACCCGTCCGGCCACTTCGTCGACGAACCTTGCGGTGCCCCGGGCGGTGTTGGCCCGCCCGGTGCGCTGGCGGGCGTGCAGCACCTCGCCGGTCTCAGCACGGGTGGCCAGCAGCGGATGGTAGCCGAGCGTGTGGGTGTAGCCGTAGGCGGCGCCCTGCTTGTGGTAGCCATGGACCTGGCAGATGGTGGAGTCCAGGTCGATCGTCATCGGCCCATCACCGGGGCCTGCGCCAGCGGTCCACGCCTGGTCAGGAGCTGCTCGGCGAGCCGGTCGAGTTGGCGCACGTGCCCGAAGGTGAAGGCGCGCAGGAACGTGCCCAGGGTGGAGGGTGCCATGACCCGGTGGCCGAGCACTTGGCTGGTGGCGCCGCAGCGCAGCAGGTCGGCGTCGTCGATGCAGTCCCCACCCGCCAGCATCGAGTGGACCAGGGTCAGCAGCTTGCGGCCTGGCCGGTGTGCACCGGCCCGCTCGCCCAGGTCGATCACCTGATCGGCGGTCTGCTCGATCCCGAGCCGCTCGGCCAGGGTAGCCGGCAGCAACAGCCCGGCGTTGGCGATGGCGTGGGTGTCGTCAAAGCAGATGTCGAGTTGGCCCAGGGTGTGGGAGGATCGCATCGAGAAAGTGCCCTTCTGATCGGCGTGATTGACAGCTCTCGCAGGCGTCATTCTCCCAGGTCAGAGGCCATTCTCGGAATCGGGACCAGCATCATTCGATGACCGCAACAGTGGGCTCAGGCTAAGATCCCCGCAGGTGGTGGCGATGCGACGGATGCAAGCCGCCGGCATCGACGCGTTCGGCGGCGAGGTGCGCATGCTCGAGCTCGCGGCGCCGGCGGCTCCTGCGCCGGACGAGGTCGTGATCTCGGTGCACGCGGCAGGGGTCGCCAACTGGGACGAGTTCGTCCGGGTCGGCGACTGGGACGTTGGCCGCCGACCACCGCTGGCGCTCGGCGTCGAGGCGGCGGGTGTTGTCGCTGCGGTCGGCGACGACGTGACGAGCCTGGCACCGGGCGACCAGGTGCTCACCCACCCCGTGCCGCTGCGCCACCAGGGCACGTGGGCGCAGTGGCTGCTGGCTCCGGCCGCGCTGGTGGCGCGCAAGCCGGCCGCCGTCTCATGGGAGCAGGCGGCCGCGTTCCCGGTGCCCGCGCTCACCGCCGACCAGGCGCTCACAGCGGCCGCACCTGCCCCGGCCGGCCAGTGGGTGCTGGTGCACGGCGCCGGCGGCGTCACCGGCGGACTGACCGTGCAGCTGGCGGTCGCGCGAGGAGCGACCGTGGTCGCCACGGCAGGCCCCTCCAGCGCGGCGCGGGTCAGCCGGTACGGCGCGCGCGTCGTGCTCGACTATCACGATCCCAAGTGGCCGGCCCGCGTGCGAGACGCAGCCCCGGGGGGCGGTGGCGTCGGGGCCGCCGTGAACGCCGCCCCCGGCGGCGCGGCGATCGCGCTGCAGGCCGTGGCAAACGACGGCCGCCTGGCAACGATCACCGGCGATCCGCCGCCGCCCGAACGAGGGGTGGAGGTCACAGACGTCTACGTCCGAGCCGACGGCGCACGGCTCGAAGCACTGGTCGAGCTCCTCGCGCAGGGACTGCTCTCGCTCCACGTCGCGGCGACACGTCCGCTCGCGCAGGCGGCCACGGCGCTCCAGGACGCCGTCGCCGGGCGCGCCTCGGGCGCGAGTGTCCTCATGCTCCAGCAGAGCCCCTCGTAAGCGGGCCATTTCTGCTGCCGAGGTCGTGCACCTTCTGGATGCGGCGCCCTTGACCGCGACCAGCGCTGGCGCCGCCGTGGCGACCAGCCGCTCCAGTTGGACGTCGAGCTCGGTGATCTCCTCGGTGAGCCGCAGCCAGCGGCCGGCGACCGACCGCAGCGCGAACTTGGCCGCGTCGGTCGGGGTGGCTGGCACCGGGTCGGGCCGCAGCCGGGCCGCGATGGTGACCAGCTCGGCCAGCGGCAGCCCACGAAGCCGGGCCCGCAGGCCGTCCGGCGCGGTCACCAGCAGCGCGCCCAGCTGGTTGGCGGCCTGGGTGCGGGCCTTGACCGCCGAACGGCGGGCAAGGCGCAGCGAGCGGAGCATCTCCACCTGGCCGTCGGCGGCCTTAGGGATTCCCATGGCCGTGCCGGCCTGCACAGCGCGGGCGGCGGCGTGCGCGTCGAGGGTGTCGTCCTTGCCCTGGCGCCGTCGGGCGGCCCGATCGGGCCGGTCGACCTCGACGACGACCTGGCCGTGGGCGCGCAGCCAGCGCGTGAGCCCGGCGCCGTAGCTGCCGGTGCCTTCCACACCGACGCGGTCGACGGTGCCGAGCGTGGCCGCCCAGGCAAGTAGCGCGCCGTAGCCGGCAGGGGTGGTGGGGATCGTCCGGGTGCCAAGCAGCCGGCCGGCGTGGTCCAGCGCGACCGCGACATGGGTGTCGGCGTGGGTGTCCACCCCGAGGGTGACGAGCGCCGCGGGGTCTGGCAGGGTGGGCAGGGCCACCGTCTTCCTCCTTACGAGCGGGGGTCGGTGGCACGCACCAGCCAGACGACGGACAGCACTGCGATGAGGCCTCTGGGCCAGGCTCTTATCAGGTCACTTCGTCGGACCGGTGGTGCCGAGGACACCCGCCCCGCACGGCCGACAGATCCGATACAAGGCACAAGGCCGGTGGATCCACGAGTCAGGCCGGCGGAGCGGGCGCCTCGACCATCATCCTCGCAGTGGATCCAGGCTTACCTGTTGCTCCTGGTGCCTGAGCAGGTGAAGCGCTGGCCATCCTATCCCTCGACATGTCCCAGGCGGGAGACTAGTGGTGCCGGACCGAATGAGGCGGGAGGGGAGAAGTCATGTCAGCCGAAGTAACAGGGTCAATAATAGGGGCAGCCGCCCTCCTCATCGCGACTGTCCTTACAGTAATTTATGGACCCACTTGGAAGGATCGAACTGATCGGAGAAGGGCGCAAGTGGCGAGGTCTGAACTCCTCCTCGCCCGCTACTCCGAACCTCTCGCACGAGCCGCCTTTGACCTGCAAAGCCGCCTGTACAACATCTTGCGCATGGACTTCTTGCAAGCCTTCTATACCAGAAAATCATATGCCGAGACAAGTACGCTGTGGCTGATAGGACAATACCTAGCTTGGGTTGAGATCCTTCGCCGAGAGGTCCAGGTGCTCGATGTGGGCGATAGCCGCCAAACTGCCGATTTGCAGAGACGCCTATTTGCCGTAACGGACGCTTTCGCGAGTGATGCAGGAGACCAAAGGTTCATGATCTTCCGGCAAGATCAGCGAGCCATTGGCGAGATTATGGTCGTCGGTCGAGAAGTGGGTGAGGTGAAGCGTAGCGACTGTATGGGATACGCTCAGTTTACGGAGACGCTCGCTAAGAATGAGGAATTCTCTCGTTGGTTTGAGCATCTTCGACGAGACCTCGATTCATTAGCTACCGAGGCAAAGCGCATCGGTTCACAGCAATTTATCCAAAGCCCGAGGCTCATTCTTCTCCAACGCACCCTCATAGACCTCATAGACCTTCTGGATAAAGATCGAGTTCGATTTCCGAGCTTGAACGAGCGAGGAAAAATTCCACTACCCAAGAGTGTCCGAATTCGGAAGCAGCCGTTGTCTTCGGACTCGGTTGCACGGTTCATCTACGCCGAGGGTGACCCTTGGAGGATCTTTGAGTCGTGGGCGAAAGCGCACGACCTGGCGGTCGTGCGCCTGGACTCGTCGAACGAGGTGCTTGAGAAGCGCGCCCTTCGCAAGGGATCTCTTCTGAGTCCCGGCCTTCTCGTGCGAATGTCGCATGCCATTGCACCAGGGTCTCTACCGTGGGTAGAAATCACGGCTCAGGCCGTGCGGCCTACGCGAGACAACGTGAATCCGCACCCGTACGCACACCAATTGCAGGATCGGAATTTGCTCAGTGACTGGTGGGTCCGTCAGGCTCGCCACACTGTCAACGACTTGCTGCAGAGGTTTGACCGGCCACCCATACGATAAGCCGTTGGCGATCTGCCTGGCTGCCGTGAGACACTGGAGCCCTATGCCGCCGCGAAGACACTACAGAGAACTGGCTCAGACCAAGTAGTCATCCGACCCATTAGTAATCGATGGGAGGAGCCCTTCTCGATACTTCCACTAGCTATAGCTAGCGTCTGTTTGGAGTCGGGCTGCTTGCGCTGGCACTGGCCAGCGCGACGGCGCCGGCCCGGCACAGCCGCCGGTCGAGGGTGTGGGAGGATGCCATCGAGAAAGTGCCCTCCTGATGTGGGGATACGGCAGCTGTCGCAGGCGCCATTTTCCCAGGTCAGAGGGCTTTTCTCATAATCGGGCCGACATCATTTCCATTACTGGAACGGTGCACCCAGGCTTAGAGGACATTCACGAAGCTGGATGGGCGCATTCGTGGGGCATGTTGCGGCTGCCGGATGGCCCGCGTCGGCGCCGATGGGCGATGCGGATCCGCCAGAGCCGGCGAGCCTGGCCGCTGGCACGTCGCTGCCAGGCTTGGGATGCTCCTCGCAGGCGACCAGGTGATCCCGATCGGCGCGCGTGCGCGCCGACGGCGAGCAGCCTGGTATGACCCGGACCGCCCGAGGCTGCGGCAGCAGATGGCTACCAGGCCAGCACTGGCCGGCCGGGCCGTTGGGTGGTGTGGTCGGTGTAGCGGTTGAACGACAACCGGCAGCAGCCCAGCAACCCGAACGCGTAGAACCGCTCCGAGCCCCGGTCGTAGCGGATCCGCAGCCGCCGGCAGCCAAACAGCCAGGCGATCGACTGCTCCGCCTGCCAGCGGTGGCAGCCCAGCCGCTCGGATGACTCGACGCCGCGGCGGGCGATGCGGACCTTGATCCCCGCCCGGTGAGGTAGCTGCGGCAGTGGCGGTAGTCGTAGCCCTTGTCCGCGTGGCACTTGTCGGGCCGCCGGCGCCGCCCACCCTTTGGGGTCGCCACCGGTGCGACCTCGTCCAGGACCGCTTCGAACAGCTCCTGATCAGGCGGGTTGGCCGCGCCCAGCAGCAGCCCAAGGATCATCCCGGTGCGCTCGACCGCCAGGTGCCACTTGCACCCTGGCTTGGCCCGGTCGACCGGATTCGCGCCACACAGATCCCCCCCCAACCGCGCGCAGGCTGGCCGAGTCCACACTCACCCTGGACCAGTCCAGCAGCCCCGCAGCGCCCAGCTCATCCAGCAACAGCTCCTGCAGCCGGTCGAACACCCCAGCAGCCGCCCACTCGGCGAACCGGTTCCAGCAGGTCGTCACGCTGCCGCAGCCGAACTCGTTGACCGGCAGCAGCGCCCACGGGGTGGAGGTGCGGGCCATGAACAAGATCGCGGCCATGCAGGCCCGGTCCGACACCCTACGGGGCGCGCCACCGCCGGGCGGTGGCGGCAGCAGCGGGCGGATCCGCGCCCAGAGTGCGTCCGGCAACAGCCGGTCGGCCAGCGGCGGCGGTGGATTGCGGCGTCTCATGCCGACCACCATCCCAGAGCCGCTACGCCCCTGTCACCAGGACAGTTGCGTGCCATCAGGCTTCCCCGCACAACCACCCAGCCACGGCTTCGTGAATGTCCTCTTACAGGGTTTCGGGTGCTGGGATGACAACCTGGGGAACTGGTGAACCGCTGGAGGAGCAGGCGTCCCACGGCTGGAGAGCGGGGGCTACTCTCTACCTCCCAATCCCAAGCCCCTGTACGGTGTTGTGCGCGAAGCGGGAGGTGAGGCTGGGTGGGTCGGATCGCCAAGTGGTCGTTGACCATGGTGGGGACAGCGGCTTCGTTCGCAGTTAGCCTCTGGATCTCGACGATCCTACTTTCGGGCCGGGTAGAGTCCACGGCTGACCGCTGGGTGATTGCAGCGGCGGCAGCCACAGCAATGGCTACCGCCGTACTCACGTGCGGGGCGTGGTGGGCCGGTCGAGAGGACACCTCCAGACCTCGGGGCGGTGGGGGTGGCGTGTCAGGCGTGCGACAGGAGGTCCGTTCCTCTAAAGGCGTTATCTTTGGTCCAGGGTCTCGGACCAAGATGCGAAACGTCAGAATCGATTTACGCGCAGCTGACCAGCCTACAGGGGCTAGCCGGGACGAGAGCGAGGTGGAGCGCCCAAAAGGCCTGGTGCGGCTGGGGGAGATCCCGAATGAGTCACAAGGGTTCCAGCCGCGAGATTACCTACTGGAGCCGCTGCGATCCGTAGGCAGTGCCCAAGGGACGGCGGTGGTGCGGGCGCTCGTTGGGCCGCGCGGAGTGGGCAAGACTCAGCTGGCCGCGGCCTATGCGCGCGAATGCCTTGTGCAGCGGTGGCCCGTGGTGGCATGGATCGCATTGGAGGACCCGGGTCAGCTCGTAGCCGGGCTGGCGGAGTTGGGGGAGCGCCTAGGGCTACGAGGAGCCGACGATGACGCGGAGGCTACGGCCCGGGCGGTGCGGATGTGGCTGCAGGACGACCCAGGCCTGAACCTGGTGGTTATCGATAGTGTCGAGAATGTTGACGAAGTTGCGCCATGGCTTCCTGCGGGCGGCACGGCACGTATCGTTATTACCACCACCTCTCAGGCGGTTGCCAACTTGGCCGAGGCATTGTCCGTCGACGTCTTCTCCATCGAGGAATCCGTCGCGTACCTTGCGAGACAGAGCGGTGTCGCTGGGTGGGAAGAGGACGCGAAGGCCTTAGCCGAAGAACTGGGCAGGTTGCCATTGGCTCTGGGCCAGGCTGCTTGGGTAATTAGGATCCAGGGCAAGACGTACGCCGAGTATCTCGCCGCGCTGCGCTCGACTCCGGTGGACCGGCTGCTGAAGCCCGTTCCAGGATCTTCGTATCCACGAGGACTTGCTGAAGCGGTGCTACTTTCCGTTCAGGCATGCGAGCAGCGCGACGGCTCTGGGATGACTCGCCGCATTCTTGAATGCGCCGCGGTGCTGTCTCCGATAGGGATTCCAAGAGACATCTTGCGTGCTGCTGTAACTAGGGGTGCATCCAATAGAGTAGATGACCGATACGACTCGGCAATAGGCGCCTTGGTTGAGCCCTCCTTGATGACCTTCAGTGTCGACAAGGACGCCGTCCTCATGCACCGCTTAGTGCAGCGCGTTCTGGATGACCGCGCCCGCCGGCACCGTCGCATGGTCCCGACCGCGGCCAGTGTGGTCGCCGTGTTGGCTGGCCTGAGGTTCCCACATTCCGAGGCTTGGGTACGGCGGGATATTGGCTCGGCTCTTGTCGATCAGATCGTGACTGTCTCGGCGGCCATCAGCGCTGAGGTGACGACAGCTTGGGCCCAGCGCAAGTGGTTGAGGCGCCATAGAATATGGAGGCCCTTCTTAAAGGCGCAGGACTTACGGACGTGGGCTGTGGAACACCTCATTGCCACCGGGGATTTCACCCGTGGCATTGCGCTCAGCAAGGTGCTCTTGGCTGATGACGAGCGGTTGCTAGGACCAGGTCACCCGATGGTCCTTACTTTGCTCCATCAGTTGGCCGCCAGATTCCAGGAGGCCGGGCGGCTGAACGATGCAATCCTCCTCAAGGAGCAGACTCTACACGGCGCTGAGCGGACGTTTGGCCTTCACGACGAGAGGACGCTCATTGCCCGCAACAGCCTCGCCGTCGGATATCAGGAGGCTGAGCGGTTCAGCGAGGCCATCGCGCTGCTCGAGCGAAACGTGGCCGACAGCGAGTTGAGGTTCGGTCCGGATAGCCGACGTACTGCTTCGGCACGAAGCAGCCTCGCCAATCTCTACTGCGAGGCTGGGCGGTTGCGCGAAGCTATTTCGCTACAGGAACAGGCCGCGGCTGACCTCGAACGGGCGCTCGGGCCAGACGACCTGGAGGTACTCATCTCGCACGACGACCTCGCCGTCGCCTACCGTGAGGCTAACCGCCTCAGAAAGGCCATCTCTCTGCACGAGCAAACCACCGCCGACTTTGAGCGGGTGCTACGTCGGAATCACCCAAGCATTCTTGTCTCCCGCAACCACCTCGCTATCGCCTACCGCGAAGCCGGGCGACTCAAGGAGGCTGTCGCGCTGCTCAAGCAGACAGTAGCCGACCGTGAGCGGCTGCTCGGGCCAAACCACCCGGACGTGTTTAGATCCCAGCATGAGCTCGCTCTCGTCTACTGCAAGGCTGGGCGTCTCAAGGATGCTGTCGCGCTGCTCGAACAGACGGTGGCCGATCGCGAACGGGTCCTTGAGCCAGACCACCCGGACACCCTTACCTCACGTGACAAGCTCGCCGTCGCGTACCGCAAGGTTGGGCGCATTAAGGAAGCCATCTTGCTGCACGAGCAGGTCTTGGCTGACCGCGAACGGCGGTTCGGACCTGACCACCACACTGCGCGGGCTACCAAAGCACACCTAGAGCTGGCCCTGGCGCAGCAGTCCAAGATAGAGAAGACTTCAAGAACGGCGAATCATCCCCGCCGTCGTAAACACTAATACAGTAGTTGCAGTGACAGTCTTCTCCACTCGTAGGACGCTAAATTTAGCTCCTCCAACGGTTCATTCAGTCCCGCGCTTATCACTCCAATGGCCAAACCTGTATAGTTCACGCCTCCATGGGGTGCCACTCGATAGCTGTCACTCTCTCCCGGATGCGTTCGAGCATGCTGACGACAGTATGCTCGCTCAGGAAGAGGCGACGGCCGATCTCTGCGGGGCTGAGACTGTCCCGGTCCAGGCGTAAACCTCACGCTCGCGAGGCGCGAGACGGCGTAGTGGTGCTGAGTCCACTGGTCGTTGATAGCACGAGAGCGCCCCCGAAAGTATCCCGGGGCGTCGTCGATGTGCCTTCTAGTGCTACGTTCCTTAGATCCGGTAGGTGAAGGCGTGGCGTCGGTGGCGTGGGGATGGTGGTGGGCGGCCCCACACCCACGGGCGGGCGTGGGCGTTGAGCTGGCAGGTCGCGACCGTGGTGGCCAGGGTGATCTCCTCAGGGGTGGCGAAGCACTGCCCGGCAAGGGCTTGGCGGCGAAACAGCCGCCACCAGCCCTCCTGCAGGTTGAGCCAGCAGGCCCGTTTGGGGATGAACACCTGCTGGATGCGGGGATGATCCACCAGCCACGTGCGGGTGCTGGCGCTGTTGTGGCTGGACAGGTTGTCGGTGATCACCACGATGTCTCCGGCGGGATTGGCCGCCTCGACCGTGGCCAACAGGTGCTGGTAGCCGGCCGAGTTGCGGGAGGGGGCGGTGTGGGTGACCGCCTGGCCGTCGGCCACGCGCAGGGCGCCGTAGACCCAGGTCTTCTCCGGCCCGCGGCCGTAGTCCAGCGGCGCTTTGACGCGGTGGCCGTCCAGCGTCCAGCCGGGTGCTGGTGGGAAGCTGCGGGGGATTACCGGGCCGAGCTCGTCGGCGCAGATCACGGTCGTTTGCGGCGGCGGGGTGGTGTAGCAGGCGATGACCGTGGCTCTTTTGGGACGAAGTCCGGGTCGGTGCTGTGCGTCCACGAGCGCGGCTGCCGCCAGCGTGCGCCTTCGGCCAGCAGGATCCGGCGCACCTGGCTGCGACCCACCTGGATGCCCTCGGCCTGGGCGGCCTGGGCCAGGGTGTCCAAAGTCCAGTGCGCCGGTGCCTCGGGCTGCGCGGGGGCCAGCAGCCCCTCGCCGCCCTGGTATAGGCGGCCGGGCGGCTCCGAGCCGGCCAGCTGGATGATCCGGCCGCGCTCGTGCTCGCTGATGCGCCGGGGCAGGCCCGGGCGGGGCAGGTCGGCGAGGGCGTCGATGCCGTAGGTCTGGTTGAAGCGGTGCAGCCACTTGTAGACCGTCTTGGGGTGGCAGCCGAGCCGCTGCGCCACCTCAGGGACGCTGGCGCCGTCCCAGCTTGCGGTGATGATCCGGGCGCGCTGGATCAGGCTGGCAGGCGCATGCCGGGCGCTGGCGAGCTTGCGCAGGGTGCGTTTCTCGGCCAGGTCGGTGGGGGGTCGGGCGTACAGCGGCGGCCTGGCCATGGGTTCCCCCTCGTCCGCCCGGGCGGCGGCACGACGAACACGAGGCGGACAGGCCAACTGTACCGCGCTTAAGGAACATAGCACTAGTACTACAGCCGCACTTTGCTGCTAATGGTGGTCGCGCTGGGTAGCGTCGCGCTTCTGGATACCACCAGCCAGGAGGCGGCGGGATATTGGAGCTCACTGACCAGGCGTTCGCTGTGGTGGGGCCCCTGCTGCCGGTCGACAGTCGGCGTGGCAAGCCGTGGCGCGACCACCGGCAGGTGCTTGGCGGGATCTTGTGGAAGCTGCACACCGGCCGGCCGTGGCGGGACGTGCCCACCCGGTTCGGGCCGTGGCAGACCTGCTATGGCCGGCTGCGCCGCTGGCAGGCCGATGGGACCTGGGCCAGGCTGTGGGCTGTGCTGGACAGTGGCCATGGCTCAGCCGACGATCGATGGGGTCAGGCGAGCAAGGCGGCGGTGCCAGTGGCAGCGGCGAGCGCGGGCCTGATGGCGTCGGCGCCACCACGACCAGCGCAGCACCTGCCGGGGGATCGGTGGTTGCCACCACATCAGGGCGGCCAGCAGCCGGCGCGCCTCCGCGGTGGAGATCCTGACCAGGTCCGAGCCGGGTGGCTGTGACAGTTCTGCGTGGTCAGCCGCCCCCTGTGCGGCGATCGGCCGCACAGGCGCGGACCGCCGCGAGGAACGCGTGCGCCACCATCGCCAGGCTGACGTGCCGATACCAGGCGTCGTAGCGGCGGACCTCGTAGTGGTCCAAGCCGACCTGGTCCTTGGCGGTCTGAAACGACTCTTCGACCGCCCAGCGGATCCCAGCGACCCTGACCAGTTCGGCCAGCGTGGTCCGCGTCGGGCCGAAGCAGGCGTAGTAGGCCAGCTCGCCATCCGACAGCCGCCGGCGCACCAGCAGCCAAAACCCCCGGCCCGGCCATCCCGGCCGCAGCAGCGCCACCCTGGCCCAATCGTAGACCCGCGGGCCCTTGGCGCCGTCGCCGGCGCTCAAGCGCCGCCACGCCCTCGCCGGCAGCCGGGCCACCAACTCGCGTGCGCCGATCTCGGCGGGGCCCTGCTCGGTGGCTGCCCACAGCGGCTGGGTGGCCTTGATGGCCAGCACATACGACAGGTCGCGCTCCTCCAGCCAGGCACGCAGGCGGCCATCGCCGCCGTAGACCTCGTCAGCGGTCACCCACCGGGCCGGCACCCCGGCGGCCACCGCCCGCGCCAGCATCCGCTGGGCCAACTGCGGCTTGGTATGGAACTCGACCTCGGCGGGCACGTGCGCCTGCGCGCGGCGCTGCTGATCGGCGGCCCACTGCGTGGGCAGGTACAGTTCCCGGTCCACCAGCGCCCGACCCCTCGGGCTGGCGTAGGCCACAAACACGCCGACCTGGCAGTTCTCGATCCGCCCGGCGGTGCCGGAGTACTGGCGCTGCACCCCCGCCGACCGAGTCCCTTTCTTGAGGAACCCGGTCTCGTCCACCACCAGCACCCCACCCCCCTCGCCCAACTGCTCGACCACGTAGGCACGTACGTCATCGCGGACCCCATCGGCGTCCCAGCGGGCCGTGGTCAGCAGCCGCTGCATCCCATCCGGAGTCGTCTCCCCGGCGTGCTCGGCCAACTGCCAGCCGTTCTTGCGGTCCACATCGCCAAGCAGCCCGCGCAGCAACCCCACCACCCGCCGGCGGACCTCCGGGCGCGCAAACCGCGGCCCGATCCGCTGGCACAGCCGGTCAAACTCTGCCGCCCACCCCTCGACCTGGGCCACGATCTGCTGCATCCGCCGCTCCATTTCCACCCTGAAGAAGCGGCAGCCTATCCGATCAGATGTGCGGCTGTAGTACTAGTGTCCCGAGTTAGAGATTGGTTGTAGATATCGAGTGATCTTGTCGAGGATCTCGTCGGCGGTCTTGGTCCACACAAACGGCCGAGGCTGCTCGTTCCAGGTGTCGATCCAGGACTGGACCGACGCGGTGAGCTCG
>WNGA01022121.1_pt2 | contig 13764 bp, 11 predicted proteins | sample 5400061 | NCBI WGS metagenome assembly WNGA01 (sample SAMN13153366, study PRJNA577476) | soil metagenome | isolation source: 100 cm soil or saprolite under grassland replicate 2 | place: USA:California | collected 2016-06-15 | reverse complement strand
CATAGGCCCCGGTACCGCCGCGTCGGCGCTCGTCGAGTTCCGGGTGAAATGGTGTCCGCCGGCGTCCCAGGTTTCGAAGGTGACCGTGTCGCCTGCGTCGATCTCGAGCGTTGGCTCGAGGCTGTTGTCCCAGGCGAAGTGCAGCCGTTCAGCGCTGAGCGAATGCTCGCTCATCGGCGACGCGCAACGTCCTCGTACGTCTTGACCAGCAGCACCAGCGCCTGATTGTAGGGCGTCGCGATGCCCAGCCGAGCGCCCTCGCGTACCACCGTGCCATTGATCGCGTCGATCTCCGTCGGCCGACCGCGCGGCCACCTTCACGATGGCGTCGTAACCAGGTCGCGGCGCTGCGCGCGTGCCTCGTAAGTGCGGAAGCCGGGCAGGAGCAGCGCGCACAGCGCACAGCCGAGGACACATAACACTCCGCCCGAGAACACCGAGACGGGCACGCTGAACGCACTGGCGACCAGGCCCGATTCGGCGTTGCCCAGCAGCGGTCCGCTCGAGTAGCTGACGAGTTCGATCGATGCCAATCTGCCGCGCAGCGCATCGGGCACGGTCTGGTTCCAGATGGATGAGCGGAAGATACCGCTGATCGCGTCCGCGCCGCCGGCCAGCGCGAGGAACGCCATCGCAATCGGCGGCGTGGTCGCCAACGCGAACAACGCGATCGCGACACCCCAGGCTGTCGCGGCCAACACGACCGCGAGACCATGCCGACGCACGTGCGAGGTCCAGCCGCTTGTGGCCGTGGCGACAAACGCGCCCAGCGCCGGCGCCGAATACAGCAGTCCCAGCACGCTCGGTCCGCCCATGCTGTCGGCGATGGCCGGGAACAGCGCGGAGGGCATGCCAAAGAACATGGCGACCATGTCGACGATATAGGTACCCATGAGCTCGGGCTTCGATCGGGCAAAGGCGAGTCCGTCGAGGACGCCGCGCAGGCTGGGCCGCTCGGCGTCGGCCGCCGGCGGTACGGCCTTCATCAGCCACAACGCGACGAGCGAGGCGAGGAAACTCGCAACGTCAAGCCCGAAGGTGAGCGGGAGGCCGACGGTTGAGATCAGGACACCGCCGATTGCCGGCCCGAGCAGCATGCCCAGCGTGCCGCGCAGCATCGACAGCGCGCCCGCCGCGGTCAACTCGTGCCGCTCGACCAGGCGCGGCAGCAGCGCTTCCAGCGACGGCCGCTGGAGCGCGACCAGACCGGCGTGGAGCGCGGCCAGGACGTATATCGCCAACAGCGATGGCTCTTGTTGCAGTGCGTTCAGGAGAAGGAGTGTCGAGAGAACGGTGAACGCGATCTCGGTGCCCAAGACCATCTGGCGTCGATCGTGTGCGTCGGCGAAGGCGCCGCCAACCAGGGACAGCCCGAGCATCGGCACGAGCTCGACGATGCCGAGCACACCAACGAGCAGTGGTGACTTGGTCAGCTCGTAGACCTGAAATGGGATCGCGACCATCGCGACTTGGGAGCCCAGGAACGAGACCATCTGGCCCCAGAACAGCAGCCGAAAATCGCGATGGCGCAGCGGGGTCAGGTCAACCGTCGCCAGACGGAGCCACTCAGGCACTGCGTTCGATCAGATCGAGCAGGACGGGGTAGACGAGCTCAGGTCGGGCGCCAGGCTGGTACGGCCCGATGAAGTCGTGCAGCCTGCCTACCTCTGTTGTGAACTCATGGAGGATGACGTGTGCGCCGTGGTTCTGCCAGGCCTGTAGGACGACTTTGGTCGCGCGGTTGTTGACCGCCATGTCTTGCCTGTTGATGACCGTGAGGATGGTGCTCGTCTTCGGCGGCTGGTGTTGCGCCTGTGCGTAGACGTTGGCGGCGAGGCTGAATGCTTCGGCCATTGCCTGTGTTGAGAACCGCGGATAACTGCATGCTGGGCCGATGTTCTCGCGCTTGATCGGATCCCACCACAGGTTCAGGTTAGGCAGCCGTTTGACAGCGTTGCTGACTGGCTTGACCGCGCGAATTGGCAGCGTCCATGGCGCGAAGGCTGGCGCCAGCAGCACCGCCAGGTCGATGTCGACCCTGGTTTGTGCGCAGTGCGCGCTGATGGCGCCGCTCACCGATAGGCCGGCCACGGTGACATGGCCGGCGAACGTGTGTGCCAGCTCGATGGCCTTGCTCGCGTAGTTTTTGAAGTCGTGGTGCGTGAGCTGTTGCGGCGCCGTCGTTCGGCGGTCTATGAACCCGTGCAGTGGCATGCGCGGGATGAGCACCGTGTAGCCCTTTTCGTAGAAGAGCTGCCCCAGTTGTAGGAATTGACACGGGCTGCTGGTGATCCCGTGCAGGAAGACGATGGCTCGCTTGGTCTGTTGGCCATGGTGCAGCAATCGCGAGCCGCAATCGGGATTGAGGCGCGCGTCCGCTAGCTCTGTGTCTCGGAGCGTGGTGAAGACATCAAGCGCCGACGAAAAGGACCCGGTAGAGGGCGGCACGCGCGAACAAGGATAGCTAACGGCGCTCCCTGGACGCATGCGAGCCTTGGCTGGCGTTTCTTAGGCCGCTAGTTGCCCGTGCCAGGTGGCGCGCCTGGACTGGGTTGACCCGGAGCAGTGCCGCCGCCAAGCGTGGGGCTGGTGTCGCTCGGGGCCGTGCCGACCGTAGGGCTCGTGCCCGCCGAGGTGCCACCCAGGCCAGCGCCGCTACCGCCCGGCTGCCCGCCACCGCCCGGCGTGGGGCTGGTGCCACTTCCGCTGGGCGTCGTGGCGCTGCTCGACGTCGGCGCGGTGGTGGTGCCGCTGCTCGGTGTTGTGGTCGTGATGCCACCTGTGCCGCTGCTCGACGTCGGCGCTGGGCTGGTGCCGCTGCTCGGTGTTGTGGTCGTGCTACCGGTGCCGCTGCTGGGTGTCGTGCCAACGGCGGTGCCTCCGCTCGAGGTGGGGCTGGTGCTGCTCGCGGTCGACGCGCCGCCAAGGGTGGTCCCGTTCGGCGTGCCACCCGGAGCCGTAACACTGCCGCTGGGCGTGGTGCCACTAGTCGATGTCGTGGCGGTGGCCGCGCCAGTGCTGGACGCGGGGCTGGCGCTGCCTCCGACCGATGTCGTGCCAACGGCGGTGCTCGGCGTCGTGCCGCTGGCGGGTGGCGTCGTGCCACCCGTGGCCGTGCTGCTGGCGCCGCTCGTGCTGCCACCTGGCGTCTGGCCGCTCGTCGTGCCGGTACCGCCTGAGGTCGTGCCGCTAGTGCCGCTCGGTGCGCTTGTGGCACCGCCTGCGACACCGCCACCGCCCGAGGCTGCCGAGGCCGATGTGTCGGGCGCGGAAGCGCCGCCGATGGGCACCACCATGCCCAGCGCCAGCGAGACCGGCGTCTTGCCAACCGTGACCGTCTGGGCGATCGAGTTGCTGACCAGGTCCCAGTACAGCAACTCACCGCCCGCGGTGGTGGCGTAAGCGCGCGTCGTTTCAGCTCCCGTTGCCAGCGCCAGCACGCCACCGTCAACAGCGAGACTCCGGACAACGGAGTCCGCCTGACCCAGCGCATTCGCCAGCAGGTCGACCGACACCAGCGCGTGGTCGGCAGCCGACGATGCCAGGACCAGGTAATGCCCGTCATGGGTCGCCGACAACCCCGTCATGCCAGCACCAGCCGCGCCGAGCGGGATCGCTTCAATCCGGTGCCCATCGTCCGTATCCACTTGAACGATGGAGCCGCTAGCAGCATCGGCTACCCACAGGCGGCTGTCGATCGTCTGCGCAACGCCGACGGGTCGCCCGCCGACGTGCAGCACGTGGTCAACGCGCGCTGCCTGGGCGTCCAGCACCGAGACGGTGCCCGCATCTGCGTTAGAAAGGAAGATTCGCGGGACCGCCGGTACGCCAGCGCGGCCGAAGCTCACCGCATGCGGGCCAGCGTCGAGCTGGATCGGCGGGCCAAGCGTCCGCGACGACGCGTCGACGACTTGCACGTGGTCGCCTTCGCTGAGCACCAGAACCACACCGCTGTCCTCGGCAGGCGGACTTACCACCTGGACCGCATTGGATGCCGCGTCGACACTACCCAGGACGGTGCTGCTGTTCAGACTCGCCAGGCTGAGCGACGGCGTCTCGGAGATCGTCACCGCCGTATCCGAGTCGGGCGCGGTCGCGACCGCGCGCGGCGGCGCATCCAGGCTCACCGTGGCCACGGCCCTGGCGAGGCCGATTGGGACGACACTCAGCGTGTGGTCGTCGCGATTGGCAGTGACCGCGTACTCGCCCGAGAGCGGCAGCGGTGCGCGCATGCCGGCCTGGCCCAGCGTCGGGACGGCTGGTGCGCCAGCGTTCGGGGCTGGCGTAGGCGTCGGTTCGTCGAGTGGGACGGGCGTCGGCGCGGGGCGGACGGTCGGCCGCGGCGTGGTGAGATCGTCGGGCGCGCTGCACGCCGAGGCCAGAATGAGTGGCACTGCCGCGAGCCACGTCCATTGGTAAATGGTCATCGGTATGGAACGCGCGGCCAACGCGCGCTTAATTGAGAATGCGCGCGCGAGCCGCAAACGTGCCAGAAATGAAGGGCGTAACTAGGGGGTGCGCTGGGTCTCGCCCTTGATGCGATCGGCGGTGCCTTCGGCGCGCGTCTTCTCGTCGTCCGTCAGCTTGCCGATGCCCTGTTCGATGCGGCCCTTCGCCTCGTTGGCGGCGCCCTTCACGTTGCGTTTGGTCTCAGCAACGGTCCGCTCACCGCGACCCTCAGCTTCGAGGTCGCGCTCGCCGCTGATCTTGCCCGCACCCTCCTTGACGCTGCCCTTCAGCTCATCAATACGATCGCTCATGAGTTATTTAGTTTCCTCCAATCCTGGGGCTGGCGTGCAAGATACGGACCGCCGCACGTTTTGGCTTTTTGGGAAATGGAGCCGGTAGGTCTCTACCGGCTCTATTTTTCCAAAAAGACTCACTAACCATTAAGGACTGGTGGGCGTGCCGTACTGGCGCTGGCTGGGCTTGCTCTGGGCGCCGCCAGGGCGGACAATAATCAATGGCATGGTCAGTTTCAGCGGGGGTGGCGGCGGCGGTGCGCTCGCGGGGCCGATGGGCATCGTGGCGCTGCTGGTCCTGGCGGTCATCGTCCTCGGCGCCTGGTGGCTGTTTAGCCGCTAAGGAAATTGCCTGGCCGCACACGGCCTGAGCGGATAGACTTGCGGCCGCCTATGGCCGCCACGTCTGACCTGTCCGCTGAGCGTGGCATGACCGACGCCGGGCTTCGCGACCTGCTGGCGATCGTCAATTCCAGCCGTGGCCTGGACGAGATCCTGGGCTACCTGGTCGTTCAGGCGCAGCAGGTGTTAGGTACCGACGGCGCGGTGCTCTACCTGCGTGATGAGCACCAGCCGGACGTCCTGCTCCTCAAAGCGGCACACGGCCTGCCCGAGCCGATGATCAGCCCGACTGTCCCGGTCGGATTTCCGATCGTCGGACTTTCGGTCAGCAAACAGCGGATCGTCGTCACCGAGGACTTCCCGGCGGCGCTCCTGCAGCCGTTCTCGCCGACGGTCGACGGCCAGTTCGAGGACCGCGGTGCCTATCTCGAAGTGGTCCGCCCGGGCCCAATCTCGTACCGCGATCTCGACCACCAGGAACGCAATCGGCTCATCGCCGAGAATTACCGCACCCTGGCCGCGGTGCCCCTCTCGGCGCGCGAGGCTACCTACGGCTCGCTCGTGCTGTACTACCGCGACAAGCGTGCGTTCGACGTGCGTCAGGTCGACCTTGCCCTCGCGTTCGCGCAGCAGGCAGCGTTGGCGATCGAAAACGCGCGCCTGCGCGCGCAGGCCGACCAGCGCTTGACCGAAATCGTGCGCCGCCAGCGCGTCGCCGAAGGTCTGCGCGACCTGATGGCCGTGGTCAATTCGAACCACGACCTGGACGAAATCCTGGTGGAGGTGCTGCAGCAGTCGAGTCGCTTGCTGGGCTGCGACGCGGGCGCCGTCTACCTGCGGGACATCGACGATGGCGAGCTGCTGCGGGTCCGCGCCGCGCACGGCATGGAGCAGTCAGAGTTGGCAGTGGAGATCAGGGTCGGCTCGCCAACAACGGGCCTGGCTGTCGGCGAGGGGCGCACCTACGTGTGCTACGACCTGCTCGAGGCGCTCGCCGACGACCTCGCCCGCGCCAGCGAGTCGGTACTCGCCCAGCACGACGGCTATGGCCGAGTCGTACGCATGGGCGCACGGCTCGATCCTGACCTCGAGCCGACGTCCGAGCCGCGGGTGCGGCGCCTGACTGCGCGCTTCCGCGCCGTCGTCGCCACCCCACTAGTCGTGCGCGGCCGCTCGTTCGGCGCTCTCAGCCTGTTCTACAGCCAGCCGCGCGTTTTCTCGGACGAAGAGGTCGACCTGGCTGCTACGTTCGCGCAGCAGGCCACGCTGGCGATCGAAAACGCCCGCCTGCACGCCGAAGCCGAGCAGCGCATGCGCGAAAACGAGCGCCGCCGCCGCGTCGCCGAAGGCATGCGCGACCTGTTGGCTGTGGTCAACTCGACCCGCTCGCTCGACGAGATCCTGGACGGCGTGCTCGCGCAGTCGGCTGATCTCCTCGGTAGCGACGCGGGCAGCATCCTGGTGCTGGATGGTCGAGACGGCGAGCAAGGCGTGCTGACCGTACGTGCCTCGCGCGCCTTGATATCAGACATCGTGCCGGCCAAACTGCCGGTTGGTACCGCCGTCACCGGAGTCGCCGTCGCGCGCGGTCAAACCGTGGCCGTGCCGGACATGCTCGCGGTCATTCCGGAAGAACAGCAGCCAACGCCCCTGGTCGAGCAGCGCAGCGGCTTCTTGGAGTTGCTGCGAGTGGGCTACCCCGGCGCAGAGCTCGCGCCCACCATGCCGCGCGTGCGCGACATTGCCCGCTATTACCGCGGCTTGCTCGCGGTACCCCTGTCCGTCCGCGGTCGGATGCAGGGCGCGATCACGCTGTACTACCGCCGCCCGCGCCAGTTCACTCGCGAAGACGTGCGCCTGGCCGAGGCATTCGCCGATCAGACGGCGCTGGCGATCGAGAACGCGCGCCTCCACGCTCAGTCGATTCAGCGCTCGCGCGACCTCGAGGCGCTGTATCGAGCCGACGAAGTGCTGTATCGATCGCTGCGGTTGGAAGAGGTGCTGCAGGCGCTGGTCGACGTCGCCAGTGACGTGCTCCAGGCGGACATGACCTCGGTTCTGGTGTGGGACGAGCACCACGAGATGTTGATCCCCGGTGCGACGCGCGGCTTCAAGCCTGAAGTCGTGGCGACCATGGCCCATAAGCCCGGCGAGGGTGTCACCACGATCGTCGCTACGACCGGCCTACCCGTCGCCGTCGAAGATGCCACTACCGATCCGCGCGTGGCGCATCGCATCACCGACGCTGAGGGCATCCGCTCGCTGCTGCACGTGCCGATCAAGGTGAACGGCGAAGTCTTTGGCGTGTTCGGCGTCAACTATCTCCAGGCCCGCACGCTGGCGGGCGACGAGGAGCGCGTGCTGCTTGCCCTCGCGCACCGCGCCGCCGTCGCGATCGAGAATGCGCGCCTCTTCGCCGAGTCTCAGCAGCGCCTGCACGAGCTCGAAGCGCTGTACCTCGCGGACCAAACGCTGCACGGTTCGCTGCGGCTGAGCGACGTGCTGCAGGCGCTGGCGAACGTCGCGACGGACGTGCTTGGGGCTGATAAGACCTCGGTTCACGTGTGGGACGCCGACCGTACCGCACTCGTCGTGGCCGCCTCACTCGGGTTCGGTGCCGAGACCATCGCCACGCCGCTCGTGCCCGGTGTCGACCTGGTAGTGGACGACGGTAACGATCCCGACCTCCTGACCGTCCAGGACACCCGTACCGACGCGCGCATGTCGACCACGCTGCGCCAGATTGTCGAACGCGAGCGCATCGAGGCCATCGTCGCCGCGCCGATCACGGTCGGTGGGCAAATGTTCGGTTTGTTTGGTGCGGCGTTCTGTACGCGCCACTCGGTGACCGAGGAGGAGCGTAGGCTAGTGACGGCGCTCGCTCAGCGCGCTGGTCTGGCGATTCAGAACGCGCGCCTGTTCGAACAGGCGCAGCAAGTCGCCACCGCCGAAGAGCGACAGCGTCTGGCGCGCGAGCTGCACGACGCGGTCACGCAAACGCTGTTCTCGGCAAGCCTGATTGCCGAGGTTGTCCCGCGCTTGTGGGAGCGCAATCCGAGCGAGGGCCGCCGGCGCCTGGAAGAGCTGCGGCGGCTCACGCGTGGCGCCTTAGCCGAGATGCGCACGCTGCTGCTCGAGCTGCGCCCGGCGGCGCTGGTCGAGACGCCGCTCGGCCATCTGGTGCGTCAGCTCGGCGAGGCGGCGACGAGCCGGGCCAATGTGATAGTCGAGGTCGACGTTGACGGTCAGGAGTGGGTGCTGCCGGCCGAGGTGCAGATTGCGCTGTATCGCATTGCCCAGGAGGCGCTGAACAACGTGGGCAAGCATGCCGGGGCCAGTCGGGTCCAGGTGCGCCTGCGCTGGTCGAGCGATTCGGTCAATCTGCGGGTGCAGGACGACGGGCGGGGGTTCGACCCGAAGTCGATGCCGCTCGGGCGACTGGGTGTGGGTATCATGCACGAGCGCGCCCGAGCGATCGGGGCGCGGCTGCGAATCGATAGTCGCCCGGGGGCTGGGACACGCGTCAGCGCTCGCTGGCGGAGGGTGTAAAGCGAACACGACCGTGATCGAACAGCGCGCAACGCGAATCGCCATCGTCGACGACCATGCCATGGTGCGTTCTGGGCTGGCCGCGTTTCTGTCCGTGGCTGACGACCTGGAGCTCGTCGGCGAGGCCGAAAACGGCCAGCAAGCCTTGCGCCTGTGCGCCGAGGAACGGCCCGACGTCGTACTGATGGACCTGGTGATGCCGGGCATGGATGGTGTCCAGACCACGCGCGCTATTCGGGAGCGCTTCCCCGAGATCCGCGTGATTGCGCTGACCTCTTTTCCTGAGGACCGTCTGGTTCAGGATGTGCTGGAAGCTGGCGCCCTGAGTTACCTCTTGAAGAACGTCGGCGCTGACGAGCTAGCGCGGGCGATCCGTGCTGCTCGGGAAGGCCGGTCGACGTTGGCCCCTGAGGCGGCGCAGGTATTGATCCACCGCGCCACCCACGCGCCGTCGCCCGGCCACGACCTGTCGCCTCGCGAACGCGAAGTTCTGGCGCTAATGGTCCAGGGCCTCTCAAATCCTGATATCGCCGATCGCCTCGTTGTGGGTAGGTCGACCATCAAGTTCCACGTCAGCTCCATCCTTGGCAAACTAGGCGTCCAGAGCCGCACCGAAGCCGTAGCGATAGCAGTCCAAAACCGCCTCATCACTTAGACGCTTTTCGCTCAACCGCGACGCTCGTGCTCGGTTGCCCTTATCTCTTTCGAAAAATAGAGCCGGCAGAGACTGACCAGTCTCGGCCGGCTCCCTTTTTCCAAAAAAGAAAAGGCCAGCCTGGTCATATGGCTAGGTGAAAGACTGACCCCTCGTCCGATGTCGCGGGGCGGCCGGGGGGCCATGCTTGATGAGACAAGCAACAGAGATGGCAATTGAGAGCCTGGTCGAGCGCGCACAGTCGGGAGACCGCGAAGCGCTGGCGCTGCTGGTGGAGCGCCACCAGACCCAGGTATATAGCCTTGCGCTGGCCATCAGCCGCGATCCGACGGATGCGGCGGACCTGACACAGGAAACCTTCGTTCGGCTCATCAGATCGGTCAATAGCTTTCGCGGTGACGGCGCCACGTTCAAAACCTGGCTCCACCGTATGACCGTGAACATCTGTCTCGACGCCATGCGCCGCAAGCGCCGAGCGCCGGTGACGTTAGAAACAGACGATCAGGACGAACCACAGCATGAGCTGAGCTCACCGGACCAGTGGAGCGAGCCCGAGTGGCGCGCGGAATGGCGCGAATCAGCCCACGAGGTGCGCGCGGCGCTCAAAACGCTGCCGTTACCGCAGCGTATGGCGCTGACCTTGCACTATTTCCAGGACCGCTCGTACGAGCAGATCGCGGCAGTCATGGATCTGCCGATGAATACCGTCAAAAGTCACCTGCTGCGCGGCAAGCAGCGCATGGCCCGTCTGCTCGCGGCTCGAATGGCCGCCGGTAAGCCGGGTCGGCAGCGGCCCACAGCGAACCACCCGAGGGGTAATTTGCGATTGAGTTTCGTTAACGCGTGAGAGTCCTGGTCGCCGATGACGACGTGCACGTCAGGTCCGCACTGCGCCTGCTCCTCGAACAGGAACCCGATGTGCAAGTAGTCGGCGAGAGTACGGCCGCCGACGAGCTGGTCGGCGAGATTGACCGAACGCACCCGGCGGTGGTGCTGTTCGACTGGGAGCTGCCGGGGCTGCGCAGCAACGGTCTGCTGACGCAACTGCGGATGACGATACCCGGATTGCGCATGATTGCCATGAGCGGTCGACCCGAGCAGCGCGTCGATGCGCTGCGCGCCGGCGTCGACGCCTTCGTGTGTAAGGGCGATGCGCCTGAGACGCTACTCGGCGCAGTCCAGTAAGCGACGTGAGCGGGCCAGAATCGCTCAAAGTCGTCAAGTAGGCCGTGCACCAGCCAGCCGGTCAGGCCGGCCAGCAGCGCGGCGCGCCACAGCCAATCGCGTGTAGCCACCGCGGGTGCGCCAAACCGCACCAGCGAAAGCAGGAACACCGACAGGCCAGCGAAGCCGAGCACACCAGTGTCGGCCAGCGACTCCAGATACAGGCTGTGAGCATGCGTGCCGATGTGCGCCTCGGAGATGCCCGAGTAGTCGGCAAAACGCAGACGGAAATTGTCGGGGCCAACTCCCAACAGGGGGTAGTCGCGGAGCATGCTCGACGCGGCATTCCAGTATTGGACACGCGCGGGCCGCGGTAGGATCACTTCGGAGTCGACCGGCGGTTGGGCGGCCAGCAGCGGAGCGGGCTCGACGACCAGGCTCATCGGCGCCGTCGGCGAGCCTCGCCAGCTGAACCAGGCGACACCCTCACGCAGGGCGTCCCATTCGACCAGGTACAGGCCAGCCGCGGCGGGCGCGTGCAGGCGCGCGACCATGTCCAGGCTGGCGTGCGGCGGGACATCTGCCGGTACGAGTGTGGCGGGGCAGTCGAACGCGATCGGCGTGCCGTCGGTTCGCAGGAGGTGATAGCCGAGGGCGACGCGACTGTCGTCGAGTGCCGACCACTCGCTCGTGCTGGCGTTGGTGACACGGATGTGGACGTCGAGCACCTGCTCAGGCGCGGCGGCGACCAGGGCCGGCGCGGCATAGATCGCGCGGTAGCCGTTTTGCTCGACCTCGGCGACGAGTCGGCGTTCGACTTGCGGCACGAGCCCGCCTACAAGCGCAAGGGCGAACGGCCCTGCCACACCAGCGAGCCCGAGCGCGTAGGCCATGCGTCGCGCGCGGTGCCGGGCGGCGATGGCGGCGAACAGTAGCAGTGACGCAGCGGCGGCCAGAATGCCCGCTCGACTGAATGTCAACATCAATGCGGCCAGTTGGGCCAGGAGCAGTGCGCCAGCAATAGCCCGCCAGGGCGCCAACACGGTGAATGTCAGCGCGACCAGCAGGGGCAGGGTCAGCTCGAGCACACTGGCGGCGACATTGGGATGGGAGAGCAGCGAGCCAAGGCGGGGCACGTCGGCGACGGGCACGCTCGTGTAGTGCAGAGCGCCGAGGGGCACCAGGCCAACCAGGTCTGCGAGGCCAAGGATTGCCACGCCGGCGCCGCCCAGCGCGAGGGCAACACACAGAGCTTGCCATTGACGGTGGGTGCGCGCCACGGCCACAACGGCCCATGCCAGCAGCGCACCGCTGAGCGGCCGCGTAAGCGCGCCGATTGCTTCGTCTCGACGCATGGGCGCAAGCAGAGCCGCGGCGGCAAGGATGGCAAGCCAGAGGGCCAGCGGCAGCAGCAGTGGGCGCGGCAGCATGGTTCGTGTCAGCAGGGCGACGGCCAGGCCGAGCGCGGCGACCGTCCACAGCAACGCGGACAGCGCGCGCAACAGGGTCGTATCGGTGACGTCGCCGGCGCCGAACACCAGACACAGCAGGCACGTAGCGGCGAGGGCCGCGCCGTTCAGGCCGCGAGTCGCGCGTAGCATCGGAGGAAGCCCTGGGTGCAAACGTCGAGCGCAAACTCCCGCTCGACGACATCGCGCGCAGCGGTCCTCCGTGAAGTTTGCAGCGCATCAGCCAGCGCTGGCGCATCGCCAATGGCGACCGTTGCCTCCGACGCCAGGTCGGGAATCACGCCCACGTTCGTGCCGACTACGGGAATGCCGCAGCTGGCTGCCTCGAGCGCGACCATGCATTGCGCCTCGTGGCGTGAGGTGACCACGAAGGTGCGCGCCGCCTGGTACAGCGACGCCAGGTCCGCATGGTCGCGAGACCCCAGGAAACGAACACTGTCGGTGAGGCCGAGGCGGTGGGCGAGCCGCTCGAGTGTGCCGCGCAGCGGGCCGTCGCCGACGATATCCAGCGGCAGGGCTGCGCCACGTCGACGCAGCTCGGCCACGGCCTCCAGCAACAGGCGTTGATCCTTGACCGGGGTCAGCGCGCCCACATGCAGGAGCCGATCGCGCGAGCGGTCTGTGGCGGGGCGAAACAGCGTGGTGTCGACACCGAGCGGCAGTAGCTCCACCTGCGCTCGGGAGGGTTGGGCGATGCGCACCAGGTAGCGTGAGCCAGCGGAGACCGCGCGCGCCAGGCGCAGCGCGGTGCTGACCTTGAGCCGCTCCCACGGACTGCACTGATCGCCATAGCCGATGTCGCGCAGACCAACCAGCTCGCCGCCAGCGAGGCTCACCAGCGTCGGAATGCGGAGCATGCGACCTGCCAGCGCGGCCAGCAGGCCACTTTCCGTTGCCCAGAAGGCGTGCAGGACGTCGAAGCGTCGCAGCCTGTGCTCGGCGGCGAGGGTGCTGAGCGCGCGCTGCCAGACATTCAACGCGCGCGGGCCGCGCGCTTCGGCACCGCCCAAGGCGATCACGTCAGCACCGTCGATGCGGTAGCGGCTGCGCCGATACGGGTAGCGTACGGCGATGATACGCACGTGCGCGCGCGGCGCAAGCTCGCGAGCCAGGTGACGGAGGGCGGGGATGCACCAGTCCGTGGCATCGGCGCTGAAGCCGGGCACCACGAGACCGACGTTCATGGTCCGACGCGGTACAGGCTGTAGGCGCCAAAGGTGCCGAGCGCGTCGAGACCTGGGCCGTTGCGCAGACGGTGGTATAGCTCGGCGGGTCGCTTGGTCTGCCACTGGTCTTCGACGTTGGCCACGTCTACTAAGAGATACGTAGGCGTTGGTCTGATCAGTTCTTGGTCTGGCAGATCGAACAGGTCCTGCGTCGGTAGGTAACTGCGGTGGGTGAACGTCAACGTTGGGCCGAAGGTCAGCAGTCGCGCGTCAGCTGGCACTTGGGCCTCGGTCCACCTGACCAGGGCAACGTCTGTTTCATGGCGATCGACGAAGTCGGTGAGGAGTCGCGTGCCGCCGACCAGCATGACCGCTACGCCGATCGCGACATAGGCCGCCGTGGGCCGGATGCCCACTTTCTGGGCCGCCCAGATCACGCCCAGGGCGATGAGGATCGCCAGCGGCGGGACATAGGCCAGGGTGAAGCGGAAGTTTTGCCACGGCGCGCCGGCATGGAAGGCGAAGACCACGGCTGCCCAGCCCACCACGATGAGCGCTGCTCTCTTGGGAAGTTGGAAGAGGCCAATGGCGATGGCTGGTGCGAGCAGAGGACCGAAGAGGGCCAAATTGGCGGGCGCGAGGGCGTAGTAGAGCCCGTTCGGCCGGGCATAGCTCAG